>MKWU01005497.1_pt1 | contig 13745 bp, 11 predicted proteins | sample 809101 | NCBI WGS metagenome assembly MKWU01 (sample SAMN05860141, study PRJNA318959) | sponge metagenome | host: Aplysina aerophoba | place: Slovenia: Piran, Adriatic Sea, Gulf of Piran | collected 2013-05-07 | reverse complement strand
GAAGTGGATGCCGCCGAGGCCGGCCCAAGGCCGCAGTCCGGTGCGCCTCGGGCGCGTCGCCGTCGTCGGGGCGGGAGGGGTGGGCGCAGGCGTGGCGCACCTGGCCGCGTCCGGCGGCATGGCCGAGGAGATCGCCCTCGTCGACATCGTCCCCGGACTTGCGGCTTCGATCGCGCTCGACCTGAACCACGCCGCCGGGATCACCCGATCGCGAAGCCGCGCGGAGGGCGGAACCGATCTCGCGCTCGTCTCCGGATCCGACGTCGTGGTCATCACCGCGGGCCGCGCGCGCAGCCCGGGCATGCACCGCGCCGATCTGGAGGAGGCAAACCGACGCACGGTGGGGTCGGTCGCCGAGGCGGTGCGGACCGCCGCACCCGCGGCGGTGGCGATCGTCGTTTCCAACCCTCTCGACGAGATGACGGCGGAGACGCTGCGCGTGACCGGGTTCCCGCGCGAGCGGGTGCTCGGCATGGCCGGCACCCTGGACAGCGCCCGCTTTCGCGAGGCCCTGGCCCTGGAGGCCGGCGTCTGCGTGGCGGAGGTGGAAGCGACGGTGCTCGGCCGCCATGGCGAGGAGATGGTGCCCGTGGTCTCCGGTGCCCGCATCCGCGGACGGCCCCTGGAACGGTTCCTGACACCGGTGCAGATCGCCGCCTGCGTCGAGCGGACCGTCTCGGCCGGCGGCCGCGTGGTCCGCCTGCGCAGAACGGGCTCGGCGTCGCTCGCTCCCGCGCACGCGACGGTGGAGATCCTGGAGCACATGCGCGGCGCCCGAGCGGGCCCGGCACCGGTTTCGGTACGGCTCGAGGGCGAGTACGGCATCGAGGGGGTGGTGCTGGGCGTTCCCTGCCTGCTGGGCCCCCACGGCCTCATCGAGGTCGTCGAGCAGACGCTTTCCGCCGACGAGCGTGCCGGACTTGCGCGGGCGGCCGCGGCGCCCCGCGCGAGTGCCGGGACGTAGCCGGAGGGCGGGGCAGTGACGCTCACGCGTGCGAGCCGCGGGCGGTTGGAGGATGAGCCCGCAGCCGCCGCCACGACGCAATCGGGCGCCGAGGCATGGCCGGAGAGCCGGGAATGGTGCTGATGAGCACAGGCGATGGCGGGCGGTTCGAGGAGATCGGCGCCTACGTGCGCGCGAAGCGGATCGGTCCGTTCGTGTACGTGGCCGGCACCACCGCGGTCGAACCCTCGGGCCGCCTCCACGCACCGGGGAACACCTACGCGCAGACCCTCTATGCCATCGCCCGGATCGAGCAGGCGCTGAACAGCGTCCACGCCGAGCTGCGACACGTGACGCGAACCCGCGCGTTCCTGGCCGACATGAGTGCCGCGGGCGAGTACGTGCGCGCCCACGGCGAGGCGTTCGCGGACATCCGGCCGGTGGCCACCGGGGTCGGCGCCGAGCTGGCAACGCCCGGACTGATGGTCGAGATCGAGGTGGACGCGCTGGTCCATGGAGCGAACGGGGAGATAGCAATGTGAGAGGGAATCCGTCGATGCGTGCGCTGCTGCAGAAGGGATGTCGGGTTACGCCTTCGGCTAACCCGACCTACGGAGCTACGGAACTGACGCAGACGCGTGGCACGCCGGAACAGGAGAGCAGTGACACGGGGACTTGATGCCCCATTCGAAGACGCGGCGGGTCACCGCCGGTAAACAAGAGCAGCCATTCACAGGAGGGAGGTAACCATGAACACATTGCACCGAGCCGTACACCGGGCCGTACACCGGGCGCTCGCGCCCGCAATCCTGGCCGTGCTGATCGTCGCGGCGGCCGTTCCCGCGCAGGCGCCGCGGGCCGCGGACGACCCCGTGGTCATCGGGTTCATCGGGTCGTTCTCTTCCGACACCGGGCTCAGCTCGCTGCGGGGCGCGGAGATCGCGATCGAGGAGCTGAACGAGACCGGCGGCGCGCTCGGCGGCCGGCAGATCAAGCTCGTCTCCGCGGACACGCGCGAGGACGTGACCGAGGGAATCAAGGCCTACGAGTACCTGAACGAGGTCGAGAAGGTCGACTTCATCGTCTCCGGATCCATCGACGACGTCTCGCTCGGCTGGCTGCCGCGCATGGCCGAGTACCGGACCCCGACGCTGGACACCTGGACCTCGTACATCGGGATCATCGACAAGGTGGTGGAGGAGTACGACACGTACAAGATGTACTTCATGAACATCGCCTGCGACTACGCGCTGGCCACGCTCTACGTGGATTTCGGAAAGGACATCCTCGCCGGAAAGATGGGTTGGAAGTCCACCGTCATCCTCCAGGAGGACACCGCATTCGGCGGTGGTGTCCAGGAGCTCGTGGCCGAGCTGCTGGCGCCCGAATCGGGCATCGAGGTGCTCGACACTATCGTGTACGACACCCAGACCGTGGACTTCGCTCCGATCTTCAGCAAGACGGCGGCGATGAAGCCCGACTTCATGTACCTGATCTCGTCGGTGAACAGCCAGGTGCCGTCGTCGCAGTACGTGAAGCTCCAGGTGCCGGTGCCGATGACCGGCATCAACGTCGCCGCGTTCGGCCTCGACTTCTGGAACGACACCGGCGGCGCCGGCGGAGGGACCTCCACCCTGAGCCCGATTCCCGCGGCGGGCATGGAGCTCGACGACGTGTCCGCGGCCTTCGCTGCGAAGTACCAGGCGAAGTACGGCGGCAGCCGGCCGATCTTCCCCCACTTTAACGGCTTCAACGCCTATCACGGGGTGAAGAACGCCATCGCGGCGGCCGAGCGGGCGGGGGGGTTCGAGCCGCTGGACGACTGGGTCCGCGAGATGGAGAACACCGACGTCAAGCTCTACAAGGACGGCGAGCTCTGGCACCGGTACGCGTACTGGAAGCGCGGCGAGATCGAGCCCCGGACCGGGCGCGAGTACACCCACAACATCAAGTTCGACGTCACCCCGCCCTACGACGACGGCGCACCCTCGATGGTGGTGATCCAGTGGTACGTCGACGGCTCCGCCAGAGTCGTGTATCCACCCAAGTACGCCAACGGCGAGTTCTCGGTCCCTCCGTGGATTCAGTAGAGGCCTCGATCCGAGGCCGGCGACCGGCAGGGAAGAAGGCGTTCATGCGTGACGCGATGCCGGTGCCCGGACGCCTCCGGGCACCGGCACGTCCGCGCGCAAACGCAGTATCGCCCCTGGGAGCGCGGGCGTCCCGCCCGCCCGGGCCGGAGGCCGGCCATGGACGACCCGCCGAAAGCCCACGGTTGTTCAAGCGGGCGGGACGCCCGCGCTCCCAGGGGGACGCACGCTCCTCGGGGGATGCATCCTCCCAGCAGGACGCACGCTCCCAGGAGGGCACACGCGCCGCGAAATCCGGCTTGCGATACCGTCCGGACGCCCGCCCGTGAGCCACATCATCATCCAGGGACTCGCGCTGAGCGGCCTCTACGCGCTGGTCGCGGTCGGCTTCACCATGATCTTCAGCGTCGGGAGGGTGCTGAACCTCGCCCACGGCGCGTACCTCATGCTCGGAGGCTACGTGTACTACTCCTCCGTGCAGGTGCTCGGCATTCCAAAGGCGGGCGGATTCCTGCTGGCGGTGCTCGCCGGGGTGGGGTTCGGAATGCTCACCTATGCCGTGCTCGTGCGCCGCCTGGCGCACAACCCGATCGCGGTGGAGATCTCGACCCTGATCCTGGCCGTGGTCATGCAGGCCCTGATCGTCCTGATCTTCGGGCAGGTGCCCAAGAGCATGTGGCCGATCGTCCAGGGAGTGCTGCGCTACGAGGACGTCTTCGTCACGTACAACATCCTGCTGGCGATGGTTGCAAGCTGGGTGGTTCTCGGCGGTCTGTTGCTGTTCGTGCACCGCACGCGCACCGGAAGGGCGATCCGGGCAGTGTCGATGGATCGCAAGGGCGCCCTCATCTCCGGCATCGACCCGCACCGGACCAACCTCGTGACGTGGGCGGTCTCGGGCGCCCTCGGCGCGCTGGCCGGCGTGTTCTTCGCGACCTACACCCAGCTCCATCCCGGCATGTGGGTGGCGCCACTCATTATCGCCGTGGCGGTGGTGATCGTCGGCGGGATCGGAAGCATCGTGGGCAGTCTCGTGGTGGCGCACGTCATCGGTTTCATGGAGACCGTCACCACAACGGTGATCGCGGCCGAGCTCCGCGGCGTGTTCACGATGGCCCTGATCATCGTGGTCCTGATTGTCGCCCCGAAGGGGCTCTTCGGGCGCCGAGAGCTCTAGCGATGCCACGCCTGGGACCGGCGAGAAACGCGCGAGCGCAGGCGGGGTTCCCTGGGAACGCGGGCGTCCCGCCCGCAAGTGGGCCGAAGGCCCACGGTTGTTCAAGCGGGCGGGACGCCCGCGCTCCCAGGGGCGGCTCGCTCGAGGCCTTGCGGAACTGAAGTCATGACGAACGCTCGACGAGTCCGGGGCGCAGCATGATGCTCGCCAGGGTTCCCGCAAGGCCCCTGCTCGGATGGCTGGCGTTCGGCGTGGCGATGTGCCTGCTTCCCCTGTTCGCCACCACCGGCACGGTGCGGATGCTCATCTTCGCGCACTTCCTGGCCATGTTCGCGATGAGCTGGGACATCATCTCGGGCCGGACCGGCTACATCAGCTTCGGGCACCCCTTTCTCATCGGTCTCGCCGCCTACACCACGGGGATGCTGACCTACCACCTGGACACCCCGCTGTGGCTCAGCATTCCGGCCGCGGTCGCGGTGACGATGGCCGGTGGCACCCTGTTCTTCCTCCCCGCGCTGCGCATCCGCGGCACCTACTTCGCGCTCGTGACCCTGGCATTCATGGAGCTCATGTACCAGCTCACCCAGGTCGTCGCCCCGAAGATCACCGGCGGCACCCGGGGCCTGTCCGGAATACCGACGCTCGTCTCCGGCGCGGTGCCGAACTACTACCTGACCTTCGGCGTGATGTTCGCGATCGGGGTGGGTCTGTGGCTCCTCGTCCGCACGCGGCTCGGGGCGGCGCTGAGCGCGATCCGCATGGACGAGGAAGCGGTGGCGGCGTCGGGGCTGAGCACGATCCGCCTGAAGCTCTTCGCGTTCATGGTCAGCGCGGCCGTCGCGGGCGTCGGCGGCGCGCTGTACGTGCACTACCTCGGCTCGGTCGCGCCCCGCGGCCTGTTCGACATCAACTTCCTGTTCACGATCCTCGTCGCCGCCCTCCTCGGCGGCGCGTCGACCATCGTCGGCCCGATCATGGGCGCCTACTTCCTGACGTTCCTCCTGGAGTACCTGCGGCCGGTCATTCCCGGCCCGGAGCGCTACGTGATCTACGGGATCGTGGCGCTGGTGGTCTACGTGCTGGAGCCGAGAGGCCTCTACCACATGGCCGGCGCGCTCCGCGAAGCGGCGATCCGACGGCTCGGAGTCCTGCGCACGGGAGGAACCGGGTCGTGACCCCGGTGCTGGAGATGCGTGACGTGACGAAGCGCTTCGGCGGCCTGGTCGCGGTGGACGGACTGAGCATTCACGTCGAGGCGGGAGAATCGCTAGGTCTCATCGGGCCGAACGGCGCCGGGAAGTCCACCGCGTTCGGCATCCTGATGGGCGAGCACCGCCCCGACGCGGGAAGCGTGATCTTCCGCGGCGAGGACATCACCCGCCTGCCGACGCACGCCCGGGTCGGCCGCGGAATCGCGCGGACCTGGCAGGTCCCGCGTCCGTTCGGAGAGATGTCGGTGCGCGAGAACGTGCGGGTGGCCATGACGCCGGACAGCATCTGGCGGTTGATCACCGAAGAGCCGCCGGCCGATGCCGAGAGCGACATCATCGCCAGCGTGGGGTTCGGAGTCGCAGAGGCCGACATGCTCCCCGGACAGCTCTCGATGGGCGACCTGCGGAGGCTCGAGCTCGCGCGCACGCTGGCCACCGGCCCGGAGGTGCTGCTGCTCGACGAAGTGTTTGCGGGGCTGACCGTGAGCGAGATCGCGCAGATCACGGAGTTGCTGCTGGCGAAGAGACGCGACGGCACGACCTGCGTCATCGTGAGCCACGATCTGCGCTCGCTCGCGCCCCTGGTCGACAGGGTGGTCGTCATGTCGTTCGGAGCGGTCATCGCGGAGGGGACGCTGGAGGAGGTGCTCGCGGACAGGGAGGTTCAGGAGGCCTACCTGGGGGCGCCATGAACCGGTACACGAACAACGCGTCGCATGTTCTCTCCGCCCGCCGTCCGGTGCGACAGTGTCACCGATTCCCGGCGGCGGGAATCGGTGACGCTGTCGCACCACGAGCCCGGAGAGTTTCGACGCACCGACCAACGAAGCCGGCGCCCGGCCATCGTTGCGCCACCTGGTGAGGGCGGATCGTGGCGTTCCTCGAAATCCGCGATCTCGAAGCATTCTACGGCCGGGCGCGCTCGCTGCACGGTGTATCGCTCGACGTGGAAGCCGGAAGCATCGTGGGCATCATCGGCCCGAACGGCGCCGGCAAGTCGACCCTGCTCGATTCGATCCTGGGCCTGACCGAAACGTCCGGCGATGTCCGAATCGACGGATCCAGCCTGATCGGCAGGCGTCCGGCGGACATCGTTCGTCTCGGAATCGGCTACGCGCCCGAGCGCGGGCACCTGTTTCCGTTCATGACCACCCGGGACAACCTGCTGGTCGGCGCCCACACCGCCACCGCGGATGCCGAGCGCAACCTGAGGATGGTGTTCGACCTGTTCCCGGTTCTGGAGGAGCGCCAGGATCAGGAAACCTCCACCCAGAGCGGAGGCGAACGCCAGATGGTCTCGCTCGGCCGGGCCCTGATGTCCAGCCCGCGGCTGCTGATCGTGGACGAACCGACCATCGGGCTCGCCCCGAAGGTCTGCCACCAGATCGCCTCCGCGCTGCGGCGGATGAACGAGGAGCTCGGTCTGACGATTCTCCTGACCGAGCAGAACGTCAATTTCGCGCTGCGTCTCGCGGGCTACATCCACATCCTCGAGACCGGGCGAATCCGCCTGCGGGGCACCGCGGCGGAGCTCGAGAGCAATGCCTGGGTCCGGCAGGCATACTTCGGAGGCTGATGCCGTCGGCGGCGCCGGCCGAAAGCGTGCAGTGGAGAACGGGAGCATGTCGGACTACTACGACCTCGGAACATACAGCCGGCCGGTGACGACCGGTTCCTCGCGGGCCCAGCTCTGGTTCGACCGAGGGCTTGCATGGACCTATGGCTACAACCACGAGGAAGCGATCGCGTGCTATCGCCAGGCCCTGGAGGCCGATCCCGAATGCGCGATGGCCTGGTGGGGAATCGCCTACGCCGCCGGCCCGAACTACAACAAGCCCTGGGAGGCGTTCGACGACGACGACGCGCGCAGCTCGCTGCGGACCGCCTTCGAGGCAACGGCGCGGGCCGAGAAGCTGTCCGTTGCCGCGACGGATACGGAGAAGGCCCTGATCCGGGCGTTGCGCAGCCGCTACCCATCGCCGGAGCCGGCCGCGGACATGTGTCCCTGGAACGACGAGTACGCCGCCGCGATGCGCATCGTCCACGAGGAGCACCCGAACGACCCCGACGTCGAGGCGCTGTTCGCGGAAGCGATCATGAACCGGACGCCATGGGCGCTGTGGGACCTGAAGACCGGAGCCGTCGCCGAAGGGGCGGACACGACGGAGGCGATAGCGGTCCTGGAACGGGCCATGGGGCGGCGCGAGGGCCGGGGCGAAGCGCCCCACGCCGGCCTGCTGCACATGTACATCCACCTGATGGAGATGTCGCCTCACCCGGAGCGGGCGCTCCGCGCATGCGATCGGTTGCGGGACCTGGTCCCCGACGCCGGGCACCTGTGCCACATGCCCACCCACGTCGATGTGCTCTGCGGGGACTATCGCGCGGTGGTGGAGACCAATCACGCCGCGATCGAAGCGGACCGCAAATTCCTCGAGCGCGAAGGCGGCATCAACTTCTACGCGCTCTATCGATGCCACAACTACCACTTCAAGATTTACGGCGCGATGTTCCTCGGCCAGTACCGTCCCGCGATCGACGCGGCCGAGGAGATGATCTCCACGTTGCCCGAGGAGCTGCTCACGGTCGAATCCCCGCCGATGGCCGACTGGCTCGAAGGCTTCGTCTCGATGAAGCAGCACGTCCTGGTTCGCTTCGGCAGGTGGAAGGCGATCGTCGAACAGACGATGCCGGAAAACCCGGAGCTGTTCTGCGTGACCACCGCGATGATGCGGTACGCAATGTCCGTCGCCCACGGCGCGCTCGGAAACGTCGAGGCGGCCGAACGGCAGGCGGACGCGTTCGACAAGGCGGTGGAGTCGGTTCCCGACAGCCGCTACGTGTTCAACAACAGGTGCGTCGACATCCTCGCCATCGCGCGCGAGATGATGCTCGGCGAGCTCGCGTACCGGCGCGGCGACCAAGAGACGGCGTTCTCGCACCTGCGCCGGTCCGTCGCGCTCGACGACAACCTCCCCTACGACGAACCGTGGGGATGGATGCAGCCGACGCGCCACGCCCTGGCCGCGCTGCTCCTGGAGCAGGACCGGGTGGAGGAGGCGAGCGCCGTGTATCGGGCCGACCTCGGGTTCGACGACACCCTCAGCCGCGCCTGCCAGCACCCCGACAATGTCTGGAGCCTGCACGGATACCACGAGTGCCTGGAACGCCTCGGACGACACGCGGAGGCTGCGATCGTCGGGCAGAAGCTTGGGACCGCCCTGGCCCGAACCGACGTCCCGGTGACCGCCTCATGCTTCTGCCGGCTGCACGCGCGGTAGGGCACGTGGAGCGCGCGGCCATCGCCCGCGCGTGCACGATCGCAGCGATCCCGCCATAGCGGCAACTGAGCGGACCCGCGTTGCGCCGGGCACGTGCCTTGCCGGCACCGTGAGATGATTGGAGCTCCGGGCGCCGAACCGGCGGGAGTTTCGGCCGCCGGCCGGATGCGCGATCATTCCCCCGACCACACCTGCACCACGGACAACGCGATGTTCAACTCCGGGATGAGCTTCGCCCTCGGCGAGGAGATCGAGGCGCTCAGGGACACCGTCCACCGGTTCGCGCAGTCGAGAATCGCGCCGCGCGCGAGCGAGATCGACGAGACCAACGAGTTCCCGCGCGATCTCTGGGAGGAGCTCGGGGCGCTCGGGCTGCACGGGATCACCGTCGAGGAGGACTTCGGCGGCGCCGACATGGGCTACCTCGCCCACGTGGTCGCGATGGAGGAGGTGAGCCGGGCGTCGGCCTCGGTCGGGCTCTCCTACGGCGCCCACTCGAACCTGTGCGTGAACCAGATCCGCAGGAACGGCGACGACGCGCAACGCGAGCGCTACCTCCCCCGGCTCGTCTCCGGCGAGCACGTGGGGGCGCTCGCGATGAGCGAGTCGGGCGCCGGCTCCGACGTGGTCTCCATGAAGCTGCACGCGCACAAGCGCAACGACCGGTACGTGCTGAACGGCACCAAGATGTGGATCACCAACGGCCCCGACGCGGACGTGCTGGTGATCTACGCCAAGACCGACCCGGACGCCGGCCCCCGCGGCATCACCGCGTTCATCGTGGAGCGCGAGTTCAGCGGATTCTCGACCGCCCAGAAGCTCGACAAGCTCGGGATGCGCGGCTCCAGCACCTGCGAGCTCGTCTTCGACGACTGCGAGGTCCCCTACGAGAACGTGCTCGGCGAGGAAGGCCGGGGCGTGCGGGTGCTGATGTCCGGCCTCGACTACGAGCGGGTGGTGCTCGCGGGCGGACCGCTCGGAATCATGGCCGCGTGCATGGACGTGGTGGTGCCCTACGTGCACGAGCGCCGGCAGTTCGACCGGCCCATCGGCGAGTTCCAGCTCGTGCAGGGCAAGATCGCGGACATGTACACCACGATGAACGCATGCCGTGCCTACGTCTACGCGGTCGCCGCCGCCTGCGACCGCGGCGAGACCACCCGCAAGGACGCGGCGGGCTGCATCCTCTACGCGGCGGAGAAGGCGACCGCGGTCGCCCTCGACGCCATCCAGCTCCTCGGCGGCAACGGCTACATCAACGAGTTCCCCACGGGACGGCTGCTGCGCGACGCGAAGCTCTACGAAATCGGCGCGGGCACCTCCGAGATTCGCCGGATGCTGATCGGACGCGAGCTGTTCGAGGAGTCCGCCTGACCGCACCGCAACGAAACGGCGAGGGCCATGAAGACCCACTACATACTGATCGACTACGAGAACGTGCAGACCAAGAGCCTGGCGGTGCTGCAGGGCGCTTCGAACCAGGAGTTCCAGATCATCGTGTTCGTCGGCGCCAACCAGTCGAAAATTCCGATCGAGCTCGTGTCGTCGATGCAGACCTTCGGAAACAAGGCCAAGTACGTCCAGATCACCGGAAGCGGGCGAAACGCGCTCGACTTCCACATTGCCTACTATCTCGGGGCGCTGACCGAGCGCGAACCGAAGGCGATCTTTCACGTCATCTCCAAGGACACCGGCTACGACCAGCTCATCAAGCACCTGAAAGGCATGCGCATCGACGTGACGCGGCAGAAGGACCTGTTCGACATTCCCTGGCTGTCGTCGGCGAACAAGAAGCCTGCGGACGAGCAGATCACCGCGATCGTCAAGAATCTGTCCGCGCGCGGCAGCTCCCGGCCCCGCAAGGTGAAGACCCTCAAGAACTCCATCAACTCCCTGTTCGACAACAAGCTCGATCCGGAGAAGATCGACAGTCTCGTGCAGGATCTGCAGGACCGGAAGTACATCGTCATCAAGCAGGAAAACGTCACCTACCGGAACATGTAGGAAGAACGTGACCGTCCTCGAGTCCTCGCTCTCGGCACGCTCCGGCGCGGTCCGCTCCAACCGCGACCGGATGCGGCGACTGATCGAGGAGACGTCCGCGATCGCCGCGGACATCATGCAGGGAGGGCCCGAGCACGCCCGCGCCCGGCACCTCGGCCGCGGCAAGCTCCTGCCCCGCGAGCGGATCGCCCGCCTCCTCGACCCCGGCTCCCCATTCCTCGAAATCGGCCTCTTCGCTGCCCACGGCATGTACGAGGGCGAGGTGCCGTCGGCAGGGCTCGTCACCGGCATCGGCCGCGTCGCCGGCACCGAGTGCATGGTGGTGTGCAACGACGCCACCGTGAAGGGCGGCACCTACTACCCCCTCACGGTGAAAAAGCAGCTTCGCGCGCAGGAGATCGCGGCCGAAAACCGGCTGCCCTGCGTGTACCTCGTCGACTCGGGCGGGGCGAACCTTCCGAACCAGGACGAGGTCTTCCCCGACCGCGAGCACTTCGGGCGGATCTTCTACAACCAGGCGAACATGTCCGCCGCGGGCATCCCCCAGGTCGCGGTGGTGATGGGGTCGTGCACCGCAGGCGGCGCCTACGTTCCGGCCATGAGCGACGAGAGCATCATCGTGCGCGGCCAGGGCACGATCTTCCTCGGCGGGCCGCCGCTGGTGAAGGCGGCAACCGGGGAGGTGGTATCCGCGGAGAACCTCGGCGGCGCGGACCTGCACTCGCGCGAGTCCGGGGTCACCGACCACTACGCGCTGGACGACGCGCACGCCCTCGACATCGCCCGTCGCGCCATCGGCAACATCAACATCGAGAAGCGGACCGGAGTCCGCACGCAGCCGCCCGTGCCGCCGCGCCACGACCCCGAAGAGATCCTCGGGATCATCCCGCCGGACGTGCGCCAGCCGTACGAGGTGCGGGAGGTCATCGCACGGATCGTCGACGATTCGCGGCTCGACGAGTTCAAGAAGCTCTACGGCGCAACCCTCGTCTGCGGCTTCGCCCACGTCGCCGGCATGCCGGTCGGGATCATCGCGAACAACGGGATCCTGTTCTCCGAATCGGCCCAGAAAGGTGCTCACTTCATCGAGCTCTGCGCGCAGCGCAAGGTCCCGCTCGTCTTCCTGCAGAACATCACCGGCTTCATGGTGGGGCGGAAGTACGAGGCGGGAGGCATCGCGAAGGACGGCGCAAAGCTCGTCACCGCGGTGGCGACCGCAAGGGTTCCGAAGCTCACCATGATCATCGGAGGGTCGTTCGGGGCCGGGAACTACGGCATGTGCGGGCGTGCCTACTCCCCGCGCTTCCTGTGGACGTGGCCCAACGCGCGCATCTCGGTGATGGGCGGCGAGCAGGCGGCCGGCGTGCTCGCCACCGTGCGGCGCGACGGCATCGAGCGTCGGGGCGGGTCGTGGTCGAGCGAGGACGAGGAGGCGTTCAAGCGCCCCATCGTCGAGCGGTTCGAGCACGAGGGGCATCCGCTCTACGCGAGCGCCCGGCTGTGGGACGACGGCATCGTCCACCCGGCCCGCACCCGCGAGGTGCTCGCCCTCTCGCTTTCCGCCGCGCTGAACGCGCCGATCGAGGAGACACGCTTCGGCGTGTTCCGGATGTGATGCGTCGCCTTCCCGGGAGCGCGGGTGTCCCGCCCGCCCGGGCCGGAGGCCCGCAATGGACGACCCGCCGCAGGCCCACAGTCGTCAATGCGGGCGGAACACCCGCGCTCCCAGGGACGCCTTCGATGGCTGGGGATCCGGCGGCGATGCACGGCGGGCGTGGCTGATGTTCCGCAAGCTCCTCATCGCCAACCGCGGCGAGATCGCCTGCCGGGTGATGCGCACCGCCCACCGGCTCGGGATCCGCACCGTCGCGGTCTACTCCGACGCCGACCGGGACGCGCTGCACGTCGCGACGGCCGGCGAGGCATGGCGCCTTGGCCCCGCTCCGGCGTCGGAGAGCTACCTGGACATCGAGCGGGTGATCGCGGCGGCCGCCGCCTCGGGGGCGGACGCGGTGCACCCGGGGTACGGATTCCTGTCCGAGAACCCGGACTTCATCGAGGCCTGCGCCGCCGCCGGCATCGTCTTCGTCGGCCCGCCGGCGGCCGCGGTCCGCGCGATGGGCCTGAAGGACGCCGCCAAGCGCCTGATGGAAGCCGCCGGGGTGCCGGTGGTCCCCGGCTACCACGGCGAGGAGCAGGGCAACGCGGCGCTGCTCGCCCGCGCCCGCCGTATCGGCTTTCCGGTGCTGGTGAAGGCGGTCGCGGGAGGTGGCGGCAAGGGAATGCGACGCGCCGACACCGAAGCCGGCTTCGGCGACGCCCTCGAAGGAGCGCGGCGCGAGGCCCGCGCGACCTTCGGCAACGACCGGGTGCTTGTGGAGCGCTGGGTTGTGCGGCCGCGCCACGTCGAGATCCAGGTGTTCGCGGATGCTCACGGCAACGCGGTGCACCTGTTCGAGCGGGACTGCTCGCTGCAGCGCCGCCACCAGAAAGTCGTCGAGGAGACGCCCGCGCCGGGCATGACGCCGGCCATGCGCGCGGCCATGGGTGAGGCCGCGCTCGCCGCGGCGCGGGCCATCGACTACCGGGGCGCCGGCACCGTCGAATTCATCGCGGACGCGTCCGAGGGACTGCGCGAGGACCGGTTCTGGTTCATGGAGATGAACACCCGGCTCCAGGTCGAGCACCCGGTGACCGAGATGGTGACGGGCACCGACCTGGTGGAGTGGCAGCTGCGCGTGGCTTCGGGCCAACCGCTGCCGCTGCGCCAGGACCAGCTGGCCATCCATGGCCACGCGATCGAAGCGCGGCTGTACGCCGAGGATGCCGACCGTGGCTTCCTGCCCTCCACCGGCACCCTGCGCCGCCTGCGCCTGCCGGCAGCGTCGGCCAACGTGCGCGTCGATACCGGCGTGGAGGAAGGTGACAGCATCACCCCGTACTACGATCCGATGATCGCCAAGCTGATCGTCTGGGACGTGGACCGCGACGCCGCGCTGCGCCGCATGAGCCAGGCCCTGGCCGACTGCCAGGTGG
>MKWU01005496.1_pt1 | contig 13746 bp, 7 predicted proteins | sample 809101 | NCBI WGS metagenome assembly MKWU01 (sample SAMN05860141, study PRJNA318959) | sponge metagenome | host: Aplysina aerophoba | place: Slovenia: Piran, Adriatic Sea, Gulf of Piran | collected 2013-05-07 | reverse complement strand
CAAATTGGCCGTGCATTGTCTGACCATATTGATGCAGATGGCAATAAAATGGACCCGCCGATAAAGAGCATCTATGTCTATAACTCAGATCCTGCAAACTGTGCACCAAATTCCAACAACGTTCGCAAGGGTTTTATGCGAGATGACCTTTTCGTTGCCGTTCATGAAACCTTCTGGACTGATACCTGTCTGTATGCTGATATTGTGATCCCTGCAGATACGCAGCTGGAGCGTATGGACATGGTAGCCACCTATGGCAACTGGTACTACACCATGAACAAGCCCGTGATCGAACCTCTTGGTGAAAGCATCCGCAATTCTGAGGTTTTCCGCATGCTGGCCAAACGGATGGGGTATGTCGAAGAGGGGGACAATGCCTTTACGCAAACAGATGAAGAAATCATCCGTGACATCATGTTTGATGAAGGTAAACATAATCCTTTGATGGAAGGTATCACTTATGAGGATATCCAGAAAAATGGTTTCGTGAGAGCGAATACGAGTTCTGAAAAAAGAAACTTTCTGAAAAACGGCTGGCCAACGAAATCTGGGAAAATCGATATCTGGTGTGAGAAGCTAAAGAAAGAAGGTGTAAGCCCTCTGCCTACCTATGTGCCAGAAATTGAAGGTCAGGAAGATCCCAAGCGTAAGGACTACCCGCTGCAGGTGCTCAGCAGTGCATCACACTACTTCATTGGCGATTCATTTCAGTCTGTACCACGATTGCAGGCCATGATGTCTCGACCCACAGTGGAATTGAACCCGGAAGACGCGAAGGCACGGAACATAGAAGATGGGGATCTTTGCCGATTGTATAATGACCGGGGCGAATCCTTTGCCTATGCAGTCATAATTGATGGATTGCTGTCTGGCATTTGTTCTACTCAAAAACAGTTTAAAGGGAGTAACACCCCGAGTGGTGTGAATATCAATGCCCTGAACTCTGAAATGGTGACTGACTTTGGAACCAGTCCAACTTTCTATTCCTGTCTGGTTGAAATCGAGAAAGCAAGTGAAGAAATGCGCAAGCAGACTTTGTTGAAAGAGTGGGGAGGTAAAGAGGGTTATATCAAAAAATGGCGTGAAGATCCGCGGAACGAAGGTGTTCAGGCAACTGATAGTGAAATCATTGCGTTTGCAGAAGAACAGCATCCGGGAATTTTCGGCTGAGGCTGGACAATCATTCTAGGAAAAACAGGGGAAGCACAGAAGTGACTGCGGTACAAAAGAAATTTTACGACCCGTTTGATCATTACATACGGAAATTGCCTGTTCCTGATCCTGAAATACAAAGGAAAAGAGTAAAAATAAATCAGGGTAGTGTTCTCGGTGTTACAAATCTAACGCATGATACGTTAAAGCTGGTAGTCAAGTGTGATGCCAGTAGCCAGCCGCTGGGAGGGATTGCAGGTCAGTATGCTGCTATCAAGGTGCCAGGGGTGAGAAAGCCCCGTTCCTATTCGTTTGCGAGGGCACCGGAAGACGAAAATCCTGGCGAACATACTTTTTTCATACGCCTGGTTCCTGGTGGTGAGTTATCCGGATGGCTGGCCAAAGGCAGTTGCATCGGTGAACCTGTAGAGATCTCCGGACCCTTGGGAAATTTTCAGCTCGACCCATCCAGTGACACCATGGTTTGTATTGCGGGGGGCAGCGGCATGAGTGCAATCGTTGCCATTGTTGAACATGCTGCCAATCTTGGCGTGGCTAGGGATTGCTATTTTTTCTATGGTGCTCGCACACAGAAGGACCTCTACTGTCGTGAGGAGATACAGGCTGTACAGAACAAATGGAATCAGGGCTACAGGTTTGAATTCATCCCTGTCTTGTCTGAAGAGCCTGAAAGCAGTGACTGGGAGGGTCCGCGCGGATTCGTTACAGAGCACTTCCAGGCAGAATACCTAGCTCCGGGCAAGCTGCATCTTGATGAAGTAAAAGCCTATTTTTGCGGGCCGCCTCCTATGATAGACCATGGTGTAAAATTGTTAATGGATGCAGGACTCGATGACAAAAATATCTATTTCGACAAGTTTGAAGATGCAAGTTCACCGGCACCTGTGGTGGATAATACCAAGTGTGTTTTGTGTGATGAGTGTCTGCTGGTGAAACCTGTGCCCAACTGTCTGGTTGAAGCAACAAACTTTAGAACAGACGGCGATGATTCGAGCTTTTATTTTGAGCGTGTGCGACCTGCGTATACTTCCGGATTATATTACAACTCCCTGTACATTGATGAGGATGAATGTATTCGCTGTTTTGCCTGTGTTGATGCCTGTCCGCATGATGCAATTTCGGTAGCATATGACAAAACACCCAAAACATTGAGAATGTACAAATAGGAATTTTGAGTATTATTTGCGGGGCAGGCTGTTTTGGGAAAATTACAAACGGCTCCTTGATAGCTTTCAAGGCAGTTGGTTTGTGAGTGGTAGTTAAGGCTATTCATTTCAATACAGGCAGCATCACAGATTTCTGTTGGAAAATTAATGATAAGACTGAAAGTGGTTTCGATCACAGGTGTTATGTCGCTCCTGGCACTTTTGTCGTTTTATTCAAGCGAGATACAAGTCAGCACTGCAGCATCCCCTTCACAAGAAGTTCATACACCGGTTGTTGAAGAAATTGGTGAGCTATCAGACGATGAGTTACTGGCGCTTCAGAATGAAACCAAGCCAACAGAGGAGTCTGGTAAATTTACCAAGGGTGTTTTGTGGAAAATCGAAAAAGATGAGGAGTTGATCGGATACCTTTTCGGCACGATACACATGAATGACAAGCGTGTGAACAAAGTGCGCGAAAACATTATGGGTATTTTTGACGAAATGAACAGTTTTGCGATGGAATCATTCCCAAGTGACCACTACTGGAATCCCTACCATGGCGGGAAAATGATCAAGGCAGATATGACTCTGCCCCGGGGCCAAACGCTGGAGCAACATATCGGTGAGGAGTTGTATGTCAAAGTCGAGAAAGTCCTGTCTCAGTTGGGGCTGGATCGGGAGACAATTCTGCATATGAAACCGTGGGCCGCTATGCGCAGTTTTGCAGTCAAGTCCGAGAACACGGAGGATTTGATTCTTGACTATGAACTGCTGGATCGTGCTGCATCACAAAGTAAAGAACTTTATCAGGTCGAGAGCATTGAGGAATTTCTAGTAACATTTTATGCAATGCCACTTGATGTACAGGTCAAGCTGCTCGAGTTTACAGTGAACAGCTATGACAAGATGCGAGATACCATTGACGACATGCTGGTTGCTTATCTGGAAGAAGACCTGCTAAAAATGTACGAAATCAGTACCAGCTTCATCCCCAATCACCCGGAAAATAAACGCTATCGAGATACGTATCTGAAACATGTTATCAAGGACAGAAATATTGTGATGGAACACTATATGCGAAAACCCATGCGAGAGAAAAAGACTTTCATTGCCATAGGGGCGTTACATCTATATGGCGATCAGGGTGTTCTGGCTTTGATTGAAAAAGATGGTTACCAAGTTACACGCGTTCCGCTTGAGACAATTTAGTTTACCTGGTCTTTTCACACACCCATTCACGGATCTTTATAGGTACGCACCTGCTTTTTGACAGGAGTCACAGCACAGCATTCCGGTACCCTTTTTTATTCAAAGCGCGCCTGATATGCCAGTGCGGTAATATTTGTTGAAGGTGCCGATACACTTCACGTCCACAGCCAATGTTTGGTTCATAACCCAGAAATCAGCATGAAAAAAATTGTCATTGCTCCAGACTCATTTAAAGGTAATCTCACCTCAATGGAAGTCGCCGTATGTATCGAAAAAGGGATCAGGCGTGTCTTACCCAAGGTTAAATGTATCAAAATACCTATGGCAGATGGTGGTGAAGGCACCGTTCAGTCTTTGGTGGATGCCGCAGGAGGTAAGCTGATAAAAAAACGTGTCAAGGGCCCGGTCGGGAAAATTGTCACGGCGCACTATGGATGGTTATCCGGGAAGCAAACCGCGGTTATTGAAATGGCCGAAGCATCTGGTCTGCCTCTGGTTAGGGGACGCGATAAAAATCCGCTCAAGACCACAACGTATGGTACCGGGCAACTGATGTTGGATGCCATAGCCCATGGAGCCAAGCAAATCATCATCGGCATTGGGGGCTCAGCGACAAATGATGGCGGAACTGGCATGGCACAGGCGCTTGGTGTGAAATTTTTGAATGCTGATGGGAGAGAAATAAAAGAGCTGGGATCCGGGGGCATGTTAGCTAAAATTCGTGTAATAGATGTAACGGGTCTTGATGCCGGTGTGCTTGCAGCTGATATCCTGGTGGCATGTGATGTTGACAATCCCCTGTACGGAAAGAAAGGTGCAGCCCATGTATTTGGGCCACAAAAAGGGGCAACACCCAGAATGGTGGAGGTGCTGGATAGAAACCTGAGGCACCTTGGCAAGCTGATAAAACGGGACCTCAAAAAGGATGTAGTGCGAATGCCCGGCGCCGGAGCAGCTGGGGGGCTGGGAGGCGGGCTGGTTGCTTTTACGGGCGCTACACTAGAAAGTGGTATCGATATCGTGCTGAAGACAACCGAGTTGGGAAAATACCTGAAAGATGCAGACCTGGTTATTACCGGTGAGGGGAGGATTGATTTTCAAACTGCATTTGGCAAGACGCCGTCCGGCGTTGCCCGGGCAGCTCAAAAACACAAGGTGCCGGTTGTGGCAATTGGCGGCGCACTGGCTGATGATGCACGTAATGTGTATGCACATGGCATTGATGGAATTGCCAGTGCCGCTGCCAAGGACATGTCATTGGCAGAAGCATTGCGGGATTCATCCAGTCATTTGGAAGATGTTGCCGAGCGAGTCATTCGTATGATTCGCATTGGCCAGGCAATGACTGCCAAAAAACGCAAGACAACAACCCGTTCAGGGTCAGGAGGTCTACGGTAACACCTGAATCGGGATATCTTTTTCGACGAAGCTCCATATTTCATCCAGATCCTGGTGGCTGACAGCAATTCTAATTTTCGTCCCGCCTGCAAATCCAAGCCTTTGCCAGATCCATCCAAGGATCTTCGGTTGACCAAAAATAGTGAATTCAAAGTCTGTTTTGGTAACAGATTTCTGGCTCTGCTCATCTGAATAGGAAGCATGTATGGATTTTCGGCCTTCGCTGTCTTCGTGTTTGGAATTCAATATATACTTTCCTTCCGGTATGCGTTTGTTACCAGGTTTTTGATCGTGGTCAGGACGCTCTGTGGGCAGGTTTACCCCGTAAGATCGGTACTGTTTGGAGTTTTTCACTAGGTAGAGCCTGCCCTCGTTTTTTTTAAGGACTAACAAGTCTGCAATAAGCAGATTGACCAGTCCGGATATCTCCTTTCCTGAGTTGTAGCTTCTAGTTCCCCATTGTTCTCCATGGGCATTAAAATACTTCCAGATACCATGCTTGTCGCCGTGCATGAATTCGCCTGCTATATGCATGTATCCACCGTCCCAAGCCTGCCACATGCCATGCTTTACACCGTCTTTTTCACAAAATATGGCAATTCCGAGTTTGCTCCAGACTTCTCGATTTTCCATGGCACCTTCAGGGCACTGGAGTGCTACATCCGCTACGGCATGCAGGGTTTTATTGTGTTCATGTTCCATCATCCATCCAATCCATAAAGGACTGGTCAGAAGGAGCAGCAAGGCGATAGTAATTGACAGGGCAATCACTGCTTCAGAAAGCTTTTTAATTTTCATCTGGATTCGCTCATTCGTGGAAAGCTGTTGAAAAACATGGTAATTAATGTCAGGCTCGAAGCCTTTGAATATCCTGAAGCCTGTATAAGCCGATCATATTCTGAGTATGAACAAAATACTGGTTCTCATAGGCTTAGCAATTTTGGTCATAGGGCTGCTATGGCCCCTTATCAGCAAAATGCCATTTGGGAAGCTGCCGGGTGACATCGCTATCAAGAAAGAAGGGTTTCAACTGTACTTCCCTATTACCACAATGATCATTATCAGCCTCGTCCTTTCCGTTATTTTGTGGTTATTCAAAAAATAGAAAGCCTCGTACTGACTATATAGATAGTTTGCCAATGGTTCCTGTAGGAAAATCAGATTTTGTCCTTTTATATGCAGTAATCCGCAAGCTGGAAAACAACACCTATTATCGTGTTTTTGCCAAATCCCTGGCAAGAACAACTTGTTCCGCTGAATCACTACCACCTGATCATGAACTCGTCAGGGAAATGTTTCATTACTTTATAAGGGAAGATGAGTTGCAGATTCACTATGACGGCTCTGCGGTGTCACTGGATTTTATCGAATCGGAAATTTATCGAAGGGCGGAGGGGAAAGCAGGTCCCGGCGCGGACCTTGAGAATGAAATGGAAGTGGAGCGAAAACTTGTGTGGGAGAATGAAGTGTATATTAGGGTACAGGATTTGAAAAAGCTGTATGCGAACAAATGCATCGTGTTTCCAAAATCACTGTTAACCGGCTGTGATACGCCCCAGACCTGAAGTGGTCCGCTGTTTGTGAATTGTCAGTCCAGTGGAGCGGGCAGGTCGGAATTTCCCATTAGATACTGATCCACGCCCCGCGCTGCGCTACGGCCCTCTGCGATTGCCCAGACAATGAGGCTTTGCCCACGTTGCATATCGCCTGCTGCAAACACTCCTTCTACATTGGTCATCCAGTTTTTATCACGGATGACATTGCCACGATTGTCTAGGCCTACCTTCAGTTGCTCCAGCATGCCAGGCTTTTCCGGGCCTAGAAATCCCATTGCAAGCAACACCAGGTCACATGCTAAAGTCTGCCCACCGCCGGTCACTTCCTCGAAACTGAGGTTGCCGTTTTCGGATTTGATTTCGACTGTGACCAGTTCCAGGGCTTTGACAGAGCCGTTGCCGTCATTGACAAACCGTTTGGTGGAAACTGAGTACATTCTTTCAACGCCTTCCTCATGCGCTGAAGCTGTGCGAAATATCCTGGGCCATTCAGGCCACGGGTTATCTGCTGCACGAACTTCCGGTGGCTTAGGCATGATTTCCAGTTGATGTATAGATTTGGCGCCTTGCCGATTCGCAGTGCCCAGGCAGTCTGCACCGGTATCTCCACCACCAATGATGACAACATGTTTACCCGCCGCACTAATGAAGTGCTCTGGTTCGGGATCCCCTTCACAGATCCGATTCTGCATCGGCAGATATTCCATGGCCTGATGGATTCCCTTCAGTTCACGACCTTCTGTAGGCAAATCGCGCGCCTCGCATGCCCCGCCACACAACAATAAGGCATCGAATTCATTCCGGACATCATCCACTGCAATGTTGTGTCCGATGTGCGAGTTGACCCTGAACGTAACGCCTTCAGCTCGCATTTGTTCCAAGCGTCGGTCCAGCACACGCTTTTCCATTTTGAACTCCGGAATTCCATAACGCAGCAGGCCTCCAATGCGGTCTGCCCGTTCAAACACGGTAACGTCATGCCCGGCACGTGCAAGTTGTTGAGCTGCAGCCAGCCCCGCAGGTCCAGACCCGATAACCGCAATTTGCTTGCCGGTTTTCTTACCTGCAATTTGAGGTTGCACCCAGCCGTTTTCCCATGCCTTGTCAATGATGGTCAGTTCCACGCTCTTGATCGTGACAGGGTCATCATTGATGCCTAATACACAGGATCCCTCACAGGGAGCAGGGCAGAGAGTTCCAGTAAATTCCGGAAAGTTGTTTGTCGCGTGCAGACGTTGAATAGCGTCCTTCCATTGATCCCGATAGACCAGATCATTCCAGTCTGGAATCAAGTTACCCAACGGACAGCCTTGGTGGCAGAAAGGAATGCCGCAATCCATGCAGCGTGCTGCCTGTTTTTTCAGTGGATCAATGTGCCAGGGAGCCATGACCTGGTTCCAGTCATGAATACGTTCCTCTACCGGGCGGTACGGCTGTTTGACACGCGTGTACTCCATGAAGCCGGTCACCTTAGCCATGGGCAGCCTCCATCACAGCTTCGTCAACAGAGGTCCCTTCGATTTCAGCTTTTTTGATTGCAGCAAGTACACGCCTGTAATCTTTTGGCATGACCTTCACAAACCCGTGCTGGCTGTTGCCCCAGTCATCCAGAATGCGTTTGGCGACAGTGCTGTTGGTGTGCTCGAGATGATTGGCCAGTAATGTAGAGACCGTATCTTTGTCCTCATCCTCAAGCTCTTCCAGATCAACCATGTCAAGATTGCATTGAATCTGGAATTGTTCCTTGTTTGCCATCACATAGGCAATACCACCTGACATCCCCGCAGCAAAATTTCTTCCTGTGTTGCCAATGACGACAACGCGGCCACCCGTCATGTATTCACAACCGTGATCACCTACTCCTTCCACGACGGCATGTACTCCGCTGTTGCGCACGCAAAACCGTTCCCCGGCAATGCCCCGGATGTACGCTTCTCCTGAAGTGGCACCGTATAACACCACGTTCCCGACTATAATGTTTTGCTCTGCAGCAAAGGTCGAATGTCGTGGCGGGTACACGATGATCTTGCCTCCGGACAGACCTTTACCTAAATAATCATTGGTATCCCCTTCCAGGATCAGTGTTATGCCTTTGGGCACGAATGCTCCGAAACTCATACCTGCCGAACCATTGAAGTGAATACGGATGGTGTCTTTAGGCAACCCCTCGGCACCGTGACGTTTGGTGACGTGATATCCGAGAATTGTCCCGACAGTTCGGTTGGTATTGCGAATCGGCAGGATGACGTCAACCGGTTTGCGTTCCTCGACTGCCTCCTTGCACAATGGCACCAGCGTGGTTACATCCAGGGATTTTTCCAGCCCGTGATCTTGGTCAGTTGAACAGTACACGCCAAAGCCCGGCCGTCCTTCCGGCTTGTACAAAATCCTTGAGAAATCCAGGCCATGTGCTTTCCAATGATCAATTGCTTTTTTCACATCCAATCGATCTACTTGGCCAATCATTTCATTGACCGTTCTGAAACCGAGTTGCGCCATGTATTCGCGGACTTCCTGTGCAACAAACTTGAAAAAGTTTTCAACAAATTCCGGCTGGCCGTTGAACTTTTTGGTGAGATCCGGATTTTGTGTGGCAACTCCTACAGGGCATGTATTCAGGTGGCAAACCCGCATCATGATGCAACCCATCACCACTAATGGTGCAGTGGAAAAGCCAAACTCTTCTGCCCCCAGTAATGCTGCAATGACAACATCACGCCCCGTTTTCAACTGCCCGTCCGTTTGTACAACTATGCGGTCGCGCAGGCCGTTTTGTACCAGCACCTGCTGGGTTTCAGCCAGCCCAAGCTCCCATGGAAGTCCTGCATGTTTCAGCGAACTCATGGGGGATGCCCCTGTGCCACCATCGTATCCTGAAATGAGTACCACGTCAGAATGGGCCTTGGAGACACCCGCTGCCACCGTGCCCACGCCGACTTCAGCAACAAGCTTTACATGAATTCGCGCTTGCGGGTTGGAGTTTTTCAGGTCATGTATAAGTTGCGCCAAGTCTTCTATCGAATAGATATCATGATGCGGTGGCGGGGATATCAGGCCAACCCCCGGGGTTGAATGACGGACTTTTGCAATCCACGGATACACTTTGGTGCCTGGCAACTGTCCCCCTTCACCCGGTTTTGCACCCTGTGCCATCTTGATCTGCAAGTCATCGGCATTCACCAGATATTCACTGGTGACCCCGAACCGACCGGATGCCACCTGTTTGATTGCGCTTCTTCTAAAATCACCGTTTTCATCCGGTGTGTAGCGGTCCGGGTCCTCACCACCTTCCCCGGTATTGGATTTACCGCCGATGCGGTTCATTGCGATAGCAAGGGTTTCATGTGCCGGCTTGCTTATGGAACCATAGGACATCGCACCCGTTGAAAACCGTTTCATGATGTTTTCTATCGGTTCGACCTCTTCGACCGGAATCGAATCCCTGGCGAATTTGAATTCAAACAGCCCACGCAAGGTCGCTAAATGTTCATTTTGACTGTCTACCTTGTCGGTATATTCCTTGAACAGCTTGTACTGTCCAGACTGTGTAGAGTGCTGCAGCTTAAAGACCGTTTCAGGGTTGAACAGATGATACTCGCCATCGCGGCGCCACTGGTATTCGCCCCCCCAGTCCAAGTCCGGATTATTTACAGGTCTTTCTGGGAATGCATTCTGGTGGCGTATGCTGATTTCCCTGGAAATTTCATCTAGTCCAATACCCCCTATGCGTGAAGCAGTCCAGGTAAAATACTGATCGACAAATTCCTTGTTAAGGCCTACCGCTTCAAAGATTTGTGCTCCACGATAGGACTGTACTGTGGAGATGCCCATTTTCGACATTGTTTTAATCAGGCCCTTGTTCACGGCCTTGATGAAGTTTTTGATTGCGTTTTCATGCTTCATCACTGGCAGATGCCCCTTGCCTATCATGTCTCCAAGAGATTCAAGGGCGAGATAGGGGTTTACCGCCTCAATGCCATACCCTATCAGTACCGCAAAGTGATGTACTTCATGTGGCTCTCCTGATTCAAGCAGGAGTCCTACCCGGGTACGGGTTCCTGAACGAATCATGTGATGATGCACACCAGCAGTTGCAAGCAGTGCAGGGATTGCTGCGAATTCCTTGGTTGCACCGCGATCAGACAGGATGACATTAGTGTAATTCTCCCTTACTGCAGCATCGACTTGTGCACAGACATCTTTTAATGCCTTGTCAAGGCCAGTGCCCCCCTCTGCAACAGGGTACAGGATGGGAATGGTAATGGTTGTCAGCCCGGGCAAATCAATTTCCCGTATACGTGACAGGTCTTCATTGGCAAGCACAGGTGAAGGTATCCTGATCTGTCTGCAGCTTTCGGCATCGGGATGCAAAAGATTTTTTTCAGGACCAATAGTTGTTGCAACCTGGGTAACCAGTTCTTCACGGATTCCATCCAGCGGTGGATTGGTAACCTGGGCAAAGAGCTGCTTGAAATAGTCATACAGCAGACGCGGACGATTCGACAGTACGGCGAGTGCAGCATCAGTTCCCATTGAACCAACTGGCTCCAGCCCATTAGATGCCATCGGTGCCATCAGCATCCTCAAGTCTTCGTGTGTGTAGCCAAATGCCTGTTGTCGTTGCAGCAGGGTATCCTGGTCAAAGCTGTAAACCTGCTTGGGGTCGGGCAAATTCTCAAGTGTGATCAGGTTGTTGCTGAGCCAATCCTGATAAGGGTTTTCTTCCACAAACTGTTTTTTGATTTCCTCATCGTCTATGATGCGTCCCTGCTTGGTGTCCACCATGAAAATTCGGCCTGGGTGCAGCCGATCCTTGATCAAGACATTTTCCGGTGGAACATCCAGTACGCCTACTTCAGATGCCATAACTACCATGTCATCCTTGGTGACATAGTAGCGTGAAGGTCGCAGGCCGTTCCGGTCCAGTACCGCACCGATCACTTCTCCATTTGTGAATGCGATCGAGGCCGGGCCGTCCCACGGTTCCATCAGGCATGCGTGATACTCATAGAACGCCTTGCGTGCGGCATCCATGGTTTCGTGGTTGCTCCATGCTTCCGGGATCATCATCAGTATTGCGTGTGGCAAGGGCCGACCGCACATATGCAAGAATTCAAGGACATTATCGAATGTGGCGGAGTCACTGCCATTTTCAACTACAATTGGGAAAAGTTTCTGCAGGTCATCGCCAAATAATTCAGATTTGCACAACGACTCGCGCGCATGCATCCAGTTGATATTGCCACGCACAGTATTGATTTCACCATTATGTGCGAGATAGCGGAAAGGGTGAGCCAGCTCCCAGGATGGGAAGGTATTCGTCGAAAACCGTTGATGCACCAGGGACATTGCCGATTCAAAGTCAGGTTCTGTGACATCTGGAAACATGGGCTCAAACTGTGAGCCGGTCAGCATGCCTTTGTACACGAAGGTTCTGTACGAAAGTGACGGTATGTAAAAGTTGTCACGTTGTGAAAGGTCTGAACTGAAAATGATGTGTTCGATACGTTTTCGAATTACATAGAGCTTGCGTTCGAATGCGGCTTCATCTTCGATATCGTGACTTCGACCAATAAAAATCTGTTTGAAACCGGGCTCACCGGATCTGGCTGTAACCCCCAATAAAGAGTCATCCAGTGGAACTTCGCGCCATCCCAGGACCTGCTGGCCTTCTTCTTTGATTACCTGCTGTAACTGGTCTATACACTGTTGTTGCTGCAAGGTGTCTGTAGGCAGGAACACCATGCCGGCACCATACTGCCCGAATTCCGGCAGCTTGATACCGATTTCATTGCAAACCCTTTTAAAAAATTTGTGGGGAAGCTGGGTGAGAATGCCTACCCCGTCACCAGTATTTTCCTCACAGCCACAGGCTCCCCGATGGATGAGGTTTTTAAGAATAGTTAGTGAATTTTCGATAATTTTGTGGGATTGGCGGCCTTTGATGTCAACCACAAAGCCTACGCCACACGAATCATGCTCTGTGCTTGCCTCGTACAGACCTCCTGAGGGCTTTTCGTGAACGTTCATAATCAACGGGATGGGAAATTTTTGTATTTGCTTATGTTAAGTGTTTTATACGGAAATTTATCTATCGCAAAAGAGTAATTCCAGAGCAGATCAACTAAAGCGAGTCATGTGGCCAGTGCGCAGGACCTGTAAAAAGGCTGAAAATTATAACGCAGGGCAATTAAATACCCTAATACACTTTTTATTGCCGGGAAATTATATACAAAAGTAATCATAATCCAGTATTCGACGTCCGAGGTTTCTGCACCCAAAACCCACCAGATTGCTGATTAGTCAGAGCGGTTACAGGAATATTTCGGTCCTGTGTCCTGCCACAGGCCCAGGCCCTCCTGAGTGACCAGCTACCAATTGATACTTATCTCCCCGACAAAACATACTGAAACTATACGGCCATACCTGTCTAGACTCGTCTGCTTACGCCGTACTACGTGCCCGTGAATCGGGTCTCTCAACATGCTTGCAACGGATTGTCCGCATGGCCATATCCTGTCATGAGCTAGACATGTCTGGTTTTTCTAGGGAGCATCAATTCCATGGAGACGAATGCGTTGTGTACCGATCTTCAGGGTGTCTCCGTCGACAACCCTTGCATAGCCGGACAATTCGCTGTGGGAAATCCTTGCATAAAACAGTATCACAGGAAATAAAAACCCGGCCATTCTGTTGCTGCGAAATGTGTGAGGGGTTCCTGGACGGTTCAGGGTTGCCCTCAAAACTGAATTTTACCCCCGAAATACCTGACAGCTGATGCTGATACATCTTCTTCTGGATTGAACCAGTGCAGCGTATTATGCAGATTCACCACATCTCCAACAATGACCAGGGTTGGAGGTTTGACAGCATGCTGGATAACCAGTTTTGGCAGATTGCTCAAGTTGCCAATGATTACCTTTTGTTGCGCAGTTGTACCTTGCATGATCAGGGCAGCAGGCGTACCGGGGTCCAGTCCATGTTTTGTAAGACTGGCACAAATATTTTCCAGACCCTGCAGCCCCATGTAAAACACCAGTGTCTGGTTTTTGTGTGCAAGCATTTCCCAGTTGAGGTTGACCGTTCCGTCGCTCAGGTGCCCGGTTGCAAAAATTACGGCCTGTGAATGTTCACGGTGAGTGAGTGGGATACCTGCATAGGCGGCACATCCTGCTGCTGCTGTGATCCCGGGAACAACCTGAAACGGTATTTGTTCATCAATCAGTGTGCTGATTTCCTCGCCACCCCTGCCAAATATAAAC
>MKWU01005495.1_pt1 | contig 13750 bp, 6 predicted proteins | sample 809101 | NCBI WGS metagenome assembly MKWU01 (sample SAMN05860141, study PRJNA318959) | sponge metagenome | host: Aplysina aerophoba | place: Slovenia: Piran, Adriatic Sea, Gulf of Piran | collected 2013-05-07 | reverse complement strand
CGCTGTGGCGGATGGACAACGTGGTGATCACGCCGCATACAGCCGGGGGATCGCCCAACCGCGACCGTCGGTGCGTGGCGTTGTTTTGCGATAATTTGCGGCGCTACTTGGCGGGGGAGCCGTTGGTGAGTGTGATTGACAAGCGCAAGGGGTACTGAAGCTATAGCAATCCGCAGATGGACGCAGAATAGTGCAAACAAGACGAGCCGCATCTTGAATACTTCTATCATAATGCGCCGAAAATGGCGATAGCGGTAAGGTTGTAAAAAAGACAGGTCTTGGCGAATATTGTGTCATGCCTGCTTGGAGTGACATGACTTGCTTGGGGTGTTGCGGTGCATGGGCCGTGATGCTGTGGGCCACACTCGCTGTGGTCGATGCCGACGATACCAGCGAGGTAGTGGGTGCTGCCGCACCTCATTTCGTCGAGGTTACTGTGGAAGCAGGCATCGACTTCCGCTATATCAATGGGGCCAGTGGGGCCAAATACATGCCGGAAGCGGTGGGGTCTGGGGCGGCTTTTTTCGACGGCGACGGCGACGGATTCCTCGACTTGTATATCGTCAATGGCACAGCTCTACCTGGCTATGTGGGGCCAACCGGCTCCAATGCCTATTATCGCAATCGGGGCGATGCCACCTTAGAGGCGGGGACGGGAGACGAGGCCTTTGGCATGGGGGCAGCCGTCGGCGATATCGACGGCGATGGCGACTCCGACCTCTATGTCACTAACTATGGCCCCAACCGGCTCTACGAAAATAATGGGCGTGCGGTTTTTGCCGATATCGCGTCCGAACTTGGTACAGCAGACCCAGGTTGGGGCACGCACGCGGCTTTTACCGACTACGATAGGGATGGCGACCTCGACCTCTACGTCGCCAACTACATGGATTTTGACCCAGCGCAGAATGTGGAGTGTTTCGCTGGCAAGGTGCGGTCGTATTGCGGGCCAACGACCTATCCGGGGCAAACAGGCGTCCTCTATCGCAACGACGGTGGGAAGTCGTTTGCCGATGTGACGACAGCAGCCGGTCTGCGCGACGATTCCGGTCGCCAGTTGGCGGCGGTCTTTGGCGATATCGACGGCGATGGCGACCCCGACCTCTTCGTCGCCAACGACAAGAAGCCCAATTTCCTCTTTGTCAACGAAGGCGACGGCACCTTCTCAGAAAGCGGTGCAGTGGCGGGGGTCGCCTACAACGAAGAAGGCTTAGCCGAATCGGCGATGGGGGCCGATCTGGGCGACTACGACAACGACGGACGGCTCGACATCATCGTCGCTACGTACCAATGGCTGGCCAATACCCTCTACCACAACGACGGCGACGGCTTCTTCACCGACTTGACGTTCGCCGCTGGACTAGGCGTGGCGAGTGTGCCGTATCTCGGCATGACCGCTGCCTTCGTCGATTACGACAACGATGGTTTCCTCGATGTCTTCGTTGCTAACGGCCATCTCGACGAGAATGTCGCCGAATACGACCCCTCCACCACCTATCCGCAGCAAAACCAGTTGTTCCGCAACAGCGGCGACGGTTCCTTTGTTGAGGTTAGCGACGAGAGCGGGCCGGGGATGCACGTCGCAAGGGTAAGCCACGGAGCGATATTCGGCGATTACGACAACGATGGCGATATTGACTTTTTTATCTCCGACTCGGACACGCCCCATTGCACCCTGCTGCGCAACGACGGCGGCAACGCCAACCACTGGCTCCGGGTCCGCACCGAGGGTCGCCAGAGCAACCGAGAGGGTATTGGTGCTAGGGTGCGGGCGGTGGCTGGCGACTTGGTGCAGGTGCGGGAGATCCGCGCTGGTTATGGCTATATGGGCAGCAACGACGTGCGATTGACCTTGGGATTGGGCCAGTATGTGACCATTGATACGCTGCAGGTCTTTTGGCCCAGCGGCATAGTGCAGACGCTAGTGGGGCTGGCCACCGACCGGGAAATCGTCGTGGTGGAGGGGGCCGACCCATGAGCGCACCAAAAAAAGTTTGGCCGACCACCAATAAAGCAGAGGCCTACTGGCGAGATATTGCCGCTGGTTTTATGCATGCGCCCGATGAGTCCTATCTCAATACTGGCTCTTGGGGCGTGTTGCATCGTTCGGTTTTCGACTCCTTGGTCAAGGGGTTGGAAGAGTTGGAGGGCAATCCGACGCGCAACCGCGGCCAGCAGGTTGCCCGCCTAAACCAAGCGCGGCGCGATTTAGGTGCCTTTCTAAACGCCGCTCCCGCCGATTTAGCTCTCACGACCAATGTCACCATTGCCATCAACCAAGTCATCCACGGCCTCGATTGGCAGCCCGGCGACGAGATCCTAGCCTCCGACCAAGAGTACGGTGCCATCGACAACTGTCTGCACCACGCCGAGCGCCGCTATGGCGTGGTGGTGCAGCGAGCGCCGATCTCTATCCCGCCTGCAGAGCCCGAGCAAATCGTGGACTCATTCCGCCGGGCGCTGACCGCGCGGACGCGGTTGTTATTGGTCAGTCACGTGACGTCGCCTTCTGGGCTTATCACTCCGATCAAAGAGCTGGCCGAGTTGGCACATGCTCACGGCGCAATGATTGCCGTTGACGGGGCACATGCCCCTGGACAGATCCCGCTGGATTTGACCTACTACGGCTGTGATTTTTACGGCGGCAATTGTCACAAGTGGCTCTGCGCGCCCAAGGGCACGGGATTTTTGCACGCCCAGCCGCAAGTACAGGATAAGCTGCACCCCATCGCCGTCAGTCATGGCTACGACAAAGACGGACCCAAGCGCAATGATGCGGGGGCGCTCTGTATCAATGGGCAGCCTTTTATGTGGCAGTTGACGAGTATTGGCACGCGCGAGATGTCCTGTTTCGGCGCAGTAGCCGAGGCGGTGGCTCTGCAAAACGAGATCGGCAAGGAGCAAATCGCCGCCCGCGGGCGGCAGTTAGCCGGTTATTTGCGCCAGCGCATGGCCGAAACCGGCTGGGTCGAACCGCTTTCCTCGCCGCATCCAGATCTCGCCAATTCGATTTCCACGTTTCGGCTCAAAGGCTTTGGTGCCACCAACCCCGGACAGCTCCTCTATGATAAATACCGGATCACGACCCCGATTTGGGGCGAAGCCGAGCCGGGCTATACCCAGCGAGTTTCCACCCATATCTACAACAACTTTGGCGAAATCGACCGCATGATCGCGGCGCTGGACGAGATCAGAACGGGCAGGGATTAGAGGTTCGACAAATAGGACAACTTGAGCAGCAGTACCCGAATAAACGATGTGGAATTCACGCCGGCGAAACCTGTCGTTTTCAAGTGGTTAGGACAGCACTGTTTCCAAGCGATGTTTTCGTTTTGTCCAGTCGGGGAGAAACTGCTCAAGCAAGTTGTAAAACTCTGGTCCGTGATTGAGATGGAACAGATGGCATAGCTCGTGGATGACGACGTATTCAATACATTCTCTGGGGGCCTTTATAAGTTCTAGATTTAATGTTATGCCGCGTTTGCTGCTGAAACTGCCCCAGAGCGTTTTCATCTTGCGGACTTTAAGTACAGGCTTTTCTACTCCCTTTTTTTTAAAGAGCTGCCAGCATTCTGCAAATAGTTGAGCAAAGTAAACCTCTGCCTTGCTCCAGTACCATGCTTCAAGCAACATCGCTATGTACTCTGGCTTGTCGTCAACCGCTTGTATGTGGAAGAAACCGCGTTTTAGCAAAACTTCGTCTGTTGCAGACGGCCTTATCTTCAGCCGATACTGTTTGCCGAGGTAAAGGTGGCTTTCGCCGCCGACAAACTGCCGCTTGGGGGTACGCGGTTCAAACTGTGCGAAATAGCGAATCTGGCGTTTTATCCAGCGCGCGCGCTGGTGAATGAAATTTTCGACGAGGGTTTCATCTTCTCCCAGTGGGGCTTTTACAACTACCGAGCAGTCGGGGTGAACGGCGATCTCAAGAGTCTTTCTTTTGGAGTAACTCAGGTGGAAGGGAATGGACTCGCCGGCATACGCGAGGGTGCGGTTTGCCTCCGGCATTAAGAGTGTCTCCGGGATTTGGCGATTTGCATGGTTTGGTTGATCATGGCGTCCATCTGTGCCGACGATAAATCAATGCCGTGTACGTCTTTTACCACGTCGTAAAAGAAATCATCCATTTCGTTTTTTACGGCGTTTTGCGCGTCGCTATCGTGCCAAAAATCGACCTTCCAATTTTTTTCTAGCGCGGTTTTGATGGCCAGCGCGGTTTCTGCGGCGACATAGTCAACTCGGCTTTCACCTACCTCAGTCAGACAAGGTTTGATCACGCCAAAATACGCGCTGGCCTCCTCGTTATCGCGGATGGAGTCGGGCACATCGTCGCGTTGGGTGTTGGCGACCTCGTCGCGGATGGCACTCACCTTTTGCAAATACTCAAGGTCGGATATCCGCTGATTTTTGAAACTATCGATTGCGTCTTGAATGAGTTTTGAGAACTTCTCGTAGAAAGCCGGGTCTTTGTCCATGTTTTCAGTAATTGTGCGCTTGGCTGCATGGGCGATAATATCGGCTCTTGCCGCCGTAGTCTTGGTTTTATAGATGCCGCGCTCTTCTTTGACCATAGAGAAGGTCTTATCGTCAAACATATTCACGGGATCGTTTAAGCGAGTGACCTCGTTGGCCTGGATATGCGTGTCCAGCAATTTTTTAATCCGGGGTTCGTAGTCGCGGTAATCAATGGTTTCGGCGTAGCGCAGTTGGACTGCTGATCTCAGTTTCTGGAAACGCTTGAGATCGTTTTTGTAGCGATTTAGTTGCGCCTCGTTGGTCTGCATAATGAACTGCTCGGCTGAGAGGGCCATGGCAAGGGTCTTGCTGTATTCAGTGAGGCGTTCGTAAAACTCATTCCGCACGGCGTCGTCAGCGAGCAGCACTTCGTAGCGTTCTTCATCGCGGGAGTTTTTGATTTCCTTGAAGATGCTCCACAGGTCTGAGTAGCGCTGCGGTAGCTTGGACACTTCTTCGTGGATGGAGGTTAGGAAATCCGCGAGGTCGTCTCCGTCAAAGCCCGCAAGCGCGTCGTACGTGTGCAGCGCCTTGTCGAGTTCACCTAGCACATTTGCATAGTCGATGATGTAGCCGAATTCCTTGCCTTCGTGCAGGCGGTTTACCCGGGCAATCGCTTGGAGCAGCGTGTGTTCGCGCAACTTGCGGCACAGATAGAGCACGGTATTGCGCGGCGCGTCAAATCCCGTGATGAGTTTGTCCACGACGATTAGAATTTCCGGTTTGTCTGAGTGCTTGAACTGGGCGATGATTTGCTTGGTGTATTGATCTTCGGAGCCGTAACGGGCCATCATTTTTTCCCAGAACTTGATTACCTCGCTTGTCGTCTCCGCGCCTACTTCCTCATGTCCCTCTCGCATATCCGGCGGGGAGATGACGACCTCGGATGAGACTGCGCCTATCTCATTGAGCGATTCGCGATACTTGAGCGCGGTTGCCTTGTTGTCCGTCACGAGTTGCGCCTTAAATCCCGTGTTCTGCCAATTGGTCTGGAAATGCCGGCTAATATCAAACGCGCACATATAGACGACCTGATCGGTCTTACTTAACTCTTGGGCGCGTGCGTATTTTCGCTTTAGGTCTGCTTTTTGTTCGTCGGCCAAATCTTCGGTGTGGCGAGCGAACCAGAGGTCAATGGCGGCCTGATTCTGCTCCATCTCCACGTGCCGCCCTTCGTACAGCAGGGGGACCACCGCCTTGTCCATGATCGCTCGTCGGACGGAGTAATGGGGTTCAATCAAACTGCCGAATCGGGCAAAGCTGTTTTTTTCTTCTTTGAGCAGCGGCGTCCCTGTGAAGCCGATAAAGCAGGCATTGGGCAGCATTTGTCTCATGCGCGCTGCTAGGGAGCCGAAGTTGGTGCGGTGGCTTTCGTCAACGAGGACGATGATATCGGCGGAATCATCTACATATTTCTCAGCCGAAAGCGCCTTGTCGAACTTATTGATCAGCGTGGTGATGATGCCGACTCTGTTCTTGATGTGTCTGATTAGATTGCGCCCGGATGTCGCTCGTTCCTTGTCTAGGCCACAGACTGTGAAGGTATTGCCTAGTTGTTTGTCGAGGTCTTTGCGGTCTGTAACTAGGATCATTCGCGGGCTGGTCAGCTCTGGGTCTAAGGATAGGGCACGGACCAGCATGACCATGGTGATGGACTTCCCGGAACCCTGCGTGTGCCAGACGATACCGCCCATGCGGCGACCTTCGCTGTCTTTTTGCTTGATGCGCTTCACGGCCGCACGGACCAGAAAGAACTGCTGGTAACGGGCAATTTTTTTCTGACCAGATTCAAAGACTATAAAACCGAAGATTAGCTCCAACAGGCGCTCGGGTCGGCACAAACTGTAGAGACAGCGATCTTGCTCTGTAACTAGTCGGTCGTCGCTGCGCTCAAGCTCGTCAAAGTGCGACCGCGCTGAGGCGAACTCACCGGAGAACAGGGCGTCTTTGTCTCTATTGGAAATCGCTTTATTGATGCAGGCGTTCACGTCGCGCTCGGCATCTTCCAACTCGTCCCAGACGCTCCAGAATTCCTTTGAAGTGCCCACTGTTGCGTATTTGGCCTCGTTTTTGTTCACGGCCAATAAGACTTGGGCGTATGTGAAAAGACGCGGGATATATTCGTCGCCTTGGTTGCGGATCATTTGGGATACTGCTTGCTCTACATCCGTATCGGGGGCTTTGCACTCGATTACGACTAGGGGTATGCCGTTTACGAACAGGACGATGTCGGGTCTTGCGGTCTCTGTGCTGCGGGCGCGTTCGACGGAGAATTCCGCTACGGCGTGAAATGCGTTGTTGGCGGGGTTTTTCCAGTCGATGTAGTTCAGCGTAAAACTTTTGGAATCGCCTTCGATGGTTTGTTCAAGCGCCGTGCCGAGGGTGAGCAGGTCGTAGATTGCTTCGTTTGTTTTTTGTAGGCCGTCGTATTGGACGGTTTTGAGTTTCTGGATGGCGGACTGAATGTTCTCCTCGCTGAACAGGTATTCGCCGCCTTTGTAGCGGATGCGGTTTATTTTTTTGAGCTGGTCGCGCAGGATGTTTTCCAAGAGGACGTTGGAGGCGCGACTGCCGCGTTCTGTCATTGCTTGGGTGGGGGGGAGATACTGGTAGCCTAGGTTGATTAGCTGTTGTAGGGCGGGGATCTGGGAGAGGTATTTTTCGCTGAAGGGGAAGGTGGGCATGGTTTTGTTCCTGTTTTAGGCTCTGACCAGTCAAGTACCAGTCAAGTAGGATAAGCGTCGTATAATCAATATCTTATGGAAAATATAGCCTCGCGTCGTTGGCCATCAGTCAAGTAGTCGTCAATTACCTGTCAATTACATAAGTTAATTAAAATAAGTAAGTTAAGAAGAATTTACTGCTTCTCTGCACCCTTTTTGTAAATTACCCGTAAATTACCCATCAATTACCGGATGGCCGCTTAGGCCCCAAAAGGCAAATATTTTTTCATCTTGCGGGCCGCCTGCTCGTCAAATGCCTTGATCTATCCAGTATCCTACGGGCTGTGTGAGAAACCTCTCAAGGGAAATTCCGCCCGTGCCGACTATTAACAGGCGATCTGGTTTGAAGGAGTTGGCGAAGGCTTCCATGCCGGGAAGTGAAGTGGTGGTGCGTCCGCTTTTTACTTCTATGGCCAGCAGCTTCCTTCCTCTTTTCACGACGAAATCCACTTCGCGGTTGCGCTCTCGCCAATAAAAGAGTTCGCACTCTCCGCCGACGGATGCGTTGAGTAGGTATGCGCCTACTGCGGATTCGGTCAAGCGGCCCCAAAACTCGCGGTCGGCAAACGCTTCTGCCTGAGTCATGCCGGACTGGGCGGTTATTAGCGCGGTGTTAAAGACTTGAAATTTGGGGCTTGATCGCTGCCGCCGCGCTGTGTCGCCGGCGTATTTAGGCAAGCCGGTGAGCACGCCAGCACCCGCGAGCAGGTCGAGGTAGTGGGCAAGCGTCGTCGTGTTCCCTGCATCCTGAAGCTGGCCCGTCATTTTTGTGTAGGAGAGGATTTGCCCCGAATAGGCACAGCCCAGCTCAAACAGCCGTCGGAGCAAGGCCGGTTTGTCAACGCGGGAGAGCAGGAGCACGTCGCGGGCGACGGTTGTTTCGATGAGAGAGTCTATTATGTAGCGCGACCAGCGGAACGGCTGTTTTATCAAAGGCGCAGCACCCGGATAGGCACCGTAAAAAAGATATTGTTGCAGATCCCAGCCGAAGGCCGTCCGCATCTCCGGGAAGCTCCAGTGCGGCATGTGCAGGATTTCAAAGCGGCCGGCAAGGCTTTCGGTCAGTCCTCTGCCGATTAAGAGGGGGGCGGAGCCGAGCAATACGGTTTTTACCGATTGTTTTTTGCGGGTGTCTTCGTCCCAGAGATGCTTGACCGTTTCAGCCCAATGCGGAACTTTGTGTACCTCATCCAATACGAGCAAGGCCCCTTTTCTTTTAGGGCTGTCGGCTAGCAGCCGGGCCTCTTCCCATTGCGATTCGATCCATCCGGCACCGCGCAGGGTTGGCTCGTCGGCGCTGGCGACGTGATAGGGCAGTTTGCTCCGCTCGGCGACTTGCAGGGCAAGGGTTGTTTTGCCGACCTGCCTTGCTCCCGAGACGACTTGAATGAACCGCCGGGGTTCTTTTAAGCGCCGGGCTAGCTCGGACGCTTGGGGTCTGATGAAGGTCATTTTGCTCATTACTTTGAGTAATTTTACTCAGTGTATTGAGTAAATTGTCAATTAGGACCTCTGTCCGCGTCATAATCGTCGAAAAACACCCTCTCACCAACATGCAATGAGCCGTCTTCCTTGAGGCGGGCGATTTGACTAAATGTTCGTCTTGGTGTCTCCCTATCATCACGGCCGCCGAGAATCCATTTCTCTCCAATCAGCGTCCATATCAAACACATTCCGAGTTTGTCCAGGCGATTGATAAGTTCATCGGCATCTGCTATGAGTGATGCAGTACCTGCTTCTGTGACAGACGGATCTCGAAGAACAGTCCGTCCATTGGTGAGACGATAACCGTCTTGGCCATCCCACCATAGATCTGCTGGAGAAAAAAATGTGCGAGCGGGAACAACCATGTGAAAATCCCGAGGAACAGAAGCATCGTACTCCCATTCCATAACAAGGTGGTTCCAGCATGGTTCATAAATGACAGGTAGGTTAGTATTATATCCTTCATTACCATACCATCCTTCAGGTTCTGTGATGAATGACGTGGCCCACGGATATTCACCGGCGAATCCGTATAACAATTGAGCGCTTCCTGGCATCCAATTTCCAAAGAAGTTGCGTCGATGCAGATAGTTATATGCAGTAGAAATATCCTGTTTCTGAATGAGATAGCTTTTTATACTCATCCATACTTGCCGGTACGGATCATCCCAATCTGCGTCTTCATCCCTTTGTCCCCATGATGGATGGGAGACGAGCAGACGCCAATCTTGTCCTTCACGTTCCACAACTGATAGGAGTTCCTCAAGTGCAGGAATACCCTCTTTACTTGCTACCCAATTCTCATCGGAAAGCATCTTATCTGAGTCAAGATCAGCAGACGAATTCATCCACCAAGAGCCAGCGTGACGTTCTTCTTCGACTATATTCGATGGCAACGTGGGATCCATATTCCGTTCTTTCACGAGGATCAACGGGGTTCGCAACGGATTTGGTTCCCAGCTATCTTGTTCCCGGTCGACGTGATCATGCAGCCGAGATACCAACTGGAACATTGCCACCCACTGGTACTTCTTGCCAATTCTTTCTGCCCATTTAGGCTTACCCCGGCCTCCTCCATGTTTGTTAAGCATGTAGGCATCATAGTCTTCACACCCTGAGTCTTCGTAACCAAAGTCACGAGTCGCTCTCTGGAGGATCCATTCTCCCATATTCTTTTTTGAAAGAGCATGTTCCCAAGGGCGAAGACAGTACATCGAATACTTAAAGAAGTCACTATAAAATTCATCTGGTTTAAAATGTAAAATTTCACTCCATGCTTCTATCTGCTCTTCTGAAGGCAATTCCAGCGGCCATTCAGAAGAGATCGGCTGCATAGTCAGCTCTGGATCACAACCTTCAGGCAGGACGTTGAGTTCTCGGGCCAACTCACTGATACACTTGATATGGTCTCGTATCAGAGCATTATTAAACGCTTCTGGATTGCCGCGGTAGGATTCTTGCAACATAGCTGCGACAAGACCAATCACATCGGTATTTCTCGAGATGATCATTGCGCCATAGCAACTGAGAAGCGTTCGCTCTTTGACTTCGTCGTCATCACAGATGATCAATCGCTGTAATACTTTGGGGATGACTTTCGGTTGAGCAGTCAGAATAGCTGTTGCAGCCCGTGTTGCCTTATCTTTTACCCGACGGTCAGATGCTGCGGTAAACCATAAGAGTAGTATAGTCCATCGTGATGCGATCATATGATCAAGCCGGTCCAAAGGCAGTTCAAACGCAGCATTGATCAGGTGGTATACCGTTCCATGTGATTCAAATCTATCATGGAGATAGCCACACCAAAAAGCATCACGCCTAGACAAGGATTGCTCCTTCAGGAGTCTATCAAGCCAGACTGCGTCAATATCAGACGGTTGCCATGCTATAGCTAACGCGCTATCCATAGCGAAAAAAGAAGAGCCTCTCTGTCTCAGTGCTTCTCGGATCAAAAGTATAGATTCCGGGGAGAAAGTAGTAGGATTGCGAGAAGGGAATGATCGAACAGCAATTTGCACTAACGAGCTACGGATCAACTCTTCGTCGACTAAGTTCGGGAGCTCAGATCCAAAATTTTGTTCCGGTACAAGAATCGAGAGCGCAGAAAGGACACCATTGTTTTGCTCTAGGGCATCAGAATTCCTCCACAAAGCGTAGAGCAGTCCACCGGGTTCGCACGCCACATCAAGCCCTATCTGGTTGCTTCGTTCTAAAAGCTCTGAAGCGATGAGAAAGTCTCCTAGACGCTCAAACGCCGGACGGACAACACTCTCGTCTCCGAGTGGAGCATCTGTGGCTGGCGCATCTTCTATAAGTAAATCTGTCCGTATAAGCCATTCAAGCACCTGCATCGTACTGGTTTGAGGTCTCGCGTCAGAGATTACCTGTTGTGCCTGTGAGTACGAAAGAACTGTGTCGCTTGCATCGGCGATTGCACGCACAATCGCCATAAGAGAGCCGCTAACGATATTAGCGCCTTCGCTAGTTTCATGATCTGCTGCAAACTGTCGTTCCTTTTCTTGTAGAAATTCGCGAATTGTTGGTGAAAGACCATGCCAGTCTACTGGTAGACGACGAAGGCCACGTGAGCGGAGTGTTTCACATACTAGGCGCAAATAAAGAGGATTGGACAGTTCTGGTTGGAGGATAGGCGAGATCGGGGGTTCAAGTTCGTAGTGGTGAAAAAAAGCCTGACAAGCATCGCGTTCTATTCCTGCAAAGCCGGTATGCTCTACGATTAGAAGTCCATGTCTATCAGGGAGACAGTTCCGTATGAACGGAGTTCTACAGGTAATGACGAGACGCAAATGCTGTCTACTCTGAACTACTTGCGAGATAGCGGATAGTCGGTCGCGCCAGTATCGCAATGGCCGAGTTTCATTGATTGCGTCAATACAAAGAATGAGTGGAGAACCTGATGCTTCACCTGCCGCGTTCAACGCATCCAGAAGGCCATTCACCCCAAGCGTAATAGGTAGTTTAAGACTCTCTGACAGCCGTGTCCATGGATCGGGCTCTCCTCGAAACTCGTGCCCGAAAGTCACGCACGTAAGGAGCCCTTCTTCAAATCTATGGACGGCAGCATCGCATGTTCCATGTGTCTTTCCTGATCCTGCAACACCTGAGAGCACAAATACTCGCTCATATGCCAGTGAACAAGCAGGAGAACGGAGCCAATCATACAAATCTCTTAATGCAGCGATTGCTTCACGTGTGTCATCGAGATTGGCCGCAGGGAAAGAAACCATGTATTCTGCCATGAATTGGCGAAAGCCAGGCGAGTCTGCCCTTCCTTCCCCATGTTCGGCTTCAAGATCATCAATCAATTGCGACTCAAGAGACATGAGACACGCCAAAAGACTATCAAAGCGACTAGTACAGTCTTTATATAAACAAAGGTCATCTACCGTGACGAGGCGATCACATTCGTCTAAAATCTCCACCATAGAGGTCGTTACGGACTGCGCTTCTTCACGTAAGTTTTCTGGCCATGCTGGGGACATTGAATCAGATGTAGTCCTATGTAGTGCTGATACAAGTTTGTCACAGCACTTCCTGCAAGCTCGCAACTTGTTCCTAAACTCGTTAGACCAGGAGGTAGTGCGTCCAAAGGAAGTGAACCATTTCCACAAGTCTGTTTGAACATTCAGTTCAGGCGTGTATCTCGGTCCGGCCGTTTCCTTTGCTAAATCAATATGTTCTAAGAACCATTCCTCGGTCAGAATTTGCTGATTAAAGAAAAACTCTCGAATACCTCCAGATACATCATGTTCCAACAAGAGCTCTCGAAGCATGAATGCAGGCCAAGCCTCAATGGTGAGTTGGCGACCTTCCTTTAGGGCCTTCTGCTCTTCCTCCTTCCGCCAGTTATCAAATTTTTCTTGACCACTCAGACCCTGCCGCCCTGTTGGCCCAGTCAAATCGAATGGAAAACAGACAACGTATCGTGTTAGCGTGGGGTGAATTTTCAGAGCGGTAGCCAGTGATGCCGTAGCTTGTTTAAGGAGAGAGCCTATATCAAACACATATTTTGCTTGCCAGCCTTCCCGATTACCATCCGGGTGGTCAGCGAAGCACTCAACCCCTCCATCACCACCAGCCCCATGAAGTCTCATATAAGACATATCCTTTGGAACTGTGCGATGAGCGAGTTGACAGCAAAGTTCTTCAAATGCTTCATGCTGACTACCACACCGAGGAACAATTTGTCTGAAGTCTATATCAAAATTGCTTGGCATCTACTTCTTTCCTTTTGTATTACTGTCTGATTGATCTCTTTTCATTTCAAAAGCCATCTCCCCGTCAGCAACTTCTGTATCAGTCCGCGTTTTTGAGTGCGGTATTGTTCGGCGAGTTGTTTGAGGATATCGATTTCTTCTTGTGCTTTTTCTAGAAGGGACGCAATGACTTTTTGTTCGGGAAGTGAGGGAAGAGGGATTTTAATATCGGCGAGTTGCCTTTTTGTTATACCCTTAATTGTTGAACCTTGGCTTGTTGATTTGAAAATTTTGATTTTTTCAATCAAGAAATTGATCAGAAAATCTGGATATATGAATTTTTTTAATATCAATCCCTGTGAATCTTGACTAATACAAACATCGATATCATTTCTTACCGCTTTCCCCAGACTAACTCGTGTTACGACAATAATATTATTTTTGGGAATAAGATTTGTTGCTGAATTATCCAAGGCTTGATCGGTAATGTATTTTCTATATTTAAGTGATGTTACGCAGCCCTTAGCTTTTGTAATTCGTCAAAGGCGTGTCGAATGGCCTTGAGATAGAGTTTTGATCGGAGGGCAAACGGATTCATCCGTTGCTTGATGCGCAGCCACTCTAAGGAGAACGCCGCATAGATGGCCATAAAGACGTGATTGCTTTGGGTACGGACCCGTTTGGTCGGCGACTTGGCCAACGCGGCATGGGACTTGAGCGTTTTGTGAAAGACTTCGACTTTCCATCGTTTTTGATAGATCGTCTCAAGGGCGTCTTCATGTTGGTCGAGATCACTACAGGCCAGATACA
>MKWU01005494.1_pt1 | contig 13751 bp, 7 predicted proteins | sample 809101 | NCBI WGS metagenome assembly MKWU01 (sample SAMN05860141, study PRJNA318959) | sponge metagenome | host: Aplysina aerophoba | place: Slovenia: Piran, Adriatic Sea, Gulf of Piran | collected 2013-05-07 | reverse complement strand
CACGGACTACAGCCGTTGTAAAAATGGTTGACATTAGTCGCAGGACTTCCGTCAGCCTTTTCTGAAGACGCGGTCTGAGCCGCGCCGCCGCCCCAACAGTGCAAGACGGCTCCGCCCGGGGATCTCACCCGGGAACACCGAACTGGTCCCCGCTCAAGCCAGCCCGCGTGTTTTGCCACGCACGACGGCCTGAACCGGATTGGGTCTGCGTCCCCGCTTTCCCAGCCGGTGTTGCGCTGCAAGCGCCGGTCTCATCTGTCCCGAGATCGCACTCCAGTACGTCCACACGTGCTTCACCCGCTTCCTTGCAGGTACGGCGAAGGCGACCTGGACGCCGTTGCCGACGGGACATACCCGCCGGCGGGGGATGCGCTCCGAGCAGCCGAGCAAACGCCGGGCCAGCACCAAGGCCGCAGCCTGGTGGACACTGAGCCCGTAACGCTCCATGAACTTCACCCGGCCGATCACCGAACTGTAGGCCGGGTTGACCTGATGCACCTCCACGCCCTCACGGTAGCCGCGGGACAGGAAATAAGCCTTGACCTTTCCGTAGCTGAAAGTCGACAGCATCCGGCTGCGCCGGCGGGACTCGCCCTCCAGGGCAGCCTTCTTATGCCGGAAGTCCAGCTTCTCGATGACGACGGGCTTGCCTGCTTCTTTGGCGTAAGACACCACGCTGGCAACCGCATCGCCGATGATCGCCTCAGCCTGATGAGTGTTCTTGCCATAGGTGACCAGCGGAACCCGCCAAGCGTTCACGCAGTTCCCACTGGCGTCGCTCTCGGCCACCGCCAAGTGGTCGGCGTTGAGATCCACGCCAATGGCGCCAAGACGCTGGTCCGTAACCACCGGCACTCCCATCATGCTGGTGCTAACGAATACCCGCCAGCCCTTTTCGTCCCGTTTGAACCGGTAGCTGATGGCCTGGCCCAGACCGGTGGCGCGTGCTGCCTTCTCGCCATACTCACGCCGGTACCGGGCGTACTCGGCATTGCTGTCCAAGGCCGCCAGCACCTGCTCATGACCGTAGGAGAATCGCACGCCTTCGATGGTCAGGTATTTGCCATACTGACCGCCCAGGCAGTCCGGCATTCGGAGCCGCAGGGTCAGTGTGCCGTCGTCGGCCACGGTGGCCACGCAGAGCTGGCAACCCGCCGTCTCATCCCGGCTCCCCAGCACAAAGGACTCGTCGCTGCGAGCGTTCCGCCAGTCCCTGAGCCACTCCTCGTGGCTGCCGTAGCCGTTGACCTCGAGATTGCGCTGCTTGCGCCACAGCCGCTTCGACCCGAAGCAAAGCCGCACCCGTCCCGCCGCAATGTCGGCTTCCAGTGCAGACAGCCGGTGCCGCAGATCGGCCAACCGCCGTTTCTTCTGATGAACCTGATCCAGCCGGCCACAGTCGGCGGCGTCGGCAACCTGACGCTGGGCCCGAGCCATCCGCCGTTGCAGGTCGTCCAGCCGCAGTTTCTGCTGTTCCCTGACCGAAGCAATCTTCCCTTCCAGCGACACCCGCACCGCGTTGAACATCCGCGCCGGTATCCCATACCGATTCAGGTACACGCTCTTCAGCGACGCCGCTGAACTGCCCGCCGCGACGTCGGCAAACAACTTCCGCTGCACCCGACTGTACAACTCTCCGTACGCCGACAGCGCCGCGTCGCCCGCAGCACGTTCCACGCCTCCGTAGCAGGAAACCCGTGTCTGATATGTGCCAGGGTGACGCATCAGCCCTCCTGCGCCGCCGCCAGCGCTCGTTCCGCACGCCGCCGGGCCGAACGCCGCCCGTAGAGCCGAGCGCACAAAGAGGTCATCACCTCGGTTACATCTCGCACCAGGTCATCCTCAAGTTCACCCTCATCCATAACCAGGATGCGGGCTCCTCGCCCAGCCAGCGCAGCCTCCACGTACTCAAACCCGAAACGGCTCAAGCGCTCCCGGTGTTCCACCACTATCGTGCCCACCGTGTGGTCCGCCACCAGGCGCCGCAGACGGCGTCGGTTCCCGTTCAGACCGGAACCGGTCTCCTTGACCACCTCGTCGGGCCGACATCCCTGCTGCGTCGCCCATTCCACGACCCGGCCCACCTGCCGGTCCAGGTCCTCTTTCTGGTCCGCAGAGGAGACCCGGGCATATACCACGCAGCGGCCTTCGTTCTCCGGCGGAACCACAACGTAGTAGCGCCCGTTGGGCAACTGCTCGATCTGAAGTTCGGGCGGCAGCTTGCCGGTAAGATGCAGACGGGAGGTGGTCGCCTTGTCGAAACCGTAAAGGCGTCCCCAGGCCGTCAGGCTGATTCTCCTACTAACAACGTCCATAATAGACTATTATATACTATAACTCCAACTGCTGCGAACCCCTGCAGGAACGCTGCTTCGAGAAATCGGGCTGGTGCGGCGAAGTGAACTCCAACGGAACATCGTTTTCCGCCACCTGCAGCCTGTAGGCCTCGATCAACTCGTTAAAGAACTCGCCGACGGGCCGGTTCTCGACTGCGACACGGGCCCGGGCCCAGCGCCAGAGGACGATGTTGATTCCCGACACCGTACGGACCACGCTGTAGTCGTGCTTGTACGCCCTGCGGCTGTAGTATTAGTCTCGGTCAAACGTCTGTAGGGTGGCGTTGGGCCTGCTTCGGCCTGTCTCAGGGATGACCTGTGCCGTGTACTGCCGACGGCGTAACCTCAACCATCGGCGGTGAACACGGACAGGTTGACGGGATCGCTCAGGCCGCCACCCACTCGGTGGTGGGGAGCTCCACCCTGTTGTAGATTTGGGCGAAGGGGTCTTTGTCGAACTTGATCTGGTCTATGTACTCCTGCGTGCTCATTCCGGCTTCGAACTGCTCCCGGCTCACGGGCACGGTGTCATCCCACCGGTTCCAGCTTTAGGCACGATAATATTCCCACCGGGATGGCCGGCTAGGGCTGGGAGAGGGCAGAGCGGATGCGGGCGGCCGCATCGCCGCTAACCCAGCCACTCCAGGCGTCGGCGTTGTTCCGAAGCCAGTGCAGGGCGGCCTCCTCGATGGAAGTGTCGGGATTGGCCTCCTGCCATCTGGTTACATTCCTCAGGTGAGGATCAACGGGGAAGTCCCACTTTCTCAGGAATTCCACCACCTCGGGAGCTTGCTCCGGCAGGCTGGAATGCGCTCCAATCAGGACGGTGGCATCCTCGTATGCGCATGCCCTGGTGCTATCCCAGCATTCATCGCTGTACGGGGGTTCTTCCAGCCGCACCAGGTCCAGCAACAGGGCGGGATCGCCGGTGCCCCACATGTAGCCCAGCCAAGGTTCTTGCCTTTGATAGGCGCCGTTGATGCTGGCGAAGAGGGCGTCCTCGCTGACCGGGTTGACAATATGCACATGCGAATCCAGGCCGTAGCCGGTGACCTGAGCGGCGTTGATTGGTTCGCAAGTCCAGCCAACAGCGCAGGACACCAGCAGCGCCCTGCTTCCGGTTTCCTCAGGCTGGAACAGATTCTTGTACCGCTGCTCTTTCAGGTCATCCACGCTGTCCAATTCCGGGTGCTGCTCCTGCAGATAGGCCGGAATGACAAAGGCCGACTGCCAGTCGCCCCCCAAGCTGGCGCCCAGCGATATGACGTCTCCCGACGCCAGGGCTTCTTCCCAAGCGGCGCTTTGATTAGGAAGCCAGACTTCCATAGCTACATGGGTTTCGCCTCTGCGTAGGGCCTCAAACAATTGCGAGCTGGCGCCGAAAGCAGCATCGGTGGGATAGCCGTAACCGGTCTCGACAATGTATTGGGCGATGCGGTTTTGGAGCATGGCGCTGTTCCAGTTCAGGTCTGAGAAAACGATCGTCTGCTTTGGTCCCGCCGAGGCGGTTCCGCCCAGCCCGCTGAGGGTGAGGGTGAAGCTGCCAGTCTTGCTGGGGTAGTAGGTAGTTGCCTCGACGGTGTAGATTCCCGCCGCCAGGGTCTCCTTGATCTGGGACCTGCTGGTGCTGCCCTCATGGTCGTCGTTCTCGTGCAGCGCGGTCCCCGACTTGGCATTCACCCCGTCCCGCAGGTACAGCAAGGTGTCGGCGTCTGGGGATTCCAGGGTGATGGTTACCTCCGACTCCTCGCTCAGCGTGAAGGTGTAGAACCGGGCATGGGGATAGGCCCCGCTCCCGTCCTGGGACACGGTCTCCGATTCGCACCCGCTGTCCCAAGTACCGCTGACGCTGTCGTCGCCGCTGAGGGTCTCCAGGCAGGGATCGGCGGGCGGCGGTCCCGGAGGCGTGGCGGTGGCTCCCAGCCCGCTGACTGTGAGGGTGAAGCTCCCGGTCTTGCCTGGGTCGTAGGTGGTGGCCTCGATGGTATAGGTCCCCGCCGCCAGGGTCTCCTTGATCTGGGACCTGCTGGTGCTGCCCTCGTGGTCGTCGTTCTCGTGCAGCGCGGTCCCCGACTTGGCCTCCCCGTCCCGCAGGTACAGCAAGGTGTCGGCGTCCTGGGATTCCAGGGTGATGGTCACCTCCGACTCCTCGCCTAGGGTGAAGGTGTAGAACCGGGCGTGGGGATAGGACCCGCTCCCGTCCTGGGACACGGTCTCTGATTCGCACCCGCTGTCCCAAGTGCCGCTGACGCTGTCGTCGCCGCTGAGGGTCTCCAGGCATGGGTCCATGGGCGGCGCAGTTTCTTCGCAGAAGGGCAGCCCCAGCTCGGTAAAGTCATTGCCAGTTACGTCTCGCAAGCCTGCAGGTACACACCCGGTCAGCTGGTTGTCCCGGAAGGCCACGCTCTTGAGGTTGTCTAGCTCGCCAAGTTCTGACGGTATCTCACCGTGCAACTGGTTGTCATTGAGCCACAGTATTGTCAATTTGGGGAGATTGCCGAGTTGGGACGGTATCTCCCCACTCAACTGGTTTCTTTCGAGATACAGATCTGTCAGGTTGGAGAGGCTGCCCAGTTCTGACGGTATCTCTCCAGTCAGCCGGTTGATGCCGAGGCTTAGCGCTGTCAGATTGGAGAGTTTGCCTAACTCAGGCGGTATCTCACCACTCAATTGGTTCTCATGGAGCCACAGCGATTCCAGGTTGGCGAGGTCGCCCAACTCCCAGGGTATCTTACTATCCAACCGGTTGTCTGATAGGTTCAGGCTTTCCAAGCTTGAGAGATTGCCCAATTCAGAGGGTATCTCCCCAGTCAATTGGTTCTTGTCGAGAGCCAGCTCAATCAGGTTAGTGAGGCGGCTCAGTTCGGGCGGTATCTCTCCGGTCAACTGGTTGCCGGAGAGATCCAGCTCAGTTAGGTTAGCCAGACTGCTTAGTTGGGAAGGTATCTCTCCGGTCAACTGGTTGCTCCAGAGACGCAGGTTTTCGAGGCTAGAGAGATTGCCCAGCTCCGACGGTATCTCCCCGCTCAACTGGTTGCCGACGAGGCTCAGCCAAGTCAGGGCGGACAGGCTGCCCAACTCCGAGGGTATTTCCCCGGTAAGTTGATTCCCCCAGAGATACAGCTCTTCCAGGCTGGCGAGGTCGCCCAGTTCGGGCGTTATCGCGCCGCTCAACTCGTTTCCGCCGAGGGCCAACTCAGTGACGCGGCCATAGGGGTCAGCGGTTACACCATGCCATAGGCCGATGGGCGCAGAAGTCAGCCAGTTGTTGTCGTTTTCCCAGTTTGGGCCGTCCGTGGCATGGTAGAAGGCGACCAGTGCAGCACGGTCGCTGGCTGACGGTGCGATGGGAGCCGTGTCGCCACAGAACGGCAGGCCGCCCAGATCAGTCCGGGACATATCCAACCGGCCTTTAAGACTGGCCGGCACACAGCCACTCAGCTCGTTGCCGCGGATGCCCAGCCCCATCAGGTTGGAGAGGTTGCCTAGCTCCGCCGGTATATCTCCGCTCAACCAGTTGTCCCACAGGTACAGTTCTTCCAGGTTGGCAAGGTTCCCCAACTCTGCCGGGATCGAGCCGCTCAACTGGTTGTCGAAGAGCCACAGCCGTTCCAGGCCGGAGAGGTTGCCTAACTCCGACGGTATAGAACTCCGCTCAGCCGGTTGCTCTTGGAGAGACAGTCCCTCCAGGATGGCGAGGTTACCCGGCTCGGAAGGAATCACAGCGAGCCACCGGTTTCTGCCAAGATCCAGTTCTGTAAGGCTGGCAAAGCCGCTCGGCTCTGATGTAATCCCTACGCTCGTCTGATCTCCGCTGGGGTCCGATTTTGTCAAGGTGACAAGATTCCCCAGTTCAGACGGTATTCGTCCGTTCAACTGGTTGCTGTGGAGATACAGTTCCGTGAGTTTGGTGAGTTTGCCCAACTCAGATGGTATCTCGCCATTCAACAAGTTCTCGTTAAGGGCCAACGTTTCCAAGTTAGTGAGGCCGCCCAACTCTGGAGGTATAGCTCCGCTCAATTGATTCTTGCCGAGATACAAGTCTTTCAGGTTGGAGAGGTTGCCCAACTCCGACGGTATTGTGCCGGTTAACCCATTGCCCCAGAGGTAAAGTTCCTCCAGGTTGACGAGGTTGCCCAATTGGGAGGGTATCTGCCCGGTCAACTGGTTTTGATTTAGATACAATCCCCTCAGGTTCGCTAAGATGTCCAATTCAGACGGTATCTCCCCTGTCAGTTGATTGTAGGAGAGGGACAGCACGTCCAGGTCGGCGAGGTTACTCAGTTCCACCGGTATCTCCCCGTCCAGTTGATTGCCATATAGGGACAATCCTTTGAGGTTAGCAAGGTCGCCCAGTTCGGGTGGTATCTCCCCGGTCAACTGGTTCCGATAGACATACAGCCGTTCCAAGTTGGAGAGGTTGCCCAACTCAGACGGTATTTCACCGGTCAACTGGTTGCTCCAGAGATGCAGGTTTTCGAGGCTAGAGAGGTTGCCCAACTCCGGCGGTACCTCACCAGTCAGCCGGTTGTCGGAGAGGGACAACACCTTCAGGTTAGTAAGTCGGCTCAACTCGGGAGGTATGACGCCACTCAACTTGTTCCCACCGAGCCACACATAATCCAGTCTGGAGAGGTTACCTAGCCATGAAGGAACTAACCCAGTCAACTTGTTGCCGTCGAGATCCAACACCTCGAGGTTGGCGAGGTTGCTCAGTTCCACCGGAACCTCTCCGGTCAAATAGTTCCGCGCGACATGTAGTCGTTCCAACCTAGCCAGGTTGCCCAACCAGGTCGGGACAGGTCCCGTCAGCTGGTTGTCTGAGAGGCTCAACACCGTGAGATTAGTGAGATTGTTTAACTCGGAGGGTATCTCCCCGGTCAGTTGATTGCCAGCAAGGTGCAACCCTCCTAGCTTCGTCAGGTTGCCGAATTCAGAGGGTATCTCCCCGGTCAACTCGTTGCCCCAGAGGTTCAGTTCAACCAAGTTCGCGAGGCTGCCCAGATCAGCCGGTATCTCCCCGCTCAACTGGTTGTCGACGAGGCTCAGCCAAGTCAGGGCGGATAGTCTGCCCAACTCCGGGGGTATAGCCCCGCTCAATTGATTCCCACAGAGATACAGTCCCTCCAGGTTGGCGAGATTGCCCAGATCAGCCGGTATCTCCCCGCTCAACTGGTTGTCGACGAGGCTCAGCCAAGTCAGGGCGGATAGTCTGCCCAACTCCGGGGGAATAGCCCCGCTGAATTGATTCCCCCAGAGATACAGTCCCTCCAGGTTGGCGAGATTGCCCAGCCAGGAGGGGACAGTTCCGGTCAACTGGTTCCCGCCCAGCGCTAGAATCTCCAAGCTGGTGAGGCGGGCGAACTCCGCCGGAATGGTTCCGGTCAACTGGTTCCGCGTAAGAGACAGCCCTTGCAGATTGGCGAGGCTGCCTAACTCTGCGGGTATCTCCCCGGTCAACTGATTGCCCCAAAGGATCAGGTATTCCAGGTTGGTCAAGCTCCCCAAGTCGGGCGGAATCTCTCGGGTCAACTGGTTCTGGCGAAGGTCCAAGCGGGTGACGCGTCCATTGATGTCGGTGGTGACGCCGTACCATAGGCCGATGGGCGCTTCTTGGTTCAGCCAGTTGGTCCGTATCGTCCAGTTATCTCCGCCGGTGGCGCGGTACAGAGCGACCAGGGCGTCTCTGTCCGGTGAGGCATCCCGGTTGGAGGACGGCAGGTAAACGAAGCCGTGGCCCCAGGTGTTGCCGGGGGCATCTCCCCGGGGGTCGGCTTCGTCCTTCAGGTAAGCAGCCACCTGCTGCGGGGTGTAATCAGGGAACCGCTGGCGCACCAGGGCCGCCAGGCCGGCCACGTGGGGCGAGGCCTGGCTGGTGCCGCAGAACCCTCGGTGGTTGTACTGGTTCAGGGGTCTCAACGCCGTTTCCCCGCAGGTGGCGCCGACGACGTCGGGCTTGAACCGGCCATCGGGAGTGGGGCCACGGCTGCTGTAGGACTCGACGGTATGCAGGTTGTACCAGGGGGCCGCGCCCACGGCCAACATGCCCCGGTTCTTGCTTTCTCCCGGACTGGTGATGCTGTGGTGCCCGGTGGCGTGCTCAATAGATCCAACTCCCCGAACCATGACTTGGATCCATTCGGGCACCCTTCCGCTGACGTGCTGCACAAACACATCATATTCCCCGTCGCTGGGAGCCTCAAAGTACAGCCGTTCGTACGGATAGTGGCCAGCTTCTCCTGTCTGCGGGTCCGCGCTTATGCCTACCCTGTCCCTGGTGACGTCGTCCACGACAAAAAGGTTGAGATCGCTGTCCGCCCCATTCCAGCTGCCTTCCCAACGCAGTTGCACCATGATTCCTTGGCCGGCCACAAGCTGCATATCGATGCCCTGATCGGCACCGCTGAACTCAATCCAGCCATTTCCATTCGCGTCGGCGTATTCTCCGAACCAGGTCCCTCGGGCCGCATTGCCCGCCGAGTTGACCCAGATTATCCCGCCGTCCACCGCCCGGTCCACATTCCTGAGTGGACTGTCGGTGTGCGTGTAGGTGCCGTCGCCGGGACCGTCAAAGGGGCTGCTTAAAGACCGGTTGATTACAGAGACGCCCTGGGAGACCATCCAGTCGACGATTCTTATCTCGTCTCCCCATGATCTCGGATGGGCGATATAGAGGGACACATCCGGGGCCATGTCCATGACCGTCTCAGCAACTATGGTGCCGTGGTTGTCGCCTTCCGTTTCGTCGTCCTCGCAGTCCGCCATGTTCGTGGTGTATCTGCCCACCTCCGTGTAGCATCTCGCCTGGACCGTTGCCGGCAACTCGGTGCCCATGAGGCCGCGGAAGCCCTCGAAGCCCAAGTCGATGATCCCCACCTTGACGCCCCGGCCGGTAATGCCTGCCTGGTGCCAGGCCGGCGAACCGTGCGCTGGGACGCCCTGGCTGGTGAAGGGACCGTAGTCCGGTTGAGGCGGAACTATCTCCCGGACCCGGATGACCCCGGGCAGATCGGAGACCCTTCCCAGCAGCATCACCGGCACATACGCTTCGATGTAGTCCTCGCCGATGTTGCGGGGGTCGCCGCCGTTGATCACCAAGAACTCCACCACATCGTCCACGTTGCCCGACAGGTGGATGGTCACCGCCACCGATTCCTCCCGGTGTATATAGGCGACCTCGGCGGCATCCTGCGCCGACATTTCCCCCGCCTCGACCCTGGCCAACAATTGGTCCAGGTGGGAGCCCAGGCTGGGGTGCCTCAACTTGGGCGTCTGGGGAATGAGTGGGGCCTGGTCTGCGTCTCCCTCTCCCTCATATCCGGGTTGGCCCGCCACACCGCCCGAGTTACTGTGCCGAGGGGCGATACCATCCATCGCTTCCAACCAGCCCAACAGGGCCCCTTCCGATCCGGCCGCTGGGTCGTGTCCCCACCAGGAATCCTCTGGCCCCGTCTCTTCAGTGTGGTGCGGGTCCCCGCCGCCGTCGGCGGAAGCCCCTGGCGCAACCACTGCCAGGAGAATCAGCAGTGCCAGTGATGTGGCCAAGGCCAGCGACCGGAATGGGAATCTGCTGAGCATGGGAGCTCTCCTATGCCGCCTATCCAGACGGAGATACCTCGTAGACTGACTCGAAGGGCCTTTAAGCCCGAATCCACCGAAGGAGTGGGGATTAAGGGTGTCCTGAAGGCGTGAAGAGGTGCTCCTGCGTATCTGGGATAATGGTTTTTGATGACTAAACCGACCACAGAGAAGGAGCACCTTTTGGATGTTATCACTTGAGCACCCCGATCGCATCAATGTCGCCTTTGATGATCACCGCCTGGTGGCCAATGCAGGGCTGCTGCTGCCCGCCATCCTTGCCCTCCGCCTGGGTCTGGGTGAAGTGGTTGAGCGGTACCTCGATTTGAGTAACGCCCCCGGCCGGGCCAACACCGGCGACAAGCTGCTGACACTGGTGGCCTCTGCCCTGGCCGGCGGCGACTGCATCGACGATGCTGATGCGTTGCGCAGTGGCAGTACCGCCAGGGTCTTGGGCTGGGTGGTCAAAGCCCCGTCCACCCTGGGGACCTTCCTGCGCAGCTTCCGTTGGGGACACGTGAGGCAACTGGACCGGGTAACCCGGGAGTTGCTGGCCCGGGCTTGGGCCGCCGGGTCCGGCCCCGGCGATGCCCCCTTGACCATTGACTTGGACTCCACCATCTGCGAGACCTACGGCCTGGGCAAGGAGGGTGCCCGTCAGCACGGCTATACCGGCCAGCGGGGCTATCACCCGCTGCTGGCCGTGGCCGCCGGCACCGGCGACGTTCTGATGGCCCGGCTCCGGGAGGGCCGGGCCAATACCGCCCGGGGCGCTGCCCACTTCCTGCGGGAGACGGTGAGCCGGGTGCGCTACGCCGGGGCCACCGGTCAACTCACGGTGCGGGCCGACAGCGGTTTCTATACCCACGGCGTGGTCCAGGTCTGCCGCAAGCAGAAGGTGCGTTTCTCCATCACCATCCGCCAGCACCAGAGCCTGCGCAATCTGATAGAGGCCATACCCGAGTCGGACTGGCGGCCCATAGCGTACTGGATGGAGGGTGCTGCCGACGTGGCGGAGACAACTTATACCCCATTCAGGACTGAACTCGATGCCGTGCCGGTGCGGCTCATCGTGCGCAGGGTGAAACCCACGCCCGGCTCCCAGTTGGCCCTGTTCGCCAACTACAGCTATCACGCCTGCATCACCGACCGCGACGGGGATACCCTGCAACTGGAGGCCGACCACCGCCGCCACGCCGAGATCGAGAACGCCATCCGGGACCTCAAGTACGGCGTGGGCCTCAACCATCTCCCATCGGGTCTCTTCTCCGCCAATGGAGCCTGGCTGGCGGTGCAGGTCATGGCACACAACCTGGCCCGCTGGACCCAGCGCATCGCTTTGGGAGAGACGGTGGGGACCACCAAGACCCTTCGCAGACGCTTCCTCTCCCTGGCTGGACGCATCACCCGCAAGGCCCGCCAACTCACCCTGCACCTGCCCCGGCGCTGGCCCTGGGAAACCGGGTTTGTCTCTGCTCTGGCACGGCTGCGGGCCATTCCACTGCCCGCTTGACGCCATCCCCACCGAAGGAAACTATCTCTCCCACCAAACAATTGAAGATCTCTCCCCACTCGCGCCGACCAGGCTGGCGAGGGTCCTCTGCTGACCGTCGCCCCACAGCCTGGATTCCTCAGGCCCACTCCGGGCCACCACTGGCCCTGTCCGTCGGCCGATGAGCGGAATCATTGACACTCCACTCCCACTAATCTCTCATGCAAGAACCCAAATGCCAGCCTTTCGGTTGATTGGGGCTGACAGGAGGCAGAAATGACAGCAGTTGTCGGTCGTGGAGTCATCAGCATTGGCCGCGTGATCATCGGAGTCGATACTCACCAGGAGGGGCACGTGGCCGTAGCCATTGACCAGCAGGGCGTGCGTCTTGCCGAGCGCCACGCCCGAGCCAACAGTTGCGGGTACAGGGAACTGGAACGGTGGTCCCAACAATTGGGTGAGGTACACGCCTTCGGGATCGAGGGCACTGGTTCCTACGGTGCCGGACTTGCCCGATTTCTAAGCAGTCGCGGCTTCACCGTCGTCGAGGTCAACCGGCCTGACCGCTCAACCCGATACCTGAAGGGTAAAAGCGATCCCACCGACGCGGAGATGGCAGCCCGAGCAGTCTTGGTCGGCGTAGCCGATGCTATTCCCAAGTCGGGCCAGGGCGAAGTCGAGATGATCCGCATGCTCAAGAGCACCAAAGACTCAGCTGTGAAGGCACGTACCCAAGCTGTCAACCAGATGAAGGCCCTGGTCGTTACTGCCCCGGCCGTACTGCGAGAGACACTGGACGGTCTGACGTCCACTGGCCTCGCAGCACGCTGCAAGAGCTTCCGTCCGGGTCGCCTGGAGGATCCCGCAGCGGCGGCCAAGTACACCCTTCGATCCCTTGCCTGCCGCTACCTTCAACTCGATAAGGAGATCCGCGTTCTACAGGCCGAGCTGGAACAACTGACCCGGAGGGCAGCCCCCGCTCTCGTCAGCATCTTCGGAGTAGGACCCGACACTGCGGCTGCTCTGCTGATTTCTGCCGGCAGTAACCCTCAACGCATCCACTCCGAGGCGGCCTTCGCCGCGTTGTGCGGCGTGAATCCAATTCCTGCCTCCTCTGGAAAGACCAACCGGCACCGGCTGAACCGGGGTGGCGACCGGCAGGCCAATGCCGCTCTCTATCGAGTTGTTCTGGTCAGGCTTAGTCATGACCTCCGAACAAGGGAGTACATGCATCGCTGCACCGGGGAGGGGATGAGCAAGCCTGAGGTCATTCGTTGTCTCAAACGCTATGTAGTTCGTGAAGTCTACTCGGCCTTGAAGGTCTCCTCGGGAATGCCCAATATCGCGCCTTGACATCCATAGGAGCATCAGTTGCTATCGGAATCAACCCGCATGCGGGGATTCTCCATACGGGAGTCAAGATACGGGTTGACGACGAAGTGAGGCGACGAAATGCGAAAGGAGCGTACCGGGCGACTTGCCTCCAGGCTCCTGAGGCCAGGGTGCTCATGGCGGTCCGGTAGAGGACATAAAATCACTGGTACATATAAACAATATCGTGATTGTCTGCACAATTTTGACAAGGCAAACGCAGTTGATATAGAAAGTATAGGTAATCTTCACTGGACAGCGCGAGACTTGCCACCGGGGTTGGGAGAAACCCTCCGGAAGGGCAACCATACAGGAGGTAACAACCATGTCGACAAAAGCCAAGGTGGGAATTGCACTGGGCACGGCGGCCCTGGCCCTGGCGGCCTACGGCGGGTATCGCTACTGGAAGCGACGCAGGAGCCACCGGTAGCCCGGGCCTCGAGGCGGGTCAACTGGAGCCACAGGACATTGAGGCCAGGGTGGGACACTGAAAGCGGTTCGTCCTATCGAAGATGTTTCATGAAAGGATTTTCTCTCGCGACGCCTGATTTTGCCGTTCATCGTGGTATCTGTCCCGGTGTTCACGCAACAGTCCCACCTGCCGGCCCAGTCCCTCGGAAATCAGGTGGAGAATGGGAGGGGTGGGTTGTCGAAATCCCCGGGAGCGCTACAACAATAAGAGCACTATCAAATAAAGTCGTCAGGATGGCCGGACCGGCCAGGGGTTTCGCAAACGTGGCCCGGCGGCCCACCGGGATCTTACATCAAAGCAGATACGTCGCGCAGTTTTCACCTGCGGTTCACGATACGTCTGGAAAATACCGGAACCGCAGTATCTCCAGTTATCGAGGTGGCGGGATGAGAATCTACTATCGCGGCTATGTCATCAATGAGGAATACCCGCAAAGGGAGTGCACGGTGGAGGGGAGACACCCTGAGCGGGAGACGCTGGTGTTGGAGGATAACCCGCGAGC
>MKWU01005490.1_pt1 | contig 13758 bp, 23 predicted proteins | sample 809101 | NCBI WGS metagenome assembly MKWU01 (sample SAMN05860141, study PRJNA318959) | sponge metagenome | host: Aplysina aerophoba | place: Slovenia: Piran, Adriatic Sea, Gulf of Piran | collected 2013-05-07 | reverse complement strand
TCGGCGAGCTGCTGGGCGCGGACTTCTGGCAGTACAAGCTGCATTTCAGCCACTTCCTGAACCAGAACCCGACGCTGTTCCAGCCGGTCGGCGGCATGGACGCGATCGTCCGGGCCTTTGCCGGGCGGGTCGGCGGTCTCGTACGGTACGACTGCATCGTCGAGCAGATTCGTCGCAACGACAACGGAGCACGGATCGTGTATCGCGGCCTGGACGGCGCGGAGCGGACCGTCGAGGCGGATTACGCGATCTGCACGATCCCCGCGCCCGTGCTGAAGGACATCCCGAACGACTTTTCCCCCGAGACGCGCAATGCTCTGAAATCGCTGGAATTCGTCGAGGCGGTGAAAGTCGCCTTCCAGGCGAAGCGGCGCTTCTGGGAGGAGGACGCCGCGATCTACGGCGGCATTTCCTGGACCGACAACGACATCACCCAGGTCTGGTATCCGAGCAACGGGTATCACCGGCCCAAGGGCGTGTTGGTCGGCGCCTACATCTGGGGCCGGGAGCCAGGGCTTCGCTACACCTCCATGTCGGCGCCGGAGCGTCTTCAGGCGGCGCTGGACGAGGGCGAGCCGCTCCATCCGGGATATGCCGGCGAGGTGGACTGCGGCGTCAGCAGAGCCTGGCTGAATGTTCCCTTCCAGAAGGGTGGGTGGCCGCGCAGCAATCCCGGTGCGGCGTCGGTGCTGCGCCGAAGCGACGGCCCGTTTCACTTCGCCGGCGATCAGGTGACGGCGCTGCCCGGTTGGCAGGAAGGCGCCCTGCTCGCCGCCCACGCCGCCGCCCAGTCAATCAACCGCCGGTTCACAGGCGGGTGACACGCATGCCCATCGAACTCATATTGCAGTTGGAGAGGGGGCCGTTCCAGGTCGGAGGACTGTCCCTCTAACACCCTGATCTGCCCCACCCGCCGCCCCCTTTGCACCTTGAGGACCAGTGCACCGTCGAGAAGACGCAGCCCCGGGACGTTCATTCCTGTCGCGCACGCCAGCATCCCTACCGGGTCTCCCGGTTCCACGACCGCAGCCATGAGCATCTCTTCGTCGATCCAGAACGGCTTGAACTTGCTTCTCTCCCCGGGGTCCTCCCAGGCCAGCAGGCCCCATCGGGTCGCTTCGAGGTCGGCTTCGGTCTGAGCTCGCATGTTCGGGAAAAAGCTCGTGTTCACAGCGATCTGCGGAGGTTGCACGACATAACGGGCTGCCCGACATAAAGTTGTCACGAGGGCATGGTCAACCGACTGTCATTAGTTCGACACAAATGGGGGAATTAAACCAATCTAGGCCGTATTCCCCCTTGTATCTTACGGGCCATCGCCTCTTCGCTCCACAATGAAACTCTATTTGCAGACCATTCGGGTTAAATCTACGATGTATTGCCTCTTGAATTTCATCCTTGCCCTGATTCAGATTCCTTAACGATTGTCCTGCGTTCTCTCCATTACTCTGAATAATGAATGTCAGATACCCCCGCCTCAACGATCCATCTCTTGCTGGACCGCATTCAAGAAGAAGGTCACGGATTCTACTCAGATCCAAAAGACAATTGTCTTCGTGCCAATTTCGCTTCACTTCTACCAAATGAATTGGTCGGCCACTAGCAGACAGAATCACAATGTCACACCGATTGCCTTCATTCATGTTTGCGCGAGGGCGTCCGGGTCTAGGATTTCTTCCCGACCACCAAATGATATGTTCAAATGACAATTCAGAAACAGACACTTGGCGACGCGGAAGTTTGTGGTGCAACGTTTCCAGAATGGTGGAGACTACATATCTCTCGACGCCCACGTCGGTTATCCACCAACCATTGGTCCAACGTTCATAGCGCGTGTTTGCAAGCTGCATTCCGTCGAGGAGTAAATCTGCAATTGGCATTGTCTTCCGCCTTGTTGTCTCGTCTAACAGGTCTAGCTGGTATTGCCTGCAATAAGTACCACAACAAGCAAGTCGCCAAGAATAACCGCGACGTTCCCATTGCTGAGTTCGTCAGCCCCACTCGTTGCTTGCTCTGTGTGCATTGTTGTGAGTCCTTGAAAGGCTCAACCTTTGGGACACTCAATTCCATGGTATCACATCCGCTCACTGCACTCACTACAGCCGCATGAGTTCCGACAATTGCACACGCTCTGAATCGGTACCCCGATGCAAGAGAACGATGTGATCGGGTTCCGACATGAACCAGGCGAACGATCGCCAGGCGAGTTCGCTGATAGAAGCCTTGAAGGCGGTGTCGTCTCGATCTGCGTATGCTGTCAGAAACGCGACCTGGGCTTCGCTGAAACCTGCCTCAGCCGCGAGGGTCATCAACGCGGCCTGTCGTGCTTCATTCACCGGACCTGCCGTCGCCACGACTTCCACAAAGACCAGGAGCGGTTCGATCGGCCCGAGATCTGCCAGTATCAAATCCGGCAGATTCTTGTCAGGTTCTATCGTCAGGCCGATATTCTGGGCCAAACGGTCGTCTCGGGCCACAACGTGATTGCGGCTCTCGCTCAACCAGATCACGCCCGGTTCAACGAGAAACCGCGACGCAAACTCTTCGACCACGGCTTTGGAAATCACGGAGCTCGGCCCAGGCTCCATGTTCCGCGTCTCCCCGTTCGGAAATGTCACCAGAACCTGCCCCTCACGGGCGACCGCCCCAAGACGTATGATTGCCACTCGCGCCAATGCGCCCCCGGACAGGTTGGCTGCCTGCCATTCCTCTATCAGCCTCGCCAACTCTTGCTCCGTCAGAGACGGGTCGAACAGTGCCAGGAATTCTGGTGTCAGTGCATACCGCGGCAAAGGCGACGTCGTCGCCAGTCCTTCCCTTTCCTTGACTGCGCCGAGCCGCACGAGACCCCCGCGCAACGTCTCGTCGCGGATGGGCTCCCGGGTGTTCGCAGCGTACCATTTCCCTTCGATATCGCCTGAAGTGGGACGCATCGAGACTCCCGACCAATCCTCGCGGTCCCGGTCGCCGGACAGTGTCGCCTGAGTATCCGACATCCGCGTCACCTGATCGGGGCGCAACCAACGATCCTCACCATCGACCGCTCCGACATACAGCATGACAAAGATCGTCTTCGCCGCCATCTCGCGAATGACAAAGTTCCGGTTCACCGTTCCCTCGGGAAAGATCGATTGCAGGCGTTGGTGGATTTCGGGAACTGGCAGTAGCGGTGGAAGGGGCATCACGGAGCCCCATGCCGATACAGGCCGTTTACCGCACTCTCCAGCATTGTCTGACCTGCTCGTTCGCCCAATAGCCGCTCAATCACCTCCACGTCCTCTGGCGGGGGAAGCGGCAAGGCTTCCAGCTCATAGGCAGAAACGGCAACGCTTCCGTTGATGCAGCGAAAAATCTGATCTACTACCTCGCTATTCAACAGAACGGTCAGGGCCGCGGGCGATACCCTCGGAGAACCATTGAGTGGCTTGATCATGTTCAGGTGGTTCTCGATCACAACAGCGCCGTGCTCCATGATGAACTTCTCAGGAAGTTCCGCCGCTATCAGCCGCCGACACTGCTCCTTTGCCGTCGTCCTCTGCAGCAGCACACACGGGGTCTCGGTCACAACCCACTTCTCTCTGTCTTGCGGTTCGAAGTATGGCTTGTGATTTCGTTTTCCGGCCCGGAACGAAAACACCCCGTCCGGTCGCACAGACTCTGCCCAGATGAGCGGGTAGCGGCCCCTGCCTGGACGGTCACGAAGGCTCGGCTTGTGCCGGTTCCACACCAGCGGACCTGTACTGACCGTGTAGCCATAGTCGACGAGGCGGTCAGGCATCTTTTCAGCCAGGGCCACCAGCGCGCCTTGTGCGTCTGTCCTCGGCATCAGCCAAGGGTGACTCGGTTCTTCGGGCAGGTTGAATTCACCTGCAAATGTTCTCTCAACCGAACCGTCCCGCGACGGAGAAATGTAATGGACTGTTCCCACACGCAAAGCAGCGTCCCGCTTGTACGTTGCCAGCAGGGTTTCCTGTAGTACATCCGCAAAGATGCCCTTGCGTTGCGAAACAAAATCAATGCTAACAGGTGGCGCTTCCTGGCTCAGCAGTTCGCGCAATGCCTTGAAGTATTCTCCAGACAAGAAACTCGTGGGTGTCACATATGCGATCACTCCGCCCTTTCGAACGAAACGAAGCGCCAAATCAGTAAACAAACCATACAGGTTCGCATGGCCGAACAGGCTTCGCTGGAATTTTTCGCGCAATTGCGGCGAGAGCCTGACGCGACCGTAGGGCGGATTGCCGACCACCAGATCAAATCCCGTGCAGCGAGTCCTTCGTTCGAGACTGTCGCAGACAGAGACCAAGGTCTTGAGCCGAGTACGGGCCTCAACGCACAGTTCGAAAAGTGTCACGTTGAGGAATACCTGCGACATCCATGCGGCAAACGGATCAAGCTCAAAGCCTCGCAATCGGTTCTGAATGCTCTCCAAGACTATCTTCGCGCTGTTGGAGTCACCCAGACTGTTCACCATGCGCTGAGCCACAGGTGCCAGGAATGCACCTCCGCCACACGCCGGATCCAGCACCCGCGCCGATCTCCACTCGACCCCAGCTTCCGCAGCCATGTCCAACAAGACTTCGCAAAGCGCCGGCGGCGTATAATACGCACCGTGTCGAGCCCGCATTCCGTCGGGCATCATCGACGTGTACAAAGTTCCGATAGCATAGCTGGCGGTGGCCACATCCAGCTTCGCAGCAGCGCTGCCAAGTCTCTCTGCCAACTCCTTGGCTTCTTTCGAGATCGGCGGAAGCACAATGTCGACAGGCAACTCGAGCAGCGTCCAATTCCGGCCTGAAACCTCCTGTAGCCGCTGCCAATACTCCGAGACGACGGAGTGCGCCAACGCCCGCGCAAAGCCTATCCGGTTCTCCAGCCTTGCTGACGAAGCCAATGCGCTTGCGCGAAGAGTTCCTTCCTCCATACAGCCATGCACTGACATTGGCCGCGCTTCGTCTCCATTCACTCGAAGGTCTGGCTCTACCACCGCCATGCGGATTCGTCTGCCTGCCTCAATCATCGGCCAAGCGTCTCGCGGTTAACAGGATCAGCGGCAGTTGTACTTCCTCATCTTCGTGTCGTTCGAGGAATTCGATATTCGCCTGACGCCCCAACCAGGCAAACAATGCCCGATGCTGATCTGACAGCGCCGATAGCACCACTTACTCGGGTTCCTCAAGGCTTACGGTTACACGGAAACTTGCCGCCACGGAGATCCTCCGACCGGTCAAATCCATACTGCATGCGGCATACTGAATCAGGCCGTTCCAGAGCGTGCATCCGGCCATCCCTGCCGTCAAGAGCCGGATCGAAGGTACTGCATCCGCAAGGGCATTTTCGTCGAGGTGGCGGCGGCGTTGTTCGCCGTCCTTGAGAACGAGGAACGTCTGTTGTGGGAGAGTATCAAAGAGATCGGCGGTGGCTGCTTTGTTTACAAGCGGCGTCCCGCCGGCTTCCTGGCGCCGCCGCACGATCCCTCTCCACGGGCAACTCCTGCCGCCCTAGCAGACAGGCAGAACCTGCCGGAGCGATGGCTTGTCCTGAGGCAGGTGATGGCCCGCGCGACATCCCTGTTCGGATGGCGCCCATCGCCGAGTCGCGCCTCACAGGAACACGGGATGCCTTTCCCCTCCTGCTGCACAATTGCGGGCGGCCTATGTTGCCGAAGCCGAGAAGGAGGGCTCGCGGGATGCGGAATCACCCGACGCCGATCCGAGTGCGGTTGCCGTCAGGAGAAGAGGTCCGGCTGAACCGTGTCTGAGGCCCGCAGACACGGACGCTTCGTCGTGGTCTTTCCTGCTGACCGACTCAGGGGAAAGCACTGATGACCTTGCAGTCCGGCATCTGTGCACCCACCATCGCCACCGGCGAGAGCGGTACAGGGCGTCATGATTCGTGTGATCAGCTGGAACGTCAACAAGCAAGACGATCCCTGGCATTGCTTGGCAAGGATGAAGGAGCGGGGCGAGGCCGATGTCGCGTTGCTGCAGGAGGCCGGCAGCCCGCCTGACATTCTTCGGGGATCTCTCTATTACGAGGAAAAAGTCTTCTGGCCCCGTTGCTCTTACGACCGCTGGCCATTGATCGTCCAGCTGTCAGACCGGGTCGAGATAGAGTGGTTCCACCAAGTGCCGCCGTGGAGCGAAGTCGGCGGGAGTGAAATCGGTGCGAGCGGCATCGGCATCATGGCCGCCGCGAGAGTGACGCCACGCGGTCGCCCGCAGGACGCCTTCATCGCCGTCTCCATGTATGCGCGGTGGATGAGGGCCCATCCGACCACCTCCAAGAGGCCCGGGAACCATGCCGATATCTCGGCGCATCGCATTCTCTCGGACATCCAATCCTTCATGGATTACGCGCACCCCTCCCGATACCGTATTCTCGCCGCAGGCGACCTCAACCTGATCTACACACCAAGCCGCAAGGGCGCATGGTTCCCGCGCGAACGCCTGGTGTGGGACCGATTCAAGACGCTTGGCCTTGAGTTCCTCGGACCGCAGGCTCCGAACGGACGCCAACCGGAAGGACAGCAGCCGGGTACAAGTGCCGATACGAAGAACGTTCCGACCTACTACACCAGGCAAGAGGGACACGCGGCAAAGGCGGTTCGCCAACTGGACTACGCCTTCGCCTCACAAGGGTTCCACGAGCATGTTCTCGTCCGCGCGCTCAACGGCATAGACGAGTGGGGACCAAGCGATCATTGCAGGCTGATCATAGAGATCGAGACGGGCTGATAGACATTCAAGCGCTTAACTGAATGCGCCCCCGCCGCCGTCTTCAAGGCATGGACAGGCGCCAGTCAAGGGCGATGTCAACGACATCGTGGGCCTGAGCCGCAACGGGATTGTCCCACTACGGTACAGCGACTATCGGTGGTTGCGAGTCTGATAATCGTCAACGGGTACCCGCCTCAACCCGTCCGTACACCGCTGCCACCGGATCTAGCCGTGAGTCGACCCTATCATTCGTGCGGCGCACTGTCGCCAGTGGATCACAAGCTGATCGATCACCGCTTCGTCGCCATTGTCTCGCCGCAAGGTCCATCAGCGTTCCTTTTAGCGCAGAGATTCCCGTGTGGATGCAGGTGTGGATGCAGGTGTGCTCGGGGCCACTATCGCCCGCGCGATGCTCGACTGGTGTCCGCAGTCGGACTTGCGGCATGCGCGAGGCGTCGGCATCGTGAACGAAAAAGGGAGCCTAGCTTTGGTGGCCGACTCATTGGAACGCACGTGTTTCTATCTGATCACCAGGCGGATAGTGCAATGACGCCCGGCGAGTTCATCACCAAGTGGTAGTCGTCGCAGTCGAAGGAAAGCGCGGCGGCACTCAGTCGCACTTCGACGATCTTTGCCAGATGCTCGGCGAACCGACGCCAACAGATGCTGATCCGGCGGGCGAGTGATACTGCTTCGAGCGTAACGCCCGGAAGGACAGCGGTGGTGACGGTTGGGCCGATGTCTGGAAGCGCGGCTTCTTCGCATTGGAGTACAAGGGCAAGCGCGTCAACCTTGATGGGGCGTTTATGACCAGTTGCAGCAGTACGCGCTCGCCCCGGAGAATCCGCCTCTTCTGATCGTCTCCGACATCGCGTCGTTCCGTATCCGCACGAACTGGACCAACTGCGTAAGCGAGACGCACGAGTTCACGCTTGAGGATCGGGTGCCGACGGCAAGGCCTGGGCAAGATGAAAACGCGGATCAACCTCGCCCTTGCCGTCAAGATGGCCCTCGCTCACGCCAGCGTCGAGGAGCGGCAACCTGATCTGATGAGAAGCCTCGTACGCAACGGCACCGTACCCGATACCAACTGATCCCTGCTGACACGCCAGACCGGTGTCCCGAGACACGTCCCGCGCAAGGCTTCCGCTCGCCGGGAAGCCACCGCCGGACCTCAACATCGCACGAAATCCGCCGCAACACCGTCGATCCGGGCGTCTGACGCCGGTTCACGCGTCGTGGCGGGTGGTCACGTGGTGCCGCAGTGGCCGGACCCGTAAGGCCGGGCGCCGAAAATCGCTACAGCGCAAGGGTCTCTGACCGCCTCTGTCTTGCGAAACCGCTGCAGTCACGCCACTAAAGTGCTGAACTCTCGCAATCCAGACACTGTCCCGCCGAGCAGAATTGTGATCCAATCACCCAGCGACTTACCCCCGGCGTGCGCAACTGCGGAGCGCACCTTGAATTGAAACATCTTGCCAAAGGATGAGTATCAGGATGGCCCCGAAAACGCTGCGAGGTACAATTGATGGAGGAGTCGGCCTTTACGAAGGCGAGTATCTCAAGGGCCGGATCTCAGAGTCAAAATCAGGGGGCATGATAAGAACAACCGTACGTCCTAGATGCGACTCCGAAGGCTACCCCGAATACGACACACCACACGGTTGGGGAACCCTGACCGTGTCTCCCTATTCTGTTGACGCACGTGACGAGCGAGGAATCAGGTCCTATGAAGGGGAATGGATTGAGGGTTCTCCGAATGGTCGAGGCACTCTGACGCTGATTTGCGGTACATCCTACGAAGGTGAATGGAATTGGGATCACAGTCCTTACAACAGGGGCCTTGAACCTGAACCCCGCTGGGTCAATTGGGTGCCCTCCACGCAATGGAGATTGCAGGGAGGGCAGGGAACGATGACTCTGCCCAATGGCACGCGTTACGAAGGCGAATGGCAGATTCCGGACAGGAGAGTTACCGGCAGTGAGCCTAAACCGTTCCTACACGGACAGGGCTCCGAAACATTGCCCGACGGTACCCGTTACGAAGGACAATGGCGCGAGGGCAAGCTGTACAGTGGAAGCCTGACATTGCACGACGGTACACGCTACGAGGGTGAGTGGCAGTCCGGCTACCTCGATCATACTTGCGCTGAGCATAACTATGTTGGCCCGTTTCCGCCCGACGGAATGCGAGACTCCGCATGGTACGCATATCGCCACCGTTCCTCGCGAGACTTAGACAATCTTTACGGACGAGGGACCCTGATTCGTCCCGACGGTACGTGCTCCCAAGGCGAATGGCGTAACGGCAAGCTGCATGGGCAGGGAGCCGAGACTTGGCCCCCCGGTGAGCAATATCAAGGCGAATTTCGTTATGGCACAGCTTGGCGTGGGACGCTGACCATGCCCGACGGTGCGCTTATCGAATATCGATACGGATCGCCGGTATCGACCATTGTGGTTCCGCGAGAGCCATGAGGTCTCACAGCACCCACCAGGATTTTTCAAACCAATGGACTGGCGAAGCGCAGTGCGCTTGCGCAACTGGCCCCTGATCAGGTTGCTTTCATCGTTTGACAGGGAACGCATCTCGTTCTGGCTGGCCTTTCTGCTGCGAGACCGTTCGGCATCGTCGCCTCTTCCAGCTCGGCCAGTCGCCGCCAACGGAAATCGGGCGATATCGGCATAGCGTGAGATTCCGCATGCGACGTTGCGGTGCCACCAGGTCAATGCTTTCTCGCCGTCGAGATGGACGGCCACGTTTCGCTCATCGCGGTTTAACTCATTCTCGTAGACCGGTGCGAACAAGCTTTTTTGGGGTATTATATCGACGGGTTGACACGGTTCGGCGGAAATGCTATCGTTCTTCCATCGATGGGGTGAAAGCCCCGCAACACAAGAAGGACAAGAACAATGACTGAGAATGAACTCAGCGAAGATAATCAGCGGCTTTTGGTGGAGTACGCGGACAACGAGCGCATAGTTGCCTGCCTGCAAGGAAGGTTCGAGGATGTGGCTCATGCCTTGAGGGCTCTTATGGAGCGGCGGTCTGAGGCAGATTTGCACAAAGCGGAAGACGCAATGCGGCGGTGTGGGGCTGCCGAGGTGGCCCGGTTTGGCCAGGCGCTGAAAGAGCGGGAGAGATTGCAGGCGAGACTCCGGCAGACGGAGTACGCCCACATGATCCTCTCGCCCGAGCGGGAGTAGGCCGATGACACAATCACCAGGAAAGGGAGACCGGGAAGGCATCTCCCTGATAGAGCTTTCGCAGATGTTCCCCGACGAGGAGTCCGCGCGGGCGTGGTTTGAAGAATTGATGTGGTTGGGCGGGGAGAGGCATTGCCCGAGGTGTGGCAGCGACAGCACGTATGAGTGCAAGCACGCCAAATCGCCGTATCGCTGCCGCGAGTGTGGCAAGTATTTCTCCGTCAAGACCGGAACGGTCATGGCGGGCTCACCGCTCCCGCTGTTGAAGTGGCTGTATGCAATCTATCTCGATGCCACGTCTCTCAAGGGTGTGTCCTCGATGAAGCTGCATCGGGATCTCGAGATCGGGCAGAAGGCCGCTTGGTTCATGCAGCAGCGCATCAGGGAAGCCTTCGCGAAAGAAAGGACTTCTGGATTCAGCGGGCCTGTCGAGGCTGATGAGACCTACATGGGTGGGCTTGAGAAGAACAAGCACGGCAAGGACAAGCTCAAGGCTGGCCGTGGTCCTGTTGGTAAGACTGCCGTTGTTGGCGTCAAGGATCACCGTACCAAGATCGTGGCGGCCGAGGTGGTTGAGCGCACCGACAAGCCGACCCTGCAAGATTTCGTGAAGTCGCACACTGCCAAGGGCGCCCGCATCTTCACTGACGAGGCGAAAGCGTACAACGGCTTGGCCAATCACCAGTCCGTCCGGCATAGCTCGGGGGAGTACGTGGTGGGCGACGTGCATACCAACGGCATGGAGAGTTTCTGGTCCATGCTCAAGCGGGCACACACGGGCACGTTCCACAAGATCAGCCCGAAGCACATGTACCGCTACGTCGCTGAATTTGTCGGGCGCCACAACATCCGGGAACTGGACACCATCCAGCAGATGGAAGTCATCGGGATGAGAATGATGGGCAACCGCCTGACCTACAAAGATTTGACCCGCGACACCGGGCTGTCCTCCGGTGCGCGGGCCTGATATCGTGAGAGCTTCGACCCACTCCGATTGGAACAATCTACTCGGAGTGGGTCAATATGTCTAATGCTTTGTCATCGGCTCATTTGGCCGAGTCTGCATGTGATGAACGGAAGCGACGAGAAATTTCTGAAATGTGTGCAGACGAGAACGTTGATCTTCTGACAATGTTGGGGCGGATAGGGGAGAACTACCAACTCGATCTAGAAGCCATTTCGCGTGAGTTTGACCGCCGGGGCTCTCCCATACCTCTTGAATGACCGCCGCAAGGTGCATGATGAAATAGCCTTCTGCGGACCCGTCATATGCAAGATCGACGATGGCTTGGTGTTCTGGTTTCAGTTCCATGATTCATCCTCTCTGTGAGAGGCCCTCACAGGCTCTTTCCCGTGTGGCCTGTATAGAACCCACAGGCATAAACGGCGCCCGCCCCCAAGATGATGCCGATTTCGAAGGCGGAAGCAGGAACAATGCCAGTGAAGTATCCTGCACCAAGGAACGTCCCCATGGAGAACAGGGTGAAGGGAAGAGTTTGCGGTTGTTCGCGCCTGGCTCTTTCCCCGGCATCACTGCCGCAAAAGAAGATGGCGAATGAGAAGGGAAATGCTATCAAGAACATGCTTGTGCCACCCACGCCAACGCTGATGTCGAGGACCAAGACGGTGAATGCAGGGCCAAGGAACAAGGAAACATTCCTAATCCATCGCACCTCCCGCGAAACAGATTTTCCCATGATTCCCTCCTGTGGTTCGCCGGCCCAGCGGGTGCCGGGCCGTTGCAAACCTCACAGGTGATGTGATGCCCCGCCTATTCGCCAAGCATGGGGAGCTACCCCGTGCCGGTCTGAGGGCTGTTCTATTCGACGGGTGGCCCGACAGAGCGGGCACCTGGAGGTTTGCAGGGTTGATTCGGCACGACGGCTGTTGCATTGTCAACAGGGCGTGAGAAGGAGAGCTGGTGATGGAGAAAGAGAAACCCACTGAGAAGCCGGTGCGCCAGCGTAAACCTGGGCTGAAGGCAGACTACAGTGGGGCCACGCCCGAGCAGGTGGGCTTGGCCGTTCTGCGATATCGCCCGCCTGTGAAGGTGCGCCCCGCGCCCAGGAAGGAGCGGGCGTGATGGCTGAACTGGGTGTGTGTGGCATCTGCCGCTATTGGGAGCGGGACGATCTCCCCGGTGCCACGCATGGGGAATGCAGACGCTATCCGCCAACAATCATCGGAGAGTTTGGCTCCAGAACGGGCCTGTGGCCGGAAACACCTGAAGACGCAGGGTGCGGCGAGTTCAAACTCGAACAGCAGTGAGCGCGTTGGCTGTTGCCGCACTCACGATCTTTGTGTTGATGGGCGCCGCAAGCGCACATGAGTCCGAAACACACCTGCCGTCGAAACTGGGGAAATCACTGGTGCCCCCTTATCTCAAAGGTTGCGAGGCTGTTTATGGCGTCGGCTACGTGTGCCCCGAACCTGCGCCTGCCAGCGACGGTCTCCCGGCGACCGATCCGGTCGTCGAGATCTACCCTCTCGACGACGAGAACATCATGGTCGTCGAGCCGCCTTACAACATCACCATCATCGAGATCACGCCGCCATGACCCAATGTTCGGGCGGCAAACAGAACGCGGGGTTTTCCAGACTTTAGATAGGAGCGAGAGTTGGCCCACAGAACGAATTTCTGTTTCCTGCCATATAATGTGTGCATCCTGGCACCAGGAGAAGCGGCATGGGAAGAAAGTGACCCCGCCACTTCTTGGAGTGCCGTGTGGGTGGGGCGTGAATATCGACAACTTCACAGGGCGCCAATCCCATTGAAGGGCAAACCGCAGGATCACATTCTTCGTGAATGTGCGCACAACCCGATTGCAAGACCTCACACCCAGCGAGGGGGTGTGGATGAGCGCGATGACGGATCGGTGAGCAGAGTGTGGCTTTACCACGATGGCTGCAATCCCCGTCATGACTCGAAGCATTGGAACAGCTACGTCGAACGTCTTGGCAAATTGGTGCGTCACCTAGAGCCGGACGCTGACAAATGCGGCAGGGACGATCCCTGCCAACCGTATTTTCTGAACCCGAGACGCTCTTAGCAAGGAGAAGACACGCATGCGATGGGAGATAATGGGGTACGATTCTCTTGAACCGATGTTCGACAAACCGTTCACGGTTGAGTGTCAATCGGATGACCAGGTGATAGAGCTTTTGAAGTGCCTTGCTTCGCGGCACCTGGAGCCATACGAGATACTGTCGTGTTTCCTTCCTGTCGACTCTGGGCGGCGCAGGTCACATCTCGACATTTCGCCTGCCAACGGCTTGAAGGGGCGCGGATACATGACGAAAGACAACCCATATTACACGGCCAATATCGCGGATCAGCAGAGGCCAACCCCTTGACGACACAATCAACCCGTCGATATAATCCCCCTTTTTTGCAATGGACTACCCGTTCTGCTTACAAGTTGGCGGGCGTTGGCCGGCTCCGTGTTATCTATGTGGAACGGCATTCGCCAATTCCGGCCGTCGAGACGCAAGCGGAACTGAATGCGTCCGGCGGCAACTTCATTCTTGAAGAAGGCCTCTGCCCGCCGGTCGCGCTCAGCGTCTAACCCTTTGCGCATCTCTTCAACGATTAGGCTTACGAGTATTCCCAGCTTTCGGTCGTCGAACCCTCGTTCATGCAGCGTGGTCAGCAGGCGACCGACAATCTCGCGACCTACAAAGGGGTTACTCATGGTGCATTCTTAAGGGGATTATAACCCAGAGTTACAAAATAGCTTGACATACGCCGTGCCGTGCGCCATCTTATAGTTACATTCCGATGGAGCGGACAATGGCCAAGAAGGCACCCGGCAAGGCTCACCGCAAGGGGCTG
>MKWU01005487.1_pt1 | contig 13769 bp, 14 predicted proteins | sample 809101 | NCBI WGS metagenome assembly MKWU01 (sample SAMN05860141, study PRJNA318959) | sponge metagenome | host: Aplysina aerophoba | place: Slovenia: Piran, Adriatic Sea, Gulf of Piran | collected 2013-05-07 | reverse complement strand
ACCGGGCGGGCGGGGTGGAGCCCGGCGAGTACGGCCGCATCGTACGCATCGATCTCGACAGGCATGACCGGCGCATCTTCACCCCGACACCGTGGGGCAGCCCGTCCTGGCGGCGCGGCTACAACCGACGCGCTGCGATAGAACGGATCAACAGCCGTCTCGACAACAGCTTCAACTTCGAGACCCACTACATCCGCGGGCTCGCCAAGATGAAGACGCGTGTCGGGCTGGCGCTGGCGGTGATGATGGCGCCGGCCCTTGGGCAGGTGCGGGCCGGCCACGCGGAGCGGATGCGCTCGCTGGTCGGTGCGGTTCCGCACCTCGACACCGGCTGACCCTTTGTCCGATCTCCGACATCGCCGCTCGACGTGGCCGCCTGCCGGCGGAGGGCAAGTCGCGGCCACCCGTGTCATCACGTTCCCGTAACGTTCCGATCTCGCGCCGAATCGCTGCATTTTGCTCACCCGACGGGGGTCAGGCAGTCGATATCCGGCCGCCAAAGATCAGCGTCGCACCGCCGAAAAACGCCGCAGCGCACATGCCTCTATGTGTCCCGTCCAAGCGGCCTGATCGTGATACCGTTCACGCGGCGCATCTTTCACTTCGAACGTCCCATCCCAGAATTGCCGCCCCTCATGTTCGACCGACTCAATTCTCGGCTAGTGCCTCCTTGTACGAGAACCGATCCGCTTGCCGCGTTGCCAACGTCGCGTTCGCCACCTCGAACCCATGTCGCCTCAAGAGTTCGAACTCTTCCCCACTCAGCCGTCGCAGTGTTGTCCTAAAATGTTCCGCCCGGGCGACGTCGGCCTCCTTGAGATGTTCGCCGGCGGGAGTCTCTCGGCGCACGGCGCGGTAGACCATCTCAACGGTGTTGCCAATCCTCACATAAACGCCCGCTGCCGGGGATCGCTGGAACTCTGCGATCAGCGCCCGCGCTCGCAACCCTCGCACCTGCTCCGTTGCCACGTCCACCAGACGAAGCGCCCGGCGCCATGGCATGAGCACTGGCTTGACCCTCCCAATGTCCAGGGACAGCGGCGCCGATGCGTCGCTCACGACCAGGAAGTCGAAGCCGTCACGGAATCCGCCGCCGGGTTTGAACAGTGATTCCACGCCCAAATTGTCGTACACGCCACCGTCCCACAGCGCGTACCGTTTCGCAGGCGTCGAGCCTGCTACCAGCTGTCCTTTCTTGTAGCGGTGCCAATCGTAGTCGTCCGACCGGATGGCCAGCGGTCCGATTGCCCCCGGCACGGCGGCCGAAGCGGCGATCGCATCGGCGATTGGCGTCGCCGGATTCAACACGTAGTTCGTGACGTAGTCGCCCATTCGTCGCCGGCTGAATCGCCAGTTCCGCCCAGTTTCGTAACAGGTCGCATTCACCATCCAACGGGGTGTCTCAGGTACGTCCTGCATCGTCCCGCATATTCCCCATTGGGCTTCGAGCTGGCCCGCCAGAACGTGCGTGCGCCCGCGGGCAAGCCGCCAAGGGAGCACGACCGACCTCCACGCATAGGACCATTGCAGGGTCGCCGTCGTGAGCCGAGCCCTAACGCTCGGCAGCACGGCTTCGAGGAACTCCTCGTTGCCCGGCCATCGATGGCCGTTCTGGCAGAGGATTAACCCCACGACCAGACTGCCCCCTGAGACCGTCGACACGAACGTCGTAGACTCCAGCAGGCCGTCCAGCGCCAAGCGCTGCAGCACGCCACAGTGGAACACCGCCGCTCGGACGCCACCCCCGGAGAGTGCGAGCGCGACCTTCATCGCTGCTTACCAGGCTTAGGAAAAGAAGCCGACACACCCACCTTCGCCGACAATCATCATCACGCCCGCCACCCATCCATCCGCATCTCATTCGCGTTCGTCGCAAGCAGGACGCTGTCGTCGGGGCTCATGCCGACCTCGGCGCCGTCGGGATTCGAGTGCCACTTGCCCTCGTCCTTGCGGAGCCGGTGACGCGCCTCGCGTCCACTCCCGCCGCCGTCAAAGCGAGCACGCCATGCATTCTTGACTTTAGTCCAGCGACCAACGATCCAGGCTTCCTCCGACTCTTCGTCACGCGACCCTTTGCGTCGGGAAATCACTACCCACGCGCCTCGTGAGCCACGAAACCCCCGACCGGATGTTGGTCTGGAACACATGCTCGGCGACGCGCGAGTAGAGCGCCACCGCCTTCGCGTCTGGGTGCCCGTACTGGTTGTCAATGCCGGCGCTGATCAGCACCGTGTCGGGCGAGACCGCCAGGGCCATGCCCGGATGTGCCGCGTTCTTGGACCCGTGATGCGGTGCCGCCATGATGTCCGCCGCCAAGGCATCGTCGAACAGGGCCACGATCCTGTCCCAGCGAGGGTTCTCCGTATCGCCGGTCACGAGGTATCCGAAGCCACCTGGTCCGATTCCTTCGATCTTCAGCACGATGCTGCAGTTGTTCGAGTTGTCCATGTCCTCGATGTGCGGCGAAAAGAGCTCCAGGTCGAACTCGTCGGACAGCTTGTCGAGGTACCGCGAGTCCAGCCGATCGAGGCGAACCGACACACGCTCAAGTGGGTTGCGCGTGTTCTCGCGCCGCCGCTCGTGCTTGCGGATTACGTTGAACACCAGCCGCGCGTTTTCCGTCTCCTTGTAGTACTTGGGATACATCACCCAGGCTGCCGCATAGTCCTCCAGCAGCCAGTCGAGTCCATCCGGGTCCGCGTGATCGTTGTCGAACCCCGTCAACACGATGCCCACCAGTTCCCGCCGCCTTAGAAACCGGCCCACTTTCGACGCGATGTCGTCCGAACATTCGGCCGGCCGCCGGGTATCCACTGCGATTGCCTGCCCACCATGGCGGACAACCGCGAAGTTCCCCTGACCCGCATAGAGCGTCAATATCTCCATCGTCATCAGCCTTCCGATCCAGCGGCAGACCGGTAGATGGCCCGGTTCAACCTCAACTCCAGCGCGCGTACTGCCTCGCTCGCGCTTCGGAACGGCGTCTCGCACAACTCCGCCGCCTCCGCCGAGGCCGGGCTCACCCTCAGGTGGTACGCAAGCCCCTCATCGTCTTCCACTTCCAGGATCCGCAGCTCTGCTTCAGTACCGTCGATCAGCGGCAACGGCCCCTTCCAGAAGAACGTCTTCGACCGCGCCGACAGTCGCGGCCTCAGAGAAGGGTACATGACCTCGAGGACCTGCTGGTCCTGCGCGCGGACAGCCACCGTCCGTTCCATTTGCTCAGGCTCGGTTTCGAGCCCGTCGCCCGCACCGGCTGCGTCCTTCGGCCAGATCGTCGCCTCGTCCGTTATCCGGACATCGCCCGGATCCACCTCGTAGACCTCGTTGTCTCCGCGGAACAGCACGTAGTGCCGCACCGCGTAACGGCCCAGTCCCGACCGTCCCTCACGACGTGCCGTCACCAGCAGAGCGTAGAAGAAGTCCAGGTTGTGCAGCTCGTGGTTCACGATGCGACGGTAGGTTGCTATGTCGCCTCCGCTCAGGTTCGGATGCCCATTCACATGATGCGTGTGCCAGTTGCCCAGGTGTTCGATTGTCGGGTCCTCGGCTTCGATCCGCCGGAAGACCTCGGTCTGGTAGTCGCCGTCCTGGAAGAAGCTGGTCCTCGTCCGCCTGGCGTTCGGTCCCGGTTCGATGACGCCACGCGCCCTGACCACCAACGTGTTCCGCTCCAGCGCGAAGTGCCCCACCATGCGTCCGCCCGTCTCGTCGCTGTCGTAGCGGTCGCATTCCTCGAACACGCTCTGCAAGGCACGTTCGGCAATTTCGACCCTGACCGATCGCACGTCCCTCATCGCGTTCATTCCTGCCCTCCGCACACCATGCAGCCTTCTTGTGGATGCAAGGACATCCGCTGCAGTTCGAAGTTCTTCGAAAACGGGTGGACAGTCCGGTTGCCCCAGACGAAATAGTTCTTCTCGAGCGGCGTCATGAACTTCGGCCGCTCCTCCGCTGCGTCACCGAGCGCGTCCAGCGTGAGCCGCGTGTGAAACGCTGCAATGAAGCCGATGTCCACCGACAGGCCCGGCGAGTCCTTGATCTCCTCGATCTCAAGGTCGTACACCCTCTGACGCTCCTCCTCCGTTGCGAGGTCGATCTCGCGTACCCCGTCCCGGAACCGGGTGCGTTCCAGCAACCCCTCCAGGCAGGCCAAACATCCGGAGGTTCCATGCCGGTACGCGTAGACCTCGCCGCCGATGCCGCGGGTGAACACGCGCCCGATGGTGAATGGCGTCGCCGTCTTCACGCATGCTTCGTTCAGCCGGTAGCGGCTCGGTTCGTTGTCCGTTCCGATCACGACCACGCTTGCCCGCTCAACTTCCTCCTCCAAGCCCGGCCATGCGAGAACATCCTCGTCAAACGACCTGATCTCGACCTCCGGGTTGCGATCCCTGAGGACGTCGGCGAGTGCTGCAGTCTTCCGCCAGCCCACATAACGGAGCCCGCACACGTGCCGGATGACGTTCGCTACCTCCAGCTCGTCCATGTCCACCAAGATGAATTTTCTCACGCCCGACATGACCAGCTGCTGCGCCACCTGGCCGCCGCCCGACCCGCAACCAGCGATGAGCACCCACAGGTCTCGGAACGCTTCGACGTCGAACAGACGCTCAACCCTCGAAAAAAGTCCGTCAGTCATCATTCCGATCCCTCCCGCGGCCACTCGGTTGTCTGCCGCCACACGGTGTAGTGCTGGATCCACCGCCGGAACAGCGCGACGGCGTGCATCACGTCGTGCCTACCTGGGTTCCACACCGCCACTGCGCCATAGAGGCACAACGTTCCGTTTGGCCACCGGTGCGGACAGCCGTCCTCGATCGGGTCAGCCATCACCACTGGAGCCTTGTTGGGGTAGCCATGGGGCAGCGTCACCGTCACCTCTAACCGCGTGTCGCCGCTGAACTCGCGGAAAAGGAACTGCATCTCCCGTTCGGCACTGATAGCCACGCGGTACCGCTCCACGGAGTCCTCGAGTCTGTCGAGCTCCGCCGTCACGCGTGATCGCTGGATATCCGGCAGAAAGCACGATATGGGAACCAGACAGGCTTTCTGCTGCCCGTTGCGTTCGACTAGGTAGGCGGCCCCCTCCTTCGACACTTCGTCGAGCACCTCCCCCGGGCTGCTGCGCAGCGCCATCATCGGTAGGGGCTTGAATTCGATGTGCGTATCGTTGGACCGCGGACCAGTTGCCCGCGTCTCGATCAGCGTCACATTCCTCCGGCTTTGAGTGCTCATCGTCTCAATGATCCAATCCTGCCCCCGGCCACTTCCCCGTCTGCCGGAACACCTCGTACTTTCCGAGCCACTTCGCCGCGCGCTGTATGACGAAGGTCAGGTCGTGACGACCTGGGTTCCACATGTGTGGATGGAGGTAGCAGATCCGGTCGTTCATGTACTGGTGCGGTGACGACGACAACGACGGCTTCCTGACATGTACCTCGGGCATTGCGTTCGGGTACGACTCCGGGAACGAAACGCCTAAGGTGTAGTAGCGTCTGCTCGTGCTCGTCTGCAACGCGACCACCGCCATCAGACCGCCCGCCGGTGTTGCCCAGCCCTCGACTTGGCTGAAGTACTCCTGTGCGGCGGCGATCTCATCGCGGATTCGTTCCAGATTCATGCTTGCCTACCTCACCGTCCGTATTCGCCGCCGAGGTCCTCGCGCATCGTCAGCGGCTTCTTGAAATCCCGGTCCGCCGCGTCGCTGCCTCCGAGCGCCCGAATCTCGCCGTTGGGGAGTATCTCGATTGGGGTGTCCTCCTCGTCGTCCAGTAGGTTTTCCAGCTCCTCGATCGTAGGTTTCCTTGCCATGGGCTTGCCCTTCTGCTAAGAGTGTGTAACTGTTGCAGTTACACACTGATCCTGCGACACTGATAAATTATAGTAAGGTTAATTCCTTTTGTCAAGTATGCCGATTGAGGGCCCAAATCCATGGCAAGTCGCACCTCCCCAACCCCATCGCACCCGGATTCGGATCCGGGTTACCTTGCGCTCGCCAAGTCTCGGCTACGCGATGTCCTCTCCCATCGAGTGGTCGCGACAGCCCGAATTCTCGAACACGAGATCTGCGACCCGGTCGGGCAGCCGCTCGAACCGCGCACATTGGGCATGGCTCGCAAGACCCTCGTCCGCGATGGCGACCTAGTGGAGATTGTCGGCACCAACGACGATCCGTCGTGGTTCCACCTTCCCGATGCCCTGGAAACAGGCGTACAAGCACGCCTCGCCACACTGAGGCGCGTTCTCCGTGCGCTTTCCAAAACAGCCGTTTCGCATCGTCGGGGCCAGTGCCTGGAACTTGCCATCTTCCGCGCACTTGGTGCCCAATCCAACGCTCACTACTTCGGCCGATTTCCCGATTTCGAGCCATCCGTTTCAAAACGCAGGAGCCGCTACCACAAGGAGGAGCCACCCTCCCACATCGGGGACCGGGCCATACCCAGGGAAGGTCGGCTCGACTTCCTCTATCTGCATCCCGCCGCGGGGTTCGCTGGTGTCGAGGCAAAAAACGTTCGTGAGTGGATTTACCCCGGTGCAGACGAAGTCAAGGCGCTTTTCGCCAAGTGCGTCGCGCTGGACTGCGTTCCGATCTTCGTCGCTCGCCGCTTACCGCGCGCTACCTTCGAAGTCCTCGGCGAGTGCGGCGTAATCCTCCATCAAACCCTCAACCAGCTCTATCACGTCGCCGACAAGGATCTGGCTAATCGCGCAAAGCGGCAAGACTCGCTCGGCTACGACGACATCCAAGTCGGCGACGAGCCTGACACCCGCCTTTTGAGTTTCATCGCCATCACCCTGCCCGAGCTGCTTCCTGATGCACGTATCCGCTTCGACAAGCACAAAGACCTCCTGGCCGCCTACGCAGACGGGAAAATCCACTACCGCGAGTTCGCCGGACGTGTACGGCGTCGAGCTGCTGGCAAGAAAGAAGCTGACTGGGAAGACGACGACCAAGACCATCCCAACGACAACTACTACTGAGTCCTTCCGGGCGCCGCTCCCTCCCCATAGACATTATCCATCCGGCGTAGGCCGCCGGTTCGGATTTGCTGAAGTTTTGTCAGGCTGAGTGTTCCACCAGGAGACGCTTCGTAGGTGTGCCAAGCCCCGTCGATGTCGGCCATGTGCGTCTCCGGCTTCGAGTCGTCCCGTTCCCGGAGGCCGAGCCAGCCATGTAAGGAGTGCAATCGTGCGGTCGCCGTGCGGTGCGAGTGCCGTCTGCATGGTGGCGTCTCCTTGGAAGGGCGGTAGGGAACGGCGGCGGCCTCTCTCCGGACCGTCTACTCCCGCGCCCGCTTCCGGCCGAACCTCTCCTTTCGGCGGTGGGGGCGTTCCGGGGCGCGCCCGAACGGCGGTTGTCGGGACGGCTATACGGATATGCGGAGGCGGTGCATGATCGTTGCCGTCGCTCTCGTCAGATGGGCGGCGGCGCGATACAAGGACCCGGAAAACAGCGAGGCTGGAATGGCAAAGACCACACTTGGTGTTATAGAATACTGGCGGTGAGCGGCGGGTCTGAATTGCGGACATTCAAGACTAGGGCGTTTTCCCGGTTCGCCGCTCGCGAAGGTATCGACGATGCCGCGTTGTGCGAGGCGGTGGGCCGTGCCCGGAGCGGTTCGGTCGATGCCGATCTGGGCGGCGGTGTGATCAAGCAGCGCATCGCTCGCAAGGGTGGCGGCCGGTCGGGCGGGTTCCGCACGATTGTGCTGTTTCGCCGGGAGGAGCTGGCGTTCTTCGTCTACGGGTTCGCCAAGAGCGTCCGGGAGAACCTGCGCCGGGACGAGCTGGCTGCGTTCCGCCGGCTGGCCGACGAGTATCTGGCGCTCGACCTGGCGGGCCTCGCGGCGGCGCAGGCGGTCGGGGCCATAATCGAGGTGAAGTGCGATGACCAAGCAGTACAAGAGTGAAGCGTTGGCCGCCGCGCACGAGGCAGCGCTCGGGCTGGCCGAGGCGGGTCTGATGTCGAAGCGGACGATGCGGGCGTTCGACGAGATGTGCCTGACTCCGGTCGAGGAGATGGCGCCAGAGGACATCCGCGCGCTCCGGCTACGCGAGAACGCGAGCCAGGCGGTATTCGCGCGCTATCTGAACGTGACGACGGGCCTGGTGAGCCAGTGGGAGCGCGGCGAGAAACGTCCGCGGGGCGCATCGCTGAAGCTGCTGACGCTGGTGGCGAAGAACGGCCTCGGTGCGGTTGCGTGATCGCACGCATTTTCACGCCCTCTGGCCGCAAGGCCGGAGCGCACGAGTCCAGCGCGGTATCCCCACAATGACGGCAGCCCAAATGAACCTTGACCTCGCGGGGAGGCCGAGCGCGCGCGTCATCCTCGACCGCATCCGCGAGGAGAGCCGCGACGAGGCCGAGAAGGGGCGTTGGTTCGAACAGTTGTTCATGCGGGTCGCGCTTCAGGAACCGGAATTCGAGATTGAAGGGATCTGGCGCTGGCCCGACTGGCCCGAGCGCGAGGCGCTGACCGGGCTCGACGGACGCGACATCGGGATCGACCTCGTGGCGCGGCGGACTTCCGGCGAATGGGTCGCAATCCAGTGCAAGTGCTATGACGACCGGCATGTGCTCGGCAAGGGCGGTATAGACAAGTTTCTCGGCGGCTCCCAACAGGCGGTCTTCCGCCTGCGGTGGATCGTGGCGACATGCAGGTGGGGGCCGAACGCGGAGCGTGCGATCCAGAACGCCAATCCCGAAATCAGGCAGATCGACTTCCGGCAGCACCTTGACGTTCAGGTCGAGGAACGGGATGCGAAGCGCCCGGTGCAGGAGCCGTGGCCGCTCCAGGCCGACGCGATCGAGGACGCCGTCACCGGATTTGCCAACCACGACCGGGGCCGCCTCATCATGGCGTGCGGCACCGGCAAGACATTCACATCGCTTCGCATTGCCGAACAGATAGTTGGTGACGGGCAGCGCATTCTCTTCGCTGCTCCGACGATCGCGCTCGTCTCGCAGGCCCGGCGCGAATGGTTGCGGCAGACGACGCGCCGTCTGGAGTGCATCGTCGTGTGTTCGGACCCGACGGCCGGGGGACGCAACGAGAACGAGGACATCCGGGTCTCCGAGCTCGAGTGCCCGGTGACGACCGACCCTGTGGAGATCGCGCAATCGCTCAATGGCCACGGCGAGGCGGGGACCCGTGTCGTGTTCTGCACCTACCATTCCCTGGGGCGGGTGACCGAAGCCCAGGCGCTGCATGGCGCACCGGCGTTCGATCTGGCCATTGCCGACGAGGCGCATCGCACCACGGGAGCGGTGCTAGAGGGCCGCAGGCCGAGCGGCGGCCGAAAAGTCGATTTTCAGGAGTTCCACGACGACGCGCGGCTGCGGACCCGCAAGCGCCTTTACATGACGGCCACGCCGCGGCTCTACACCGAGCGGTCCAAGAGCAAGCTCGCCGAGCAGGGGGTCGCCGTCGTCGACATGGGCGACTACGAGGTCTACGGGCCGGAGTTGCACCGGCTGCCATTTGCGAAGGCCGTGGACCACCAAATGCTCTCCGACTACCGGGTTATCGTTCTCGGCGTCGGCGAGGAAAGCGTGACGCCGGGACTACGGCGTCGTCTGGAAGGCCTCGACCGGTCGCCGACGCGCAAACAGTCTCCGACCACCAACGACATGACGCGCGTGCTCGGCGTTTCCCTGGCGGTGAACGGAGTGACGGAGGGGAAGTCGCTGGAGCAGCCCGGCCAGCTCCCGCGCACCATGGCGTTCGCGAACAGCATCCTGCGCTCCAAGTGGTATGCGGAAGCCCTCATGGAGAGCGAGGTCCTGAGGGCCACCACGCGGCGGATGCAGGCGGGCCGGGCGATGAAGGTCGTTGCCCGGCACCTCGATGCGTCGGCGAGCGCGCTTCAGCGCAACCAGGAACTGCGGGCCCTGGCCCATGCCGACGCCGATGGGGAATGCCGGGTGGTCTGCAACGTCAAGCTCTTCACCGAAGGCGTGGACGTGCCGTCGCTCGACGCGGTTGCTTTCCTCGACCCCCGGGACAGCCAGGTCGATGTCGTCCAGGCCGTCGGGCGCGTGATGAGAAAGGCGCCGGGCAAGCGCTTCGGCTACATCATCATTCCTGTCGTAGTCGAACCGGGCCAGGATGTCGCCGCCGCGCTTGAGCGCGGCACGGAGGGCTACAGGACCGTCGGACGGGTGTTGCGAGCCCTCCAGGCCCATGACGGGCGCCTCGCGGAGTCGCCCGCCAACTTCATCAAGGTTTACGAACAGGCCGGAGCGAAGGCTTCCGGAGACCGGGAAGGCGGCGCCGTGCGCGAGACCGGGGGCGAGCAGGTCCAGCGCGAGCTGGACCTGAAAGAGGCCGAGCAGGGAATCTACGCGCATGTCGCGGCGGCGTCGGGACTCGGCAAGCCCGGCCAGCTTGTGGCTGACGAAATCGCCGACGCGGTACGGCGCGCCAGCACCGTGCTCCAGGACGAGGAAATGGAAGGTCCGCTGGCGGAAGCGCTCGACCTCGTGCCAGAGGAGGACGGCGGCGCGAAGGGGATATGCACGGTCGCTTCGCTCATGCTCTGCAACGCCTGCCTCCTCCAGCGCCGCCTGCGCGACGAGCCGGAAATGCGGACCATCGTGCGGCTCGACAAGGTTGCGGGGGCGAGACATCCCAGGGAAGTTCTCGAAGTCGCCTGGGAGTCGATTCTCCAAAAGGACTACGCGCCGGTGTTCCGTCCCGCGCTCTCGGTACTCGGAGCGTTGCCTGAAGACCAGGCGATTGACGACGCCATCCGTATGGTCGCCGAGTGCGCCAATCGCGTCGCCGACTCTCTGAGCGATCTCGGCTACGACCACGCGGGGCCGCTCTACCACCGCATCCTCGGCTCGGCGAAGAGCGACGGGGCGTTCTATACGAACAACCTGTCGGCGGTGATGCTGGCGCGGCTTGCGTTCGGGGTCGATTTCACTGACTGGACGGACTCGGAAGCGGTCGCGAGAATCCGGATCATCGACCCCGCGTGCGGGACCGGGACGCTGCTCATGGCGGCGCTCCAGACCATCAAGGCGCGGGTCGGCGATGCGAGGGAGATGAGCGACGAGGATCGAAACACGCTGCACAAACGTTTCGTGGAGGATGTGCTCTGCGGTCTCGATATCAATCAGCACGGCGTTCAGCTTGCGGCGTGCAATATGACCCTTGGTGCTCCGACCGTCGATTACGCGCGCATGAACCTCGCCACCATGCCTCATGGCCCGCAGGGCGACGAATCGCCGAAGGCGGGATCGCTGGAAATCCTCACCGCAGCCGGCGACGCCTTGGACCTGCACTCGATGACGGCGGCGCGACGGTCGCTCGATGCCCTTGACGCGGAACAGGTCAACGAAAGCGAGGAGATCCGGTTTCCGTTGCACGATCTCGACGCGGTGATCATGAACGCGCCGTTTACCGACAACCGGAAGCGAAGCCGAAAGTTCGGCGCCGGGGCCATCAAGGCCATGCAGCGCCACGAGCTGGACATCCGGGACAGGCTGCTGGCGCGCGATCCGGCGGCCGGACGCGTCATTACGACCAACAGCATCCGTACGTTCTTCACGCCGCTCGCCGACCAGTTGCTGCGAACCGACCGGGGGGTGCTGGCCAAGGTGATTCCGGCCACCGCCTGCACCGGGGCATCGGGTGTCGATGAACGCCGTTTTCTCGCCGAGCGCTTCCACGTCGAACGGATCGTGACGACGCACGATCCGAGACGGATCAACTTCTCGGAGAACACCAGCATCCACGAATGCCTGCTGGTCTGCCGACGCCGCCCGGAAGGAGAGCGACCGCCGACGGAGTTCGTTTCGCTCCGTGTCATGCCGGATAGCGCTGAAGAAGCGATAGAGGCGGCGGATGCCCTCGTCTCCGGCGACCCGGGCCGTTGGGGCAATGTTCATCCTTGGCCTGCTGATCGTGTGCGCGACGGAGACTGGACTCCGGTTCAGTGGTACGACGGAACGCTCGCCCAAGCAGCACGGGACGTCGAGCGCAGCAAGATGCTCGAAGCGGCCGGAACCCGATACCGCATTGGCCCAAGTGGACAAAGCGTGCAGGACGCCTACCAGGTCGGCGACCAAGACACTCCCGGAGCAATTCCCGGCTTCCACTCTGTCAGCGAGGCACTGCGCCGGACCATACGAGGCGAGCACGACGTTTGGTACGTTCCGAGGCGTGGACGCCGGCGGAAGATGGAGCAATTGATCGGGGAGAACGAGGCCCTGCGAAACCATCTCCTGGTTCCCATGCGTCTCAACACGGTGAGCGGGAGATTGACGGGCGTATGGACGGCGCAACCTTCGTTCGGATGGTGGGTGCCCATCGCGGTATCCGACGAAGACAGGCAGAAAGCGCTTGCCGCCTGGTGGAACTCGACGCCCGTGCGGCTGATGCTGCTCAATCGCCGGGCACAAACGTTGACCTATCCTACGTGGCAGCTTGAGCACCTTCGGGAAATCCGGATTCCGCGAGCGGACAACCCGGCCTGGGCTTCCTTGCGGGCCGCATTCGATCAAACCTGCGACAGGGAGCTGCTTCCCATGAGGCAGGCCGAAGAATGTGGTGCCCGGAGAGTAATTGACGAAGCCGCCGCATCGGTACTCGAGATTGAAACGAGAGTATTGGAGGATTGGCGACGTCGACTTGCGGCGGAGCCTACCATCACAAATGTGCGAGCCTCGGAGTAAGAAATTCCCGTTTAGGGTCGGACGGCACGTGGGGCACGTGGGACACAAAGTATTCGTTCGTTCAACGGGCGACGGGAGTGAGCATTCCGCCGAACTCAGCCGCACTCGGCCAAGCAGAACTCGGTTTCGCGGCTGGCCCGGTGATATGGTCACCCTTTGACCGAACGAACACGTCTAGCCGCCGGCCGGGGGTAAGCGTTCGGGTCCCGGGGGACGGAACACGCGCGGTCGCTACCGGAATGATGCAGTTCGGAGGGAAGCTGCGACTTTCCGACCGTTCAACCCGGCTTGGGACCGCGCGCATCCCCCGAGCGTCGAACGGTTACGGCCGGGGAGCGCTCGCAAGCGGATTCGGCCGGCCGAGTGCGGCATGCGACGACTGGAATACGATCGAATCCGGTGACTATCTGATTACGGAATTTGTATCAGTGAAATAATGTCAATAAATACGGTGCGTTAGGTATATACGCCGCACAAGAATGGCGGATGTCGTGGAGGCGCACGTCCGTCAGGCCCGCCTCCTCGCGCACCCGGTCCTAATAGTGGTTGAGGTCGGCAAGGTGCTGGCCCGGCCGGAAGCCCGGTATCACCCACGGGTTGCCCTCGATGCGCGGCAGCTCCCGCAGTGCCCGCGCCGCCGCCCAGGCGTTGCGGTGAGCTCCTCCATGTCCCTGTCATTGAGAGAATTCGGTTCGGCGGCCATGGTCTGCCTCATCGTTGGTAGACGGTGGATGGCTTCGCGCCGTGAATGACACGAACGGAGGGATGACGTAGGAGCTTGCAGCGGGTCTTCCTGATGACTGCGTCAATAGTGGCGCTGGCGTCGACGAGACTCTTCATGCCGCCGGTTGCGGCTTGTATCGCTCGACGTCGATCCGGTCCTGCCCCTTGCGCGCCTGTACGAGATCGTAAGTGGTCTGGCGGCGCAGCCAGAACTCCGCACTGGACCAGCCGGCTTTCTCCAGCCGAATGGCCATCTCCGGGGAGATGGCCGCGTGGCCGTTCAGTACCCGCGAGAGGGTGTGACGGGCGACGCCCAGCACCCTTGCAGCTTCGGAGACACTCAGGTCGAGTGGGTCCAGGC
>MKWU01005485.1_pt1 | contig 13773 bp, 6 predicted proteins | sample 809101 | NCBI WGS metagenome assembly MKWU01 (sample SAMN05860141, study PRJNA318959) | sponge metagenome | host: Aplysina aerophoba | place: Slovenia: Piran, Adriatic Sea, Gulf of Piran | collected 2013-05-07 | reverse complement strand
AGGCACCGGGAAGAGATCTGAGTTGGGTGAGCAGCTATGCTTGACAATACACGATAATAACCTTTGTCGATCCGCAGCTTCAGTTGGAACATGTCACCCGACCACTCAGAGAGGATCTACAATGACCACAGTTCCCCTGCCCGGATTCCTGCCGGCTGACGCCTTGAACGAATTTAGGAAATTCGACGGTCCTCTCATCTACCTGGCTGCTCCGCTAGGGCATCCGGACCCATCCGTCCGGCAAGAGAGGTTCGACAGTGTCAACAGGTACTGCGGATACCTGATCCGCCAACACGAGCTAGTCTTCTCGCCACTGTCTTTTGGCGCAACGCTTGATGAGGATGCCATCTCGAACAGCGCCTGGTACGCCCTAGGCCTCCAGATGCTGTCGCGCTGTGACGAGTTGCGCATTCTCGGACTGGACGGGTGGCAGGACAGTGTCGGCGTGACGCTCGAGACCAGGTATGCCAGGCAGCTTCGCATCCCCGTTTCTGTCGCCGATCCGTCCAGTTACGATGTGAAGTTGCTGCACGGTAACTGAAGTTACCGCTGTCGATAGTCTCCGTCCCTTGTGAACTCTGAGGTCTTTCTGTAGCTTATTGGGAATTAGACGGACGAACATAACCTGACCGATAGGCCCTATGAACTGGATTACCAGCATTCTGAGACGAGGCAATCACGGCGATTCACCCGCGTCGCTCCTCAACCGTCTGTCTCTGGGCCTTGAATTGGGCAGTCACGACCAACTCATCCATTCATTCGCCGCATTAGCGCCCGGTACGGCTTAGGTCTTCTTGTTCTACGACAAGAATGGCTCTCTGGGTTAGGCTTGTCCCGTCTTTATCGCTGGATGGAATCTTGCGTTGTTCTTGTAGTCGCCGACTATGGAACCCTGTTGCCTCATCTGGGAATTTCACTACCACGTATGAACAAAGTTAAGATACGTCTTGATAAGGACGGGCAAATCATTTTGCAGCTTGAATTTCGGCTGGTTCGTCGACCAATCGAAATGTCGTATAATTTGGATCAGGCGCAGGTCTGACCTCAACTCCCTTAGGGTTAGCCGAGGTGTCGGGCAATGTAGCGATCGTCATGGAAGGTACGAAGCACGAGACTTCGACTATACGCGCTTAAGCTGGAACGACTGATGAGCGCGATGAACTTGGCGTTCTAGGCGACATGACTGGCACCGGCCCGCTCAAGAAAGGGAACTTTCCAAAAAAGTTGATGAAGATGATGCTCAGCGACTAAATTCAAACCATACGACTATATCTACTAACCTAGGAAACGGCGGATACCATGACATTTGAAAATTCCAGAGAAGCCCTCACGCGTCTTGAAGCGACCTTTGGTCAAGGCCGACGTTGGACCTCGGAGGCTGGCGCTCCCGCCACGGTGTGGGAGACGCCTTCCTACCATCTGCTATGGGGGGATGGCGCTTCTAGCGAGGTAGCCCTGCGGAGGCTGTGGGAAGCTTGGAAGGGCCATCAACCATATCCTGTGGTCCTGTTGGCTGCTTCAAATGACGAATCCAAAGTTCACGTTGCGGGCCCCCAAGATGCCCGGCCCATTCGAGAATTGTCCGCGGGTCGAGTGCTTGACCTGCTGGAGACAAGCCGGTCTATGTCTACCCGTGAGGCGGCATCGTTCCTGGCGAGGGAATTCGGCCGCCTCGAGGAAGCCGTTGTTCCTGGTGTTCGCGTAAAGGATCTTCTCACACCTCATTTTCTACGGGAGCGTTTGCGCTGGTCAATCAACGAGCAAAGGCTGATGGGTGCTGTCGAAGGCATCAGGGCCACTCAAAACATGACCTGGCGCTCATTGTTTCAAGGATTGGGCTATCAGGTCGAACAACTTCCGCAACGTGGCTACTTGCTAAGGCATAATAAGGCGCCCATAGCCGTAATCCATCCATACCGCAACGCCTCTCAATTCAGCCAACTTACTGAGAACGGAGAACTGCCAGAAGGAATGGTCCTGGCTGACTGTGCCAAACAGGGGGCACTGTGGGGCCTACTGGTTGCAGAAGGTCGCTATCGCCTGTTTCAGAGACAGCCTCCCGTAGGATCTGCTACGGGTCAGCATGTCGAGATAGATACTCAAGAGTTGGAGCGCCAGGACCGAATCTACCTCGGTCTTCTAGCATCTGAGTCGTTGAAAGAAGGTGGCTGGCTGGCTGACTGGGTCAGTGAGGCGAAAGACTTCGGCGAAGAACTGCGTAAGGGATTGGAGGAGAGGCTAATCAAGGACGCGTTGCCCAACATCTCGCGAGGGCTTGGAGAATGGCTGGAATCTCAGGGTGTTGACCTAGAGGATCAAGGGCAACTTCGCCGAATCGAAGAGGCAGCGCTCACCTTGGTCTTCCGCTTTATGTTTCTATTGCACACTGAGGCCCGGGGATATTTGCCTATCGGAGCGGCGGCATACCGTCCGCACAGCGCCACGCAGCTTGCCGATGATTCCCGTCCGGGGCGGGGGCCTTTCGGTACAAAATCGACCCAGAGATGGGATCGCCTTCGGACGTTGGTGCGCATGGTTCGCATCGGGGACCGTTCCGCGGCTGTGCCTGCCTATAACGGTAGCCTGTTCGCGGCCGCGGGCTTCCCCGGCAGCAACCTCTTGGAACAGGCTGAGATCGCGGACGTCTATCTCGCGCCAGCACTTAGGGCAATAGCCTATGAAACCGACAAGATGGATGCTCCAGGCTTGGACTACGCAGGCCTGCAAATCGGTCATCTGGGTGCCATCTACGAGGCATTGCTCACCTTGCGGCTTACTCGCGCTCCTGAAGACCTAGCCTACGATTCTCGAAGGGACATCTTCCGACCTATCGTAGTTGGAGAGGAGCCGGAGGTAACCAAGGCGCAGATCTACTACCAAGCCGAGGCAGGCGGACGTAAAGCGGGCGGCGTATTTTACACTCGTCATGAGTTCGTAGATCACTTGCTCCGCCATTCGCTTCTACCCGCACTTAATGACCATCTTGAGGAAGTCAGGAAAATAGCCGACCGCGAGCCTAAGGAAGCAACGCGAAGACTGTTTGAATTCTCAGTCGTGGATCCGGCGATGGGCAGCGCCCATTTCCTTACGGCTGCCTTGGATATGATCGCAGACCAGGTAGAGCTTTTCCTCGCTGATATCGGCGGTCTGCCCGGAATTGCCCAGCAGCTCAAAGAATTGAGTCACGATAGTGAGATCGTTGGCCAGCCACCGGAGGACGGAGATCTGCTTCGAAGGCTCATACTGAAACGCTGCATCTATGGCGTAGACCTCTCACCCATGGCAGTTGAGGTGGCGAATGTAACACTGTGGCTTGCTTCATTCGTTCCAGGCCTGGCTCTTTCCTACTTGGGGAGTAACCTCAAGTGCGGTGATGCCCTCATCGGTGTGGCCGACCCAAGTGTAGTTGGGGCGAGCGACAGTCCGCTGTTCACCGGTCAAGCGGTAGTAGAGGCCATGACGCGCGCAGCTGACATTCAACGAAAATTGGCAGACAATCCTGATCGAACTCCCGAAGAGGTGAAGCGTTCCGAGGAGTTAAGTGCCGACCTTCACCGGGCCACCATCGGACTGCGGTCAGCCTTTGACCTGTGGGCTGCGGAACCTCTGGGACTGGGTGGTGCTCGTCACACGTTGGAAATCCATGCGGATGCCATCGTCGAATCCGATGAAGGCGAAACCGCCAAAATAGAAGATGAGATGACTGAAGCCTCGCGCATTGGCGCCCAGTTTAACTTCTTCCATTGGCCTCTCGAGTTCCCGAGCGTCTTTCACCGCGAGCGCCCAGGCTTTGACGTAGTGGTCGGTAATCCACCGTGGAACGAGATTACTGTGGAAGAACTCGCCTTCTACGCGCTAAGGGAGCCTGGTTTGCGCGGATTGCCGAGTTTGGCCGATAGAAGGAGGCGTATTGCGGCGCTTGATGAGCAGAACCCCGGCTGGCGAGAGGAGTTTAAATCTCAACAACAGGAACTGGCGACACTCCGAGGGTTCTTCTCCAAGAATGGAGGATACCAACTTCAAGGAGTGGGAGATAAAGATTTATACCAACTCTTTTGTGAACGTTACAGCCACCTTGTAAGGTACAAGGGAAGGCTGGGAGTCGTACTCCCTAGGACAGCCCTTCTCGCACAAGGGGCAAAGGGATTCAGGCAATGGCTCTTTGGGGAAACAACTGTGTCAAGGGTTGACTTCTTGCTGAACGCAGGACGCTGGGCGTTTGATATGGAGCCGAGATACACGGTAGGTCTGCTGTCGGGACAGCTTTCCTTACCTTCAGAGAATGAAACTTTCCAAGTTTCCGGCCCGTCGCCGAACCTCGCAGAGTTCCAAAGTGGGGCTCGCGACCAAGGAATCAGTGTTCAGGCGTCCTCTCTAGGGGATGCTCGCGTAGTGCCACTACTACCAAGCCAAATGCACGCCGACGTTCTCTCGAAACTGCGGAGTGGTATCCAGTTTGATGCTCTGAGCAGTCCGCAAAACCGGAAAAATTCTAACGCGCCCGCTGCTGCGTCTCATGCAATTCCGTATAGGGAGCTAGATGAGACGCAGCAGCGGGCACTTTTCTCACATTCCGATGGCGTTCCGGTATGGAAAGGACGCTCCTTCGATCAATACGATCCACATGGCAATGAGCCAGCCGGATACTCGGATTGGAATGAGGTGCTTTCCTATGCAGACGGGAAACGGAGTCGCTCGCCGATTTTCAGGCGAATGTTTTCAAAGGACTACTTGTCCGATCCTAGAACCCACCCGATTAACCATTGCCGCATCGCTTTTCGAGATGTGACCAACCGGACTAATTCCCGTACGGTAATCAGTTGTCTAATTCCACCGAGGACGCCGTTAACGAACAAGGCCCCATATTTGATATTCGCGGAGTGGAGTGCTCTAGCTCAGGCTAGCGTCTTAGGAATATTCAACAGTTCGCCCTTTGACTGGGTTGCCCGCCGATACGTCGAAACCAACTTGAACTATTTCATCCTCAATATGCTTCCCTTTCCGCCCGTCGAAAATACTCCTTGGCAGCGTATTGGAAAGATAGCTGCACGGCTTTCCAGTGTGGATGAGCGGTTTACCGACTTTGCAGGAGAGGCTGGAGTAGAATATGGACAACTTACTGGATCTCAGCACAGCGAAATGCGAGCACAAATAGACGCTCTAGTAGCCCGCGCATATGACCTGACAGAGGGCGAATTGCGGTTCATTTTCACAGATTTCACGGAAAATGCCGTCAGTTCCGCTTACCGTGAGCAAGTGCTAGAAATATTCGAGAGCCTGTAGGCCAAATAGGAGATTCGTGATGACCGGCAACCATCCGTTGCAGCAGGGCTCGTATGAACTGGTAGACAACATCGACTACGGAAGTCACCAGGCGGCGCTGGCCTGGCTGGCTGAGTATTATAGCGGGCCGCTGAATGTTGCTACTGGCTACGTTGGTTTAGAAGGTCTTGATACGTTAGCCAAGATAGCAATGGAACGGGCTCAGCCCGCGCGCCTGTTGATAGGTGCAGCCCCCGAAGCACTAGCCGGCCAATCAGGGGAGACCGTAGCAGACCGTTTCGAGCAATCGGTGTCGGCGCTAAGCCGTGAGAGGGACTTCTCGGCGTTTCCTGCCGCCCGGCGTGCTGTCCTGGAACGAGTAACCGGATTCCTCGAGTCGGACAATGTGGCTGTTCGCCGCTACATTCGGCGCTTCCTTCATGGCAAAGCCTACATCATCGGGGAACTGAACGACTCAGGATCTCCTTCGAGCCCTGGAGCAGCGTTGGTTTCGTCAGCCAATCTGACTCAAGGCGGGCTGGTATCTAACCTAGAGCTGGGCATGGTGCACTATCAGCCCAATGTAGTTGGAATGGCATTGGGATGGCACAGGCACCTGTGGGAAGATGCCCTGGACTTTCGCGATGAACTTCTCGAACTCCTCCGTCCACCCACATTGGAGAGCGACCCCCAGACCGTATTTCTGCGAGCTCTGCTGGAACTTTACGGAGAAGACCTGGGCGAGGATGGACCTTTGACTGATCTGCACTCCCTCACTGCGTTCCAGCGGGACGGACTTGAGCGCGCCAAACGGATTCTCGACCGATACGGTGGGGTCTTATATGCGGACGGTGTGGGAATGGGCAAGACTGAGATCGGCGTCCAGTTCATCCGTGAACACACCCGTGAACTCGGGCAACACGTGCTGGTGATTTCACCGGCCCAGCTCCGCGACCGACTTTGGGAGCAACGCCTCGCCGAGGAGAACCTGCCGGGAGAAGTCGTGTCCTATCAGCAGCTGGCGCAGGACCGGCAATTGTCCCCTGACGGCGGACGACGGGTTCTTCGAGTCGACAAGGACGTATACAGGTTCGTCATCATCGACGAAGCTCACGCCTACCGGAATGTCGACAACACATGGTATGCGGCACTGGACCGTCTCATGGGCGGCACACAGAAGAAACTGTTGCTTCTAACGGCTACCCCAGTCAACAACTCCCTGTGGGATCTGCATAACCTCTTCCTGCTCTTCAGTAGGCATGATGGCGCGTTCAACAGTGAACCACTCAGGATATCCAGCCTGCGGAAATTCTTTGCCGAGGCTGGGGCATCTAAGTCGGAGCATCTTTCGGAAGCAAAGCTGTTCCCCTTGATTGACGCGCTGACAGTGCGACGAGACAGGGCGTTTATCAAGGAGCAATACCGTAACGAGCGATTCACCGATGGAACACGGGTGAAATTTCCAGAGCCTGAACTACGCGAACGTCGCTACGATCTAGACAGTGCTCATCCTGGGATTGTTCAGTTAATCTATGACGGGATTGATGGACTCAAGATGGCGAGGTATCGTCCGTCAGCCTACAGAAAAGACAAGCAGGGCGAGTCGGCGTCGGAAGAAGCGCTTGCCGGACTGATGCAATCGCAATTGCTGAAACGCTTCGAGTCGTCCTGGTATTCGGCGCTTCAAACCGTGAACAGGATGAGAGACGGTAACGAGGTGATGATCCGCGTAATCACCGAACAGGAGTTGGTTCCTCCGCCGGAAGTCATAAAAGACTTAGTTGGAGACTTCACTGAAGACGACACGTTCCTCAGCTCCGATCTTATTGAAGAGGCTTTGGCTGACTCTGAAGGCGGGATACCCACCGATAATTTCAACGACCTGTTCTTGTGCCACCTGAAAGAGGACCGGAATAGACTTGCTTCCATGGCAACGGAATTGGAGAAACTCAAGATCGGATCGGACCCCAAGTTGGACGCCCTTAGTGCGGTGATGGCTAAGACACCGTCACAGAAGGTCGCCGTCTTTACCGCCTTCCAGGACACGGCGCACTACTTGAAAGAGCGCATAGAATCGAATCCTGCAGTGCTGAAGGACCGCAAATGGACAGTAGTTATTGGCTCTGAGACCAGCGCGGATGCCCGCACGAAAGAGCTTGAACGATTCTGCCCGGAGTCGGTAACCGACGAACCGGGTTTCCAACCGGATGGTGGTGAGGTGGATGTGATTGTAAGCACCGATATTCTTTCGGAGGGTCAAAACTTACAACAGGCCCAGGCAGTGCTATCCTTCGATATGCCTTGGAACCCCCAGCGAGTCGTGCAGCGAAACGGTCGAATTATACGTCTGCGCAGCCCGCACGACACCGCGTATCTCTACACGCTACTGCCAAAGCAAGGCGACCTCGACAGGCTTCTGAAGCTGGAAGCTAAGTTAGAGGCGAAGATCAAGGCTGCAAATGCCTCGGTAGGAATGGAGACTCCAGTTTTAGCCGAAGTCGAGATGGAGTCGCAGGTATACGCAGACCTGAACACGTTTGTGGAACGTCTTTCCAGTGGAGACGATACCTTGCTCGACGAGCAGGAAGTTGGTGGTGAGACTGGTTCGGCTTTTGCTGGGGAACTCTTCCGAGCCCATCTACGAAGGGCTGCTGAGGAGGGCGAAGTAAGCAGGCTTCAGAGTCTCCCCTGGGGTATCGGCTCTGCCTTCGTACAGCATTCGCCAGCCCTGAGTGAGTCCGCGGTGTTCTTCGCCTGCCGAACACGCAGGGATGAACGCTATTGGCGTGTTGTCTCTCAATCTGGAGAAATCCTCGACAGGGAAGATTTGCCTATGCTGCGGTTGATAGACCCTCAAGAACAGCCGGGGTGTCTGATTCCAGCAGATCTCGATTTAGAGATGCTGTTTGCGGTGGCAGCCAGTGACATCTGCGACACTCACAACGCGCTCCTCGATCCCGAAGCAAGGTTTGCCTCCTTGCCAGCCAGCCAGAGGTGGGCATTGAACGTTCTGCGCTCACCGGACGCGCCCGCTGGCGAGGAATACGACGAGGCAGACCAAGCGCTGTCCGCCGGCAGAAATAACTTAGTTCGCCGCGATCTATCAGAATTGCGTCGAGAATACGAAGGCGGCGGCATGAGTGTCGCGGACTGTTCACGGCGGATAACCGAAGTTGTCGCCAAGTTCGGTCTGCGCCCGGTGGAAGCTCCGCGGGCTCCGGAACCCATCACAGAGGATGATCTCGGCGTAGTCTGCTATCAGGTCATGCTGTCGTTGTAGTTAATTTTCTGCGCTAGGATGTATTGTTCGCCGGGAGTCCTGGGTGTTGAATGTCAAAGCTGGCGAGTGGAACTCGCGCGCGGCGGCATTGGATTCCACGTAGAAAGTTGTTAGTTCGATTAACGTCCGAACAATCGCCTGATCCCGCTGAACTTGCCGGGAGCGCGTACTCGTGATCCCAGAAACCCCTCGACTTCCGAGCGCACCAGGAAGGTCACGTTGCCCTGCGTGGTGTCTGAGTCAATCAATGTGGACGGTACGTCCTCCCAACCGAACGAACGGCGCCCGAAGGCGTCCTGGGGCTCCCAGACTATTATCCTGTCGCTGTCCAGTGTCCAGCCCCGCGGAGTGCTGCCCTCCTCATCAGCGTATGAAGCAGGTCGGAGCAGGCTCTGAAGTGCGGCTTTGACCCTGTCGTACCTCTTTCCCGCATAGTCGTTCCAGGTGATTTGCCTGCACCAGGATGGCCGTTGCCCGAGCGATTCGCCGATTATCCCGCTTAGCACTCCCGACGAGAGCGCCAGCCAGTCGTCCGGCAGCTTGTCATCCTCAAGGGCATCCATCACCTCCACGAGGTACCGCTTGTAAAGGTCGCCGGTGAGGTCCTTCCTCATTGCCTGAATGCCGGCGAACAGCTGTTGCCTGCGCTCCTCGTCGTACTGGGGCAGTGCGGTGGTCGTGTAAATCATCAGGCTGCGCTTGACGACCTCGTCGGGGAACGAGTGCGAGTCGTTGTTCATCGAGATTGTAAAGCAGGGAAACTCCTCGGCGTTCGGCTGGAGCTCGTCCTTGATCATGTCCTTGCCGTGAGCGTTGAATGCAGTCTTGCCTATGTCGTCAAAGACAACGGGAAATCTCTTGTAGGTCTCCTGCAGGCCGCGCAGCTTCGCCGTAGTGAACTGGCGCTTCTCGATGGTGTGGACTCTCCTGAACATGGACATCATCAGAGTGTCTATCAGGGTCGTTTTGCCGCAGTTGGACTTGCCGAACACCACACAGAACTGCGGATACCTGATGATATCGCTGTCTTCTATCAGCGCCAGGGAGCGCAGATCGGACATCAAGGGCGAGAAGTAAAACCAGGACATCAAGATGAAGTAGTCTCTCTGGTGGCGGGGAACTTCACCCTCGAAGGCCGAGTAGTTCTCGAAGTAGTTGACCAGCAGCTCGGCGTCGTTGCGGACCAACTCGTCCCGATATGTCAGCGGGAAGGGCTTACCGGAGAACGAGGCCGTTCGATTGAGCCGGTCGATGTGGAAGTAGGTTGCCTCGACCTCCTCAACAGACTTGACGAGCGAGACCCGCGCTATCTGGCGCCGGATATCCGGCGTGATGTTCATGCGTCCGTTGCGCGACGGGGGAATGACGGCGGACAGCGACGGTCCCAGGACCGCGGCCACCTTCTCAATTTTCTGGATCTGGACAGGGACTCTGGGCCCTTCCTGTGGAGGCGGCTCTATTACCAGCGTGGGAGCCTTGCTGTCCATCACGGGCGTGTCCGCGATGTCTATCTCCGCCCTCGTAATTCTGTCTTCGGGAATCTCGACGCTGTCGGATGCGGAATTCCGAATCTCCCGGTACATCCTGCTGTAGTGCTGCCAGGCCTCCTCGCTGTCATCGAACGACACCAGCGTCTCCGGCTGCCGTCCGGAAAAGGCGCGCTCCGACAGGTTGGCAGAGCCAACTATTACCCTGTGCCGCCCGTCGTCGGCCGATAGCAGGTACAGCTTCGCGTGAGCGACGTAGTTGCGAAGCACTCTAAACCTGGCCTTGCCCTCGTGGACCTTCTCGAGAATGTGCAGATGTCTCTCGTCGGTCAGTCCCATGATGGCGGCGCGAGTATCCCCGATGACGGTCTTCTGGAAGGCAAGGATGGTGCGGATATTCTGCAGCGTCCCCTCGTAGCCGAAGATGCATTCGAACTCATCGAAGTCGTAGCTGTCGAGCATCCTGACGATAGCGTCCGCGCTCGCCGAGTAAGTCAGGATCTGCAGCTTGTTGAAACCTGAGAACAGGTCCCAGTCGAATTTCTTCTCCGACCGAAACTCCGCATGTACAACTCGAAGCCCGCCTCCATCGTCGAGAGACAGCAAACCCTGGTTAGAGATCTCGTCTTCTTCCGTCGCAAACATCTTGTCAAGCATTGTATCCTCAGCAGTAGTTGACAGGTGGTTTCGGGATTTAGGTCGAGGCGACAGTTAGTCGCCGGATGAGTCGGCATTTTCACCCTCGTCGACGAGTCGGCGCAGCTCCTCTTTCGCCCGTCGGATCTCGCCTATCTTCTCTCCGATCCGGTCGAACAGCCCTTGTCGCGCCTTTATTCCCTCGGCGATCAGGTACGCCGCCGCCTCTGACCGGCTGCCCATGATGCCTGCTTCCACAAGGTCGTCGAGCCTGTCGAGGCTCTCGCGATCGACGCGCACCATCACCACATTGTCGCGGCTGCCCTTCATTCCCTGGATGGTGTCACGTATGTTCTCGCCAATGTTCTCTGCTGCATCAACTCCTTTAACGATGGCCGTGCGCACCGTCTTGTTGACCTCATCGACGATTTCGTCCACGTTCTCTGATAGCCTGCGTTTCTCTTCCCTGTTGTTATCTTGGTCGGCCATTGCGGACCTCCTGCTGCTCTTACTTGTAATATGTAATGCCGTACCAAGTAATTATACATAGCTAGTCACTCTGTGTCATCAGCCACAAAACACATTAAATTGGTCTGACCTTTGGGCTGTGTTCATAACTTGCCACATGCCCATTTGTTGACTCTCACCATATGATCCGGAGAACATGTGACTTACGAAATGGAAATTGAGCTGGCGATCGGAGGAACCATTGCATACTGATATTCTCTCACCCAAGGACCTGTTCCAAAAGGACGTGCGTTACACCATCCCGCCGTTCCAGCGTCCATACGTTTGGACGCAAGACGATCAGTGGGAACCTCTATGGGAAGACGTCCGCAGCGTCGCTGAAAACTACCTTGATGAGCTGGAACGTTCAGGAAATGACGTAATCCAAGCAGAGGAGCGAACAGGTCCGCATTTTCTCGGAGCGGTCGTTGTAAAACAGGTTCCGACAGCGGCAAGGGATATTGACCAGCGTGAGGTAATTGATGGCCAGCAGCGTGTCACTACCCTTCAACTCCTACTGGACGCTATTCAGCATGTGTATGAGTCTTCGAAGGAACAATACATCAAGACAGCCTCCAGGCGACTGTCCAGACTGGTGACGAATGACGAACTTGTGGTTGGCGAGGACGGCAATCATATCTTCAAACTCTGGCCGACCAGGAGCGACAGGGAGGCATTCAGGCACGCCATGGACAACGGCCTTGCGGTCGATGACTTTGAAGAGTCGTTACTGGTGCAGGCGCATGAGTTTTTCAAGCTGCAGGTTGAGAAGTGGCTCGAAGAAGGACCGGGGTCGATGGAGGCAAGGGTCGACGCGCTCGAGACGGCTGCAACTACTATGCTACAGATGGTCGTAATCGACCTCGGCTCGCAGGACGACCCGAGTCTCATCTTCGAGACCCTCAACGCTCGTGGAACGCCGCTTGAGCAGTCAGACCTCATCAGAAACTACGTTCATTCCAGGAAGCAGGATTGGAGAGGTGATCCATGGGGCAACCTCGATGACCCTTGGTGGCGAGAAGAGGTGAGGCAGGGTCGTCTCCTAAGACCGCGCCTGGACATGATCTTCAACTACTGGCTGGAGATGCGCACGGGGTCAGATGTGTCGCCGTCAAGGGTGTTCGACGACTTTCGCAGATACGTGGACAAGAATGACCTCGGTTCAGTTATGGAGACCATTAGGAGAGACCTGGCAACCTATCGCGATTACGAGAGTAAGGAGGGCCGCAACTCAGATGAGAAGTTGTTCTATTATCGAACAGACGTCATGCAGGCTCGCGTGATCACTCCTCTACTCCTGCTTCTCTTGGAGGTTGATTCAGTGACGGCAATAGGTAGTTTGAATGCCCTTGAGAGTTTCCTGATCCGTCGCATGATATGCCGCCAGACATCTAAGGACTACAATAGATTGACTCTGGAACTTACTAGCCGGATACAAGAGGGCGGGTTGGACAGAGCGGACGAAGTCGCAACTGAATTCTTGAAGGAGCAGACTGCGTATTCCAGAGAGTGGCCCAGTGACGATGCTGTGACCCACGCTCTCGAAGCTTCGCCACTTTATCGCCTCCTGACACGAGGGAGGCTCCGGCTTGTCCTCGAGGGCATTGAGTCCCGGTTGAGGGCTACGGGTAAATCTGAACAGCCTGATGTTCCTAAGTATCTGACGATTGAGCATCTAATGCCAGTAGGATGGAGGGAAGATAATTGGCCGCTTCCGGGAAAGATTGATTCTGAAACCGAGACTCTTCAGCGCAATTCGCTCATTCATACGATAGGCAACCTGACGCTCGTCACGCAGAAATTAAACTCGTCGCTCTCCAATTCGCATTGGGAACACAAGCGTGGCGGCTTGCAAGAGCATAGCGTCCTGTTGCTCAACAACGAGCTGATGGCGGAGCCGTTTTGGAATGAGGATGATATTCGCTCACGGAGCCGGAGAATGGCAGCTCTGGTGTGCGAAGTGTGGCCTGGTCCGGATTCGGATAGTTGATAGTTAAAGGGGAATTTGAGGCGAGTTACCCTGAACGAGGACCAGTTTACTCCTGAGGTTACGTTCACTAGCTGGCATACCTTGAGTAGACTGGCGCGCGTGACGGACTTTAAACCGAGTATGAGCGCTGTGATAAGTCCCATACTCCGCGGCGTCAGTTTGAGCTCTTAGGTGTCGTAATCTGCTATACCTGTTCGGAATAGTGCGACGTCGAGTTTAGGCCAGGAGGCCTTGGTCGGTCGGGTGGACATCGAGTGAACCGGCGCCTCGGTTACTACTGAAAATTCCATCACATTCGCGCACCTTGCGTTTATATAAGACCTTGTGCGCATGCGCAAGCTATGATATAAATGCAAGTATGGTGGACTTGCATCAGGATATAGATAGAGCAGTCGAGAGGCTGGCGGAACTACTTGACGTTTGCCGGAGCGATCTAGCAGTCCAGATAGACGACCTCAACGGAGATGGTGCGTTGGTAGAGGCGATTGTCAGTGGAGTTTATCACGCCTTTATCGTGGAGTTTAAGTCTGCCAGTTCACTGGCCTCAGTAGCGCTTGTGACCAGCCAGTTGAAAATCGCAAGCAGCAAGTTTCCCAAGACTTTCGTCCCGC
>MKWU01005484.1_pt1 | contig 13776 bp, 15 predicted proteins | sample 809101 | NCBI WGS metagenome assembly MKWU01 (sample SAMN05860141, study PRJNA318959) | sponge metagenome | host: Aplysina aerophoba | place: Slovenia: Piran, Adriatic Sea, Gulf of Piran | collected 2013-05-07 | reverse complement strand
GGATTCCATCGAAGCTGCCTTGCCGTTTCATCAACCCCCCAAGGATGCGGATCAGATCCCCGCGTACGGTGCAGCAGATGCAACCGTTGTTCATCTCGAACACTTCCTCGTCGGCGTTGACCACGAGGTCGTTGTCGATGCCGATTTCGCCGAACTCGTTGACAACCACGGCGTATTTCTTGCCGTGCTCTTCGGTCAGGATGCGATTCAATAGCGTTGTCTTGCCGGCACCGAGATAGCCGGTCAGAACGGTAACGGGGATCTGATTCATGGATTCCTACTCCTTCAATCTTTGAAGCCGTTCAGTTGCACTCCGCCGCCTCTACTCAGTTCGCAGATGCTGGCGGAAAGCGCGGTTCGGGACACGACCCCTTGCGCGGTGTACCGACCTGTCCCTCTCGTTCCCGGAATTCCGGCGTCCCGGCTTTCGAACGCTTTGCGCCGAGCCTTACGAAGTCAGCGCCTGCGCGAGCGTCGTCGCGTTGTGCCGCATCATGTCGAGGTAGGTCGGTGCCGGACCGTCCGGGCCGGACAGCGCGCCGGGATAGAGCGTGCCGCCGATGGCCGCTCCCGTCTCGTCGGCGATTCGCTTCAGGAGACGGGGGTCCGCGACGTTCTCGATGAAGACGGCTCGAATTCCCTGTTCGCGTATCTGCTGGATGAGGCGGGCGACATCCTTTGCGGACGCCTCCGACTCGGTGCTGAGCCCCTGCGGCGCGATGAAAGTCAGCCCGTAGTCGCGACCGAAGTACTGGAACGCATCGTGCGAGGTGACGACGGTCCGTTCGCCCGCGGAAAGCCTGGCAACGATCTCGCGGATTTCCGAGTCGAGGGCCTCAAGCTGGTCCACATAGGCCTCGCGATTCCGATGGTACGCGCCGGCATTCCCCGGATCGGCCTGAGCCAGAGCGGCAGTGATGTTGTCGACATAGGCTACGGCATTGCCGAGGCTCTGCCAGGCGTGCGGGTCGAAAGCGCCATGGTCATGGTGGTCGTGGCCTGCCTCGGCATGCGCCTCGTCATCGTGGTCGTCATCATGATCGCGCGTCGCAACCTCAGCATGCTCCTCGCGGTCGTGATCATGACCAGCCTCGGCCTGGTCATCTTGATCATGGTCATGCTCGGCCTCTTCGGCGTGGACTTCGAGGCTGCCGCCGTGATCGTCCTCGTCGTCGAACGCGATCGGCTCGATCCCTTCGGTCGCCACCACCCGGATGCCGCGGAAGTTCGAAGCGTCGATCAGGCGGTCCAGCCAGCCCTCGAACTGCAGCCCGTTAACGACAAGGATCGTCGCTTCGCTGACGGCCCGCGCATCGGCAGGGGTCGGCTGGTAGACATGCGTATCTCCGTCGGGGCCGACAAGCGTCGTGACAGAGACGTGCTCTCCGCCGATCCGCTTCACCATGTCGCCGAGGATCGAGAAGGTGGCGACCACCGGGATTGGCCTATCGGACTGTCCGATGGCCGGAGCGGCAAGCGACATTGCGAGGAGGGCGGTGGCGGATATCAGAAGCGCTCTGCGGGTGGGCATGGAAACTCCTTTCAGGCTTCGAGATGGCGTCGCGGGAAGGCCCGCCCGGCGAGACCACCCACCGGTCCGAAGATCAGCGACAGTGCGTAGGCGAGACCTGCGACAAGGATGATCGCCGGCCCGGACGGCAGGCTGACGTGGTAGGAGAGAAGAAGGCCGCTCAGGCTCGAGAGCATCGCAACCAAGACTGCAACGGCGATCAGTGCGCCGATGCCGACGGCCCAGAATCGCGCGGCGGCGGCGGGAAGAATCATGATGCCGACCGCCATCAGCGTGCCGAGCGCGTGAAAACCGGCCACGAGGTTCAGCACGACGAGGGCAAGAAAGGTGAAATGCGTCACGGCGCTGAGCCCGCTCACCGAGCGCAGGAACTGTGGGTCCGCGCATTCGAGCACGAGCGGCCGGAACAGGGCCGCGAGCGCGAAGATCGAAACGCTCGCGAAGGAACAGAGCAGAGTCAGAGCGGCGTCGTCGAGCGCGAGCACGGTCCCGAAGAGCACGTGCATCAGGTCGACATTGCTGCCCCGGGTGGACACGATCAGCACGCCCACCGCCAGCGAAATCAGGTAGAAAGCGGCTAGGCTCGCGTCCTCGCGCAGCGCCGTGGCGCGGGTCACGAAGCCCGCAAGCAGCGCCACGGTCATGCCTGCGATCAGCCCGCCGACGGTCATCGCCCCGAGCGAGAGGCCCGCGACGAGATAGCCGACGGCTGCACCCGGCAGGATCGCATGGGCCATCGCGTCCCCCGTCAGGCTCATGCGGCGCAGCATCAGGAATACCCCGACCGGTGTCGCGCCGACCGAGATCGCAATGCAGCCCGTCAGCGCGCGCCGCATGAAGCCGAACTCGGCGAATGGCTGGACGAGGAGCTCCCACATTACGCAGCGCTTCGCCCGCATGTATGCGGGGGGCCGGCGCAGGCCTCGCACATCTGGCGCGCGCGGAACTGGTTCTCGGCCGTCAGCACCTGCGCCGTGGGTCCATGGGCAACGAGCTCGCGCGCCAGCATCAGGGTGCGAGGGAAGTGAGCCCGCACCGTGTCGAAGTCGTGCAGGACGGCGAGCACCGTGCGGCCTTCGCCGTGCCAGCGCCGCACCACGCCGATCAGGTCCGCCACCGTTCTCGCATCGATTGCCGTAAAGGGCTCGTCAAGCAGGACGAGCCGTGCGTCCTGCAGCAGCAGGCGGGCAAAGAGCGCTCGCTGTATCTGCCCGCCCGACAGCGACCCGATCGGCCGCTTCTCGAACCCTTCGAGGCCGACCCCGGAGATCGCTTCGGCGACGCGTGCGCGGTGATTGCCCCGCAAGCCCGCAAAACCGCCGATCTCCCGCCAGAGGCCCATCGCCACGAGGTCGGCGACTGCGATCGGGAAAGACCGGTCGACGTCCGATTGCTGCGGCAGGTAGGCGATGTCATCCCGCGCGAGCCCGCCGAAGGCGATCCGTCCTGCGAGCGGGCGGAGTGAGCCGGTCACCCCCTTCAACACCGTGGACTTGCCGGCACCGTTCGGTCCGACGATGGCGGTCAGGCTGCCCTCGGCGATCGTGCCGCAGAGACCATGCACGGCTGGATGCCGGTCGTATCCGAGGGTCAGGTCCTGAAACTCGAGAGCGAAGGTCATGGCCCCCCCGGCGTGGACGTCGCCCAGAAAAATCCGGCCCAGAGTGCTGCAGCGATCAGGGCCGCGCCGGTCAGCCGGGGCGCGGCGCCGAGCAGCAACAGCCGGAGCGAAGGGTTGCGCGTTCTCATTCCGGCACTCCTCGCCGAGCGGCGACGCCTGCGCCCGGTTGCCCCGACAATCCATCCCGAAACCGGCTCTCCACGGGTGGCTCTCCTCGTTCCCGCCTACGCTGGCCCGGCATCTGCGCACTGTGCGCACATGCCCTCGACCTCGACCGTGCGACGTGTCGCGACAAACCCGAGGATGGCGGCATCCTCGGAAAGCAGTCCTCCGATCCGCGGATCCTCGAGCTCGACGGATGCCCGGCATCCGCTGCAGATGAAGAACAGGCAATCGTGGTCGCGCTCGGGATGGACGCACGGGACGTAGGCGTTCAGGCGTTCGATTCTGGACACGAGGCCCTGCGCCATCAGGAACCCGAGCGCCCGGTATACGGTTGGCGGTCCGACCGGACGCGAATCTCTGAGCTTGACCGCTTCGATCAGTTCGTAGGCGCCCGTCGGCCGACCGCTCGCCCAAAGCAGCTCCAGGACACGCTTCCGCAGCGCTGTCATCCGTACTCCGCGTCCCTCGCAAATCGAAACCGCGAGCGCGACCCGTTCGCGCGGCGAGTGTTGCCCGCGGCAATCGGGATCGGTACAGGGGCGGGGTCGGGTCGGCGGTTTCGTCATCTCCGGTGTCAGGCTTGTGGTACCGTCAATTTAAGTTATAACGTTTCATTTCTGTTCGCAAGGGAGCCATTGTCCGGGGCGGCCCGACGATGCATCCAAGGGAATCGACGAGATCGCAAGTTCATCGACAAACGCGACGCTGGCTGCCCCGGTTGACGTCACGGCGTCCGGCGCACCAGGAACAGCACGAACCCCGCGCCGATCGAGGTGGTCAGCACGCCGATCGGCAATTCCTGCGGGGCCAGCAGCGTGCGCGCAGCGATATCGCTCGCCAGCAGCAGGGCGGCGCCGATCACGGCCGAGGTCAGCATCAGCGCGCCATGCAGCGGGCCGACGAGACCACGTGCCAGGTGGGGCACCATCAAGCCGATAAAACCGATCACGCCGCTGAGCGCGACAAAGCTGGCGGTCGCAAAGGCGCAGACCAGGAAAGTCAACTGTCGAAAGCGGGTGACGTTCACGCCCAGCGTGACTGCAGCGTCGTCGCCAGCCAGCAACGCATCCAGGGGCCGATGAGCGAGCACGACGAGGGCGCCGATCGCCGCCAGCCCGGCCGCCGCAATGGGCAGCACGTCCCAATTCGCGAGGCCCAGCCCGCCCAGCGTCCAGAACAGCACGGAATGGGCCGCGCGCTGGTCGCCAGCGAAGATCAAGTAGTACGTCAGCGACAGGAACAGGAACGAGACCGCCAGGCCGGCCAACACCATCTCGCTGGCCCCCTGCCGGGCCAGCCGGCCAAACAGGCCGAGCACGATCAGCGAGGCGATGAGGCCACCGGCGAATGCCGCCGCCGGCAGCGTCCAGAACCCGAGCACGTTGCCGGTGACCGTGATCACCACCACCGCGCCCGCCGCCGCGCCGGACGACAGCCCGAACAGGAACGGGTCGGCCAGGTCGTTGCGGGTCAAGGTCTGCAGCACGGCCCCGACCATTCCGAGACCGGCACCGACGATCACCGCCAACAGCGCACGCGGCAGTCGCAGATCGAACACGATCCGGCTGATCGGTTCGGTGCCGGGACCGGCCAGCACGACGTCGACGACCCGAGCAACGCCGAGCTGGGTCGAGCCGACGGCCACCGCGATCAGCAGTAGCCCGAATACGCCCACAAGGCCGAGCGCGAGGACACCGGCAAGCCGCATTGCGGGGTTGCCGGCGGGTCAGTTCAAGACGGCTTTCATGGCTTCGGCCGTCTTGGCCATCGCCTCGATGTTCGCGGGACCCGGCGTCAGTTCTTCGTAGCGGAGCGCCACATAGGCCTTGTTCCTGACCGCGGTAGAGTGCTTCATCACCGGATGCGACTCGAGGAGCGCGAACAGATCGGCCGCGCCGCCGCCGGACTGGTAGTCCAGCAGGATCAGGAACTCGGGGTCTGCGGCGGCCACCGCCTCCCACGAGGTGGTCCCCCAGCTGGTATCCATGTCGGCGGTGATGTTGGTGGCTCCCAGCGCTTCGATCATCGCGGTCGGCATGGCGAACCGGCCCGCGGTGAACGGTTTGTCCTCACCCGAGTCGTACAGGAACACTCGCTTGCCGGTCACGTCGCCCACCGCGGCCTTGATCTCGGCCACCCTGGCCTTCCAGCCGGCGACCAGCGCGGCGGCTTCAGCGTCCCTGCCGAAGATTCGCCCCAGGCGTTTCACATCCGTGTACAGCAGATCCAGCGACGCGGTGGGCCGGGACTTGTCCAGGTGGACACAGCTTTCGGTCAGGATCAGCGTCTTGATCCCATGTGGCGCCAGCGTCTCCGGCGTCACGTCGCCGCCAGGCCGCATGCCGTAATACCAGCCGGCAAAGAACAGGTCCGGCGTTGCCGCGACCAGATTCTCGATGGTTGGGTATTTCGGTGCCAGTTCCGGGATTGAACCTCGCGTTTCATCGAAATCCGGTGTGGTCTTGTACCAGCCACTGATGCCGGTCACCCCGACCATCCTGTCCTGCAGGCCCAGTGCAAAGGCCATCTCGGACATGTTGATGTCGTGCACGACCATGCGCTCGGGCGTCGTGTCGAAGGTCAGTGGCGTGCCGCAATTGTCGACCGTGACGGGCTCGGCCAGCGCGGTACCGAACATCAAGGCAGCGGCGACGCCGGCGAAGGCGCGCACCATCGGACGGTGGGTCATGTCGAATACCCTTCAGGTTTGGTTGTTGGGAGCGAAGCCGGCGTGATCGCCGATTGCGATGTCGAGCGATGGCAGAATGCGCTGTTCGTGCGGGTGTGCCAGACGGTACAGGTGAACACCAAAGATCTCCTGCACCGTGTCGGGCGTGAAGATCTCGGCGGGGTGACCATAGGCGGCCAATCGCCCCTGCCGAAGCACCGCGACATGGCTGGCGAAGGCCTCGATGAGGGTCAGTTCGTGCAGGGCGGTCACCACCGTGATCCCCAGCCGCATGGCCGCGGAAAGCAGCGCGCCTTTGGCGGCGGGGTCGAGATGATTCGTCGGCTCGTCCAGCAGCAACAAGCTCGGCGCCTGGCAGATGGCGCGGGCGAACTTGGCACGCTGACGCTCGCCGCCCGACAACTGATCCAGCCGCGCCGCGGCATTCGCAGCCAGGCCCACCTGGTGCAGCGCGTCGTCGACCCGGTCGTCGACTTCGGCGGCGGACAGCAAAGCGCGATGGGGCAGTGTGCCCAGGGCGACATAGTGGTGCAGCAGCAGCCGTCCGTCGGCATCGTCGTGCTGGCCGACATAGGCGATCCGACGGGCCCGCTCGGCGCTGGAAAACTTCGCATAGGATCGGCCGTGCAGCTCGATCCTCCCGGCCGACGGCGCCATCAGACCCGCCAACAACCGGATCAGCGTGCTCTTGCCCGCGCCGTTCAGACCAACGACGGCGAGGATCTCGCCCGGGAGCAGATGCAAGGTGACCGCGTCCAGCAGCACAGCGCCATTCGGGGCGCTGTAGCTCAGACCGTCAAGGTCCAGTGCAATTTCACCGTCGCGTCTGTGGCTCATCTGCGTCGCACGAGTCGTCGTTGGCGCGAACGCCAGATGTTATAATGTAGCACAAAACGTGGTTGGGCCGAGGCGGGTGTTGAAAGGACTTGCGGCGGTGGCGCGGCACAACGATGGTCGGTTCAGGGCCCGTCATCCGGCCGAACGTACGTGGTCCGGTGTCGGCCCACCCCGAACTCATGTAATGATCGGGATCGCTGTCGGCGATGGAGACGCGGAAGGCGGACGCGGCGCCGATGAGGGGTGCGCCGACCCGCGCGGCGGATGTCAAGATGACAACGGAGCTGGGACGGTGGTCGAAGGAGTTCTTGGCGACCGAGCGTGGCCCGGTTCCCGGATCCGAACTGACCTCGGCCTGAGCTGACGATGTTGCGTTTCATCCCGGAACTGGCCCGGAAAAAGCCGCCGGTCATCGTCATGTGCGGCGTTGACGGGCGCACCGGAACCGACACCATCGAACGCCTGCTGGAACGGGGCGGAGACCGCTGGGCGGTGATCAGCAACGAGGTCGATGGACCGGAATTCTCCGCGGCATCGGTCGAACGGGTCGCCGGTCAGATGGTGCCGCACGCGATTGGATGCCTGTGCTGCGTCACGCGCTCCGGGCTGGTAAGCAGCCTGCGCCGGCTCCATGCCCGTCGTGCCCAGGGCGAAATCGACTTCGACCAGGTTCTGGTCGAGACGCTGCCGGATGCCGATCCGGCACCGGTGATGCAAACGCTGCTGAACAACGCGCTGGTGACCGAGTACTTCCGCCTGGACAGCGTTGTCGCAATCTTGCCCGGCGCCGGTACCGACGCCCTGGTCGGTTCGCGTCATGGCGGAAAGCAGTTGGCCCTGGCGGACCGGATCGTCCTGGATCCAGGGGTGCTTGACTCACCTGAAACCCATGCTCGCCTGCGGCGTCTGAACCCCTCCGCCGGTCGAGTGCCCTCCGATCAGCCCATCTTGGCGGATGCACTGCCTGGCGCCGGCCTGGAAACCCGTCTGCTGGACCACGACCTCGGAAATTGGCTCGCGTCCCCGCATTATCGCGACAGCGATCAGCTCGAAAGCGGGCTTTACGGCTTTGCAATCGAGTTCGCCCATGCGCTCGATTGGGACGCCCTGCATGGCTGGCTGAATGCCGGAACCCAGACCAACGGCGACGTCATGTACCGCACCAAGGGCGCGGTCCGCGTCGAAGGCGTGGACGGGCCGGTCATCCTCAACGGGGTCCAGCACGTCTTCCAGCCGCCACAGCAAATGCCGGGAGTCAGGATTGACCGCTCGCGGCTGCTGTTCATCACCGCGGATCTCGATCGCGCGGCGGTCGAGACCAGTCTGCGCGATGACTTGCCCCAGTTCTTGCGCCTGAGTCGGGAACGCGCGGAGCGCGCTGCCCGAGCGGCCGCGGACCCGTCGATCCCGGTCTAGCCGAGCCGGATTTCCGGGCGAGACGGCCGCCATCACGGCGCGGCATGGCCCGTGAATGGTCACATATAATTGAATTCAAATATTTTTTCTCTCCAAACGACGCGCGGTCGGTCTTGGGATTCGTTGACATATACTTGAATTTGAGATGTGATATCGTATCGTTCGAAGCTACCAGGAACTCGCCCTGAGGAGTAATTGCAATGCCTGAAAAACTGCGCGGCGGCGACTCGGTCGACGAAAGACTCGACACCAGGTCCACGGAAGGCACCGAAGCTCAGGACAACGAGGTTCCGGCATCCGAATCGCGCCGCAGATTCATCAAGACCGCTGCAATCGCGACCGGTGCGGTCGCTGCCGCCGCCACTGGCGACGGAGCGATGCACGAGCTTGACCTGGTCAAGCCCGCCCACGCCGCCGAGGGCGGGATCGAAGGCACGCCGGTCGCCGAGAAATGGTGGCCATCGCGCTGGGGCGAAGGTGACCAGATCGGCGCCACCAATCTCATGACGCCCGATGTTGCGCTGGACGCGGCCCGGCTGATCCGCAAGGGCAAGGTCTACAGCCTCGGCCGCGTCTATGAATACGGCATGCCGCTGTTCGGCCAGCGCGTCTTCGCGCTGCGCATCCCGGGCGCCCCGACCGGTGGCGCGTTCGGCAAGAACCAGGTGATCTGGCACGACGAGATCCTGACCACCGAGATCGGACAGGTAGGCACCCAGTTCGACGGTCTCGCCCATATCGGCGCGCGCGTCGGCGAGGTCGGCGACCTGAACAACGAGGTGTTCTACAACGGCTTCACGACCCGCGACCTGCAGAACAGCGACGCCGATGCGGGGTCGACGATCGGCGCCTATGGCCTGCAGAAGCTGGGCATGGAAAACGTCAAGCCGTTCTTCTGTCGCGGCATCCTGTTCGACGTCATGGGCCTGAAGGGGCACATGCTGGACGCGGGCGACGAGATCACGGTCGCGGACCTCAAGGCCTGCCTGGATCGCCAGGGCATGACCGAAGCCGATATCACCGAAGGCTGCGCGGCGATGTGGCGAACCGGCTGGGGCGAAGAGCTCTGGATGAAGGACAATGCCCGCTTCAACTCGGGCGAGCCGGGGATCGGCGTGGAAGCGGGAGAATGGCTGGCCGCCAAGGGCATTTCGGTCGGTGCCGCCGACTGCTGGGCGATCGAGGCGGTACCGAACCCGGACCCGAACCTGGCCTTCCCGGTGCACCAGATCTTTCTGACCAAGAACGGCATCCACATTCTCGAGAATGTGCGTCTGGACCACCTGGCCGCCGATGGCGTCTACAAGTTCGCGTTCATTTTCTCGACGCTGCCGATCAAGGGCGCCACCGGATCGCCGGGCAACCCGCTGGCGGTCGTCTGACGTCGGTCACGCCACACTGGCCAGACCGGCAAGCCATTCGGGGTCGAAGCGACAGACGAACAGCTGCCGGTCCCGGTCGCCACCGATCAAGTGGTCCCCGCCCGGGGACCACTCCATGGCCGCCAACGGGTTGGTGGGCTTCTCGGCCAGCGGGTGGCGCACTGCCCGAGCCGCCAGGCTGACCAACTCCAGCGCACCATCGTTGTAGCCGGCGGCCACCAGGGGCAGTACGGGATGCGGGCTGACCTGGGAGACCAGCAGCTCGCTGAACCGCCCCAGCATCCGCGGCGCCGAAACGGGCAGGTAGCCGTCCTCGAGTTCCCCGTCGTCCGCGCCATCCGTGAATGGCCACGCACTCACCGTATCGTTGCCGGAGGCAAGCAGCCACCGCCCATCCGCGCTCCAGCCCAGCGCTTTGACCTTGTTGAAGCATTGGCCCAGGCTGGCGCTGTCGCCGATGCGGAGGTCCCAGGCGTGCACCGTCTTCTCCTGGGTGGCAGTCACCACATACCGCCCGTCACGGCGCCAGCTGAGCCCGAGATGCGAGCCGCGATGAAACAGGCTGTGCGCTCGGCGCGGCCCGTCCAGTTGCCAGATGGTGACGCCATTGTAGTGCGAGACCGCCAAACGCCGGCCCGCGTCGTCGAAGGCCAGTCCGGCGACCGTGCTGGGATGCGGCCCGAGGACGCCTCTCGGCTGGCCCTCCTCGTCCAGCAACCGGACCACTGGTCCATCGGCGATCACCCGCACGCCGCACGGATGCGTCACCAACAGATCCGGCCACGCGCGCGCCAGCACGGCCAGTTGCTGCGGCCCGTCCTCGGCATGGACCTGAAAGACGACACCGTCGTCGGTCCCGCACAGAAACGCCGTCTCCTCGCAATCGGCGGCCAGCGCCAGCACCGCCCCACCCTGGGCAAGTCGCCAGACCGGCCGGCTCGGCGCCGCGGCGCTCAAAGCAACGATGCGCACGGTCCCATCGCCGCCGGAAAATGCCGCGTAGCGCCCGCTACGGTCGACAGCGACCCCGGTCAACGGCGCGTCGACCGTCCAGCGATCGAACGAATATCCCGTCATCGATTGGCCGGAGGGATCATCGCCGCCGGCTCTAACCCACCTGGCAACCGCGGAAGCCCGCGTCCAGCGCGGTCTCATCCAGATTGCGGCCGATGAAGACCAGCCGACAGAACCGCTCGGCATCCCCCCAGGCATCACCCGGCTGGCCCTGGAACAGCATGTGCACACCCTGGAACACGAACCGTTGCGCCTCGCCCGCGACGGCCACGATGCCCTTCATGCGAAAGATGTCCGTGCCTCGCGTTTGCAGCAGCCGGCTCAGCCAGGCACCGAGCCTGGCGCCGTCGATCTCGCCCTCGAATTCGAGCGCGACTGATCCCACGGTGTCATCGTGGGTGTGTTCCGGATTGAAGACGTGCTCGGCCGCGACGGTCATCCGGGCGCTACCGGCATCGAAGAACCCGGCCTCGAACTCCTCGGGCATGTGCTCGGAAAACAGCGCGTAAAGACCCGGTTTCGGTACCTCGACCGCATAGTCGTACCGTTCAGCGCCCGTCAGCGTCAGCGTCCACAGCGTCTCGCCCGGGATCATCGAATCGCCCGGCTGCAACAAGTGATCCTCCGCCGAGAACCGCGTGTAGACACGTTCTGCCGCGGCCATCAGCGCCTCGGGGGTGGCGGCCTCCATCGGCTCGATCACCACGGACATGACCGGGTCGGGGCCATTGCGAAACCGGAAGACCGCATTGTCCTCGATCTGCAGTACGCCGCCCCATTCAAAGGGATATTCCGGCTCGAGAAAGCTCGGCTTGAGCTCCCGCGCTCCGTCCAAGTCCAACCCCCCGACCATCAACAGCTTCCCCCCCAGCCCTGGATCAAGGCCAACCCCGCCGACATTCAGCACTTGCTCCATCGGTGCGTCCGCCATCTGCACGCGTCGGATTCGGGCCATGGCATTCATCGAACGCAGTCGCCGTTCCAGCGCATCGACCGCGGCGTCGTCGACCAGGTCGACCTTGTTGATCAGGATCACGTCGGCAAAGGCGATCTGCGAAGCGGCTTCGTCGCTGTCATCCAGATGCAGCTCGGCATGTTTCGCATCGACCAGCGTGATGACCCCGTCCAAGTCGAAAGAGTCGCGCGTGTCATCGTCGACGAAGAAGGTCTGGGCGACCGGGCCGGGATCGGCCAGACCCGTCGTTTCCAGCAGGATTCGGTCGAACTTGTCGCGGCGCTTGACCAGGTTGCCCAGGATGCGGATGAGATCGCCACGGACGGTGCAGCAGATGCAGCCGTTGTTCATTTCGAAGATTTCTTCGTCGGCATTGATCACCAGGTCCTGATCGACGCCGATCTCGCCGAACTCGTTCTCGATGACGGCGATGCGCTGACCGTGGTGTTCGGTCAGGATGCGGTTGAGCAACGTCGTCTTGCCGCTGCCGAGAAACCCGGTCAGGACGGTCACTGGAATGTGCTGTGTCATCTTTCGAACCCGAATGTTATGTAATAACAATATTAGCGCGGCGCCCGCAGAATATCAGTGAAATTTTGCGGCTGGCGCTGCCCGTGCCCCACATCTCGTGCTGGACTTCATGACACGGCGTATCATAGAAGTCATTGTTTTCTGGACCTTTGCCGTCTCTGAGAACGGCCCATCGGATGGCAAATCAGCCAATGGCCGGTCGCGATGCCGCCGATGCCCGAGGGGTCTGGCTTGGGCAGCCATAGGCGGATAGATCGTAAGTAGTTGAATTGACGAGAATCATTCATGCCCAGAGTCCAGCGAGGAGATGTGGGGCACGGGCAGGGCTAGCGGGGGTCGCGAATCTGGACGGCTCCGTCGTGCACGCGTACGGGAAAGGTCGTGAGCGGCTCGTATGCGGGCGGGGTGAGCACCTCCCCGGTGCGCAGGCAGAACTCGGCGCCGTGGAGGGGGCAGGTGATGACGTCGCCGATCACCTCGCCCTCGGTCAGCTCGGCGTAGTCGTGGGTGCAGAGGTTCTCGACGGCATGGAATTCGCCGTCGATGTTGAACACCGCGATGAGGGTGTCCTCGAGCTCGACGGTGCGCCACGCGCCGGGGGGTAGCTCGGCGGCGGGCGCGACGTCGGTCCAGTCGCTCATTCTCCCGCGTCCCCGCAACTGGCGGGAGCGGTCACCCCTAGCTTCCGTCGGCTCTCGTCAGCGTGAGCCCGCGCGCAGCCACAACCATCTTCCGGGCGTGACCCGCTGCTTCTTCGACTGGCTGGTCGTGCAGGAACGAATCGAGCATTCCCCCGTGCGGACCCGCCCCAGGCGCGCCGGTCCGCGCCCCGCACCGTTACTGTTGACCGTGCGTTGGCGAAGCAACTCCTCGATGCCGCCCGGGCACTTCCAGATCGATCCACCGCCCCGAATCGAGGACAGACCTACCACCTCATCTTCGCCATGATGTACGCGCTGGGCCTGCGTGTCGGAGAGGTCTCCCGGCTGCGGCTGCGCGATGTCGACTTCGAACGTCGTGTCCTGCGGCTGCGCAAAACGAAGTCTGCCAAGGACAGGTTCATACCCTTCGGACCGCGGCTCGGGACGGCGCTCGCGCGATACATATCAGAGTTCGAGTGTCGTAGCGACAAACATCCGGGTGGTACAGCGCTGTTCTCCTTCCGGATCGGGCGTCCCGTCTCTGCGGGCACGATCGCCCAGACGTTCCACCACCTCGTCACCAGCCATCCGGAGTTCGCCCCACCACCCGGGGTATCGCGGCCGACACCGCACAGCCTGCGTCACAGCTTTGCGGTCGGGACGCTGCTGCGATGGTATCGAGCCGGGACCGATGTCTCCGAGCGGCTGATTCACTTCTCGACCTTCCTCGGACATGTCGACCCGGAATCGACCGCGTGGTACCTGACGATCACCGCGGAGCTACTCGAGCAGGCGAGCCAACTGCCGCGCTTGAAGACCTCAACGAGCGCTTCCGGCGCGCCGGTGTCGGGTATCAGTTCGACGACGTGCGTATTCCGGCGCATTCCGATCACCGATTCCGGTCTAATCCGATCACTGATTCCGGCGCAAACCGATCACCGATTCCGGCGCTAACTGGACAGTGATTCCGGTGGGGAACCGATCACTTTTTCGG
>MKWU01005483.1_pt1 | contig 13779 bp, 11 predicted proteins | sample 809101 | NCBI WGS metagenome assembly MKWU01 (sample SAMN05860141, study PRJNA318959) | sponge metagenome | host: Aplysina aerophoba | place: Slovenia: Piran, Adriatic Sea, Gulf of Piran | collected 2013-05-07 | reverse complement strand
CGTCCGCAGCGCAAGCAACGTCTCCTACCCCCGACGATGATGCCGGATCTGCGGCACCGTCCGCAGCGCAAGCAACGTCTCCTACCCCCGACGATGATGCCGGATCTGCGGCACCGTCCGCAGCGCAGGCAACGTCTGCGGCGCCGTCCGCAGCGCAAGCAAAGAAAACAATTCCCGATGAGTGAGTTCTTCACGTTGTCGGTGCTGGTGGCGACGTTCGCTTCGGCGATGCGTCTGGCAACGCCGTACCTGCTCGCTGCGCTCGGCGAGACCGTGGGCCAACGCAGCGGCGTGTTGAACCTCGGTGTCGACGGCGTGATGCTGTTGGGTGCCTTCTTCGCTTACTGGACAGTCCTGGAGACCGACTCGCGTCTGCTGGGCGTGGCCGTCGGCCTCGGAGTGGGCCTGACGATGGGTGCCGTCTACGCGACCGTCACTTTGGTGTTCAAGGCCGAGCAGGGGATCAGCGGAATCGGCATCTACCTGTTCGGGCTGGGGATGAGCGAACTGCTGTTCCTCAAGCAGGTGGGCACGCCGCGCGGCATCCCGTCCTTCGACGACATCAAGATTCCGCTGTTGGGCGACATCCCCCACATTGGCGACATGTTCTTCAACCACAGCCTGCTCGTCTACCTGGCGGTCCTGTTGGTTCCTGCGCTGACGCTCATCGTCAACCGCACAACGTTGGGGCTCAACATTCGCGCAGTCGGCGAGAGCCCCGAAGCGGCCGATTCCCTCGGGGTCAGCGTCTACCGGACCAGGGCGGTCGCGATGCTGATCGGGAATGCGCTGGCCGGGCTGGCGGGAGCCGCGCTGACCATCGAGCTCGGGACTTTCCAGAACAACCTCACCAACGGGATCGGCTTCATCGCCGTGGCGCTCGTCTACTTCGGGGCTTGGCGTCCGGTGGGGGTGCTGGCCGGCTCCCTGCTCTACGGGTTGATCACCGCGACCGTGACACAGTGGAAAACACTGGGTATTGTCACGGGGGCGACAGCGAGTCTCACCACCATGGCACCCGCTGTCCTAACCGTGATCGCGCTAGCGATCATTGCACGCCGGGCCGCTGATCAGCCCGCAGCGCTCACAGTTCCATTCAGTCGCGACGGGTGATCTCCGCTCTGTCACGAGTACCCAGGAGGGAAAAATGAAAAAATCAATGTTGTATCTGGTGGCCTTGCTAGCCGCCTTTGGCCTTGTGGCCGCCGCGTGCGGAGACGACAGTTCGTCCACGCCGGACGCCACCACAACCACGACGGCCGCGCCTGCACCCACAACCGAAGCTCCGCAAGAAGATGACACCGCGATGGGCTCTGAGGAGATGCCGGAGACGGTCGTTCTCGCTGAACGTGATTGCGATGAGGGACGAGACACTGAAGGGATCAGGGTTGCCATTGTGGCTCCAAGCGCCGAGAATGACTTGGCTTTCACGCAGAGCATTGTTGATGCTGTGGATTGCCTGACTGGAGTTACCGAGGTGGCGATCACCCCGGGAACGTTCATCGTTGAGGATGCCGGTGTGGCCTTGCGCCAATACGCTGAAGACGGCTTTGACTTGGTAATCGGCCACGGGTCGCAATACGGTGGTCTGGTCCAAGAAATAGCGCCTGATTTCCCCGATACTGCGTTTGCGTGGGGCACGGCTGTAAACACCTTTGGTCTGCCCAATGTGTCTGCCTACACAGTCGCTTCTGATCAGGGTGGTTATGTCTTGGGTGCGGTGGCAGCGAGCCTGGGAACCAACGTCGGCATTGTCGGCCCGATCGAGGTCGGCGACGCGAAACTCTACGTAGACGGCTTCCGCCTCGGTGCCGAAGCTGGCGGCGCGGAAGTGAATGTGGTTTACATCGAATCGTTCGCGGATGTACAGCTTGCTTCTGAGACCGCCACTGGTTTCGTCAACAACGGTGCGGATATTCTGACTGGCACCGCGCAGATGACGGTTGGCGCGATCAGCGTTGCTGAGAACGAAGGAGTCTTGTGGTTCGGAACTCAGTCAGACCAGACCGAAGCTGCCGCCAATGGTGTTGTCGCCGCGAGTCAGGTTTACCGTTGGGAGGTCGCTTTGCAGCAGCTCATCAACGACTTGAGCAACGGCGTGCTCGGTGGTCAGAGCTATGAGATCAACCTCGAGAACGGTGGCCTCGGTATTGAATACGGCAACTGGGACGTGCCAGACAACGTCATTCAATTGGTGAACACTACCGCTCAATCAGTGATTGCTGGAAATGTGGTAACCCGCGTCGACGAGAGCTGATCGATGCTCGTTGTCGGGGGCGCGTCGGTGCGGCGCGCCCCCGACGAGAGATGGGTGCAGAGACTGCCGAGCGTGCTGAGGATGCCGAGATTGCCGAGATTGCGATGACTGAATTGATGCTTGAGATGAGGGGGATCACCAAGAGGTTCCCCGGGGTGCTCGCCAACGACAGCGTTGATTTCGACGTTCGTGCCGGTGAGGTTCACACGCTCCTCGGAGAGAACGGGGCGGGCAAGAGCACCTTGATGAAGATCCTGTTCGGCCTCTACACGGCCGATGAGGGGACCATCACCTTCGAGGGGTCGCCGCTTGAGATCGACTCTCCCGCCGCCGCGATCGAAGCCGGTATCGGCATGATCCACCAGCACTTCATGCTGGTCAACACTTTCACGGTCACCGAGAATGTTGCTCTGGGGCTCGGCACTTCGGACATGGGCGCTGTGCGTGAACGGCTCACGGAACTGGTCGAGACGTACAGCCTAGAGGTCGACCCGGACGCCCTGGTCTGGCAGCTGGCGGTGGGGGAACGTCAACGGGTCGAGATCCTCAAAGCGCTGTACCGCGATGCGCATCTGCTGGTCCTCGATGAGCCGACCGCGGTGTTGACCCCCCAGGAGGTCAACGACTTCTTCGTGACCCTGCGCCAGATTGCCGACGACGGTCGCGGTCTCATCTTCATCTCCCACAAGCTCCATGAGGTTATGGCCCTGTCCGACCGGATCACGGTGCTGCGCGACGGCCGGGTGACCGGATCAACGACACCAGCGGAGACGTCGCGCCAGCAGCTCGCGCAGATGATGGTCGGCCGTCCCGTCAAGCTCGCTCCCGACAAACCGCCGGTGTCTGTCGGCGTTCCCCGGCTCGAAATCGAGGGTCTGAGTGTCATGGGTGACCGCGGTGCGCTCGCGGTGAATGCTGTCGACCTGTCGGTCTGTGGTGGTGAGATCGTCGGTGTCGCCGGGGTTTCGGGCAATGGTCAGCGTGAGCTCTGCGAGGCCGTGTCGGGGCTGCGCCCCGCGGTGGCTGGCTCGGTGCGCCTCGACGGTCGAGACACTACAGGCGTATCGCCGAGGCAGTGCCGTGAAGCCGGGCTCGCCTTCGTTCCTGAGGAGCGGATGCTGCATGGCGCGGTGGCCGAGTTCAGCGTCAGCGAGAACATGATGCTGCTCAACCATGACTCGGAGGAGTTCTCCCGACTGGGTTTTCTGAAGCTGCCGGCGCTGCGGGAGCGAGCCGGCCGTCTGGTCAAGCACTACGACGTCAAGACCCCGTCGATCGACACTCCTACGAGCGCTTTGTCGGGAGGCAACATCCAGAAGTTGATCATGGCCAGGGAGCTGTCTGCCGAACCGGCTGTGTTGTTGGCGGCGCAGCCTACCCGCGGGGTCGACATCGGTGCTGCGGAATACATCCACGAGCGGTTGATCGCGCAGCGGGAACAAGGGACGGCGGTGCTCGTCGTCTCCGAGGACCTCGACGAAGTGATGGCTCTCGCTGATCGGGTGGCTGTGATGTTCGAGGGCCGGATCGTCGCGGTGATCGACCGTTCCGAATGCACAGTTGAGGACCTCGGCCTGCTGATGGCCGGCGCCCAACTCTGACCGCATTTCCCGCCGCGCCGTCCTCGCTCCGGTAGTTGGTGTCGAAAATACAACGTTTGAGCCGTCGAAATAGACAACTTCAAGCCGTCGATATTGTAAACTAGCGCCTGTGGGAGACGAAATCGTCGAGCGGGGAGACGGTCGGATCGTGGCTATCGAAGTCAAGCTGTCGACGACAGTCAGAGACCGTGACGTGCGCCACTTGTCATGGTTGGCCGAACGGGTCGGAGACGACCTTCTCGACGCGGCCGTCATCACCACCGGCAAAGAGGCGTACCGCCGCCGTGACGGCATCGCCGTCATCCCCGCTGCCCTGCTCACCGCCTGATTAGACACGGCCCCTCAACTCGCTCGGTCGAGGCGCTTCAGTCGACCCTGACCTCTGAGCCTTCTCGGATGCCCAGTGGTCCATCACTTGGTCGCGTGCCCACGGCAGGTCCACGAGATCATCAACCGAATTGACAAGCATCTCTCCCGCTTCGGCCACCTCTTTTCGCAGTTCGTCCAGGCGGACTCTCCTATCGCTTTTCGTGCTGTTGTGATATGGGCACAACGGTGCACGATTGTCTATTTCATGCCGACCGTCCTTTGACTTCGGATCAATGTGGTCAAGCTCAAAATTGCGGATCGTGCGTTCTACTTGAGGTACACCGTCAGAGCCGACCTTCCAGTTGGCAAATCCGCAACACCACGCGCGCCACTCAGAAAGGTCGAGCAGGAATTCCAACATCTCTTCACGAGAGAAGATGCTGGCAGAGACTTTGTACCTGCGTTGCGGCAGCGGTTTGACAGGTGGCGCATCATCATCTGCGGTCGTTCTCACGGGGAGTTGGCTTGAGCCACGCAGGGTTACGTCCGCGACGCTCAACATTTCACCGTCAGACACCTCGCCGTCAACGGAGTATGCGAATTTCTTGAACTGCCGTCGGAGAACGGTCAATGCCCTTGGCGAGATGTCGCATGCAACCCATTGCCTGTCGAGACGTTCGGCCGCAACAGGCACATACGCGCACCCTGCGAACGGATCAAGCACGAGGTCTCCCGGATTGCTTGCCGCCTTGAGGATACGCTCAGCCAACGCTATGGGCTTCTGTGTCGGGTAACCGGTGCGTTCTCTGCTGGTCCTGCCGATCATGTCGATGTGCCAGTAGTCCTTCATGCCTACAAGCGTGTACCAGCCGACCTCGTCTTGGTACTCCTTGACTCCTTTGAAGCGGTCGGGCTTGAAACCCCTGTTGTATGACTTCTCCCGCTGAGGATTGAACGTGTAGTCCTTGGACTTGCTGTACCAGTAGATCGTGTCGTGCTTCCTGCTGAAGTACTTGCGAGGGCTGGCCCCTCCAGACTTGTAGCACCACACGATTTCGTTCCTGAGGTTTCGGTGGTCGAAAATCGCGTCCAGCAGCAACCGAAGATGACTGTTGGCCGTCCCATCACAATGCAGAAAGAGTGATCCGGTCGGTTTCAAGACTCGGTGACACTCGATCAGCCGAACCGCCATATATGCAAGATACGCGGCAGTACCTTCACCATGTGTATAGCGGGTCGTCTCGATTACCCTTGAAACCTCGGGCCTACTGGTCTTGATCTCCTCCATCCACTGCTCGTGGACATCCATCTCCCAGGACCAGATGTCCTTGAACTTGGCAGTGGTTGCACCTGTCGGCCATGTCAGATGCTTCTGCTCGGCTTGCGACGGTTTGGAGACTCCCCACGTTTTTAGCTGCTCCAATTCTCGGTTCGTTTCATCATCGGTGAGTGGCGGTGTCAGTTCGCCGATGAAGGTGTCGTTCTTGGCGAAGGGGGGGTCGGTGCAGATCAGATCGATGATTCCGGTGTCGAGAGATCTCAGCAGATGGTAGTTGTCGACGATGAACAGGTGTCGATTCAGAGGGTGACGAGCCGACTGGGTATCAGCGTCGTTGGACATGGAGATCGTTCCTTCGTCTGGCGATGCTCGCATTCGCAGCCAATGTACCCGGCAGTGTATGACAGTGCTCGCTCACGCCCTCGCATCGGCGGTCTAGCCGCTCGTTTCGGCGGGGTCGGTGTCTTCGCTGTCGCCAGGGACTTGGTCCGGGCCGTCTGAGTCTGAGTCGTCCAGGTACGGGCCGTCTGGGTCTGAGTCTGAGTCATCCCCTCGCCGTGGGTCGGCGTTGCGTTTGCGGATGCGGCGCAGGATCAGCCATGCGGCCACGGCGACGAAGGGCACGAAAGGCAGGACCGTGCCCAAGATGATCAGCAGGATCGAGCCCAGCGTGGTGAGCGTGGACCAGCCTGAGGAGAACGAGTCGGAGAACCCGGGGAGCGGGTCCTCGACGCTGGCCTCGAGGAACACGGAACCGTAGGCCTCCAGCTCGACGTCTTCGTTCTGAGCCAGCTTGGAGGCCGCGGGGACTGCCGTGGCGACCACCTCGATCTCCCGGCCCCGACTGACGTTGATCCGCCGAACGAAACCGTCGTCGGCTTCGAGTTGGGCCACAGCAACGACGGTCTCGCCGGGGTCGAGGGCGTTGCGGTCGCCGCTGCGCACGGTCAGGTCGTCGATCCGGAACCTGAAAGTCGGCACGTTGATGTCGATGTCGGTGAGGACGTCGTCTCCGGTGTTGCGAACCTCGATGCACAGGACCGCATCGTCGTTGGCCTCCATGGTCAGGTCGGAGAATCCGGGACAGGCGTCCTCCTCGTCTTCGCCGAGCCACACCACCATGTCGATGGCCGCGTCGGGAACCTCGGGTCGAGCCTCGGTGATGGTGACGGTGATGGTGGCGAGGCTCACCTGGTTCTCGAGTGTTCTGAGCCGGCCCTTGAGCTGTTCGAGGAGTGTCTCGCGCTCGAGCAGCTGCTGTTCCAGTTCGACGATGCCCTCGATCTCTGCGGCGTTGCTGATCAGCGCCCTGACCCGGTCGACGCTCAGCTCCGCGGTCGTGATCCGGCTCTGCAGGTCGACGATCCTCTCGGTCACGTCGTCGGTCTGGATTGTCTGCTGGGTGACTTCGCCGACGCCTTCGAGGGCGGCCATCGCCCGGTCGAAGTCCTCTGGGTAGACCTTGTAGGTCAGAACCGTCCGCGGTTGTGTACCGGCAACGGTGCGCCGGCCGAACAGAAATCCTCCGATTTCCGCGATCGCTCCGTTGGCGGCGACAGTCGCTGCGGGCACATTGTCAACGCGGATGTCGACCTCGGCGGTGTAGATGATCTGTCGGCCGATGCTGATCGGGGAGATCTCGGCAACGGCGAGTCCCTGGCCCGCGCCCGCTTCGGCGTCGCCGCTCATGTCGCCGTCGCTCATGTCATCGTCGCTCATGTCATTGTCGCTCATGTTGCTGGCGGTCTGGCCGACAATTAGCTCGGATGCGGGCTCGTCCGCGGGCCCGTCGTCGACATCGCTCGTGGAGTCGTCCCCGACATCCTCTGCGACTTCGGCGCGGGCATACAAGGCGGCGGTGTCGTCGCCGTTGTTGATTCCGCATGCGCTGAGCAGCAGGATGAACCCGAGCAGGGCAACGGCCCAACGTGCGGAGCGTTTCGTGGATCTGGTCACTTTGAATCCCCTTGTCTGGTTGGACCCGCCTGTTGCCGGATCTGACTGTTCGTTGAGACGGACCTGCCCTGTGGTTGGTTCCCGTGTCTCGCGATTGACGCAGGTTCGTCACACAATCGCAGTATTCGACCTCGGGGCCGGGCTCGTTTGTGAGCGTACAGGCGTGCGTCGGTAAGGTCGGGCCATGACGAGCAGAGACATTCATGTCCGCACCTGTCACCTGTGCGAGGCGATGTGCGGCCTTGAACTCCATGTTGCAGACGATTGCCTGAGGCCCCAGTGGCCCGGTGAGCGCAGCGAAGCAACAGCGGGACTTGACGCAGCCGGGCAAACTCGCTGCCGGCGGCATGGGGAGTCCGTAGACTCTGTGGCCCATGGAAGCGACTTCGACAACCGACGATGCAGCCGCGGCGCTCTCCACAACCGACGATGCAGCCGCGGCGCTGTCCGCCATGGTCATGGACAGCGATGTCGCCGGTGCGCTCTGGGCGGCGGTCGACAGCGGCCGCATCGACGACCTGGTGCCCGAGTTCCCGCTGCTGGCGATGGAACAGGACCCGATCCATCGCCACAAGGATGTTCTGGCCCACACGATCGCGGTCGTCGCCAAGACCCCCGACGATGAGATAGTGCGGTTGGCAGCGCTCTTCCATGACATTGCCAAGCCCAGGACCCGCAGCTTCGAGCACGGCGGAGTGACGTTCAGGCATCACGAGGCCGTCGGCGCCCGCATGACCCGCAAACGCATGACCGAACTCGGCTACCCCGAGGAGGTTGTGGTGCAGGTGAGCGAACTGGTCAGGCTGAGCGGTCGCTTCAAGGGCTATTCCGACGGCTGGTCCGACGCTGCGGTGCGCCGTTACGCCCGTGAGGCGGGTCCGCTGCTGGGGCGGCTCAACGCCCTGGTCCGATCCGATTGCACCACCCGATTTCAGCACAAGGTCGACAAGTTGCACCGTTCGATCGACGAACTCGAGTCTCGGATCGCCGACTTGGCCCACCAGGATCGCAAAGCCGCTGAACGCCCTCAGATCGACGGCACCGCTGTCATGGAACACCTCGGGATCGGCCCGGGACGACACGTCGGCGACATCCTGGGCTGGCTGCTCGAGTTGAAGCGTTCCGACGGCGTCCTCGAAGTCGAGGAGATCTTCTCCCGCCTCGACCAGTGGTGGGCCCAGAACCGCACCCGCTACTCCTAGCGACGCTGGCGCGCAGGCTCCTGTCATCAAAAACCCTGGAACCGTGGAGAACCGACCGAGAGCGGGTACCCTCCTCGGACTACCGTACTAGCGAATCGGAGGATTCGATATGATGCACCACAACCCCCCCCCCCCCCCCCCCAACACCCCACCCACCTCTTCCCCCCGTCTTCGCGGCGGGTGCTTTGTGCCGCGGTCGTAACGCTGGCGGTGACGATGGCGCTGGTTGGCCCGGCCCGTCCCTCCGAAGCCCAAACGGCACCCAATTGCGGTCTCAACGCGGTCACAGTTGATGGCACCGCGGCGGTGTTGGCGGGTGATACGTACACGGGATCTGTGAGTGCCGATTCTTTCACGGTGAACGTGTCGTTCACTGACAGCGAGGATCGTTACAGCGAGGATCGTTACGTATACGTGAATCTGGACACCGGGAACTATCGCGAATACCTGGGCAGGCTCGACAACTCGGGGAGTTTCACGTTCGATGTCGCTGCGTACACTGCGAAATTGCGGGAAATTCCGCTATTCCTTCAGATACCTTCAGGAGGCGACAACGAGTTCGTGAAGCATTACAACCATGTGAACCAGACGGTCCGTTACATGTCGAAGGCGGACTGGTATGAAAAAAAGCAAGGCAAAAGTTTAGTGACACGGGGCAAAAGTTTTACGACACGGGAAGCCAAGGCCGCTGAGATTACCGAGGGTCAAGCGGCGGTGGAACGCGCAACAAAAGCGCGGGCCAGCCTGAGTATAGCCTTCCCTGTCACGTTCTCGATAAACGTCTCCAACAATCGGTGGGTCGCATCACCCGCAGCCCAGTGGACCGATGACAACGGTAACTCGAGGCGTTGTCCATACCTTGTGACGCAATACGTGACAGTGCGAGATGCGCAAACCACAGTTCTGGACGTGCAGCCGCTGGAGCCCAATGAGTTTGTCGGCGAGCCGTTGAATCAACAACCGCAGCAGCAACAACTGCAAACGAAATCGCCAACTACAACCACGGTGCCGACAACAACCACGCCGCCGACGACAACGACAGCCCCGTATTATCCCACGTATTATCCGCCTCAACCGCCGCCTAGCCAACAAAGCGACACCGCCACGCAAGCCGAACCCGCTGACGATGAAGACGAAACAGAAGACAACGGTGTCACCCTCACTGCGGTTCTAAAAGCTGCGAAAGCCTACAAGGAAGGCAACCTCAGCCTAGAAGAACTGCAAAAGATCATCCGCGCCTACCTCAGCAGTTGACCACCCCACAACAGGAACTGCCGGCGCATCCCACAGTCACGATCGGGGTCGCGGGTTCTGCTCGAAGAGGTGCTGCTGGAACCGTGAAGCGCAACTCGTCACCATTGAGCAGGCGGACGGTAGGCAGTTCACCCGTCAGTACCTGAGTTGAGGACCGCAGGAAATGAGTCCGGTCGGCGGCCTCAGAATCGAGAAGGTCTGATCCGCTGCGAGGTCAGATCGCGCCGATCCGCCGCGATTGAGGCACACTTGACCCATGCCAGACACCGCTTCGACCCCAACGATCACCCCCACGGCGACACCCACGACGACCCCGACGATCACTCCGACCGAGGAGACAGTCACCCGGCCGGTGACCAACGACGGTGACCATGACCGGTTCTCGCACTACGCCCGCAAGCAGGACGTAACCCGCGCCGCCGTCGAAGGCACGCCCGTCGTGGCAATCTGCGGGAAGGTCTGGGTGCCCAGCCGCGACCCGGAAAAGTACCCGATCTGCAAGACCTGCGCCGAGATCAAGGCCGCACTCGATGCCCGAAAGTCAAACTGACCGCCTGTTGAGCACCGGACCGAACCCATGGACACCCACATCCGAGGAGTAGCACTTCTGATCCTCCTCACCGCAGCGTTGTGGGGTGCGGCGAGGCTCGCCGCACCCGTCGTCGACGAAGCACTCGGAGATGAAGGAGCGATAATCGCCCGCAGCCCCGACGAAGACAGTCTCAGCCAGCGGATCGGCGAGTCACCCGAGACCGTCGAAGCACCGTTGACATTCGACGAAGTCAGCACACTCCAATGGCTCCTCGCCGTGGAGGGCTTCCTCGACCCCGACTCCGATATCGACGGCCTACTCGGTCCCATAACCGAGGATGCGATCACCCGGGCCAAAGCAACTCTCGCGATTCCCACAGCGAGCGATCGAGTGCTTCTCTCCCTTCTGGAGGGACGCAACGCCAACCTCTTCGGGACCGTGGACTCCACACAGACCGCTCCCATTCAATAACCTGTGAGGCCACAAGCCGCCTTGTGCGCTTGTCGGTAACCTGGCTCTTCGCGTTATAAGTCGGGTTCGGTGGGGTGGGGGTCCGCGGCTGAACGCACGGGATGGCGGCCTCCGGCGAGAAGGCCACACTCCTGATCACCGATCTCAAAACCGGACACACCCGCAGCGATCTCAGACCCCACCCCCGAACACTCCAGGCCGAGAATCGGACTCGCACCGGGCGGCGGATTAGCGCCCGCTCCCTGCACCAGATCCGCCAGATCCGCCCGATCCACGGCGCTGGCTCTGACCTCGATACGGACCTCCCCATCCCCCAACAACGGCGGAGATGTATCGCTCCACACCAGTCGGCCGCCTTGGATCTCGATCGCCTTCATGTCGTTTCCAAACTGAGCGGTGCCACGGCCAGAGCCTCCGATACCACTGCGGCGTGGAGTCGAAGGTCCCACACCGCCACCACCACATTGGCAGTAGCCAGTGCCAAAACGCTGGCGAGGTGGACCGCGTCAGCTCCGCGAAGACTGTGTTTCTTGGGAAGCCGACCAGCCGCCGTCTGCACAACCTGGGTGAATTCAACGGGGCGGACCGCCGCCCAATAATGCTCCCAGTCTTGTTCGCAACGGGCAAGGCTCGCCTTGTCCAAGTCGTGGTTCCGTCCAGCCGCGGCCAATGCTGCACACACCTCCGGATAGGAGAGACGACTCGAGACCGCAGCATCGCATCCGTCCCACAGAGCGGCGGCAACATCGCTCCCTGACTCCTCAACCAGCAGCTTGACGAGCGCGCTGGAATCGAAATAGACGATGGCCAAGCGATCAGTCCCGCTGCTCAGAAACCTTCTCGGAGACCGACCGGCGGGACCGCGGCCGCGGCCGACCGCTAGCCACAGGACGGTCTGGGGACGAAGGCTTGGAGATCTTCCCCTGCTCGACCAACGACTCGATTATCGCGGTGGTTGCCAGTCCGATGACCTTCGCCACCGGGACTCCTCTCTCTGTGACCACAAGCTCTTCACCGTCTCTCGCCTGATCCAGCCAGTGCCTCAAACGGGCTCGAAAATCGGTGACCGCTACATCCACAAGGGCAAGTGTACAGGTGATTCAGCTGTCAGCAGCGATTCTGGGGGGCCTCGTGTACAGCCGCGGACCCTCACCCCACCGACTCCACCCTGAAACGCGAAGAGCCCGTAATCCATGCACGAAGCCTATGGCGAACCACCACTTCCACTACACGCTAATGCACATTTGGCCCGTGACATAATGTCAATTTAGCCAGACCGCTGATGCACATTTCGACACGACCCAAACGCGAAGAGCCCCTTTAGTTCTGGCTGTCGCGGCTGCAACGACGCTCCAGGGTAGAGCAACCTCTTCGATGGCGGATCTCCACCTCCCGCCCCGCGTTTATGCGCCGGCTCATGTCAATTCAGCTCACCGGCAGGTCCAAAGCTCGCACCAGGAATGTTGCCATCTCGGCGCGGGTTAGGGGCTCGTTGGGGCAGTAGCGCAACGGATCGCGATTACAGCCGACCGTGATATCCGCGGCGTAGAGCGCGTCGATGTCGGCGGCGTGGGTGCTTGCAGAATCAACATCGGTGAACCCGGCCGGTTGCGCGGGCTCCAGATCGAGGGCGCGCACCAGGAACGATGCCATCTGAGCGCGGGTTAGGGGCTCGTCGGGGCAGTAGCGCAACGGATCACTGTTACAGCCGACCGTGATATCCGCGGCGTAGAGCGCGTCGATGTCGGCGGCGTGGGTGCTTGCAGAATCAACATCGGTGAACCCCGCGGGCTGCACCGCCCCGTCCTCGGTGCCTGTGTCCTCGGTGCCGGTCTCGTCGGTGCCAACGTCGGTGCTGGTTTCGGTCTCGTCAGCCCCGTCGCCGGAGTCAGTATCGTCAGCCCCGTCGCCGGAGTCAGTATCGTCAGCCCCGTCGCCGGAGTCGGTATCGCTGCCGTCGGTGCCGGTCTCGTCAGCCCCGTCGCCGGTGTCAGTATCGGTGCCGTCGGTGCCGGTGCCTGTGTCGTCGGTTTCAGAATCGGCATCGGTGCCGGTCTCGTCGGTGTCGTCAGTGCCAGTCCCCTCACCGTCGTCGGTGTCGGTCTCGTCGGTGCCGTCGGCGTCGGTATCGCTGCCGTCGGTGTCGGTCTCGTCGGTGCCGGTGTCGTCGGTATCGCTGCCGTCGGTGTCGCTGTCGTCGGTATCGCTGCCGTCGGTGCCGGTGTCGTCGGTATCGGTGTCGTCGCTGTCGTCGGCGTCGCTGTCGTCGGTGCCGTCGGTGCCGTCGGTATCGCTGTCGTCGGTATCGGTGTCGTCGGTATCGGTGTCGTCGGCGTCGCTGTCGTCGGTATCGCTGTCGTCGGTATCGCTGTCGTCGGTATCGCTGTCGTCGGTGTCGGTGTCGGTGTCGGTGTCGTCGGTGTCGGTGTCGGTGTCGTCGGTGTCGGTGTCGTCGGTATCGGTGTCGTCGGGGTCGGTCCCATCGCCGTCGCCGTTGGTGTCGTTGGTGTCGGGGGGTGCGGTTGTGGTTGGGGGCACGGTTGGGGTTGGTGTGACAGTTGGGGTGAAAGTTGGCGTGTTGCGGGTTGGTTGGAGGTTGCTGGGCGGGGATATGAAGACGTAGGAGTGCCGGTAGGTGGGGTGGCGGAACAGGTCGTCGTCGCCGTCGGCGATGCGCAGGTTGATCCTTTTACGGTCGGTGCCAGCGTTGTCGGTTAGCGTCAAAGACAACCGGGCGAACCGGTCGCCGGCGGGGATGGTCACGGTTTTTTCTTCTATACGGAAATCGCCCGGGTTGTCTTCGTTCTGCCATTCGACCGCGGTGCTTGAGCCGAGCACTTCAACGGTGATGTCTAGATCGGATTCCACGGGTCGGTTCGTCGCGATCGGTAGGGATACGATGCTGCCACGAACCCCCG
>MKWU01005481.1_pt1 | contig 13782 bp, 11 predicted proteins | sample 809101 | NCBI WGS metagenome assembly MKWU01 (sample SAMN05860141, study PRJNA318959) | sponge metagenome | host: Aplysina aerophoba | place: Slovenia: Piran, Adriatic Sea, Gulf of Piran | collected 2013-05-07 | reverse complement strand
TTTATTCGTGGGTGTGCCGAGCATGAACAGCAGCTTGGGGGTGAGAGTCCCCTATACAACCTGATGGCGGTGAAGTATTAGCGAAGCGCAAGGGCGATGTCGCGAGGCATGGTCTGAAGGAAGCGCGCAGCAAAGCCGCGACCCGATGGACAAGAACCGGATACGAGGCCTGTGCGGCCGGACGAGTGGGTAAATGATCGCGAAGTCCATAGTCATCAAGGGCCGTGGATGTAAATTCGGCGGGTGCGCGGTGAAGGCCCGAACGATGGAAGGGTCAATAGGACGGCAAGTTCATGCGGGCAAAGCGGCAGAACAACCAGTCAGTACTGGCCTTTAGCAAGAGGAGCGAGGGTGGGGCCCGAAGCGGAGCTTGCGAAGGGACCGAAGCCTGTGTGGCGCGAGCCGATACCGAACGCCCGGCGACCGGGCCGACAATGGAAGAAGTGTTGGAGCCCGGCAATCTCAGGAAGGCGCTGGAGCGAGTGCGGCGCAACAGGGGAGCGCCCGGCCCGGACGGGATGACCGTTGAGGAACTGGGCGACTATCTGAAGGAGCAGTGGCCCGGGATCAGTTTAAGGCAGAGGTCTATGGTGGAAGAATCCAGTGCGTGGACCGTATCGGGAATATTCAGTCCATTGTCGTCATCACAATAGAGCAAACGGGCTTTACGGATAAAGTGCTGGGCGAAATCCGCATAGATGCGCCAGTCGCGATTCTTGTTTGCGACAGCGAGGGTGCTGCGTGAGATGCCGCTTGTGATTCCCGTGTGATAGAGTCTTTTGACTTGGGCATGGAGACAGGTTCCTATGTCACGAACGCTCTCTCTGCAAGTAAGCCGTGCAAAGGCCATGCAGCGATATTGTTCTGCGCAGAAAAATGATTTGACTTTGTGATTGCCGTTATAGCGTTTTACGTATCTGTGGAAGGTGTCCCACGGAAGATGATCCACGAGCAGAGAGAAAACCAATTTCCCCGTGGACATGATATCTGCCTCCTGTTATGTTGACAGGTACAGGTATCATGGGAAAGCGGATTTTGGACTTCGAGTCAGACGCATCTCTTAATGGTTGTTTTATGTTTGTAGTCAGGTAGTTGCAACACACTCAGCTAAAAACGTCGGGACAGCAGTGATAATCCCCTAAATCTTTACTTGACAAGCAATTAAGCGGGGGAATAGGATATCCTTGGGATGTATGGAACTTTCACAGCCTGCGATGCTCAGCTGACGTCAGTAATCTGTCAACCTGATATGATGGAGCAAGTGGCTGGTTATAGGCGCGATTAGTGCTATGTAAAGAACCAGTTCTTTTCACCTTTAACTGATCAAGCAAATAAGGAGAACATTGATGAAAATAGCACGAGGGACGGTTTTTAAGGTTTTGATGCTTGCGGGCGTTTTTTCGTGTGCCCTTGTGCTTGCAAGCGTTTTTGCATGTGTTACCGCTTTTGCCCATGATGAAATAACCGGTTCCCACGACGGTCCCGCGACAACGGCGAGTGAGGCGGCCGCGGGCACCGCAGACGACATGAAAAATTTTCTGCAACATGTGGTAAGGCATATGGAAAGCCCTGGTTACGGCTATGGGGAAATCTCAGAATTCCGTTTGGCTTTAAGTAAGGATGGAGGGGTTTTTAGGTCTGGTCCCTTCTACGTGATTTTATTGGATCCGGAAGACGGACAGGTAATTATGCATGGAGCTGATAAAAGCGTTGAAGACAGAAGGTTGCTCAGTTCGGAAGACACCGAAAGTGAAGATCTAAGAATGCTTATTGAAGATGCGAATGCGGACACGGCCCGGGAGGGGGTCTGTGGGGAGTATACCAAGGATGGTGAGACCAGAATGGGTTGTGCGGTCCTGCGAGACGGCCGACTTTTGTCAACCAAGGAAACTGCTATAGTCGTCGGCTATGATATTCGTGGGACGGAGCTCAGGAAGCTTGAATTTGAGCAACTTCCCGGCCATGATATTCCGCCGCTTGATGTGTCAGCTGACAAGATAGAAACTGCGGGTGATTTGGAAGCACAGAAAGAGGCTCTAAAAGATTATGTGCACTCGGTGATTGATGCCTACTACATAGATTTTCTTTTCAAAAGATCTTGTGACTTCAGCACGCTGCAAGGTCTTGAAAATGTGAATTTGAGGGCATTGACTAGGGCTCAAATAAAAGATTTTATTCCCACAATCAGGTCGTCAGGTGCCGGCTTGAACCCGTTGGACTATTGCAATGTTCTTAAGACTTCGTTATATCGACCTGTGATGAGGTCAGAAGATGGACCTTGGAAGTCCGGTTCCGTTTATCTTTTTATTATGGATAATGATGTGGATGTACAAAGAGTGCTTTTTAACGGGCTTGACGCGAAACTCGAGGACAAAAATCTCAAAGTTTTTGACGAGGCCGGACAAGATGTCGGAAAACTGATTATAGACGGAGTTAGGAGTGCTCCTCAAGGCGAAGGAGTTTTTGTTGAATATTGCTGGGACGATCCTGAATACGAAGGAGATGAAGTACGTGATACAGACGGAAACCCCCTTCAGGGGAAAGCCCCTGGCAAATCGTACAAGCTTAGCTACGTAGTAGACGCGGCTGACTATATGGGATTACCACCTCTTCAAGGTTCCGGTTCCCCGCATTATATCTTTGGTTCCGGCATTTATCCCAAGGAAGGAGAAGGGGATCTGCTGTCTGGGTGCGAGTTCTCTCGCGCAGTGACGGCAGAGGATGCTGCTGATGACGGAGGGTGTGCAGTCTCGGGAATTGGTGATACGCCTCAAAGCACAACGTTCAACCTGTTCTTGATAGTCTCCGCGTTGTTTCTTGCGATATCGTTCGGAAGACGCGTACGCGCATAGTATTAGGGGTTGGTTTCAGAGATTGTTTTCTGACCAGGGGTGCTGTTTGCCTGGATAATAGTTTTCTAGATGGGTCTTTGTTTTCCCGTGCAGCTCTAAGGCAGCTTAGGTTTTAGTAACGAAAAGTAAAAAGGGAGTGCTTCTTGGCACTCCCTTTTATTCGTGGGTGTGCCGAGCATGAACAGCAGCTTGGGGGTGAGAGTCCCCTATACAACCTGATGGCGGTGAAGTATTAGCGAAGCGCAAGGGCGATGTCGCGAGGCATGGTCTGAAGGAAGCGCGCAGCAAAGCCGCGACCCGATACCGAACGCCCGGCGGGCAGCTTAAATCCATCGAACCGCCACGTACGGACCCGTACGCGTGGTGGTGTGGGAGGGGAGGAATCGCGAGATTCCCCCCTATCCCGATTCAGTTTACCTCTATTTTCTTTGAAGGTTCCTCCTGCTTTCTCGGCAGGGTGAGGCGCAGGACGCCGTCTTTGTACTCGGCCTTTATGTTTTCTCTGTCTATGTTGTCATCAAGGAAAAAACTTCTCTCAAACGCTCCGTAGGATCTCTCTACCCTGAGATATCCTTCCTTCTCGGTCTTGTTCTCAAGCTTTTTTTCTCCCTTTATCGTAAGCCGGTTGTCCTTTACGTCTATGTCGAGATCTTCCCTGCTTACCCCGGGCAATTCCGCCGATAAAACGAAATTCCCTCCGTCATCGAAAATATCAACTCTCGGACTCCGGCCACTCTCCGTCGCATCGGAATCAAAAACCCTTGGGAAGACGCTTGCGAAGTTGCGAAAGACGTTTGCTGGCTCCAATAGATTTACTGCGTATTTCATTGTTTTTACCTCCATTTAAATAAATTTTTATCCCCGTTTCCCCTTCCGCAATTCCATATTAATCATCATCCGGGGGCACTCAAGGAAAAATTTTTCATTTTCCCCGGGTTGTATTTCCCGCCAAATAATGGTTTCTTTGATTACGGGAGAACCATTCATGGCGAGACGACAGGGCGGATATCTGGTCTCAAAGGCTCTTTACGACTTGGGAGTGAGAGACATCTTTACCCTCGGAGGGGGACACATAAACCCTGTTTACAGAGCCTGCACGGATCTTGGCATAAGGCTTGTCGACACCCACCACGAGCAGGGAGCCGCAATGGCGGCGGATGCTTACGGAAGACTCAGAAGAGTGCCGGGAATATGCCTTGTGACGGCGGGTCCAGGACTTACAAACGCCCTTACCGGGGTATCGGGTTCCTACTTGGCAAATTCTCCAATGGTTCTGATTTCGGGACGTTCGGGGATTGAGGAGAACGACAGGATGTCCCTTCAGGAAATAGATCAGGAAGCGATAGTAAGGCCAGTTACGAAGTGGGCGAGAACGGTTTACGAGGTATCGAGACTAGAAGAATACGTCTCGGCCGCCTACGGAGCCGCCATCTCTGCCAGGCCGGGGCCCGCGTATCTTGGAATGTCCTATGAGGTTCTTTATCCGAGCTGCGGCGAAAAGGAGACTTCGCCTGCGAGGGCTCCCGTTCCCGATACCGACTGTGAACCGCCCGAGCACAAGATCTCGCAGTTTTTCCGGTTGCTTTCCGCCTCGAAAAGACCTGTCGTAATTGTCGGAAGCGGCGGGTGGTACTCAGGTGCCGAGCAAAGTCTTTTGGAGTTTGCCGAGATGCTTGGAGCGCCTTTTTTCACTCTTAACATGGGAAGAGGGATCCTGCCGGACAACCACAAATGCTGCTTCGGGGCGGCATCACCTGCAAGTCCCGGGGGATTCAGGGAGATAAGCGCAAATGCAGACCTTGTGATCCTTCTTGGCATAAGGCTCAGTATCTATGCCGGGTTCGGAAAGACAATAAACCCCAAGGCCAAAACCGTCCAGGTGGATATCCATCCCGAGGAGCTCGGGAGAAACCGCCCGGCCGATCTCGGGGTAGTCTGTGATCTAGATTCTTTTCTCGCAAAAGCGAATCTATACGCCCGGGAAAACAAGACAAGATTCGATTTCCGTTCTTGGATGAAGGATGCCCGCTCCTCAAGGTCCCGCGCCCGCGCGGCGTTTCGCCGGACCGTTTCCAAATCGAAGGGAATCCACCCGGCCGCGGTAGCGAAAACTGTTTCGGACTACCTCGGGGGAGAGGGAATAATCGCGGTTGACGGGGGAGACTGCCAGTCATGGACAGACCTTTCATCCGAAGTGAGAAGACCCGGGCATTACCTTAAGGGAGGCCCGCTTGGGTGCATGGGCGTCGGAGTTCCTTTCGCTCTCGGGGCAAAGGTCGCTTTTCCCGAAAAGCCCGTGGCGCTTGTGACCGGAGACGGGGCCGTGGCCATGAATTTCATGGAGATGGAGACCGCGGTGAGACACTCTATCCCGTTTGTGGTGGTGGTCTGCAACGATTCCGCGTGGGGAATGACCAAGCACCAGATAGAGATAACCTATCCTGACGCGGGGGTAACCCAGGGAGTGGACCTCGGTTTTGTCGATTTTCACGAAATAATAAAAGCCATGGGCGGATACGGGGAGAAGATAGAGGAAATAAAAGACCTGACCCCAGGATTGGAAAGGGCTTTTTCCTCGGGGCTTCCGGCGGTGCTTAACGTGAGCACCGACCCTGACGCGGTAAGCGGCGCAACGCGGGTGATCACGGAGATGATGATGAGGGAGATGGACTGAAGTTCCCTTTCGGAGGGCTTTGCTGTCAGTCGTTTTTAAGCACGGCCAGAAAAGCTTCCTGCGGTATCTCCACCCTTCCTACCTGCTTCATCCTCTTTTTCCCTTCTTTCTGTTTTTCAAGAAGTTTTCTTTTCCTGGTGACGTCTCCCCCGTAGCACTTGGAAGTAACGTCTTTCCTCATCGCCCTTACGGATTCGCGGGCTATCACCCTGCTTCCGATTGCGGCCTGTATGACTACCTCGTAGAGCTGACGGGGTATAAGCGACCGGAGTTTCCCTATAAGCCCCCTTCCTCTCTCGTAGGCCTTGTCCTTGTGGGAAATTATCGAGAGCGCATCGACCATGTTTCCGTTAACCAGGATATCAAGCTTTATGAGGTCTGAGTCTTTGTATCCGGCGGGTTCGTAATCCATCGAGGCGTAGCCCTTGGTGACGGATTTCAGGGTGTCGTAAAAATCGTAGACTATTTCCCCAAGAGGAAGCTCGTATTCGATTATGGCCCTGTTTTCGGTCACGTAGCTTAGGTTCTTCTGTATTCCCCTTCTTTTTTCGCAGAGTTCGAATATTTGCCCCAGGTAATCCGAAGGAGTATGAACGAACACGGACACATACGGTTCCTGGAGCCGGGCTGAGCGGTCGCCGGTCGGAAGTTCGCTGGGGTTGTCGACGTACACTTCCCTTCCTCCCGGATAGATGGCCTTGTAAATAACGGTTGGCGCGGTAGTTATGAGGTTTACCTCGAATTCTCTCTCCATCCTCTCCCGCACGATCTCCATATGAAGCAGCCCGAGAAAGCCGCAGCGGAAACCGAACCCAAGCGCCAAGGACGTCTCGGGCTCGTAAACAAGTGACGAATCATTAAGCTTGAGTTTCTCGAGCCCTTCCTTGAGCCTGTCGTAATCTCCCGTGTCGATGGGATAGAGTCCGCTGAAGACCATGGGCTTTATGACCTTGAATCCCTCGAGGGGGTTTTCGGTGGGGGAATCGGCACCCGTTATCGTGTCTCCGACTCCGGCTTCCCCGATTTCTTTTATAGAGGCGGTTATGAATCCGACCTGTCCCGTTATGAGCTGCTCAAGTTCCTTTGCCTGCGGGGCAAACGCACCTATTTTCCTCACCTCGTATTTTTTGCCGGTCGCCATGAGCTTGATTCTCATGCCGAGCCTTACCGTCCCCTCGTATACCCTCACCAGCATCACGACGCCCTGGTATGAGTCGAACCAGCTGTCGAATATAAGTGCCTTGAGCCTCGAGTCCTCAGGGCTATTTGGCGGCGGCACAAGCGCCACGATCGATTCCAGTATCTCCTTTGTGCCGGTTCCGTCCTTGGCGCTTGCCAAAACGGCGTCTTCGGTGGAGATTCCGACTATATCCTCTATCTCTTTTTTCACTCTCTCGGGTTCGGCGGAAGGCAGGTCTATCTTGTTTATGACGGGTATCATCTCAAGCCCTGAATCAGCGGCCAGGTAAGCGTGGGCAAGCGTCTGGGCCTCGACTCCCTGGGAGGCGTCAACCACAAGCAGTGCTCCCTCGCACGCTATCAGGCTTCGCGAAACCTCGTAACTGAAATCGACGTGTCCGGGGGTATCTATCAGGTTGAACTCATAGGTTCTGCCGTCATCGGCCTTGTACCTCAGCCTTACCGCCTGGGCCTTTATGGTTATTCCCCTCTCCCTTTCTATTTCCATGTTGTCGAGGAACTGCTCGGTTTTCTCGCGTTCGCTGAGGGTGCCTGTGAACTCAAGAAGCCTGTCGGCAAGAGTTGATTTGCCGTGGTCGACGTGGGCTATTATGGAGAAATTTCGAATTAGATCTGTTTCCATGGTCAGGCTGAAAGTATAAAGTAATGTCCTTATGTTTCAAACGCCGTGAAACCGCCTTACATTTCAATAAAGGAAAGGCCGACCATAGGCGCTTGCCAAGGGGTTTTTTAAGGGTCGGTAAGAACAGTAGCGACGACTTTTTGTTTCTAAGTAAAGATCGTGGTTTAAATTAAACTGCACCCTGTGTTATAATGAAAACCTTGTATTATTCGAAATAGGAGGATTAGGATGAAAAAAGGAATCATTGCAGGGCTTGCCGCACTGCTCGTTACAGGTTTGCTAAGTCCCTTAACAAATGCTTTCGAACTTGAAAAGCTCGTTGTGCTCGGAAGCCGTTTTGAGGAACGCAGCGTTTCCGACTCCCCGGTTCCCGTTGACGTCATAACCGAAGAGGAGATTGTCGCTACGGGGCAGACCGAGGTAGGACGGGTTATTCAGGAACTCATACCGTCTTTTAACTTTTCGAGTTCGACCATAAGCGACGGAACGGACGCTCTGCGTCCCGCAACGCTTAGGGGCCTTGGACCTGATCAGGTTCTTGTTCTGGTTAACGGAAAGCGCCGCCACAAAAGCGCCCTGATACACGTAAACACCTCCGTTGGTCGTGGTACCGCGGGTGTTGACATGAACACTATTCCCGTAAGCGCGATAAAAAGAATCGAGGTGCTTAGGGACGGTTCTTCAGCCCAGTACGGATCAGATGCTATATCCGGTGTTATAAACATAGTCCTTAAGGACGGCTATGATGGTAAGGTCACGGCATCTGTGGGACAGCTTTACGAAGGGGATGGAGAAACTCTGGTGGCAAGCCTAAACAAGGGTTTTTCGCTTGGCGGCGAAAGCGTCGTGAACGCTACGCTTGAAGTAAGGGACAGAGGACGTTCCAACCGGGCTGGGGCAACGGCGCTTATTCAGTATCCAGACAGCGAATGTGTGAATGAGGACGGTAGTACGGCTCTGTGTAGCAGCCTAGACGGGACACTGACGCTTTCAAATAACAGCGTAAACGATCCCGAACGCGCTTTTGACAGAAACAGCTTCCGGATCGGCGATGCGGACTCAACGCACGTAAGCTTTGTGCTTAACATGAGGGCGCCGGTGGATCTGATGGACGGGGAGATCTACAGTTTTTTTGACCTGTCCACAAGAGAAAACCAGAGCGGAGGTTTTTACAGAAGGGCGAATGAGCCTGCGAAAAACCCTGCAGGATCGGAGTATCCAGACGGTTTTCTTCCCCTTATCAACACCCGCATAAATGATTACGCATTCGGCGCGGGTTTCGAGGGAGACCTTACCGACAGCGTCAAAATGGACGCGAGCTATGTAGTGGGCGGAAACACTTTTTCCTTTGACATCAGTAATTCCCATAATGCCTCGTGGATCAGGTGTCATACCGGTGAAGCGGAAGCGGAGCAATGTTCCTCCGACGTGGATTACACCGGCTCAATTCCATTGTCCGCCGATGCGGGAGAGTTGAAGCTTTTTCAACATACAGCGAATCTGGATTTCAGTACTCCTTTTACATTCGGAAATCTCGCTTGGGGAGGTGAGTACAGAAGGGAGGAATACGAAATAGCAGCCGGCGAGAGGTATTCATACGAAGACTACGATGGTCCTGAAGGCGCGGGGATCGGTGGAATTCAGGTGTTTCCTGGTTTCAAACCTGATGATGAGCTTTCGGAATCAAGGGACGCTTTTTCCGCTTACGCCGACGCGGAGTTTGACGTAGGGGAAATGCTGCTTTTAAGTCCCGCCGTGCGGTATGAAAACTACAGTGACTTTGGAAACACGTTTAACGGAAAGCTCTCCGCCCGAGCGGCACTTTCCGATTCTTTCGCTTTGCGCGGTTCTGCGAGCACGGGTTTTAGGGCTCCCTCCATGCAGCAGATTTATTTCAACCAGATCTCAACGCAGTTTAACCCAAATGATCAGGGAGTTCTCGTAGCATCTCAAACAGGAACTTTCCGTAACGATGGTGATGTGGCGGAAGCACTTGGCGTCCCAGAGCTTAAAGAAGAAACTTCAAGGAATTTCAGTGCCGGTTTTGTTTTTAACCCGGTACCTGCTCTCACTATTACAACAGATTTTTATTACATACTTATTGACGACCGCGTTATTCTGAGCGGTCGGATAGGAAATGATAAAGTCGCTGCTGTTTCGCAATCAATAAAGGATAGATTAGTGTCTGCAGGAGCGGAGGAAGCCCAGTTCTTTATGAATGCTGCGGATACTACGACCAAAGGAGTGGATATAGTCGCAAGCTTTGACCATTCTTTTGCCGACACTTCCACTTTAAGGCTTGTTTTAGCCGGAACGATAAACGAAACCGAGATCACAGATGTAAATCTTCCGCTAGGTCTCCCCGAAGAGCTTTTTACGGAACAGGACCGTTCAATAGTGGAAGAATGGCAGCCTAAAGATCGTTTCTCCCTCTCGAGTACTTATTCAAAAGGCTTCGCGTCTCTACTGGTCGCGGTTCACCGCTACGGAGAGTATACGGTTGTTGATGGTGGTGAACAGACTTATGGTGCCAAGTACTTGACCGACGCGAGTCTCAGCCTAGGCTTGGGCAAAGTCGGCACGCTTAAGGTTGGAGCAAATAACCTTTTTAACGTAAAGCCTGACAAAAACGATCTCCAATCAAGAAGCGGTAAGATATATGATCACGACGGATCCCTTATAGTCGATACTCCGGGAATTTTCACCTACTCCCGGCGCTCGGCGCCTTTCGGATTTAACGGCGGTTATTACTACATGGCTTACGAGTACAGCTTCTAAGCCTGTCTCGCTGCAACGATATTTTCCTGCCGGGATAGTTTGGTCCCGGCAGGAATTTTTTCCAATTCCCTCATATCGCAGATGACTTTATTACCATAAGTTTTTCGTGGGTCATCTCGCGCATCGTGTACGGAATTCCTCCAGTTCCGATCCCCGAATGCCCGGCTCCCCGAAAAGGCATCCAGTCGACCCGGAACGCGGAGTGATCGTTTACAAGCACTGAAGCCGCCTTTAACTTCTTTACGGCCTCAAGTGCGGTATCGATGTTCTTGGTGAATACTGACGCCTGAAACGAGTAGGGGAGGCTGTTCGCCAGTTCTACGGCCTCGTCCATTCCTTCGTAAGAGTAAACCGCTATAACGGGTCCGAAAATCTCCTCACGCGAGAGTCTGCAGTTCTGGCTCGGGTTAAGGATTACCGTGGGCTCGTAGCAGGTTTTCCCGATTCTCCTGCCTCCGCAAAGAAGCTCCCCGTCTTTTCTCAAAGCCTCTTTTACCCAGTTGTGAACTCTTGTGACCTCCCTCGGGCTTATGAGGGGGCCTATATGCGTTTCTTCGCTCATCGGGTCTCCGACTTTTGTCTCAAGAGCGAGTTTTTTAAGTCCTTTGGCGACTTTTTTCACTACCGACCTCTGCGCGGAAACGCAGACCTGTCCCGCGTGGTAGAAGCCGCCTTTTGCAAGAAGGGGAAGCATGTCGTCTATGTCGGCGTCGCGCTCTACTATCACGGGAGCCGCGCCCCCGTGTTCAAGAGCGCATCTTGTTCCCGGCGCGAGTCTTGACCTCAGGTGCCACCCCACTTTGGCGGAGCCGATGAATGTGAGGTAGTTGACCCTTCTGTCTGTGGCCAGTGCTTCGGCGAGCGTATCGTCCACTATAACGGCGCGGGCCCATTTTTCCGGAAGACCGCTTTCGTAGAGAGCCTCAAGCAGGTTAAGGCAAGAAAGGGGAGTATTAAGCGCGGGCTTTATGATTACCGGGCAGCCGACGGCCACCGCGGGGATTATCTGGTGAACGGCGAGGTTAAAAGGGTGATTGAAAGCCGAGATGGCCACCACAACCCCTATAGGTTCCCTGATAGTGAATGCCATCCTGTTAAGGGAAGCGGCGTTTGAGCCCATGGGTATTTCCTCTCCTCCGAGGTTAGAGAGAGATTCGGTCGCCACCTTTATTCCGTTTATGGTTCTTGTGATCTCGGCTCTGGTGTCAATGAGGGGTTTTCCTCCCTCTGCGGCGGCGTCCGCTACGATACGGTCGTAGTTTTTCTCGACAAATGCCTTGGTTCGCTCGAGGATCTCTATTCTTTGTGGAATGGGAATTCTTTCTGACGGCCGGTCGGCAAGAGTCCTTGCCGTGGAAAGCGCTTTTTGCATCTCCCTTTTGCTGGTCACGGGGATTTTTCTTATGAGTTTTTCGTCGTAGGCTCCAAGAACCTCAAGTGTTTTCGGCATGCTTTTTCCCTCCTCCGCCCTTTGGTGTGGGCTTTTTGTTTTTTTAGATACCTGATTTTAAGGCACTTTACATGCTGACAGAGGGTGTTTATATTGAGAAATAGAGGTTATTTTCATGATTATGCGCGGAATTGCCCTAATTGTTTTTGCGGTTGCGGTTCTTGTTATTTGGCCACTTCTGCCTGCAGGCGGAGAACAGGCTGAAAAACCCCTGCCCGAGGGGATCATGGGGCTTACAGCGGAGCAGTGGAAAAAGAAGCTTTCGCCTCTTGAGTACAAGGTGCTTTGGAAAAAAGGCACGGAAGCTCCTTTTTCGGGAAAACTGCTTTACAACAAGGAGAAGGGAACCTACGTTACCGCCGGCTGCGGGCAGCCCGTTTTTTCCTCCGAACATAAATACGATTCAAAAACCGGATGGCCGAGCTTCTGGAGACCCATAAGCGAGGACGCCGTGAAGATAGTTCCCGACAACTCCTTCGGGCTCAGGCGCTATGAGGTAGTATCAAGTGAATGCGGAGAACACCTGGGACATGTTTTCAAAGATGGCCCTCCTCCGACGGGACTTCGATACTGCATAAACTCGGTCGCTTTGGATTTTATTCCCTCCCAGTAATGCCGCTTTGCCCCGGGTTGCAGATGTAATTTTGCTTGACATTGAATACGCACCTGTGATAGAAGCATGATTAGCGGTCCCTGTCTTGGGACCGGGAACGGTTATGATCTCATACAGGAGGTATGGTTAGTTATGGTTCCAATAGAAGCTTTATTAGGTTACGTTTTGCTGCTCGTAGGGTTCGTGTTCTTTGCGAACGGAATGACCCTTTTGGGTAAAACCGGAGCAAAAGAAGTGGGCGTGCTCAATCTCGGAGTCGGCGTTCTTATAGCGATTGCCGCTTGGAAGCTGCACACCCTTGGTCTTACGGCGGCTACCGCGCTTGTGTCGGTATTTGCGTTGATATACCTGATAGTCTACGCGGTATTCGTACACGGACACGACGCGAAAGGGCTTGGAGTGTACTGTCTTTTCGCTACGGTAGTGTTCATATGGTACGGAGCTCACTTCCAGGCACTTGGGCTTGCGGAGTTTGCGTACTTCTGCTGGGCTTGGGCTTTGCTTGTACTTCTTTGCTTCTTAGCGTTTTCGCAGGGCAAGGATCTCGGTAAGCCGATAGCCTATCTGTTCATAATAGAGTCCATTGTGACTCTGCTGATACCGGGGATGCTTCTGCTTACAGAAAAGTGGAATCCTCTCGGAGGAGTACCAGGCTAAGGTTGGCTTTGCCTTGTTTCCCTGAAACAGTCCGGCTTTTTAAGTGTCGGAGCAACCGGGAAGCACGAGATTTTTAAGAGTCTGTTTTGTTTCGGCTAGGCAGTCCGAAACTTAACGAAAGTTTGCGAGGAGACTTCGGTTTCAAATGGTTTTTGATGCGGTGGTCACCGAGCAGATAATTCCTGGCCCTTGAGGCGAGGAAGTGCCGGTTTACAGGTGGTTAGAAAAGAGGGGGACTTTCTTCAAGTCCCCCTCTTTTCTTGCTTTTTCCGTTCCGTTGGTCTTCTGACTTCAGTTGGGTTTGAGTTTCGTATATAAACCCAAGTCAGCAAATTCCGGAGTTTTTACGCTTCTTCTTTTCTCTGGACGAGAATTACCCACTTTCCCTTCTGGACGGGTTTTTCAGCGTCTTTGTGGGTAAATACATTTACCTCAAAGATAAAAAATCCCATGTTCGGACGCTTGTGTTCCCTTTTCTCAACGAGCTTTCTCGTTATGTGAATCGTATCACCTGGGAATACCGCTCCCGAGAATCTCCAGTCTTCAAGCCCCATGAAAGCGACGGTAGCGAGTCTCGGCATGGTAAACCAGAGGCCCGTTGCTATGGAGGTGACCAGCATGCCGTGGGCTACCCTTGTCTTGAAAACGGTTTTCTTGGCGAACTCCTCGTCTATGTGCATATTGTTGTAATCTGCGGAAAGTCCCGCGAAGTTGACGATGTCGGCTTCAGTAATCGTCCTTCCTGAGCTTTTGTGCTCGTCTCCCTCGTTCAGATCTTCGTAAAAAAGTTTTGGCATCTTTGGTTCTCCTTTTTAACCCGCTGGTTTGAATTTGGGCAGTGTGACCTCGTCGGTAACGTCATCGAAGCAGACCTGCACTTCCATCCCTATGGACACTTCATTCGGATCCACGTCAACCACGTTGGACATCATCTTA
>MKWU01005480.1_pt1 | contig 13784 bp, 6 predicted proteins | sample 809101 | NCBI WGS metagenome assembly MKWU01 (sample SAMN05860141, study PRJNA318959) | sponge metagenome | host: Aplysina aerophoba | place: Slovenia: Piran, Adriatic Sea, Gulf of Piran | collected 2013-05-07 | reverse complement strand
TCATCTGGATGTAGAAGAGGACTTCCGGAGCGATGCCGTGGCCCGCGGCCCAGGCGCACCAGTCGGGGACGTCGACCTTGATCTCGAGGTGGACGAAGCGCGACGCCAGCGGCGTCGGCATGCGGTGGGTGACGCCGCGGTCGCCATCGCGGTTGCCGCAGGCCATGAGGGAGGCGCCTTCGGGGAGCTCGTACTCTCCGCATTTCCGGTCGCGGACGAGCTGGAACAGCGCGGCCTGCACCATCGGCACGCCGGAGGGGAGCTCCTCCAGGTTGACGAGGTAGAGCGCGGTGCTGGTGCTGGGCGGCAGAAAGTCTGGCGGGGCCCAGCGGGTGCGGTTGTCGTCGTCGCGCCAGGGGATGCCGCGAAGGTCGACGGGGTCGAGGAGCAGGGCGCGCACGTCGTAGTAGGTGCGACCGCCTTCGGCGGCGACCTGCTGCGCGACCTCGCTCTTGCCGCAGCCGGGAGCCCCCCAGACCATCACGGGCTGCCTGGCCTCGACCAGGACCTTGAGGGTGGTGGCGAGTTCGCTCGGCCGCAGCGTGTAGTCGGCGGAGATCGTGTCTGGATCGGTCATGGCGGATTCCGTGCGGTGAGTGGGCACGGGCGAACACGCACTGCGCACCCGCCCGCTCACCGGAAACCGCGCTGGCCGTTCCTCCCTGAGACTAACTGCGGAAGGCCGGTGACCGACGGAGACTGCGGCGCAGCGGCGGTCAGCCGCTCGTCCGGGCCGCTCCGGCAACGTCGGCGCCGACGACGCAGCCGACGTGGATACGGCCGGTCCAGGCACCGGAGCGGGCGGCAGCATTGCCGTCGCGGACCTGCTGCCTCAGTTCCATCCAGAGGCGTTCGAGGACGTTGTGGCCCTGGTGGGGCGCCCGTGGGCCGGGAGCCCCACCAGGCATCGCGCGCGGGCGCGGACACCTCGACGATGGGGCGGTCGCCGGTGGTGGTCAGCATCGGATCCATCTTCGGCGGGTTCGCTTCGCGCTTCATGCGCAGCACCCGGCGCATGAGGTCGACGCGCCGCGCGTTCCAGCCGGGATGGATGCCGAAGCCCGGGGTGCGCCGATGGGCGGACGAGACGGGCGCGCCGTTAGCGTCGGCGAAAGAACGTCTCGATCCGTTCTCACGATAGTCGAAGGACGAATGATTGCATACGCTCGGTCGGTGGCTCCTTTGCTGTGAAAAGCGCCGGATCGCTCCCGGTGGCGGTTGGGCGGGGTAGCACCCCGTGGCCAGCAGGGGAGCCACACCCGCAAGACTGTCAAACCGATGCGCTACCGACGAACATCCTTGGACCGGCGTCGTCAATGGGGACGGCGAGAGGGCGGAAATTGTCGAGCTCGCCCCAGACGGCGGCGGCGAAGCGGAAGCCGCAGGACGGCTCTCTGATGTGGATGCGCATCGGTTGATCGGGTTCAGGCGGCCGTCACGGGCGCGAGGGGGGACTCGCTCCCCCGTCCAGGACCTCGGCCCCTCGCATTCTGGGCTCTGCCTCCCGACATCGGGGATGTCTTGATGCGGCGCCGGGGGGTCGAGGAATTGCGATGCCGGGTCGGTGTGCGGGATCTGACCGGAAGCGGCCGGTTATGCCCGCAAGGGCGAAGCCGCCGCACGGGAGTGCGGACGGCAGCGGGTCCCTGCCTTGGCAGCATGGGGCGCACGAGGCCTTGCCACATCGCCGTAGTGGAATCGGGTGATCGCGGATGGGAGGAAGGGGTGTCGGAAAGAAGTGCCGGCGCAACGTGATTGACTGGCTGGTGCCCGACTGACACTATGCCATCAACATTCTTCGAAAAATGACAGCTACATGGCAGGAACGACCTATCCGCGTCTGGTCCGGCCACCCGGGCAGAGCTTCTTTCTCCTCGGCGTCCGCGGAGTCGGCAAGAGCACCTGGGCCCGAGCGCAGTTTCCCGATGCGCCACACATCGACCTCCTCGACGAGGCCCGCTACCAAGACTACCTCGCCGATCCATCCCTCTTCGCCGCCGATCTGCAGTCCGCGGTGCCCGGCAGCTGGGTGGTGGTCGACGAGATCCAGCGCCTGCCCAATCTCCTCAACGAAGTTCACCGGCATATCGAGGATCGGCGTCTCAACTTCGCCCTGCTCGGATCGAGCGCGCGGAAGCTCAAGGCGTCAGGCGTCAACCTGCTCGCTGGCCGGGCACTGCACAAGACGATGCACCCCCTGACTCCGGCCGAGCTGGGCGAGGACTTCGACATCGAAGCCGCCCTCGATACGGGAACCATCCCCCTGGTCTGGGTCGCCGAAGAACGGCGCCCGGTGCTAGAGAGCTATGTCCGGCTCTACCTTCGCGAGGAGGTTCGAGCGGAGGGGCTGGTGCGGAACCTTCCGGGATTCGCGCGCTTCCTGCCCATTGTCGCTCTCTACCACGGCCAAGTCGTCAACATATCCGGCATCGCGCGCGACTGCGGGGTCGCGCGCACCACGGTGCAGGGCTACCTGGACATCCTGGAGGACACGCTGCTTGCGTTCCGCCTCCCTGCCTTTCAGCCACGACTGCGGGTACGAGAGCGCCACCATCCGAAACTCTACTGGGTCGATCCAGGCCTGGTCCGCGCGGTGAAGAAGCTGCACGGGCGGATCGCGCCCGAGGAACGTGGCGCGCTCCTGGAAGGCTGGGTCCTACACCTCCTGCGGGCGCATGCAGAGGAGGGTGAACTGTTCGACGAGCTGCACTACTGGGCGCCGCACCCAGCGAACCGCACCGAAGTCGACTTCCTGCTGCGCCGGGGTCGAGAGTTGGTGGCGATCGAGGCCAAGTCACAGCCGCGCTACCACACCGGCATGCTGCCGGGACTGCGCGCGATCGCGGAGCTCCCGGGAACGGTGCGGCGCGTCCTGGTCTACGGCGGCAAGCGGTCATTCCGGACTGGGGACGGGATCGACGTGTGGTCCACCGACCGGCTGCAACAAGCACTCGCCGAGACCACCCTGTGGCCCTAGCTACGGTCCGCCATGGCTGCGCCGACATGGCAGTGCCACCCCGATTCGATCTTGATCGTTTGGTGTGTCTCACTATGACGAGGCTGGGTCAGCTACACTTCGATCACTTCATCAACGAACCACATCTCAACTTCACTTTGGCGGACAGAGGCACATGGCCGCGACGCTGACCTGGCTCGACCTGACGGCAAGTGACCGGGACAGGATGCGGCAGGTCCTGGATCTCTTCAAAGAGCAGGGTACCGTCGATGAGATGGGCCTCGGCCGCCTGCGCGATGCGCTTTCCGAAGCCCTGTTTCCTGGAACCTCGACGATTCAAACCCGATTGCGCTACGTGCTGTTCGTGCCCTGGATATATCGGCAGCTCGAAGCCAGGCGCGTCGCATCTTCCAGCGTTTCGGCGCAGTTGCGGAAAGCAGAGCTTGAGCTTATCGGACCCCTTCTCGAGCACGGCACGTCCCAGGGCGTAATCGGCGAGCGCTCGCGTGGCTCTCTCGCTCGGCGACCAAGCTCGGTCTACTGGACCGCGCTCATGCGCTGGGGCCTGTTCATGCATGAACGGCCCCAGGGTTGGTATCACGACCACTTCACCGGCCTCCTGCACGGCCGGGTCGCGGAAGAGGCGGCGGACGACCCGGGCATTACCCAGACGCGCCAACCGAACTGGCATCCCCGCTTGCCCGATCCTCCGGAAGCGTTTCCCGGCGAGGCGTCCTTTGACTTGACCCGAGAGGAGGCGGTGTTTCTCCAGGGGCGAATCGAGGAGCGGTGCGCAGGGACGCTGCTGGCTTGGCTTGCCCGAGAAGGATTGGACGCTCCACGGGACGGTTGCTTCTGGGACGACAGCGCCGCGGCGCACGCCCCTGCCGGGCTCAGGGACACGATGGAACTCGCCCGCCGGTTCTCCCTCCACGTCGAGGGCATGCCGCTCCTCTACAACCTGCTGCTCGCCGAGCGCCGTCACTCGGAACATGGCGGCGATGAGGCGCTCATCGACCGGTACCGGCAAGACATCGGCGAATGGGCTGTCAGGGAAGCCGTAGAGAACATCTTCGATACGGCCGAGCTATGGACGTTCGCCGCCTCCCGCAAGGTCCAGGTTCCCCGTTTGCAGCGCAATTTCGTTGAAGCCTGGACATCGCGCCTCTCGGATATCGGCTCCGCCGCGATTGCCGATGATCGCGCTTCGCGCAGCCTGATCGAAAATCGTGAGCGACAGCTCAAGGGGCCGCGGGCACGCCTGCACAATCCCGCCCGTCTCCTGGACTGGAGCGGCCAGGTCGGAGTCGGCCGGATGAATTTCCGGTGGCACCGGGTTCATCGGATGCTGCTCGACCTCCATGGAGGGCTCACAGCCTGATGCTTTCACCCGATTCCAGGACGGTCGCCTTCGACCTGCTTCGCCCGCCCACAGGCCACGAGCTCGACTTCGCGCTGCTGACGACCTACACGCTCGACCTGGAGGCGCTGCTCGCGCTGCCCTTGGGGCTTGTCGCTCGGTCGGACAACGGGCTGGAGGACCTGCTTGCGGATCCGCTACTCCTATTGGAGGCCTTGCGCCGCGCCGGTGAACGAATTCACGTCTTCGTGGATCGGGCCGGCATAGCCATTCCGTGCACGAGGCGTGAGCTCTATGCGCTACTGGAACCGAGCGTTCATCCGGTGCGCGCGCCGGGCGGCGGGGCATTCCATCCCAAGGTCTGGGTGCTGCGCTTCCTGTCCGAAAACGGAGCGCCGCTGATACGCGTCGCGGTCCTGTCGCGGAACCTCACTTTCGACCGTTCCTGGGACATCGCTTTCGCAACCGAGGCTTCTCCCAACCGGAGGCAACGGAGTGCCGGGAGCCGCCCTCTCGCCGAGTTCGTCCGAGGTCTTCCGGAACTCTGTGCCGAACCACCGAACCCTTCTGTACTGGACAAGATATTGGCGCTGGCCGACGAGATCTCACGCACCCGTTTCCTGGCCCCCGGCGGGTTTTTCGACGACCCGGTGGCGTTCCACGTCCTCGGCATGGGCAGGGGGCAGGCTCCGGGCAAGCCCTGGCAGCCGATTTCCGGCGGATACGACATTCTGGCCGTCGCTCCATTCATTGGGAGCACGGCCCTGGATACTGTTGCCGGGATGGGCACCGGCGAACGGATTCTTGTGAGCACGCGCGAGCAGCTGGACAGGCTGTCGGACAACGCGCTGGCCAGCTGGACCCGGGTCTGCATGCTGTCGGACGCCGCTCTCGACGAGTCCGAGGACGAAGATGCCGGCAGGCCCTCCGGGCTGCACGCCAAGTTCATCGCGGTCGAGCATGGCTGGGACGTCACCTGGTTCGTGGGCTCCGCAAACCTCACCTATTCGGCGTTTTCCGGCACGAACGTCGAGGTCATGGCTGCCCTGAGTGCCCGCAAGGGTCGCCGCAACGGCAACAGCGGGTACGGGATCGGGCGCTTCCTGGAGTCCGGATTCGAGACGCTCTGCGAATCGTATCGACGGGGCGAGCCCGAGACCGAGACGCCGGAGATGGAAGAGGCGCAGGAACGACTGGAGGCTGCCCGGGGCGCGCTTCTCGATGCCGACCTCAAGGTCGTCTGCTCTCCGTCCGGCGAGAATTGGACGTGGAGCCTCGAAGGTCTCTTCTCCCTCCCGCAAACCGATGTGGAGATCGAGGCGTGGCCGATTTCTATCGCGAAAGAACAAGCGCGCCAGCTCCAGCTCCCCCTGACCTGGACCCTCCCGATCCAATGGCTCACCAGGCTGGTTGCCTTCCGTCTCCATGTTCCGGTGCCGGGCGTTGACGACATTGGCTTGACGCTCAGCCTGCCTGTCGAAGGCATGCCCGAGGACCGCATGCACCATGTGCTCAGGAGCATGATCGGCGATTCCGCACGCTTCATGGCCTTCATCCGCGCGTTGCTGGGCGGCCTCGACGGAATGGTCGAGTGGGCGCGAGGCGGCGACGCCAACGGCGGCGGCGCGTCCTGGGCGGACGTGCCAGGTGAGGAGACCCTTCTGGAGGGGCTTGTTCGCGCCGCCTCTCGCGATCCCGGACGCCTGGAGCCGGTACGCCGCCTGATAGAGGACTTCCGCGGCACCGAGGAAGGTCGCCGCATCGTCCCCGACGACTTCCTTGAGCTCTGGAGCGCGGTGGAAGAGGTGTTGCGCGAGGACAGGCGCTCATGATCCGGCCTGTCCCCCAGGAGATCCTGAAACCGCTGAAGCCGTTCCAGCGCCGCACCGTCGACCACGCTTTCCGCCGCCTGTTCCTGGATGCGGACAGTACGTCCCGCTTCCTCGTTGCTGACGAGGTCGGCCTGGGGAAGACGCTGGTCGCGCGCGGAATCATTGCCAAAGCCATCGATCACCTCTGGGAAGACGTGGACCGGATCGACGTCGTCTACATCTGCAGCAACGCCGGCATCGCCCGTGCCAATCTCCCGAAGCTCCAGATCGGGGGCGCCAGCGAGCGGTCGTTCGCACTGGCAACCCGTCTCACCATGTTGGCAACCGGACTCGCGCCCGCAGACGACGGGTCGAGTTTCATGGAAAACAAGCTGAACTTCGTCAGCTTCACGCCGGGCACGTCGTTCGAGATGGGCCATTCGGGTGGGCAGAGGCGCGAGCGGGAGGTCCTGTTTCATCTCCTGGCTCCGCACGTCGACCGTCTGACGCCGTTGATGAACCTCTTGCAGGGGTGGGTGACCAAGAAGGATGGCTGGCGTAGAGGGCTCGAAACGGAACTCCCCATCGAACCCACAATTCGACGGGATTTCGATGAGGAATTCGAGAAGCGGGACGACCTGCAGCTCAAGCTGCACGACCTCCTCGACAACTCGTTCCATCGCTACCGGCGCCACTGGCCGGACGAGGCCAGATGGAGACGCGATGAGCTGGTCGGCGAATTGCGGCGGTTGCTGGCCGCGGTGTGCATCCGCGCCCTGGAACCGGACCTGGTCATTCTGGACGAGTTCCAGCGGTTCAAGCCCTTGATCGAGACCCGGGAAGACCGTCGCAGTCCGGCCGCCGAACTCGCCCAATCCCTGTTCCAGACCAAGGCGCATGACGGCCGCCCGGTTCCCACGCTGCTCCTCTCGGCGACGCCGTACAAGCTCTACACGACCGACGCCGAGATCGAGCAGGAGGACCACTACGAGGACTTCCTGGCCACGACGCGGTTCCTGTTCGGCGGCCGGGAAAACCGTGTCGAGGCGCTGGCAAGCGGTCTCGCCCGGTTTGCCAATGCCCTCAAGCGGGCGACCCCGGACGACAGCGGTTCGCTCCAGGCGGCGGCCATTGCCAAGACGGCCGTCGAGAATGCTCTTCGAACGGTGATGGCCAGGACCGAGAGGGTTGCCGCCAGCGACGAACGGGACGCGATGTTGACAGAGCCCGGAGTCAGGCTGTCGCTCAAGCCGGTCGACGTGCGCCAGTATCTCGCGGCCGACGCGCTGTTCGAAGCCGTCGGCGACCGGGACCCGATGCCGTTCTGGAAGTCGGCACCCTATCTGGTCCATTTCATGCGGGGCTACAAGTTCAACGAGCGGCTCGATGAGACGATCGAACTTTCGCCTTCCAAGGTCGCCTCGGTACTGGGATCGCATCGGAGCTCTTTCCTGTCGGCAGCGAGCCTGCACCAGTGGTCCGAAATAGACCCCGCGCACCCCAAGATGCGGGAGATGGTGAGCGATCAACTCGACCGGGGCGTCTGGCGTTTGCTGTGGGTCCCGCCAACTTTGCCCTACTGGCCGCTGGACGGTCCTTTCCACGACAAGGCAGGGGTCACCAAGACACTGCTGTTCTCCGCCTGGAACGTCGTGCCCGACGTCGTCAGCGCCGTCCTCAGCTACGAGGCCGAGCGACGCATGACCGGAGGCAGGATCCGCGCCTACATGGACCCGGCAAGGCAGCAGGTTCCCTTGCTGCGCCTGACCCAGTCCGCGGCCCGTGTCCGGTCTCGCCACCGTCTTCTGCTCCTTCTTCTGCCATGCCTGCCACTTGCCGACCGGACCCATCCGCTGAACGCCCCGCCCGGGCAAGATCGCCGCAAATGGGTTCACGACGCAGTCGAGACCCTGCTGTCCGCTCCCGGCCTCCCGGACCCGCAGGACGGGCCGATCGACGACCGCTGGGAATGGGCGGCGCCCCTGCTTCTCGATCCCGAGTTGCGGACCTTCCTGGAGGCATGGCGGGATGGAGACATTCCGGCGATCGAAGGCGACGATTCCCTGCCACGACCGAATCCGGAATTGCTCGGCGCCTATGTCGACGACCTCCTCGACCTGCCGCTCGATCAACTCAGGCGTCGTCCGCCCGGCCTCGTCGATCTCCTGACCGAGGTCGCTCTGAGCGCTCCCGCGATCCTGGCCCTGCGCAGCCTCGATGCCACGCCCGCCCTGGCGGCCGACACTCGCCGTCGGCTGGCCGTCACCGTCGCCGATGCCTTCTGGAGCCTTTTCAACCAGCCCGCGGTGATTTCGCTTCTGCGCCAACTGTCGGCCGGAAAGAAGGCTGCGCGCGACGACACGGCCTATTGGCGGCTGGTCCTGGAGTATTGCCGGCAAGGAAATCTCCAGGCCGTGCTTGACGAGCAATGGCACCTGCTGTGGGAGCAGCATGCCTGGTCGGCATCCGCTGACGCAGCGGACGTCGCAACGGAGTGTGTCAAGACGCTTGTCAACGTGGTTCAACCCGTGAGGTCGCGGGTGCACGGCCGTTTTCTCGAAGCCCGCGACAGGGATCGGGTGGAACCGGAGGAAATCCGTATCCGCACCGTGTTCGCCCTTCGCTTCGGCCATCTGCGCGCGGAGAACGACGAGAACATCAGTGAGGACATGGTTCGAGCCGCGTTCAACAGCCCGTTCCGGCCCTTGGTGCTCGCTAGCACCTCCATAGGGCAGGAGGGGCTGGATTTTCATCCTTGGTGCCATCGCCTGGTGCACTGGAACCTGCCCGGTAACCCAGTCGACCTCGAGCAGCGCGAGGGTCGGGTCCACCGCTACAAGGGCCACGCCGTCCGGCGCAACGTCGCCGCCGTGCACGGCGAGTCTGCGCTTGAGTCGTGGCAACCCGGCGACGACCTTTGGACGTTGATATTCCGACGCGCGGATCGGGCGGCCCGGGAGGCTGGCGCCTCCGATCTGGTTCCCCACTGGATCGCTTCCGGAGATTGCCGGGTGGAGCGCCACGTGCCGCTGCTGCCCTATGCAAGGGAGGTCGAGGCGTTCGGGCGCCTGAAGCGCCAGCTCGCCGCCTATCGTGTCGTCTTCGGCCAGCCGCGACAACAGGAGTTGATCGCTCTGCTCGAACGGGCCGACTTCTCGGTCGGTCAACTTCGAGAGTTGACAATCGACCTGTCTCCGCCGGATGCTGAAATCGGCCCTGCAATCCAACCCTGACCTGAATTGTGTCGGGAAACAATCTCGATGAACGATTTGCACGCGGTGGACGTGAAATGTCTGCATGGCCATCTTGAAAATAGGTATCGACAGGGCGCTCGACGAGCTCAACTCCCAAGAGGGGGGATATGTTTTCAACGCCTGGCCGTGGTACTTGGCAGGCAGCGATGGCCCGAATCCACCGCACATCTGGAAGCCGGCCCGAATGGGTTCCGTGAGGTTTTGGAAGGGCTCAAGAAGGCCTCGTACCGGTCTGAACTTGCGGGAACGGGGGTCGTATGAACCTAGACGATTTAATCGCAGATACTAGGACGTCGCTGGACGAGACTATTAGGCAGCAGATTGATCCGGCAGGCTTCACGCGCGATCAGGATCAGCTTGAACGGTTTGAGTTCTGGACTGGAGTCGGCAATCAGCCACATTTGTGGGAGCATCAAAAGGCGGCTATCGCGACCGTCATCGCTTATCTCAATGGCGACAAGTCCATTCCAGAACGGCCGGAACACACCGAGGCGGCGCTGCTAAAGCTTCCCACCGGCACCGGCAAATCCGGCATCATCGCAGTTCTTTCCCGGTGCCTCCCGGCAATTCACAAAATCCTTATCCTTACCCCTCGTAAAGCGTTGACCGAACAGCTCCTGCGCGACATCAGATACCGATTCTGGGGACATCTCGGCTACGAGATTCAGGACGAAAGGCTCTTTACAGCGGAGGCGGCGGCATTCGGTACAGCGCTTGAGGATGTCTATACCGAAACGCTACTGCCGAGCCGGCGCCAGAGCATATCCCGTCATCTTGACGATGTGGACCGTGCCATTCTGGTCGGCACGCATCAGGCGCTCGGCAGCATTCGCAAGTCCGCTCTCGATCCCGATGACGCTGATGACGCGAGTCATCGACTGCTCGATCAGATCAAGAACAGCTTTGATCTTGTTATCGTTGATGAAGGACACTACGAACCGGCGGTTTCGTGGTCACGTGGGGTCAGGGACTTCAACCTGCCGACCTTGCTGCTAAGTGCCACGCCGTATCGCAATGATTATAAATCCTTTCGGGTGCGAGGCCGGTACGTCTTCAACTACCCTTATGCTGACGCCATCCGCGATAGGATCATCCGCCCGGCCGAGATCGTGATTCCCGATATCGCTCCGGAGGGTGTGCGGCCGGCAGCGGTGCAACAGTTTGTACGGTTGCTCCGTGCCGAGTTGCCGCCACGGCTGGAGCAGGCTGTACGGTGGTTCAATGACGAGGGCGCCATGCCCAAAGTGATGGTGCGCGCGGACGATCTCGATACTCTGGAACTTCTTCAGGCCGAGATCGACCGGGTCTTCGATACCCGGTCGGTGCTGGTACATGATCGAGCCAAAAAGACGGATCAGAACCCGCACAGATTTGTAGCCGTATCGTCGGCGATCCGGGCGCGCAAAGATGCGCAATTCTGGGTGCACCAGAGCAAATTGATGGAGGGCATCGATGATCCGTCCTTCGTCGCCGTGGCAATATTCGATCTGATGGGTAACGCCCGCCAGCTTGTGCAGCAGATCGGCCGTGCGACCCGCTATTCCAAAGGCGACAGGCAGCTGCGACAAACGGGCTGGGTGTTCGGATCGTCCGAGAATGCAAATCGTATTCAAGAATCCTGGAATCGTTACGTCTCTTATGAAGAGTATGTGGCGCGGAACACTGCCTTCATTGTGACCAATGAAGTCACCCTGCCCGATCGCCTTCTCGACTATATGGCCCATTATCAATACATCAGCGGCGAGTTCCGGGGACGATTCGAAGTTGAAGCACCGCTTGCGGTACATGACATTCTGCTGCCGTGCTCTGCGGCTGTTCTGAGCCTGCGGGCACCGTTGGCCAACATTGCCGCGATGGCCGACACGGTTGAAGAGGCGATCATGGACAAGGATCGCTTCAAGATCACACCGATCGACGGAATGCCCGAAAACGCAATCGGCTTTTCCTACTATGCGTGGCGCAACTCCCCTTACCTGGTGGATCGCTTTTTCTCGGAATGGAAGCTCGGCATTTTTATTGCGGTGAAGCAGGATCAGTTTGTATTCATGCACGATACGGAAGGGCTGGTCGTCGATATGAACCGCCTCAGTTTGAAGAGGGCCGGCCGCTCCATGATGGAGAAGGCTTTCCCAGCGCAGGATGACAACACGACGACGAGGCTCTCGCGCATGTCGTTCTCATCGCTCGAGATGTCACAGCAGGCGGTCCGCAGCATGGCGCTACGGACCCGTTCTTTCGAGGATGTCTTCACGGACCTGCTTGATCCCTCGCTTGTGCCTTCGACAGCCTTCGGATTTGTGAACGGGATCGGTCGCTATGTCGGATTTTCCCGTGCACGCCTCCGCGAGGGGATCGAGCGTTACGTCCCGGCACAGGAATATTTTGAATGGACAGCCCAGGTTGCACGGGAGCTTGCTGACGCAGAGCGGAAAAGAAGCGATGTCTTTGGACGCTACGCGCCGGTGGTCGATGGTCTATCGGAGGATGATGCCCGGCCCCTGTCCATTCTTCTCGACCCATCCCAGGATATGTTTCTCGATATGCGCGAGGACGAGGCTTTCGCGGCGGCGGCGATGGCCCAAGAGGATGTCGATTACGACGATCTTTGCGCAGATGTCGATCCGCAGACCGGTGAATTTTTCGCCAGGGTCAACGCCGAGGATGTCCCGTGCACGATCGAGTATCAGGAGATGACCGGCAAATACCGGCTTTATAGCGAGCGGCTCAACGAGTTGTTCCCGGCCAAGGAGGTTGATGGTCGGCGTCAGGGACAACCGCTCGTTCAGCGCTTGAACCAGGCCCAAGCGTTTCGGGTGCTTGTGCAGCGTAACGGCGTTGTCTATTCCGAAGGCAGCTTCTATGAGCCGCGCGTGCACTGGGTAACAGATAACGGCGCCCAACCGGTGCTCGATTACATCTTCGCGGCGGGCAGCTTGGCCACTGTCGAGTCCGAAAAGGGCGAACGCTATTTTCCGGCTGATCGCGCAGAGTGGCACAGGCGGTCGATATTCGGGCTGTTCGAAGCCGTCGCTGAAGGTCGGCTCGAAGCGCTGGGCATCGAAGCCGACGATCTCACAAACGCGATTTCCAGCTATCCGATATGGCTGTGCGACGACGATTCCCAAGAAATTACCGATTTCATCGGGGCTGACGAGGAAGGTAAAAGGCTTGTGTTCGTTCATGCCAAGACGGGCAAGATGGCTCCGGGCGGTCAGGGTTTCAACGTGCCAAGCCTTCAAGAAGTTGGCCGTCAGGCCCTTGCCAGTCTAGGATTTGTCTCACGAGGAGATGCCTCTCCCCAATGGTCTGCAGAGCGCTGGGCCACTGACGTTCAGGCCAATGCCGTCAGGTTGGCAGGGCGCAATCGCATATTTCGCAATCCTCAAGGGTTGACAGCTGCCGCCCTGAATGAGCGGCTGTGCCAAGCCTGCCGTAACCCATCCTTCGACAAAGAAATCTGGATTGTTGGCGCAAACATGACCCGGCGCGAGTCGTTGGTCGAGGGCCTTGAGGCGGGCGGAACCTTTAACAAACCCCCCCCCCCCATCCTGCTGCACTGGGGGTGGGCACAGACCGCCCCCGCCCCCGCCAGTTCCTGATGCACTGGGATGCGCTACAGACCGCATGCGCCCGCGCCAGCGTGCGGCTTAGATACTATTGCTCCTGAACCCGCTGCGACCGATTTCGATGATCCTGCCGAAGCCGACATCTCCAAGTGCGGCGAAGGCAAGCGCGTCATCGACGCCGCAGACCGCGTCGTCGGAGTAATCGGCGCCGACGCGGAAATCAGGCCGAAAGTGACGCTCGACAATCGCGGTCTTGAAACCGCAGCGACTCTCACCGCGCCTGAGAGTGTGAATCCGCACATCGGTGGCCCCGCAGCCTTCCGCACGCTCCGCGAGGGCTTCTGCAAGTCCTTCAAGTACGGCATTGCCGCGCGGCTGCTCGGCCTGTGCCAACCCGACGTGTCGCGACTTCCGCGAGAACTCTTTGGAGCGTCCGATTCGCATGCTGACCGCGCTCGGGTAGGAGGTCGACATCGTCATGCGGCAGCTGCGCTCGGCCTTCAGGGGGCTTGCTGTCATGGAGAGAATTCGGTTCGGCGGCCATGGTCTGCCTCATCGTTGGTAGACGGTGGATGGCTTCGCGCCGTGAATGACAGGAACGGAGGGATGACGTAGGAGCTTGCAGCGGGTCTTCCTGATGACCGCCTCAATAGTGGCGGTGGCGTCGACGAGACTCTTCATGCCGCCGGTTGCGGCTTGTATCGCTCGACGTCGATCCGGTCCTGCCCCTTGCGCGCCTGTACGAGATCGTAGGTGGTCTGGCGGCGCAGCCAGAACTCCGCACTGGACCAGCCGGCCTTCTCCAGCCGAATGGCCATCTCCGGGGAGATGGCCGCG
>MKWU01005479.1_pt1 | contig 13785 bp, 10 predicted proteins | sample 809101 | NCBI WGS metagenome assembly MKWU01 (sample SAMN05860141, study PRJNA318959) | sponge metagenome | host: Aplysina aerophoba | place: Slovenia: Piran, Adriatic Sea, Gulf of Piran | collected 2013-05-07 | reverse complement strand
AGGTCGCTGTAGTTGATCAGGCGGCGCGCCACCTGCTGATCGGTCACCTCGTCTGCGCAGAGCGGCAGGAACGCTTGAAGATCCTCGCGGCTCGCCAGCCCCCGCAGTTGAAGGATGTCGCGCCTGACATTGTCGTGTTCACTGGAACCGGCTGCATCCAGCAACCTTTCCAGAATGTAGCTCCAACTTGCGATCATCATCGTCTTGCGGCCAACGCGGACCCAGGTCGCGGCACCCCCGCCAACGGCTTCGGTCAATTCGAGGTCTGCTTCGCTACATCGGGCCCTGAGTTCGTTCCAGACCGAGGCCACTCGCTGTTTGGGGACGATGAACAAGAGGGCTGACGGAGGGTCCTCCGGCAGATTGTCGAGATAGTTCACCGGTTGCGCGGCGGTAAGCCCGGCCCAGAATTTGTTTTCGACGAAAACCCTCACGCGGCCGTCGCTGTCCTGAATCGTCAGGTCCGGGCGGGCCTCTTCGACTGCCTGCTCGGCCTCGATGCGCCCAGGCTCGAATTCGATTTCTGCCTCTTGCAGTATTCCGACGAGCGCAAAGGCGATATCCGGACTCGACCTCAGTATGTAGGCCAAAGCCTGCGTAGCGGCAGGCTCGGCCTGCAGCGCCCCTCTATCGATGACATGTGCCAAAACGCTCAAGAATCGTGCTCCTCAATCTCTGCGTGACCGGCTCCCAATGACGGATCCGGTTTCTATGTCGGTAAATTGGCCGCAACCGCGCCCTTAAGATATTGTACGCATTGATGTTTCCGACCGAACGCCGTGCCGTTTCCAACGGATCGCGCCTCTCAGCATGATGCCGTGTCCGGGCACGTTGTCGCCCTGGCGTTTCGTGTCCAGGCCGTTGCGCCGGTTACAGGCCAGTAACTAGCCCGTCCGCGCTTCCACGATAACGCGGCCTCGCCCGCGCCGGACAACATATCCGCCTCGCCGGATCTGGAGCTTGCCTTGCTGGATCAGGCTCCATAACGCATCGCTGATAACCTCCGCGTTCGCATCGCCCTCCGGTACTTCGACTGCTTGGTCGAGCCATTTGGAAAACGCTTCGTCGGCAATGACGGGACCCAGAGACTTGCGAAGTGCGTTGAGCTTTCGAAGCTGCCCCTTCTTCAGGCTCGTCTCGTCGATCATAAGGCGATGTCCTTCCTTGTTCTCATGTCGAACGCGCGCAATAGCAGACATTGCGAATAATTCACAACCATTTATCCGTGTCCGAAACTTACCGGCAGCACGTCGTATGATCGGCATGTCTCCGGTTGCTTTCGTGCCCCGGGTTTTCCTTGAACCACCCTTCGCGATCCCGTCTCTTGAGAATCCGGGCGTGGCATGTCATGTTTTCCTCGGAAGGCGGGGTTTCATCTTCCGCAGCCGGGTTGCGGCCCGCTCCCTCGATGCAGGGAGACCGGTTACGGCGGAATTGCGAAGCCCGGCTATGCGCACGGCCGAGCGTCTCCGGCGCGACCGTTCCGTATGCGATGTGCAATGTCGCGAGAGGAGCGCGACGGGCAGGGAGACTGTGCCGATGACGGGCCGTACAGGGGATGTTCCGGATCCCGAACGAAGGGGCGCTGCAAATGTCGCGCTGAGGGATTCCATCGAAGAGGCTTGCCGGCATTACGCGCCTTCGGGCGCGCGGGTGGAGGATTGCTGGGAGGTTTGCGACGCGGGTGGCCGGGTCGCACTCCGTGTCTTTCTTGCCGGCCCAAAGCAGGGCTCATGGACCGAAGCGGCCACGGGCGAGCGCGGCGACACGCTGGACCTGGTAGTACTGCTGCGCGGTCTGGATGCCGCCGGAGCGCTGGCGGAAGCCGAACGGTTCCTGAGCCGGAACGCGGCCGACCCGGAGCGGAAGTCCGAAAACGCCGGCGGCGGCCAGATGGGATCGCGAAAGGGAGTAAGATCGTCTTCGAGCCCACGTCGAATCCGTCGGCGCGCATCCTCAAGCGCTTCATCAACATAGGCAATGAGTTCAGCTTGGATAGCGGCGAAGCCCGCTCGGTTCTCCCGCCAAACCTTAAGGCGATAACGCACATGGGCACTGGCTAGGTTTTGGTCTACCAGCCAAGCATTGAGAAGCGCAGGTGTTAGCCGTCGGAATCAAATCATTACAATTGCTTTACTTGCCTAGGAATAGAATTTGGACCGCCCTCAAGTAGATAGATCTCGATCGAACGCGGCTTCCTCAAGCCGCGCGTCCGACCAAATCCATCAACATTCCGTAGTCGGTCGCCACGTCGTATCTCACGCGATCAGCAGAAATCTTCTGGCTTATTTCATCGAAAAATTTACGAGCACATTCAATTTTCGTCTTTTCAATCTCCCGCAGCAGCATCGAGGACATGGTGCCCTTAGTCTCAGCCACGAAGTAGATGTGTCGTACGCTGCCGGCCTTGAAGGATATCGCCCAGTCAGGGTTATAGTCCCCAACCGGGGTTGGGATCAGGAAGCCGCGTGGCAGCTTGGCGTAGACAACGACCTCGCTGCTTGTATCCAGTTCCTTTACAAAATCCCTTTCAACACCGGAGTCCGTGATAGCGTAGTCGTAGACGTGGTTTTTCAGCTTCGCCGTAGCCCGGGAGAAATCCTGGCCGGTCTGGTTCGCGGTGAAGATATCGACGTCGTACCGTTCATCGACTTCGTCATATGCCAAGCGCTCAATCACCATGGCAGCCTTCTGTTCGGCAATGATGCGCGAAGCCTCAGAAATGAAGTGCTCTGGGTTCTTGTTGAACTGTTCGAATACCGCAGGCGCGATTTGACCCAGAATGGTGGCCGCCGTGTCTCGCGTCAGCTGTGCGTTTTCGGACACCTTCCCGACGAGGTCGTACTTCACGAGAGAGTGGATCGAGCCCCCGTCCTTCGTCGTCGTGTTGGTGACCGTGAAGCCGTCGCCGCTGCGAACCTGGCTGTCGGTCAAACCGTCGTTCTGCACACCGGTCTGAACCGTGTACTGGAGGGGAGTAACACGCAGCTCACTGTCCAGCGCACTGACGCACTTCCGGATCAGCTCTACTGAATCAAACTCCACCCGATAGACCGCCTTGCGATTGATCCGCGCCCAAAGCTCCTGGAACTCCTTCTTCTCGAAGTTCGCGTTGAGGGGGTTGGTTTTGGGCTTGCGACCATCATCCACTTTGGGCAGTTGCGCATCGGTGAAAACGCTGTCGATGAGCTGAAATACCTGCTCGGCGTAGGGCTTCAACTCCTCGGGCAAGTCGGCCAGTGTACCGGCCGCCTTGGCATCGTGGTAGGCCTCGGCGATCTGGTCGGCATCGTCGGAGTAGTCGTTCTTCACCAAATAGCGATAGATCTGCTTGGCCCTCGCAGCGGTTACCTCCACCGGGCCATGCTCGGTAGTAATCGTTTTGCCCGTGAAATAGTGCTCGGTCGCCTGCCGTGGCCGTGAAGAGAGCGTCTCCGCGATCTCCTTTTGCAGACCGGCAACGAAGTCCTTGTAGCTCTCGCTCGCTACCACCGTTAGCACATTGATGTCGTGCACCACCACCGGATGGTCCATCCGGTCTCCATACTGGTCGACGCTCAGCCGCAGGCCACGCCCCACTTCCTGGCGCCGGGAAATGGTGTTGTCGCTGTGCTTCAGCATGCACATGACGAAGACGTTCGGATTGTCCCACCCCTCGCGAAGCGCCGAGTGAGAGAAGATGAATCGGGTGGGTTCAGCAAGGGACAACAAACGCTCCTTGTCCTTCAGGATCAGGTCGTAGGCGTCGACGTCATCGGAATCGACAGATTGGGCGCGGACGGCTGGATCCTTGAGTCGGTTCGTCTTCTTGTCGATCGAGAAATATCCGTTGTGAGTCTTGGCCGAATCGATCCCGGCTAGGTGCTCCCGGTATGCCTCGTTATCGACTGCGAGCTCCGACAGGTACTCGACCTTCAGCAGCTCGTACTCTTCCTCGAAAACCCGCGCGTACTCACCGTTCATGTCTGCCTGGTCGTAATCGCGATATTTCACCACCTCGTCGATGAAGAACAGCGACAGCACCTTGATCCCCTGAGTAAACAGCTGCTTTTCCTTGTCCAGGTGGGCCTTGATGGTTTCGCGGATCTGGATTCGGCGAATGTCACGTTCGGAGACGTCACCGTTCGCCTCGCCAGCCTGCAGTACTATACCGTTCGTGAATTCGATCCTGTCGTTGACTGCATTGATCTGGCTGATTATGAACCTGCGGTACTGGTCCAGTTCGCCCGACACCACGAAGAGGTCGTCGCGGAACTCCAGTCTCCGCAGTTGCCGCTTGATCTCGCCCGACTTCAGCTTCACCTCGATCTCGATCCGCGCCACGGGGCTCTTCTTCGAAATGTCGATGCCCTCGAGGTAGAGATAGGCATTGGTCCCGGCCAGCCCGCGGGTCCGGATACCGCGCACAGCGATCTTCTTGACCAATTTCTGGTTATAGGCATCGAGGGCGTCCAGACGGTGAACCCGCTTGTGCCGGGTGCGGTGGGTCGCCGAGTACCGCAGGATGAAGAGCGGCTTGAACTTCGGCAGCGCCTTCATGGTTGCGGCGCCTTCCATTTTCTGCGGCTCGTCCAGGATCAGGATTGGCCGGTTCGAGGCGATCACGTCGATGGGCTTCCGTGACTGGAAGTCGTCGAGTTCTTCGTAGATGCGCCGGTTATCGGCGCCGCCCGCGAAAAACGCCTGAATGTTGATCACCATCACGTTGATACCGGCGTCCGAGGAAAAGCTCTCCAGCTCGTGCAGGCGCTTGGAGTTGTAGATGAAGAACCGCGCCTTCTTTCCGTAGCTTTCTATGAAGTGGTCGGCCGTAATCTGCAGCGACTTGTAGACCCCTTCGCGGATGGCGATCGATGGCACCATGATGATGAACTTCGACCAGCCGTAGCGCTTGTTCAGCTCGAAGATGGACTTGATGTAGCAGTAGGTCTTGCCCGTGCCGGTCTCCATCTCGACGTCGAGGTGAACCCGGGACGCGGCCGAAGCATCGCGCTTGTAAGCCGCGGAAACGGGCACGTGCTCGCCCTGGGCGTTGAAGGTGGTGAAGTCGTCGAGCCGCTGCGAGACGGGCAGGTTCTGCCGCCGCTGGACCTTCTGGATGTTTTCCAAGATCTGCGCGTCGGTCAGCGCGACGTCGGCGTTCTTGAAGCCTTCTTCGAAAGCGCTGGCCTGCGCCCTGCGGCCGGGATCGATGCGATAGGGCAGCCCAGAGGTCATCGGCTGGCCAGCGAAGCAGTCGACCACGTCGTTGACGGCGTTAGTCTGATAGGGCTGGACCTTGAACTTGAGCTTCATGGCCAGCCTCAGATCGACTTGACGTCGGTGATGGGCGAAAGCTGGCGGAAGATCTGTTCGACATTGATCTTCACTGCGTCCGAGACGAAGCCGTTGTCACGGAAGACGACGCGGAGGGGCACGTGGCCCGCCAGCTCCTTGACCAACTCCTCGGTCACGCCACGCTCGAAACAGGCGACAAGGGCGTTGTCGTCGACAAAGAACACGGTATTGCCCTGCACGGTCTCCCGGCGGATGGGCAGCGTCAGGTCTACGCCCCAATCGACCAGCACCTGGAACAGAAGGTCGTCGGCCGAGCGGTCCTCCTTGACGTTATCAACCATGTCGATCAGGTCAGACTGTTTCAGCTCGTTCGGGCGGTAGTAGACGTCCTTCATGTTCGACGAGTCCACCTTGAGCACTCGGAAGCCGAGGTCGCCGTTCCAGTCGGGGTGGCAGTCTCCATCAGCGATTCTATTCCCCGCCCGCCGTATACGCTCCTTGCAGAGATCGGCAATTGTCCGACAGCCGGTTCTCGTCACGACACTGCTGTCGGAAATCGGCTCAGCCAACTGTACCAGTATGAATCTGAGATTCGAACCCCTAGATGCGTTGAGTTCAATCACGGCGTGCGCACAGGTCCCGGACCCTGCAAAGAAGTCAAGAATGATATCTTTGCCGGAAGTTATTGATTGAATAATTCGGCGCGCAACTTGCACCGGCTTTGGATTGTCGAATTCAAGTCCAATTTGCGAGAATAGTGCATCATCGCTACCGCCAAAATACATAAGGCTAGATATGTTTTCTTTTGTATTCTCTTTGAGTAGATATTTTCTTGTGGGCTGGATTTTTTCATCAACACCGAAAACAATTTGACCTGCGTCGAGTAGAGACTTCATTGTTCTCGGTGGATTGCGCCATCCTCTTTTTGGGACCGGGCATTCTTGCCCAGTTACCGGGTGAATCAATGGTATGAAGTACTCGTCCGGTGCCTTCTTCTTGTTTGGCCATGCCATTGACACGGTGCGATAAACATCTCCGTTTTCATCTATCAATGAATATGCTTTCTCCCCGCCAGAAAAATCTTGAGCAGCAAGCCACTTTTTAAAGGCCCTGCGACTGGCAACATTAATCCCTCCATGCTGCCCAATAAAATCCGCCGCCTTATCCAGCATAAGTTGGGCATTGTCTTTAGGGCGTCGAAAGTCTACTTTGTTCTTAAAGCACTCATAATCCTTGGAATAGAGCGATATGTACTCATGCTGCTGAGCAACTCTCGTTGCATCACCCTTAGGGTTTCGTTTGTCCCAAACTATGGTGCCGAGGTTGTTTTTCTCGCCAAAGACCTCAGTGAGGAGTTTTTCAAGGTTAGCAAATTCGTTCTCGTCGATATGGACTGCGATTACTCCGTCTTCGGACAAAAGATTTCGCGCCACTCTGAACCGAGAATACATCATAGATAGCCAATCGGAATGAAAACGACCATTTGTCTCCGAATTTGAAATTAATTTGTTTCCCAACGGATCAATCTGCTCGCTCCGTGTCAGGTAGGACGAGTAATCTTCGCAATAATCGTCATCATATAGGAAATCACTTCCCGTGTTGTATGGGGGATCTATGTATATCATTTTTATCTGGCCAAGATAGTTCTCGCGAAGAAGCTTTGCCGCTTCTAGATTATCTCCCTCAATGAACAGGTTCTGCGTAGTGTCGAAATCAACGCTCTCTTCCCTAGAGGGGCGTAGCGACCTGTTGATCGGCGCATTTGCCAGCGCCAGCGCCTCCCGCTTGCCCGGCCAATCCAGCCGATACCGTTCTTGCGACCCCTCCACGATATGGTTACTCAACTCTTGACGCAGCTGATCGAAATCCATCATGAGACGCAGTTTTCGCGTCGCTTCATCGCGCGCTTCGGTCACGCAGCCGGGAAACAGCTCACCAATCTTCGCGATGTTGTCCTGGCTGAGGTCGGGGCTGTGCATCTTCAGCTTGTCCATGCTCTTTCTCTCAATCGTTCATCACGGCAGCGGCGCTATTCCCCACCGTCAACCGCTCAAGTTCGTGCTTAGCCGCGCGCAGCTTGGCATTGATCGCCACACGCTTGTTGAACTGCTTCTCGCGCGCCAGCCGCTCCTTGAAGCGCTTGACCTTGCGCGCCTGTGACTTTATCGCCTGCGCTTGCACGATGCGCTCTTCCAGAGACGGGGATTCTTTCAGTGTTGTAGGCGTAGAGAGCTTCTGGCGTGCTTCGGCAAACTCTGACCCGGGAGCGAGGATCAATCGAACCGTCTCCCGCTCCACCAGTGGGCTGAGCAGCCGCTCGTACAGCGCACCCATGTTCAGCGCCACCGGAAGCGGCGTGCGCGGTGCATCCTCAGGCATCCAGTCGCCCTCGAAATGGTCCCCCACCACCCAACGGGCGCTATCCGCCTCGCTCGGCCGCTTGTAGGCCGCGGCCAGCTTGACCCGCCCGCTGTGGACCAGTTCGAAGATCAGAGGAAAGGGTATGGCCCGGTCGATGGCGCGCAGCACTTGCACGTCTAGCCTCGCGGTGCGCGCGCTGATGCGGAACACCTGGATTTCCGCGACCTGCTTCGTCGCCGCCAGATTGACTGTCTCAGGCGCCAGTTTGCAGGACCAGACGATCTGATCCACTTCGCGTACGAAGAGAGCTCTCAGCGCGGTGTTCGCGCCAGCGTGCTCATAGATCTTGTTCTTGGGAATCACGCGTCCGAAGGCCGCGGCGCGGGGCCAATCGTAGAGGGTCATGGGCCGCTCCCTTCGATGACCAGGAAGGCGATCAGCTCAAAATCGTCCAGCCCCTCAATGGTGTGAGTCAGTGCCGTGGTGCGCCCCCCGCTGAACAGACTGTCGATGTCTTTCTCTTCCTTCGCCTCGATCATGAAACTGATCGCGCCGGAGAGCAGGTCCGAATAACACCTCATCTTACGCCCATCCTCGGTGCGCTCGTTGAAGATTTGGCAGATGTCGCGCAGCGGCTCGGCTCGTCCCTTGCAGCTGGCGCGGATCAGGTCGAGCAGGCGCTTCACCTCTGTATGGTTGGCTACGATTTGCCCGTCGTCGCCGATGTAAAGCAGGTAGAACGGGTGCAGGCGGTTCTGTTGATTGATGTTCACGCTGTCGTGGATGTTCTTCAGCGCAAAGATGACGCCGGGCTGTAGACCCAGATCCGGCTGTGCCGGGACGACGGCGTGCATGCCGAAGGGTACGCTGTCTGGCTCTCCATGCTCCTTTACATAGTTGAGCAGGTCCATCCGGAATTCGTTGAGACCAAGATCGGTGATGGAGATGCCGGCCTTAACGTCCTCCAGCTCAATTACCTCCTCCTGCATTCGCCTCAGCTGTTCCTTGCGGAAGGCGATGTCGCTCGACTTGGAGGTGAGCACGTTGTCGTCGCCGGTCGCGGTAACGTCGGCGATCACCATTCGGTTTTCGACGCGCTCCTTGAGGTTGATGTATTCGTCGAGTGAGATGTCTGGCCAGTAGTTGACCAGCTGGATTTGGGTGTTCTGGGAGCCGATCCGGTCGATCCGGCCGAACCGCTGTATGATGCGGACCGGGTTCCAGTGGATGTCATAGTTGATCAGGAAGTCGCAGTCTTGGAGGTTCTGCCCCTCCGAGATACAGTCGGTGCCGATCAGGATGTCCAGTTCGCTAGGCTCGTGTGGCAGGACGACAGCCTTCTCCTTCGACCGTGGCGAGAACAGGGTCAGGACACTTTGGAAGTCGTAGGATTTCTTGAGTGTGGTCTTGGGCGCATCTGACCCCGTGACTTTGCCTATGTGCAGCCCGAGTTTCTGCGCAAAAGGCGCAAGGTTGTCGTAGAGGTAGTTAGCGGTGTCCGCAAAGGCCGTGAAAATCAGCACCTTACGGTTGTTCGGATTCAGCGGCTCATCGACCTTTGCTTTGATCCGCGCAAGAAGGTGTTGAAGCTTGGCGTCATCAGCCGGCTTAACTTTTTCCATCGACGCGAACAGGTCATTGATGAGGACCAGGTCGGCTGCCAAGTCATGCTTCCAGGACGGCAGGTCCATGTCGGCGAGGCTGATCTGGACCTTCTTGCCGACAGTGAATTCGTTCAGCCCGGAGAGGTCGTCATCCTCCGGATCGAAGTCACTCATCTCTGCGAGCTGGTCGTTGACGCTCTCGCTGCGGCCCGTCCTTTCGAACTCGGTTATCGCATCCAATGTTCTAGTTATGTTCTCGCCCAAGGAGAGCAGCGTCAACCGAAAGGCCGCAACCGAACTTTCGAGTCGCTTCAGCAGGTTCGTCGTCATGAGCGCCTGGAGGCTTCGCTCACGGTCAACCTGCCGCAGCTTACCACGCCCGCCTTCCACCTGTGTGTCGTATATTTCCTCGTATTTTCGGAGACGGCTCGGGAGGATGTAGCTGATCGGCGCATAGACCGAGAGCTTCAACACAGAAAGCTGCGTGAAGATGTCGTTGAACCCCATTACGTCGGACCGCTCGGTGATCGGGCGGTGGAACGAAAGCGGTCTGTTCCGTTGCGGAAATTTGCCGATACCCTCGATGTCGTAGAAGGTTTCAATATGCTTGCGTGACCGGGCGATAGTCACGGCGTCAAGCAGTTCAAAAAAGTCGAAGTCCAGTGTCTTCAGGATTGATGCAGCTGTCCGCTCTTCCGGCGGCAGCAAAGACCATGCGTTAAAAGCTTTCTGGGCTCGACGGAAGATCTCCTCGATGCTGGTTTGTGTCTTCAGGTTCGTGCTGAGCGCATCGGACTGTCCCTCATAGGCAAGTGCAAGCTGATTCCGCAGATCGTTGAAGCGATTGTTGACCGGCGTCGCTGAGAGCATCAGGACTTTGGTCTTCACGCCGGCGCGGATGACCTTGTTCATGAGCTTTTGGTACCGCGTCTCCCGATCCTTGTAGACGTCGTTGTTGCGGAAATTGTGGGACTCGTCGATGACGACCAGGTCATAGTTGCCCCAGTTCACCCGATTCAAAGGGATGCCAAAGGACTCTCCAGAGGAGCGGGACAAGTCCGTGTGGCACAGAACGTCGTAGTTGAACCGATCTTTCGCCAATATATTGGTGGTCAGGTTCGTGTTGTAATTCCGCCAGTTGTCCGCGATCTTCTTGGGGCATAGTACGAGGACGGACCGGTTTCGTAACTCATAGTACTTTATCACCGCCAGCGCGGTAAATGTCTTTCCAAGTCCGACAGAGTCGGCGAGGATACATCCATTATAGGTCTCCAGCTTGTTGATGATACCAGTGGCTGCATCTTTCTGGAAGTTATACAATATATTCCAGACCATGCTCTCCCTATAGCCTGTGAGATCGTTGGGCAGAACATCTTCATCAGCGTCTTCCAGGAAATCGTGGAATATGTTGTAGAGAATCATGAAGTAGATGCGCTCTGGAGAGTTCTCCTGATAAACCGATTCAATGTGGTCGCATATGACGGCCGTAACGTCCTTCACCTTCTCGGGATTTGACCAGATCTGATCGAATAACTGAAGATACATCTGTGCGTGTCCCGGCTCGTCGAAGCGCGTGACAAAATTTGAGACCGCATCACCCTTCCGGTATCCTAGATCGACCGCCGTAAATCCACTGATCGGCATGTAAGCAGTTGCACCGTTTGTACCCGAAACGTGCATGAATTGCTGCATCGACGCCGTCGTCACGTTTGATCGGAAAGTGGCTTTCTTTCGGATCCAATCAGCGCATTCACGGGCCACAGCTCGCTGCGTCAGCTTGTTGCGGAGATGGATTTCAAATTCCGTTCCGTACAAGCCGCTTTCTCGTTTCGCCTTAGGAATGAAGAACTCGCGCCGCTCCTTCCTAAGCCGACCGGTTACTTCGTTCGGTACAAATGTGGGGGCAGTGAAGATGAACTTCAGACTCCCGATCTTCGAGAGCTCGGCCTTGAGTGCTTCGAAGGCATAGATCGAAAAGCAAAATGCCGCGATCTTGAGTCGAGATTCTTGCCCAACCACACCCTTCAGGTCATCGCCGAGTAGTTGTGATGTGTTATCGATTAGCTTCATCGATAACCTCTCTGTTCAGAAAGACAGCGTTTCGGGTCTATAGGTCCCCGCGCCGTCGGTTCGGTATTGAGACTGGGTCAGCGCAGTGCGTTGCAGAGAAGCGCCTAGCGGATTGTGACTTTGGCCTTGCCACCGCGCATTCCGTAGTCGAGGGCGATAGCTTCCTGCTGCGCATTGGACAATTCCGGGTAGGGCCCGATTTGCAAAGGTCACTTGTTCGTTCCAGTCGGCGCCGTCCTCAGGCTGGGCTTCGCTCTGCTTGGTGCCGCAAATCTCTTTGGGTCGGTGGATGCTTGGTTCACCGAAACACTGAACGCCTACACGTTTCTGCCTGTTCTGTCATAACCCGCTGGCTGCGGCCGGGCCGACCGCCGCAACCCCAGGCCAGGCCACGATTCTCCGGTCCGCTCGAAAGAATGGGTCGCGACGCCGGTCTTCGCACCGGAACCGGGCGCGTTCAAACTCCAGGGCATGTCCGTTCCCCTGTGTCCCTCGACCATCTATCGCTCCGTCTTGGGGCGGTGGCGTTGCGCGGCGGTGATAACATGCTGGACGGTCGACCGCGAGACCCTGACCTCTTTCGCGATCGCCGCGGGCCTGAGGCCGGCCTCGAATGCAGCGAGGATCACCCGTTCCTGTCCCGGGGTCACCGTGGCGGCCGTAACTGGCTCTTCCGGTTTTGCACGCCCCGCTTTCGCCGGAGTGCGCTTTGCCGACCGGCCCTTCACCGATGGACTGTCCGGCGGATTGCGTCCGCGCCGCCTGACTTCGTCGGTCACCGCCTCCATCAGCCGGTCGAGCTGGGCGTCATCCAGCAGGCGCAAGGACCGGCCCAGGTCGGCCGGCAGGGCGATCCCCGATTTATGGGGCTGCCTGTCGAGACCGGGGCCGGGGGCGGGCGTATCCGGTGCCTGCCGCGGCGCGCTTCCGCTTCCCGGCCTTCGAGCCATGACCTGCCTCCCTGTCCTCCCGGTCTGCCGAACCGATTCCTCATCGGCGTCCGAAGACCTTCACCGCCTTCGGTGCGAGCGTTAGAAATGCCCATCGATACGAATTTCCGTCATAAGGGGAAAGCCATTCGACATGACCTATCCATTTTCCGGCTCTGGCGCCGGCGCGCGGATTTCCGCGACGGTCAAATGGTACAATCCGGCGAAGGCATACGGTTTTCTCGTTCCCGGCGACGGCTCGCCGGACATCTACTGCCGGGACACCGCCCTGGCTGCCGTCGGCCTCGATACCCTTCTCGCCGGCGCGACGGTCGACTGCGAGACGGTTCAGGGCCAACGCGGGCCCGAAGTATCGCGGATTCTTGCCGTCGATTTTTCCACGGCGTCGCCCCGGACGGCGTCTTTCGCCCGTGCGCCCGGTAACGGTCGCATCGCCCCCGGACCCGGTATCGGCCAGGCCGTCCCTGCCGAAGCCGGCTCCGGGCGCCGGATCGCGGCGCTGGTGAAATGGTTCATGCCGATGAAGGGTTACGGCTTTCTGGAGCCCGAGGACGGCTCGCCCGACCTGTTCTGCCACTTCAGCGCCGTCGAGGCGTCCGGCCGGGACACGCTGCCTCAGGGCGCCGTCGTGACCTGCGAAATCACGCCCGGCGACAGGGGGCCCCAGGTCTCGCGAATCCTATCCGTCGATTTGCCGCCAACCGGGCACGCCCCGGCGGACCGGGACCAATCGTTTGACGCCCGCTATCCGGACCCGCAGCCCGGCACTCCGGCGTCCGCCGTCGTGGAACTGCCCGCCACGGTCAAGTTCTTCGACCCGGCGCGGGGGTTCGGCTTCGTCGTGCCGGACGCCGGCGGCCGTGAGGTGTTCGTGCATGCCAGCGTGCTGTTCCGCTCCGGCATGACCGACCTGGAGCCGGGGCAGCGCGTCTTCGTCCGCGCGGACAGGGTGCCGCGCGGGCTCCAGGCAACCGAGATAGAGCCGATCTGAACCAGGCCGGCCCGACAGGACCCGGCCATCACGGAGGACATCATGGACAAGCGCGATGCGCCGGAGCAGGCCTCGCCGGAGGATGAAGCGAGGATCGGCGAGACCCCGGCGGTTTTTGCGAACAAGATCTACGTCTCGCCCCTGCCGGGCGGAGCCCGGATCACGTTTGCGGAAACGCGCCGGGTGTCCGGTGAGGACCGGGCCGTGCCGCGCGTAGCGGTATTCCTGCAACACGGCGATCTTGCCGCCCTGCGCCGCCTGCTCGACTGGACGGCCGGCGCAGAGGACATGCCGGAGACCGCCGGCGGCTCAATGCATTAGGCCGGCGGGCGGGCGTTCGCCCCTTCGGCCCCGGTGCGGCCGTCGCTACGCCGGATTACGAAGAACGTGTAGCCCGCCTCGTCGGAGAAGCGTCGGACGACGTCGATTTCCATTCGAATGCCCTCAAGCACCTTCCGGACATCGCTATCTGTTAGCGGCCGTCAAGAACAGCGCATATTTGCTGGTCAGGAACGGCCGGTTTGGTCGGCTT
>MKWU01005478.1_pt1 | contig 13785 bp, 16 predicted proteins | sample 809101 | NCBI WGS metagenome assembly MKWU01 (sample SAMN05860141, study PRJNA318959) | sponge metagenome | host: Aplysina aerophoba | place: Slovenia: Piran, Adriatic Sea, Gulf of Piran | collected 2013-05-07 | reverse complement strand
CGCACCTGGGACAAAGCCACCATCACCTAACCACCACACCGGCCTCAAACACCGAATGTAGTGGAAACACCCTCTTCGCGTATGCCCCCTGACCAGGTAAAACACCAAACCACCCGCCAAACTCGGGGCGAAGGGAGCCGTTCCCAGGACCCTACCGGTGCAGTCCAACACCGCCGCCACATGAACATCTCGGTGGGTGTCCACCCCACCGTAAACATCAACCTTGTGATCTTGTGACATGAACATCCTCCTCGTGGATAGAATTCGGCCTTGTTCACCAGCCAGAAACCAGGCCGACAGATCGGGGCCAAGGCACAAAGCCAGGTTTATCGTGGGTCAGACCTCGCCCGGCCAGGGGACCCCTACAAGTATGAGTGGCTTTATCGGAGAGTGATGGTGACTTCGTATTCGATCGGGGTGAGCATGGCCAGTGCAGTATGGTGCCGCTAGCGGTTTGTGGAAGATTTCGCGGTACTCGAAATAGCGTTGGCGAGTTCGATATGGGTCCTCCACCGTCTGCGGTCCAACAGCTCGACCTGCATACGAGCCCACATCGACTCCATTGTGGCGTGATTTACGGTGGTGGTTGGCGGTAGTGTTGGTCTGGTGCGGTCCTGTTGTTGCCCCAGCAGGTGGCTGATGCATCGGGCCTTAAGCCACAGGTGTTATATCCAACGGATGTGATAGTGGTGAAGGTCCCTGGGGGTGCCTCTGTTTGACCCTTGTCGTTGTTGCCCCAACAGGCGACCGTGCCGTCTGTTTTGATACCACACGCAAAATCACCGCCGAGGTTTATTGTGGTAAAGGTTCCTGGAACTGCGTCTGTTTGTCCTTTTCTGTTGTCGCCCCAGCAGGCGACAGTGCTGTCTGTCTTAATACCACACCAAGTGCCATTTCTTGTGATGATGTTGGTGAAGGTTCCCGGGGGTGGATCTGACATACCCCACAGGTTGCGGCCCCAGCAAGCGACCGTGCCGTCTGTTTTGATACCACATGCCTGGTTGCCACCGGAAGAGATACTGGTGAAGGATCCCGGGGGTGGATCTAGTCGACCATTTGGATCGTTTCCGCCCCAGCAGACCACAGTTCCGTCTGTCCTGAGGCCACAAGCATAATTCCCCTCATGAAACATACTGGTGAAGGTGCCCGAAGGTGGGCCGGGCCGGCCCCTCATTTCTTCGCCCCAGCATACGACTGTTTTATCTGTCTTTATACCGCAGGCCCTCCGTAGTCCTCTAAAGCTGATGCTGGTGAAGGATCCCGGAGGTGTATCCGTGATACCACCCCGGTCGTTGCCCCAGCAGGAGACGGTTCCGTCGGTCTTTATCCCACACCAAAAGTCAGTGTAAGTTGTGATAGAGGCGAACTGTCCAGGGGGTGGATTCGTTTCACCATAACGGCTACTGCCCCAGCAAACAATAGTCTTGTCTATCTTGATTCCGCACGCATAAGAACGATGAAGGGTGATGCTTGCTATTTGATCCTCGGAGGTCCAATCCTGCCTGCCCCAGCAGTGCAGGGTTTGGTCTGTTTTGATACCGCACGCGTAATTGATGGCCAAGGCAATGCTGGAGAATCTCACCGTGGGATCATCCCATGAATTTCCCCAGCACACGACAGTTCCGTCTGTCTTGAGACCACATGACTGGTCGTAGGCGAGAGAGATGCTGGTGAAGGTTCCCAGAGGAGGGTCGGCCTGACCGTGGTCGTTCCTCCCCCAGCAGGACACGGACCCCTCTGTATTGATGCCACAAGAGTGCCCATTGCCAGCTTCGATGATATTGAACTGGTCTTGAGGTGGGTCGGTCGCTCCCCAAGTTTCGTCACCCCAACACACTGCGGTTTTGTCGGTCCTGATACCACACGCATGCCCTTCACCGCCTGCCACATCAGTAAAGCCTCCTTCGGGCGCGTCTCGACGTTCCACATATGAAAGGGGACCCACACGGATCACAAACGAGGCCGATGCTCCGCTGTCTGACTCATCCCGGTGCAGCCGAGAACCCCAACAGATAGCAGTTGCATCGGTTTCGATCCCACAGGAAAAACCTCCACCAGCGGTCACATCGGCGAACCTTCCTCCTGGAGGACTGGCCGCTCCGCTGTAATTAGGGCCCCAGCAGACAACGGTTCTGTCGGTCTTCACACCGCACACATGCCCTCCACCGGTCGAGATGCTGATGAACTCGCCCTCGGGTACTTCAGTGATTCCGCTGCGGCTAGAACCCCAACAGACCACGGTTCTGTCTGTCTGTATACCACAAGAATGCCTATTGCCGGTGATGATGCTGGTAAACGTACCCGGTGGAGGATCAGCCTGACCGTCCTCGTTCCACCCCCAGCACGTCACTGTCTTGTCGGTCTGTATGCCACACGCATGTTGGGAACTCGTGCTAAACGCCAAGAACTCTGTTGACACAAACAACTCTTGGGGGCCCACCGGTTCAATCGCTGTGACCGAGGTGTCCACAGCAGCGACACTTGATGGAACGGGTTCCCGTGAAGGGCTACACGTGCCAGGCGCAAGCGTACGGCAGAGGAAGAGAACCATTTCTTCTCTTGAAAGCACAGTGCCGAATCCGAAGGTCTCGGTGGCTATACCTCCGCTGATGCCCTGGTCATAAGCCCAGCCGATCGGTCGGTTAGCCCACTGGGAGTGATCAGCGGGCACATCCACATAAACATCGCTTCCCACAGATCCCCCAGTTGGGGAACCCTTGGCACGGTAGAGAAAAGCCGCTATCTGCTCCCGGGTGAGAGTTCGGGAACCACCGAACTCCGTAGCGCTAACCCCGCTAGTAATCCCATTATCGACCGCCCACCCGATCGGATAGTTCGCCCAATGATCAACCGGCACGTCCTCAAACGAGTCGCTGCCCCGAGTGCCATCATCACAGGCATCCGGAGCAAACCCACGGCACAAGAAAGTAACCATCTGGTAGCGGGTAAGAGTCTGACCCAAGCCGAACTGGTTGTTACCCACCCCAACAGTAATCCCCTCCTCAGCAGCCCACCTAATAGCATCCTCCGCTATATGACCCTCAGGAACATCCTCAAAATCGGGAACCGTCAGACCCAAAACCGGTCGGGCCGCCACCAACAGCACCAAAACCAAAACGGCTGTCCCCACCAGCCCCAGCATCAAAGAACGCATCCCTACCATTCCCGGCTCCTCAACTGAAACACACATTCTACTTTACTGTTAGCTGCTCCTACTCGACCCAAAAACCGAGAAAAACCTAAGCAAGACAAACCGCTCCGAATAGGTTCACAGAGGAAACCATCAAACAACCGATTTTGAAACCATTGAACCGCCCCGACTTTCATGGAGAGTGGGTTGTTTGTGTGGTTGCGGGTTTTCTGGGGGTGGTTTGATGGTAGGCGGTTTCGTGGTCGGCGGGGGTGGTGTAGGTGTTGTCGGGGGTGATTCCTCCGTGTAGGCGTCGGTGGTTGTACCAGTCGATGTACTCGAGGGTGGCGAAGGTGGTGTGGTCCAGGTTTTGCCATGGTCCCTGTTGGGTGATCAGTTCGGTCTTGTAAAGGCCGATGGTGGTCTCGGCCAGGGCGTTGTCGTAGCTGTCTCCCCGGCTTCCCACCGAGGAAACGATCTGGCTTTCGGCCAAACGGTTGGTGTACCGCACGGACAGATATTGGCTTCCCCTATCCGAATGATGTATCAATTTCTCGGGGTTTCGACGCCGGCGGGTGGCCAATGCCATTTCCAACGCGTCCACCGCCAGGCTGGCGCGGAGGGTGGTAGCGGTCTGCCATCCCACTATGTACTTGGAGTAGGCATCGATGATGAACGCCGCGTACACCCACCCAGCCCGCGTGCGAATATACGTGTAGGGGTCGGACCGGGGCGCCCTTCCTGCTTTTCGGCTGGTGGGTTTCCCCGGCCCGCCCTCCGAACCGGACGTGCAACTTCCACTGCATCCGGCTCTCCATGTGTTCATGCCACTGCTGGTTCAGCCTGTGTCTGTGCACACGTACCCGCTGCTCGACCCTGTGAGAGGTCGGGCCACGGTGCGCCGATATTCACCAGCGGCCTCCGTGATCAACAGTTCGGCTGCAAACACACTGGACCCCTTCGCCATGTGACCGGCTTTCCCGATCTCGGACTACTACGGGTCCTCCGCCCCATCCTGTCGGTATCAGCCGGCAACGGGCCTTCCCGCCGACCAACTTGATGCTGGTCGGTGAGGGAACCGACAGGACGGTTCCCACGTTCACTTTCTGACCGTTTGACAGGGTCGGTGTCCAGCTATGCTCCTGCAACCTCGCCACGGCTACGCCGCAGACCTTCACCATGGCCTCCCGACCGACGATATCAACCGCCCGAGGAGTCACCGCACACACCATTCGTGTGTGGGTGCGCGTCGCTGCGCGGCCCTGATCCGCCAGGTTCGAGCCGCTGGGTCTCTTGAGAAGCGTTCGGTCGCTGGTTCCTCACGTACACCTTTCTGTCTTGCTAGCCGGACCCGGACCATCTGGCAGTACTAGTCCGTTCCGTCGTTGTCAGGGCTGCTGTCCACCCTCACCCTCGTTCCAGGGATCAGGCTGCCCCCAGCTTCAAAATGGCTTGCTGCGACAAGCATCAGGCGGTGTCCTTTCACCACCGCACGGTCAGAAAACGCCTCGTGGCGCTCGAGATCGGCAACCCAAAGACGATCTGGCGCCCCGGCGGTGAAGTCCCGTTCCACCAGATCAGCCGGATAGTCAGTCCCGGACGGTTCGGTGGTGCACACCTTGCTCCGACCGCGGGAAACCCCACGCAGGATCAGTGTTTCGCATCAGCCGTTCCACGGTGCACCGCGCCACTCGGGTGCCTTCACGGTTCAACTGTGCCCATACCTTCACCGCGCCGTACACCCCATAGTTCTCCTGGTGCACACGGCGGATCTGTTCAACAAGCCATCCGTCGCGCTGGGCTCTCGCCGACGGCGGACGGGACTTGAAGGCATAGTAGGTGGAAGGGGCGCATTCCGACATTGCGCTCGCCCAGGCACCCGACAGATCGGCTCGACCCCGAACCTGGTCCGATAACAGTCGATGAAAGCCACTACCTTGGCGGTCGCGGATCAGGGCTCCCGCGCGAAAAAAGCCGAAGCAGCCTTTAAGATCTCGTTCGCTCGCCGTAGCTCCCGGTTCTCCCGTTCTAACTCAACGATCCGACGCCGGTGGTCTACCGCTGCTGCTGACACTTGCGCCTGGGCCTTACGGACCCACAGGCGCACCGTTTCGGGGGTTGGTCCCAGCATCTGCGCCACCGCGCAAATCGCTGCCCATTCGGAGGAATACACCCCCTCACGGACGCCTTCCAGGACCATCCGCACCGCACGATCACGCAACTCAGTCGCATACCTAACAGAACTATTACTGGCCATGAGACTCCATCCTCTCAAGATAGAAAGCCTCCAAGAAACCCGGGGGGATTCACGATCTGGCTTTCGGCCAAACGGTTGGTGTACCGCACGGACAGATATTGACTTCCCCTATCCGAATGATGTATCAATTTCTCTGGGTTTTGACGCCGGCGGGTGGCCAAAGCCATTTCCAACGCGTCCACCGCCAGGCTGGCGCGGAGGGTGGTGGCGGTCTGCCATCCCACTATGTACTTGGAGTAGGCATCGATGATGAACGCCGCGTACACCCACCCAGCCCGCGTGCGAATGTACGTGTAGGGGTCGGACCGGGGCGCCCTTTCCTGCTTTTCGGCTGGTGGGTTTCCCCGGCCCGCCCTCCGAACCGGACGTGCAACTTCCACTGCATTCGGCTCTCCATGTGTTCATGCCATGGTTTTGGCTTGTCCTGTGGTTGTGCTCTGCCATGGTGTTGGGATTGTGGTGCCCCGATAGCGATAGCGCACGACGGCGAACCGGTTTGGTCGGAACATTTCTATCTTTCCGGCGCTGATCTCCCATCCGGGTAGGTAGCGACGGACCAGGGTGTGCATGTTCAGATGCGAGGTGTCGTTTCTTCAACCACCCCACTACCCGCCAGTTGGCGTAGTGGTCGAGGTAGCCGAAAGTCCGTTTTGATACTCCGTGACGGAAATTGGTTGCACCAGCCCCGTAGTACCGGGTTCAGTCGGCGCAGCAGGTCCCGGGAGCGTTCGATGTTTGGCTCGGCGTGTCAGCCGTCTTACCTTGCCCACGATAGAAGCCAGCGCCTTTTTCGATGGGTAGGTGTAGATGGCTTTCTTGTTGTTGTTGGTTTGGCTTCGCCAGGCTCGGCGTTGGATACGCCATCCCAGGAAGTCGAACCCTTCGTCTATGTGGCAGACTTTTGTCTTGTCGGTCGATAGGCGCAGGCCCATCGGAGCGAGTACTTCGGCGACTTCTTCCCGTAGCGCTTCAGCGTGGTTGCGGGTGCCGCGGATCATGATCACGAAGTCGTCGGCGTAGCGGACGAGTTTCATGATCGGTTCCCCGGCACGGCGACGTTTGGCGCGTGTCCATTCCGGTCCGAGCTCTCACCTATTTGTGGGTGAAGTGCTCGTCCAAAATGGACAGGGCGATGTTGGCCAGCAGCGGTGAGAGGATTCCTCCTTGGGGTGTGCCGGTGATCGTCCGATAGCGGCTGCCGTCCTCGGTTAGGACACCAGCTTTGAGGAACGCCTTCACCAACCGCAGGACACGTTTGTCTCCGATCCGTTTTGCGTACCCGCCCCATGAGAGCGGTGTGGTCTATTTCATCGAAGCATGCCTTGATGTCCCCCTCGAACACCCAGTGGTAGTTCCGGTTGGGTGAACCAAGGTAGTGAAATGTCGGCTATCGCGTCCTGTGCCCGGCGTTTCGGACACAAAGCCATACGAGCATGGTCTGAGAGGTCCGCCTCGAAGATCGGTTCGAGCACCAGTCTCGCAGCGAGGACTGCACAACCCGGTCTGCCACAGTAGGGATCCCCAGCGACCGGACTTTGCCCGACGCTTTGGGGATCGTTTTCTGTCGCACCCGCTGGGGAACAAACCGGCGAGCCTTGAGATCGTCCCGTAGGCCCATCAGCAGTTCCTCCGCACGGGAACCGAGCGAACGGGGTGTTATCCCGTCCACCCCCGCCGGTTCGTGCACCCTTGCTTTTCCCGCACCCGACCCCACGCCATTAGCGATGGCGATCCCGAGGGGGCGGCGATGGTTGTGTACTGGCGGCCCGGGTTGGACGAAGAGGCTTTGGAGTCGGTTGATCCCGACCGTGAGGGCGCTGACCATTGGGAACTGATAGACCGGCCGATCCTGGCCATCCCGGAGGCCTATCGCGACTTTGTGACCTACCGGCACTATGTGTTCTACAACTACAACGATGGGCCGGCGACCTGTCGCGCCAAGCGGATCTGTTCGACGAGGTATACCGGCATACCGTGCAGACCTTCGCCAGTGAATACTTGTGGTATCCCTACCGGTACGACCTGGCTTGGAACGAATATCCCGACACCATCACGGTGGTGGCCACCTACCCGTTGGGAGAGCAGCGTCTGCTCATTGTCGATGCTGACATCGCCACCCGCAAAAAAGCCGTGGTGGAAGACCTACCGCTGCCGCCGCCCATCTTTCCCACCACCCCCTTTATCGACCCTTGGTATCCCGAATCGGCCGACGCGCTGGGCCGCAAATGCCCACCGGTGGAACAGAGATGGGCAGGCAGAGACGTGGAGGTAACCGACCCCTGCACCCTGGCCGCCATCGAGCAGGCCGTGGACTGGATGTGGCGAGGCGATGCCCTATGGCGACAACGGGCCATCCGAGACGGATACGCCATGGACCAATTCCTACACGAGATTGATGCCTTTGAAGACCCGCACATGAACGCTCTCTTGGGGCTCGACTCCAGGACCAACGGATCAGTCGACATACACAATGTGGTATGGGCGGGCAACTTCCCGGCCGCCTCGATGATCTACCTGAAGTGGAGGTTCTTTTATCCCCAGAGGGAATTCACTCCAGAGGAATACGAGGCGCGCGTCCGTTATCGCGATCACCAGGTAGAAGTTTCAATGTTGTCGACAACTACCTAGATCTCACTTTAGGCGAAATCCTATGGGGCTGGACGGAGGCGTTGGTGGTGCGCACCGCCGACGGAACATGGACCATGTCCTACCGGTCGGTCTGCTGGTGGTATGAGGGTAATCGTGATCGACGGAGATAAGCTAATCTGCCCCGAGGACCCGACACCCCACTTCCCAGACTCGTGGTACTACGACTACGACCTCTACCCACCCAACCATACCCGCTACTACCAAGACGGCCGGCACGCGGAAATCAACCCCTCCCGCTACGAGTCCGGGGCCCCACGCCTCACCGACCAATACTGGGGAATACCACCCTCATGACCCCAAGCAACCACCCAACAACCCCGGCAGGCTACGACAGATACTCTGGGAATATCCGTAGTAAGTGATGTGATGTCTTGTGGCGGTTAGTGGCACTCGTGGTTCTTCGGAATTGGCAACGATCCAAGTGAAACTGTGATGGTCACCCGGTTTCGTGGAGTTGATCCTCGTCAATGCTTATCGGGCCAGGACTCACCGACAGGCCTTTTTGGATTAGCAGCTGTTCAGGCCAAGCCACTGCCGGGCAGCAAGACGAGAAGCCGTCTTCATGACCGTCAACGAGTCCGAATCCCCGCCGTGCAAGTCCCAACTCATTTTGTTGTCGTGTTCCTGACGTGCTTTAGCCGTTCTATCCAATTGGATAGCTCTGGTAACGGCTCCCGACGCCTTACGGTCTGGAGCGCCTCCTGTATTAGGGCTGTGTTGGGAGTCGGAGTTAAGAGTTCTTCATAGGCAAAGAATGTCGATGCCAGGACCAGGGCCTTTTCGTCACTGACCCTCCGGGCCATTTCAATTGCCTCTGTGTATAGTGCACGACCTCGCTGCGGATTCCCACGGCGGTAGTACAACAATCCTTCGGTTGCTAGGGGCGCGATCTTCATCCGGCCCTCGCTGGGTTTCCCGATCCTTTTGAAGTGTCGCTCGGCTTCTTCGAGTTGGTCGTCGTGGACGAGCGCGAAAACGAGATTATTAAGGAGCATCGTGTTTGATGGGTTCGCGCGTAGGCCTGCCTCAGCGAACCGTATTGCACCCGGGAAGTCCATGGAACCCACAGATGCCGCATATGACCCGTAAATGGCTGGGTTTGAAGAGAATGGTTCATCTTCGAGCCAGGACCACGTTTCTGATACCGCCTGGCTCCATTCTTTCTCAACCATGGCACGCCGCGCACGGGCCTCATATCCACGTGGGATGTCTAGTTGTTCTCTCGATACGAGGAATTCGGCAAACTGACGAGAGGCCCACTGCGCTTGGGCGACGCTATTGTCGGTCGGTTCTTTGAGACTAAACCGGAACAGTTTTCGAGCTGAACGGCTCCGTCCGGCTTCAAGCTCAAGAGTAGCAAGAGCACCGGCAAGTTCGGCCTTGTGAAACGGACTAAGAGACGTATCCTCCACCATTCGCTTCGCTACACGAGTCAGCCTTGAGGTGCGCTTTGCAAGAGAGGCAGTTGCGAGTTCCGCTGCAAGTAGCCAGGGATCGGAGCGAACGGCTTCAGCCTTATACAGTAAACGGTGAGCTCTGTCGGGCTCTTTTCGATGGACATAGAGGCGACTCGCGGATCTGAGGATCACGCGATTCTCAGGGCTTGAGGCTAGAGCGACACGCATGGTGTGCGTAGCTGCTTCTAGATTCCCACACGAAGCGTGTGCGTGAGCTAGATCAGCCCATCCGAGTGGGTTGTGGGGGTTTACTCGCAGCGCTTCTCGAAGTCGGTGGATGGTGTGTTCATGCACCGCTTCATCGACATCGGTCTGATCTTGTTCGGAGGGAGCCGCTGCAGGGACGTTCAACTCTGCTAAGAGCCGGTATGCTAGCATTTTCGGCAGGGCACCGGAAAGCGACTCGTCCACAATAAACTGAGCAGCTTCTCTGCCAGCTTCGGGGGATCGAAAGAGAACCGCAGCCGTGACTAGTTCAACAGCTCGGGAAGGCAATTGATGCCTTGTCCATGCCGCCAAACTTGCTTCTAACTCCGCCTTGTCTGCAAACCAGGTATTAGGGGTCAGTGATCTCACCGGCTCCGTCTCACCTGCCGTGACGGAGATGGCCGAAACACGCCAACGTGGAACCATGTGTCGCTCAGGAGAAATAGACTCCATCATTGGAGACCTTGGCGGAGCTTATACTCAGCCTTTCCAGCAAGTAAGTTAAAGCTCGACACATACCGCTGAAGGCCATACTTGTTCTGGTAACCGATACGGTTTCTAGGATGTCCCCGCCGCTCTGGGTCGGGATGGGTGAGTTCCTTTACGATTCTTGTAAGTTGTACCCTGATTTTAGAAGGTGTCTGATTTGCCATAGTGTCAATACTGTCGGCAAATGCCTGTTGCACAAATGGCATTGCACCTGAATAGCTACCACGCCACTCCTGTGGAGCCACTTTCCGATCAAGTCGAGCAAGTAGTGCACTTGTCATGCCCAATCCTGTGAAGAAGAACATTGCCAAGCTCCCAAGCTGGTACATGTCAGAGGCTAACCTGCCTTCCCAGTCATTGCTACCTGCTCGGTACAGGATCTCGGGCGGAGCGTATGTGCGATCACCGGGACAGTCGAAATCATCGAACGGTCCAGAGGTGCTGCGATGGGCGCTTCTTCCGAGATCCGCAACCTTCGAACCTATACCGTTGAAGATAAGGAGGTTGGACGGTTTCATGTCTTGATGAACGATTTGTCCAGAGTGCAGTTGCTGAAGTCCGACCGAAGCGTGATGTAGTGCTCTGAGACGCAACGCTATGTCAAACTGCTCAGCCGTGTCAACATAGGTACGGGAATCTTGATCGGCCCACTCGAAAATGAGATAGCTGACAGGAAAACTCCAGTCTGGATCGCGGACTGCCCCGTGATCAAGAGCGGTAACCACGCGGCTCATCCGGGCACAGTCGCGAAGTAGGTCGCGTTCGTGGATGAAAGCCCATGTCAATTGATTCACTGCTTCGTTGAAATCCGGTTGCTCAAACGCATCGGAGAAATCGAGAGCCTTCAGAAACCCGCGTCGGCCACGGTCAGACTCAACAACGTAGCCAACGCTGAAGTTCCCACCCGTCGCCAAAGGCGGACGCACAATCCTCTCAATAACCGTCCAGTCTCCAAGCTGACGACCAACCAGCATTTCAGCCGGTGTAGGGATTAGCGGAGTTTCAGTCACCAGACCTCGGAGCTGTCATGGCGTAATAAGATATTCTTTCACGGAGTGACCCTTCTGTGAAACGAACCGGCAAGTTTGAAGGATACGGCATGGCCTATCTGGGGTCACAATCTTCGAGAATCGCTTGACGAGATGTGGGGGTGTTCGCGATGGCGGCGAGGGATAGCCTTGAGGTGTGGATGTCCCGATATCTGTTGCTGGCTGTTGAGGGGGTGCTTTCTGAGGAGGTGACAGCCAAGATAGGGTTGCATCTTGCCCGGTTCCGCTTGTTTCTGGCGGAGGCGTATGGGCATGACCGGATTTCAACGGTGGTGCGGCGGGATGTTGGTCGCGGAAGCTTGCCAGGCCCACCAGGTGGCCAACGCCGCGCCTTGCTTTTCTGACGGAAGCAGATGTTATTCCGTGATGTCAAAGAGGTGCCGGATTCCCACTCTTCCCACAGCGCTTTGTCAGAAGGGCCGGACGCCAGCCAGAGCCATGTCTGGGTCGCGGGACCTGCCGCTCCCGCCTGTTGAAGGCGAACCCCAATGTGGGTGGATCGACACTGTCCAACGGCCGGCTCTCGACAAGTAGGGTCTTTGGGCGAACCGGCGACGTCTGGTAGCTGGCCGCCAGCTGTAGCTAGTTTGGCGCTTGCCGAGCCGAAGGTGCATGGGACTATAACCGATGGATTCGAGACGTCGGGAGACAGTGGCGCGAGGCTGATCGAGCGGAGTTGGGGAGGGAACCGATCGCAAACCGGGGCCAGATCCGAACGATGTGAATGCAGATGATCCTTGACACTGCGACTTTGAGGCGGTGTGGCTTGCAAGATGGCTATCGTGAGGCGGCTTGGTTGTGGGACATCTCGACCACACGCTTGCACGAAAGGTGTGCCCACAACAGATTTCGGGTGGGCAGCCACTAACAACACGGTGGTGACGTTGGCCGGTATGTGGGTGGGTTCGGATGTTCTGTTCGTTGTATGCTCCCACGGCTGCTCGGGGGGAGGCTGCCGGTGAACGGTTGCGAATGCTTGCCATTTTCGTGTTGGTATCTCCGCAGGTCAGACCCTAAACGAACGGTTTGTGAACGTCTTGGATTAGGCGATGTTGGTGGCCTTGAAAAACAGTCGATCCCTTTCTGACCGCTCCCTCTGGGGTGGGCCGTCCCGGTCCGTCGTGAACCGGACCCGCCGACCAGTGGGTTGCCTCAGGTGTTGTGCAGGTTTATGCGACGGTTGGGACTAGTGTGCCGTCGGCCATCATGACGGTCCCGTCTTCGCAGTGGCATTCCACGAGGCCGCCACCGAATTGTTCTTGGTATTGCTGGGCGTAAAGGCCACAGAGCGCTAAGCCTAGATCCACCGGTGGGTGGGGGGTGAAATGCTGTGAAGTGCCTCTCTGACCTGGGAGAATAGCTGTTATCAAAGACGGCTAGGACCCAGGCAGAGGAGGCACTTCTTGTGAACAGGATACCTGATATTGACCGGTTGGATGTGAGGTTCGATGAGGGGTCGTTGGTGGCGGATGCGGGGCTGTTGGTGGCGGGTTCGTTGATGAAGCGGCTGGGCATGGAACAGCTTTTGGATAGCACCGTGCGACTGGGCAAACGCGATGGCGGTGCCCGTCCGGGTCGCAAGGTGTTGTCTTTGGTGGCGTCGATGCTGACCGGCGGCACTCATATCGATCATGCTGATCGGCTGCGGTCCGGTTCCACCCGGAGGGTGCTGCCGTTTCGGGTGATGGCCCCTTCCACGTTGGGAACGTTTTGTGCGTTCGTTCACGTGGGGTCATGTCTGCCAGTTGAACAAGGCCCTGGGAGCCTTGTTGAAACGGGTGTGGTCCCTACCGGGCGCCGGTCCCGGCGACCGTCCGCTGGTCATCGATGTTGACTCCACCATCTGTGAGGTGTCGGGCAAGAGCAAGGAAGGCGCTTGCTATGGTCACACCCGAGTGTTGGGATACCATCCGCTGATAGCCGCGAGGGCGGACACCGGGGAGATCGTTCATCATCGTCTGCGCAAGGGCTCCTCGCAGAAGGGAAACACCCGTTTTATGGTCGAGACGGTCAACCGGGTGAGACGGGCCGGGGTGACCGGTCCGATCATCATACGGGCCGACAAAGGCTTTTGGTCCCATAAAACAGTACGCAAGCTGGAAGATATGGGAGTGGAGTGGTTCATCGCTATTCCACGATATCCCAACGTCAAACAGGCGATAGAGGACATAAACGACGCGGAATGGGTTGAGATCGGCTACACCCCCGACGGGGAGGGGCAGGTGGCCGAGACCATGATCGTCATCAAGATCGACAAAACAGAGCACACGGTGCGTCTGATTATCAGACGCACCCGCTTGGCCGATCCCGAACAGCAGCCGCTGTGGAAAGATTGGCGACATCACACGTTCGCCACCAACAGCGACCTGTCTGCGACAGAGGCCGACCGGATGTACCGTAACCATGCCCGGGTGGAACTGGGCATCCGCGATTTGAAACATCACACCGGACTGGCTCACTGCCCATCAGGGCGGTTCTTCGCCAACGCCGCCTGGATGGCCGCCGCGGTGATCGCCCACAACCTGTACCGGTGGATCAACCACCACA
>MKWU01005474.1_pt1 | contig 13800 bp, 15 predicted proteins | sample 809101 | NCBI WGS metagenome assembly MKWU01 (sample SAMN05860141, study PRJNA318959) | sponge metagenome | host: Aplysina aerophoba | place: Slovenia: Piran, Adriatic Sea, Gulf of Piran | collected 2013-05-07 | reverse complement strand
CGGGCTCGCCCGGCCAGCCGTTGCTCACGAACGTCCTGGCCGGCGAGTACACGGCCGCGCTCGACCTGATACGCGCCCACGCGCCCAGCGACGCGTTCGCCCTCGATGGCCCGCTCATCACCGGCACTGCCGCCGAGACCGACCTCTCGACGATGGCCGTCACGATCCTCGGCTACACGGAGCGCGCGCTCGGCCAGCGGCCCGACGAACCGGCGATCCACGCCGTGCGCGCGCTCGGCGTCGCGCTCGCCTCACCCGACGACCTCGCGCGGGCGCGCGAGGCCGCCACCCGCGCGGCCGAGCTCGCCCCGGGCGACGCCTACCTGCAACGGGTGATGTCGTACCTCGGCGGCATCGACCGGGCGCCGGGCCTGCCGCCGGAAGCGCCCGCGGCCGAGGAGCTGCTACCGGGCCCCACGGCCGAGTGGTTCGCCGAGGGCTACACGCTTGGGTCGGGCGACCGGGGCCGCCTCGTGCGCGCGTTGCAGCAGCGGCTCGCCCGCACGCGGGACCTCGGCTTCCTCGACCCCGGCCGCTACTACGACGTCTACGACACCGCGACGCGCGAGGCGGTGATCCAGATCCAGCAGCAGGCCGACCTCGAGCCCACGGGCGTCGTCGACGAGGCGACGTGGGAGGCGGTCGACGCGGCCTGGCAGCAGCCGGAGGCGAAGCCCGCGCCCGCGAACGTAGAGCCCTCGCAACCCGCCGCGCACGACCGGACGGGCGCGCCCGTGGTCTACCTCACCTTCGACGACGGGCCACACCCGACGTGGACGCCGCGGGTGCTCGACCTCCTCGATGCCTACGGCGCGCCGGCGACGTTCTTCGTGCTGGGGCTGAACGCCACGCGCTACCCGGAGATCGTCGAGCGCATGGTCGCCGCGGGACACGAGGCGGAGAACCACACCTTCGACCACATCTGGCTCGACAAGGCCCCGCGCGACCTCTTCGTGTCGCAGGTCACCGCAGCCGACGACGCACTGCACGCCGCGGCGGGCGGGCGCGTCGACCCCATCGCGTGCCTCCGGCCGCCGTACGCCGCGATGAACGAGCACACGAGGGGCCTCGCGGCCGAGCTCGGCAAGTCGATCGTGCTATGGAGCGTGGACACGCAGGACTGGCGCCGGCCGGGCGAGGACCAGATCGCGTCGCACGTGCTGTCCAACGCGCGTCCGGGCGCGATCATCCTCATGCACGACGGCGGCGGTGAACGCTCGCAGACCGTGGCCGCCCTCGATGCCGTGCTCGAGGGACTGACCGGGCGCGGCTACGCCTTCGGACTACTCTGTAGCTGACGCCCGACCACGAGGGAGCCGATATGCAGAGCCTCGAATGGGTCCGCCGCGCCGCGCGAGGCGTGATCGCCGCTGGCGCACTGCTCGTCGTGGCCGCCTTGCTGGCGTCGTGCGACGGGGTGGCCGACAGCGATGCCGCGCCGCCGGCCTTTGACGACCTCGCAGCGGCCACCATCCGGACCGAGAACACCGAGACGGGCAGGGCCACGCTCGAGGACGGCGAGTTCCGCGCACCGGTCGCGCCGGGCTCGGCCAGCGAGGTCGTGATTCGCCTCGCCCAGTGGGCCCTCGGCGACCTCGATGCAGACGGCGCCGCAGACGCCGCCGCGATCACGATCGAGGACCCGGGCGGCAGCGGGAACTTCCGCTACCTGCACGCGATCCTGAAGGAGGAGGGCGAGCTCCATGACGCCGACATCGCCTTCCTCGGCGACCGTATCCGCGTCGAGGGCATCTCCATCCACGAAGGCGTCGTCACAGTCGCGTTGCTGGACCGGCCGCCGGACGCGCCGTTCTCCGAGCAGCCCTCGATCCTCGTCATTCGCCGGTTCCGCCTCGTGGGCGAGTCGCTCGAGGAGATCGAGGGCATCAGTGGTGCCGACGCCTTCGCGTGCGATGACAGCCTGCCCGACGCAGCGCTGGTCATCGTGACCTCGCCCGCGGGCGGCGAGGAGGTCGCGAACGGGTTCGCAGTCAGCGGCTGCTCGCGCACGTTCGAGTCGAACGTGCAGTGGCGGCTGCTCGACCGAGCGGGCGAGGAACTCGCCAGCGGCTTCGCGATGGGCGGCGGCGTGGACGGCCCGGCGTCCTTCCTGTTCGCGGTGGAGTACCACTCGGCCGAGCGCCAGCTCGCCTACCTCGAGGTGTACGAGGAGGACGTTTCGGAGGGCGAGGGCTTCCCGCCGCCGCGCGCCATCGTGCCGGTGGTACTAGCCGCCAGCGAGTAGGCACGGGACCGCTCTCGGATGCGCGCACAGCGAGGTCGACGGGTACACTCACTGCCATGACTACGACACAGATCGAGGCCGTCGAGCGAGCCGCGCGCGTGCGCCGGGCCGCGCGGCAACTCGGCACCGCCTCCACCGACCTCAAGGACGGCGCGCTGCTGCGCGTCGCCGACGCCATCGAGGCCGAAACCGACGCGCTCCTCGCCGTCAACGGCCCCGAGCTCGAGCGCGCCCGCGCCAACGGCCTGACCGACGCCTTCCTCGACCGCATGACGCTCACGCCGGACCGCATCGCCGGCATCGCGCGCGACGTCCGCGCGGTGGCGGCGCTCCCCGACCCGGTCGGCGAGGTCGAGGAGATGACGAAGCGACCCAATGGGCTGCAGATTGGCCGTATGCGCGTGCCGCTCGGCGTGATCGGCGCGATCTACGAGTCGCGCCCGAACGTGACGGTGGACATCGCGGCCGTGTGCCTGAAGTCCGGTAACGGCGTGCTGCTGCGCTCCGGCACCGACGCGCACGCCTCCTCGGGCGCGCTCGCCGCGATCTTGCAGCGTGAGACGGTGGCTGCCGGGCTTCCCGAGCACAGCGTCGAGTTCATGCACTCCACGGACCGCGCCGAGGTGGGCGCGATGCTCCGCGCGGACGAGTACATCGACATCATGGTCCCGCGTGGCGGAGCGGACCTGATCCGCCGCGTCCGCGACGAGGCCACGATGCCCGTCATCGCCGGCGGCATCGGCGTCTGCCACACCTACGTCGACGACGAGGCCGAGCTGGAGATGGCCGAACGCATCGTGGTCAACGCGAAGACGCAGCGCCCATCGGTCTGCAACGCCATGGACACGCTGCTCGTCCACGCCGATGTGGCCGCCTCGTTCGTGCCGCGCATCGCGCGCGCCCTCGGCGAGCGGGGCGTCACCCTCCACGTCGACGACCGCGCCGCGCCCTTCGTCCGCGACGCCGCGCCGTCGCTGCCCGTTGAGCTCGACGACTACGACCGCGAGTGGCTCTCGCTCGACTGCTCGGTGCACGTCGTGGACTCGCTGGACGATGCGCTCGACCACATCGACGTACACGGGAGCGGGCACTCCGAGGCGATCGTGACGGACTCGTACGCCGCCGCGCAGCGCTTCCAGCGCGAAGCGGACGCCTCTGCGGTGTTCGTGAACGCCTCGACGTACTTCAACGACGGCGGGCAGTTCGGGCTCGGCTGCGAGGTCGGCATCTCCACGGGGAAGATGCACGCCCGCGGCCCGATGGGCCTGCGCGAGCTGACGTCGTACAAGTGGGTGGTGCTCGGCACGGGCCAGGTGCGGACGTAAACGCCGCCGAGACCAGTCGCCGCGAACGAGGGGATCCGATGGCCGAATACCGCTTCAACCGCGAGGCACGCACGCCGTACTCGGAGGTCTACGCCATCGACGACGGCGAGCACGCGCTCGGCCGCGTCGACGTGCACTACACGGGCTCGGCCACGCACGCGACGCTCGTCGTCCACGCTGCGATCGACGACGACCGGGTGCAGGAGATCCTCGAAGCCATCGACGAACAGATCGTGACCTCCGCCGACCCGTACCGCGAAGACCTGGTCGTGACCGTGTGGCGCGGCGAGGAGCTCGGCGTCTTCGCCGACGACACCGGGGACGGCGACGGCGATGGAGACGAAGACGGCGAGGAGCCCTCGTAGGGCGCCCCGCCGAGCGCGACGACCCAGCCGAACAGGCGATCATGAGCGTCCCGGCGAACCGGCGACCATGAGCACCCGTCTGACCGCCCCCGACCAGCTCCAGGCGGTGCTGTTCGACCTCGACGACACGCTCATCGACGCGCGCGGATCGTGGCGCGCGGGGTTCGCCGAGTCGATCGCCGAGCTACACGCCGCCGAGCCTGCGCTGCAGGCCCTCGGCAGCCCCGAGGCGATCTACGACGACTACTTCCGGCACTACACCGAGGACGCGCACCGCGCCGCCGGGGGCGGCGAGTGGGAGGAGCGTTTCACCCTCGAGGCGTACGAGCGGCTGATCGCCGAGCACCTGCGCCCCGACCCGGCACTCGCCGCGCAGCTCACCGAGCGCTACCGCGCCGTCCACATCCACCACGTCGGCATCCACCCCGACGCCATCGAGACGCTCGAGGCGGTCGGGGCGCGCTACCCGCTCGGGATGATCACGAACGGCCTCTCCCACATCCAGCGCCCGAAGATCGAGCGCTTCGACCTCGAACGCTACTTCGAGGTGGTCGTGGTCTCAGGCGAGGTGGGGGTGCAGAAGCCCGACCCCGCCATCTTCGCGCTCGCCCTCGAACCCCTCGGCGTCACGGCCGCGGCGGCCGTGTACGTCGGCGACAACCCGTACCACGACGTGGTCGGGGCGCGCGCCGCGGGCGTCGGCTCCATCTGGGTGAACCGCGGCGACTGGCGACTGGGCGCCGGCGCGCCGACACCAGACCTCGAGGTCCGCGAGCTGCGCGAGGCGTGGCCGTACCTGGGGCTGGAGTAGCGAGCCAGGCCAGGCTACTGACTTCCGGCTAGCCGATGGTCCTCGTGGGGCCGGATCGTAACCGCGCCTCCCGGGCTGTCCTCAATGCAGATCACGTACCCGTCGAACAACTCCATCCCGGCAAGCGCGGGCGGCGGCGCGACCTGGGCGATGACCCTGCGTGGCTCGTCTTCAAGCATCACCGTCACGTAGTACGTGTCGAGCGCAACTTCACGACCGTCTGCTAGCACGCCGTAGCTGGTCCCGGCCGAGCTCAAATCCATGTCGGCCACGACGTCGCGGGGCAACGTCAGCCAGCCCGTGAACCCGGTGTCGATGACGGCGTCGACGAGTCGGACGGATGCGCCACCGGCGAGACCGAGCGGTACTACGGGCTCCCGCATGGCGTTCATCACCCCGTCCATCAGCCACGCGCCTCCCCGGCCTGAGCACGCCTCATGCGCACGGCAGCGCGGTGTCCGACGCGCGCGATGTAGACGTTCACCGCGTCGGGCCAGCGCTCGTAGAGCGCATCACATGCATCAATGTCGCGTTCGGCGATCGTCCACTCGCCGCTGTCGATGTCGACGGCGACGAAGCAGTCTTTCCGAGAGGCGTCGAGCTGCGGGGCTATATCGCGCTCGTACAACTCACGCCCGAGGCGTGCTGCCTCTTCCGTAGGTTTACGGCGCTGCATAGAACGCTCCTGCCGACTCGTACCGATCCGAAGTCTACACGCCGCGCACCGTGCTGAAGCACGTTTCTGTCATCGCAGCGCCAACGGCATATGAGAGGTCGAGAATCTCGAAGGCGAGGAGTAGAGCAAGGCGGCGGCTACTTGCGGGCGATGGCGCGGCGGGCGGCGGCGGCGATGTTCTCCGTCGTCAGGCCGACCGCGTCGAGGACCTCGTGCCACAGGCCGGACTCGCCGTAGCGGTCCTGCACGCCGACGAACTCCATCGGCACGGGGCGGCGCGAGGCGAGCGCCTGCGCGGCCATCGCGCCGAGCCCCGAGTGCACGAGGTGCTCCTCGGCGACGACGATTGCGCCCGTGTCGGCCGCGGCGCGCTCCAGCGCGTCGACGTCGAGCGGGCGGATCGTGGCCATGTTGAGTACGCGCGCCGAGATGCCGTCGGCCGCGAGCTCCTCGGCGGCGTCGAGCGTGCGCTCCACCATGAGGCCGTAGGAGACGAGCGTGACGTCCGAGCCGTCGCGCAGCATGTCGGCGCGGCCGAGCTCGAAGCGGGTGCCGTCGGTGTAGAGCACGCGGTGCTTGGGGCGGTCCGTGCGGATGTAGAACGGCCCCGGCGTGCGCGCGGCCACCTCGACCGCTGCCGCCGCCTCGACCACGTCGGCGGGGACGATCACACGGAAGTTCACGAGCGACGACATCACCGCGATGTCCTCGACGGACTGCGCCGACGCGCCGTCCTCGCCGACCGAGAGCCCTCCGTGCGAAGCGACGAGCTTCACGTCGAGGTTCGGCTGCGACACCGACATGCGGAGCTGGTCGTAGGCGTGCTCTGCGAAGACCGCGAAGGTAGAGGCGAACGCGACCTTGCCAATCGCCGCCATGCCGGCGGCCACCGAGATCATGTTCTGCTCGGCCGCGCCGAGGGTGAAGAAGCGCTCCGGGTACGCGGCCTGGAACTTGCGCGCTGAGGTCGAGTTGCCGAGGTCCGCGTCGACCACCACGAGGTCCAAGCCCTCCTCGCGCAGCCTGATCAGCGTCGGCCCGAGGGCCTCGCGGGTCGCGGCGGGGGCGGGCGCTTCGGTGGTGGTCACGAGGCGGCTCCGTTGACGTCGTCGGGGTCGGCGAGTTCGCGCATCGCCTCCTCGAACTGCTCGGGGCTGGGCGGTGCGCCGTGGAAGCCGGGGTTGTGCTCCATGAACGAGACACCGTGCCCCTTCACCGTGTCGAAGATCACGCAGGCCGGCCGCCCACGCACGTCGCGAGCGCGCAGCAGCGCCTCTTCGACGGCGTCGATGTCGTGGCCGTCGACGCCGGAGATCACGTCCCAGCCAAAGGCTGCGTACTTCTCGTCGAGGGGCTCGGTGACCATCGTCGAGCGGGTGAAGTCGTCGTTCTGGATGCCGTTGCGGTCGATGAGTGCGATGAGGCCTTCGGCGTCGTGGTGGGCGGCGGCCATCGCCGCCTCCCACACCTGGCCCTCGTTCTGCTCGCCGTCGCCCATCAGCACCCACGCGCGCGCGTCGGCGGGCACGTCGCCCTCGCCGAGCCGCGCCGCGAGGCGCATGCCGAGGCCGAACGAGAGCCCCATGCCCAGCGAGCCCGCGGAGTTCTCGACGCCGAGCGGGCGGTTGCGCACGGAGTGGCCCTGCAGGCGTGAACCGAACTGCCGGAACGTCGACAACTCGTCGACGGGGAAGTAGCCGAGCTCCGCGAGGAGCGCGTACTGCACGGGCGTGCAGTGGCCCTTGCTCATGATGAAGCGGTCGCGGCCGGGCCAGTCGGGGCGTTCGGGATCGTGCTGCATGACGCGGCAGTAGAGCACGCTCATGATCTCGACGGCGGAGAGCGAGCCGCCGATGTGTCCTGATTTGGCATCGTAGACCATGCGCACGACATGGCGTCGGATGCGCCTGCCCAGCGCGGTCAGGTCCGTGTCACGTGCCGCGCCAATGACCATGTCGCCTCTGCGCCCCGGGGGTTTTGGCGAGTATACGAACGGCCGCGCACAAGGGCTACGCTCGAAGTACCGGTACGGCGCGCCTCTCAGCGGGTGCTACGGCCCTCGGCGGACGGAGTCGCAGGCCGAGTAGCCGCAGACGGGGCAGAGCGAGCAGCCCTCGCCGAAGGCGAGCGGCCCCGCGCAGTCGGGACAGCGCGGCCCGAGCGCGACCATCCGACGCAGCCTGCGCGGCTCGCGCACCTGCGTGACCGCCTCGGCAGCCGCATCGCGAGCGGCTCCGGTACCCCGGCGCGGCCGCCTCGTGCGCTCGACGCCGGGAGTGGCGGGGGCGTGGGTGGTGACCATCGGTCGTCTCCATCGAACAGACGTTTCACATAGTCTAGTCAGAACGTGAGTTCGTGTCCAGCCTTCGCCTCTGCGTCACCCCGTTCGAGTGCCCGCTCCGCTACGATGCGCCGATGTGGCGACTCGTCTACTGGGGATTCATCGCCGTCGGCCTGGTGGTCGTCTGGATGACGATCATGCAGCCGAGGCGGTTTCGGCAGCTCGGCAAGAACGCGCGCACGATCGGCTACGCCTACGTGGCCGCGATCCTGATCAGCGCCGTGCTGCGCCTCGCCGGCGTCTGGGGCACCTAAGACGCCCTCGCCCCGCACGCCCGTAGCGCCCGAGGGAAGGACGTAGCGATGACCACGCCGCTCCGGATCCTGGTCTGCCCGCAGGAGTTCAAGGGCTCCCTGACCGCCTTCGAGGCGGCCGCGGCCCTCGCCGCCGGCGCACGCGCCGGCGAGCCCGACGCCGAGATCATCGAGATGCCCCTCGCCGACGGCGGACCGGGCACCGCCGCCATCCTCGCGGCCGCCCTCGGCGGCGAGCTCGTCGAGGCCGAGGTCACGGGGCCGATGGGCACGCCGGTGCAGGCGCGCTTCGCGCTGCTGCCGCCCGCCGTCGCCGGGCCCGCCGAGGCGGCGGGCCTCGTGCGCGTGCCCCGTGAGGAGCGCGCCCCCGGGCGCGCCACGACGTACGGCGTCGGCCAGCTCATGCTCGCCGCGCTCGAGCGGGGGGCGCGAGACATCATCGTGGGCGTCGGTGGTACCGCCACCAACGACGGCGGCGCGGGGGCGGCGCAAGCGCTCGGCTACCGCCTCGTTGGCACGGGCGGGATGGCATTGCCGGAGGCCGTCCCGCCGGTCGATCTGCGCGGGCTGGTCTCCCTGGACCACGCAGGCGTCGACCGCCGCCTCGGCGACGTGGACCTCACTGTCGCCGTCGATGTGACGAACGTGCTACTCGGGCTCGAGGGGGCGACCGTCGTCTACGGCCCGCAGAAGGGCGTCGACGCCGACAGCATGCAGCCGCTGGAGGACGCGCTCGGGCGCTGGTCGCGCGTGATCGAGACGGACCTCGGCGTCCGGGTCACCGACCTTGCCGGCGGCGGCGCGGGCGGCGGACTGGCAGCAGGGCTGGTCGGTACCGTCGGCGGCGCCATCCGGTCCGGCGCCGAGCTCGTCGCCACGACCTTGGGGTTGGAGGATGCGATCCGCGACGCCGACCTGGTCATCACCGGCGAAGGTCGCCTCGACGCGCAGACGACATACGGCAAGGCCCTCGAACTCGTCACCGCGCTCGCCGAGCGCTACGAGACGCCGTGTGTCGTCGTCGCCGGTGGGGTCGAGGGCGCTACGTCTGGCGTCGTCGACTTCGAGACGCTCACCACGAACCGCATCTTCGAGGCCGAGGCAATGCAGCGCGCCGCCGAGCTTGCCGCGGACGCCGCCGAACGCCTCGTCCGTCGCGGGACGTGGGACCACGCGGCGATCGCGGCGGACCAGGCGGCGACGCGTGACCTGATCGAGGTCGGCAAGGACCTCCGCGCGGACGGCCTCGTCACCTCGCACGGCGGCAACGTCTCCGCGCGACGCACACGCGGCGGCGCCGTGATCTCGGCGACGGGCGCCATGCTGGGCCGCCTGACGGACGACCTGCTCGTGGCCGTCGAGGGAAGCGGTGAGCCGCGCGACGAGGACTCCCCGGCGCCCTCGTCCGACACGGCGGTGCACCTCGCCATCTACGAGGCGTGCGCCGACGCCGGCGCGGTGGTGCATGCCCACCCCGTGCACGCGATCGCGCTGGCCTACGGCCGCGACGCCATCGACCCCGCGAACCTCGAGGGGCGGCTCTTCCTCGGCAGCGTGCCGGTGGTGGAGGCGGAGTGGGAGACCTCGGCGCAGCCGGTCGCCGACGCACTGCTCGACCACCCGATCGTGGTCGTGCGCGGTCACGGCAGTTACGCGCGCGGCACCGACGTCTGGGACGCCCTGCGCGTCACCTCGACGCTCGAGGAGGCCGCGCGGATCCTGACGCTGAGCGGTCAGTAGCCGAGGCGCTTGAGCCGGCTTGCGTGCGTGCAGCACGAGGTGTCACTGGTCCCGCTGTCCCACGGGCCACGATGACCGTGGGCGCTAATCGAGGCCGAGGCGTTGCATTTCGTGCTCGTCGAACCCGAAGTGGTGCGCGATCTCGTGGAGGACGGTGCGACGGACTTCGTCCGGGATCACGCGCGGGTGGAACGCGCGCTCCAGCGGGCCCTGGTAGATCGCGATGCGGTCCGGCAGCGTCATGTGGTACTCGCTGCGGTCGATGAGCGGCGTGCCGATGTAGAGGCCGAACAGCTCCGCCCCGCGCGGGATGCCGGCGTCGGCGAGGTCCTCAGGCGCCGGCTCACGCTCGATGACGATCGCGACGTTGTCGAGGTAGTTGTCGATGTGCGGCGGCAGCGAGTCGATCGCCTGCTGGACGAGGCGGCGGAAGCGGTCGCGGTGCATCCGGGACGTGCGAGGGCGCTCAGGCGCCGCGTCGACCGGAGGTCTCGGCCGGCCAGATGGTGTGATAGCCCTCGCCCTCGATCGCGCGCTTCGTCTCCTCGCGCTCGATCTCCAGGAGGCGTTCGTAGGTCTCGTTCATGTCGGCGATGGCGTCGAAGGCGTCCATGTCGGCGAGGCGGCCGCGCACCGCCTCCAGCACGCCGAGGCGCTCGAGCGACGCGACGCGCAGGGGCCACGTGACCACGTGGATGCGCTTGGGCCGCGGGAACCCCGGCCGGACGCGCTCGATGGTGCGGATGCGCTCGGCGAACGAATCGACCGGCGGCAGGAGCGCCACGCCGGGCCCGACGCCCTCGCGCGTGCGGAAGTCCAGCAGGAGCCGCTCCGCGACGGGCGTGAAGCGCAGGAGCAGGTGCTCAACGGACTGTAGCGACGAGCGCAGCCCGTCCAGGTCGATGTTCTGCGGGCCGTCCATGCGTCGAGTCTACACCTCGCGCGAAGGCGACACGGCGCGCCCACGTTTGACCCCTGTCGCCCGCCGTCCGGACAATCGGGACGTGCGAAACAGTCGATCGACCCGTGGGCGGCGGCGCGCGGCGCTCGCAGCGGCGACGCTGGCGGTCGTCGTCGGCGTGCTCGCGTTCGCCGGATGCCGCGAGGAGCAGGTGCAGGAGCCGGGCTTTGTACCGCAGCCGCGAGCGCAGGCCGGCACGCCTCGACCCTTCCTGCTCGGCTTCTCGTCCATCCCCGCGCAACTGACGCAGAGCGACTACATCGCCGCGCTCGACCTGGCCGCGCGCTACGGCGAGCTGCTGCTCATCCAGCGCGCGCCCGAGTGGGCCGAGTTCCTCCCTGGCGTCGAGCCGTCGCCGCGCCTCACCGAGCTCACGCTGCGCGAGCGCGTCGCCGTCGAGGAGCGCGAGCTGCGCCTGTTCTACGCCCTCGATCCGTTCGACCCCGTCGACCGCGGCCGGCTCGCCGCCGCGCCTCCGGGCTACGAGCACGCCGACCTCTCCAACCCCGAGCTGCGCGCGGCGTTCGTGGCCGAAGCGCGCTTCATCGCCACCAGCTACGAGCCCGCGTACCTCGCGCTCGGCATCGAGATCAACGCCACGTTCGAGCGCTCGCCGACGCAGTACCAGGCATTCGTGGACGCGTACCGCGAGGCCTACCGGGCGGTGAAGGCGGTGAGCCCGGAGACGCTGGTCTTCGCGACGTTCCAGTACGAGCAGTTGCTCGGCATCGTGCCCTGGGAGCCGCCGAGGCCGCCTCGATGGGAGCTGCTGGGCGACTTCGCGGGGCGGCTCGACCTGTTCGCCGTAGCCACGTTCCCCTCGGTCGCCTACCCGATCGCGCACGACCTGCCGCCGCTGTACTACCTGCAGATCCGCGACCACACGCGGCTGCCCATTGCATTCGCGACGGCGGGCTTCGCATCGGCGTCGGAACCGGACGCGGTGCACGCCTCGACGCCGGCCGAGCAGCGCCGCTACCTCCAGCGCCTGCTCGCCGACGCCGACGCCATCGACGCGCCATTCGTCGTGTGGTTCGCCGGACGCGACCCCGCGTTCCTCCTCGACCCGCCGCTCGACCTGCTGTCGAGCGTGGGTCTGCGCGACGCGCTGGACCGTCCGAAGGAGGCGTGGACGGTGTGGGCGGAGACGTCAAGCCGGCCGGTGGAAGGCGCGGTAGAGGGGCCCGTGACGCCGTAGCAGCTCTATCAGAACCCGGAAGGGTCCGTCTGTCCGGCGAACTGGCTTGCGGGGCCCGCCGGAACCCCATGCACGAGTTCGAGGATGAGCTGGCAGACCGCCATCTCGCGCTGCAGGATGATCGGGCTTGGACCGAGATTCATCATCTCAAGTGTGATGCGACCTTCAAACCCGGAATGGATCGTCGGAGCCGTGAAGTGCACCAGCAAGCCAAATCGGGCAAGCGAACTCTTACCCTCAACCCTACCGGCCAGCCAGCCGTTGTCTCGTACGCTCTCTTCGATCTCGTGCGGGAGTGGGAGCTTGACGCGCTCGAGGGTCACGCCGAGCACGAGTCGTTGTGGTGCGAGAACGAACCCCTGGGGCGGTATCTCCTGAGTCTCGTATAGGGTGTCGAGCGTGCTCTGCACGTTTCCCCCAAGGGGATCAACCCCAATCCCGATCCCTTCCTTTGGTACCCGCAAGAGCGGACTGAGACGCAGGTCAACGGACGAGCGACCATAAGGCCGGGCGGCGCCATCGAGCGTTCCCGGTCTTGGGGTCGGTTCCGGCTCGATCATCAGGCGGCCCTCGTCGAGCGCCTGTTGTATCGAAGTATCGCTAAGGATCATTCGCGGTTGTCACAAGTGGCTCCAGGATGGCCTGTCTCACCACTACATCACGCGTTGCGCCATACAGGTCGCCAGGAACTTCGACCAGGCTGACCGCGCCATCAGTAGCGAGCAGCCTGACCCGGAGTGACTCCCGACCCCGACTGTCTTTCTGGAGCAGTGTTCTCGAAGCGATAGCTGAGATCTTGTTCCCGCTGGCATCCTCGAACGTGACGATAGCTTCACTGTCGAACTGGCCGTCGGCCACTTCGCCCTGAAGCAACAAATCTTGCACTTGGGTCCCCGATCTGAGACTGATTCGTGGGGAGGGACGAATCATACAGAACACCCGTGCGATCGTCGAGGGGTTGGCCCATGTCTCTCCATTACCCGCGCGAGGCATTTGCTGCGCTCACAACGGACGCGATGTGCGCCGGGCGTGGAACGATCGTTGACACCTTGATCGCTGCTCGATACCCTCGCTTTTCTGTGCGCAATCACGTATCATAGCCGAGGCGTTGGGCGCGACAAATTCATTAGCGACGACAGATCGTGCAGCACCGGTATGCAACCGGCGCTGCTTTGCTGTGTCGCGACGCTCCCCTACAGGCCCAACCAGGCGCTGACAGTGACGAATCCGAAGGAGTCGCTACTTGGTCACCACCGAGCGAGCCGGCATGCCCATGAATGGACCGCTGATTACCCGCGACTACGGCAAGTCGCATCCGGTGCTGGACGTCCCGCACCTGATCGATATGCCGAAGCGTTCCTACGAGCGCTTCCTGCGGCAGTCGCTCCGCGAGCTCTTCGACGAGATCTCGCCGATCGAGGACTTCACCGGCACTCGCATGGCGCTGTCCTTCACCGAGTACCACCTGGAGGACCCCAAGCACTCCGAGCGTGAGTGCCGCCAGCGCGACGCCACATTCGGCGCACCGCTGCGCGTCCGCGCCGAGCTGACCGTCAAGGAGACCGGTGAGGTCAAGGAGCAGGAGCTCTTCCTCGGCGACCTCCCGCTCATGACCGAGCAGGGCACGTTCATCATCAACGGCGCAGAGCGCGTCGTCGTGTCCCAGCTCGTGCGCTCGCCCGGCGTCTACTTCACAGAGACGCTGGACCCGGCGACCGGCCGACGCCTCACGCAGGCCAAGCTGATCCCGAACCGCGGCGCATGGCTGGAGTTCGAGACCTCCAACAAGGACATCGTCTCCGTCAAGGTCGACCGCAAGCGCAAGATCCCGGTCACCATCCTCCTCCGCGCCATCGACATCGAGGAGGACGTCAGCGACGACGA
>MKWU01005473.1_pt1 | contig 13802 bp, 10 predicted proteins | sample 809101 | NCBI WGS metagenome assembly MKWU01 (sample SAMN05860141, study PRJNA318959) | sponge metagenome | host: Aplysina aerophoba | place: Slovenia: Piran, Adriatic Sea, Gulf of Piran | collected 2013-05-07 | reverse complement strand
GCTTCTGGGGGCGCGCGCCGGAGTGCCCGCTTCGGCGACATAGCGGTTGATTTGCCGTCATGGGCTGAACCGGCTCGCGTGGATGATTCGCCCTACCAGGCGGGTGATCCGCCGCTACGAGCGCTCCCATCCAGGCGAGCTGGTGCACCTCGACGCGAAGAAGATCGGCAACATCTCACCCGACGAGCGCTAGAAAGTCCGCGGACACGGCTCGGACGAGGCCAAACGTTGATGCACGTGGCGGCCGACTACTACGGCAGCCTCGCCTACGTGACGGCGCTCGACAACAAACGGGCGGAAACCCAGGACGGGTTCTGGCGGCGAGCCCGGGACTGATCCTGGTCCGGCGACATGGCCCTCGCAGAGATCCTCACCGAGGGCGGCCGAGCCTCATCTGCACGAAACTCGCCGAACTGCTCGCCCAACGCCAGATCGCTCAACGCTGCACCCACCCCTATCAGCCACAGGCCATCGATGAGACAGAACGATCCAACCGCACCCTCGCCGATGAATACCTCCACGCGCGCAAGTTCAAGTTCAGAGACCGACCGCAGAATCCGCCTGGCCCGTCGGGTCCATGGCTACCGCTGCCGACGACACCGCACTGTCATCGGCGGCCGGCCGCGACACCGGCCAGCAGCCCCACGCGAGGCGACACTTGGCACGACGGGACCGCCCGGTTATCGACCGAGCGGAACAGTCACCAACGACCGCGCACTGCTGTGCCCCTACAATCCTGCGGTCAAGGGTTGGTAGATGAATTCCATTGATTACTCCGGTGCACCCACTGCATGGCTCATCAGGGCTGGCAAACACGGTGAACGAGAGCATCACGCGCTTGAGAGCGGCCTTGCCTTTGGCGGCTGGGAAGGCCTGCCAGACTTGTCTGGCGTTGTGAGCCGCGTCGACATGCAGAGCGTCGTCCGCAGGATGCTTCCCAACAACAGCAAGATGAGCGTGGCCAACTACGTGGGCCAGCTTTGGGCTCTCCGCTCGCGAGTGCGTGCTGGTGATCTAGCAGTTCTTCCACGCAAGAGGACACGGCAGATTGCCTTAGGACACGTCACTCGGGGATATGAGTATCGGGACGATCCTGACCCTGAGATGCGGCATGTGGTCGCGGTGACTTGGAATCGGATAGACGTGCCTTGGGAAGCGCTCGGAGAGGATCTTCGTCATTCGCTTAGCACACCTCGCACGATTTGCTCAATCAGGTGCGATGACGCCTTGAGGCGTCTCGAGGGACTGATGGCTGATGGCCAAGATCCCGTCGGCGGCCTCGCGGCTTCCTCCGCGTCGAGCAACGGCCGCATCAGCCCGCTGGAACTTCACTCGGTTCTAGTGGATGCTCTGGATGACCGTGTTGTGAATGTCTCGGACCTGAGTGCCAAACCGCTGGAACTTGAATTGAAGGAACCTCTCCCATCTCGGGTGCGCGCCTACGTCTACAACGCAACTCGTCCTCCTGGGGGGCGACCGGCGGGGGAGCACAAGGTTCAGCTCATCGTGCCGGGTCAAGTCCGAGGAGAGCGAGGGAACTTTGACATCTCTGACGACCACACAGTGCTGCTTGTCGGGTATGCGGCCGAGGAGTCTGTGTTTGTCCTATGGGATGCTGGCGCCTACCGAGACTTTGGCTACTCGCGAAACGTCCAGGTCAAGTCTCGGACTCTCTTGAATGCCTTCGCTGGCGAAATAGGGCTTCAGGAACGAACGCTGCGGCCACGTCGCGGGAAAACGGTTCGAGAGACGGTGGTCGCGGCAACCGCAGGTCGGCTCGACGAGGCCATCGAGCTACGCGTCAACCTTTCGCTCCAACGGCTTCTGGACGAGTTTGACTGAGATGAACGGCCTGCGCGACGTCGAACTGAAACTATCGTACCACAAGGGCGAAGACGATATCGCTGCCGACTTCTATATGCCGTGCATGCGCCGTTCACGCCAATACGACCGGGCAGTCGGGTTCTTTAGCAGCAGCGTCTTCGTTCTTGCTTGGCCAAGCTTGCGGGAGTTCGTGGCTCTTGGCGGGCGGATGCGAATCGTCTGCTCACCCGTTCTCTCGAGCGCCGACATTGACGCGCTCAACGTCGGCTATAGCTCCTCGCGAGGCGAGCAGTTCGAAGCAGCGGCTCGTGCAGAGCTACGTCGGCTGTTGGAATCACCCACGCTTGAGAAGCCGACAAGAATCCTCGCCAGCCTCGTGACCGCTGGCGTCATTGATCTTCGAATTGCCTGGGTCGGCTCGCAAGCATCTGGTCGTAGCATGAGGATTTTTCACGACAAGGTCGGGATCTTCTCAGATGTTGACGATCTGCGTGTGGTCTTCAAGGGCTCGATGAACGAAACATGGTCTGGGCTCGCAGCTGACGGCAATCTCGAATCCATCGATGTCTATGCGTCTTGGCGGAACGAAGAGAATTCTCAACGCGTTGCCGAAGAGGCACAGTATTTTGACAGCCTCTGGCATGACGCGCATCCAGGTGTGACGGTGACGCCGTTCCCCGAGGTGGTCCAGCAGGAGCTACGAGACATCGCCGAGCAGGGGCGGTGGGAGGACTACGTCGACGAGCTCTGTCTCGAACTTGAGGCAGCTACCAGACCCAGTCGCGATCTAAGCGCCGACGGTCGGACTCCGCGTCCTCATCAGGAAGCAGCGCTCGACGCTTGGACGGAACGCGGCCGCCGTGGAATCCTTGAGCACGCGACTGGCAGTGGCAAGACCTTCACTGCACTGTGCACGATCCGTGACAGCCTCGGACGCGGTGAGGTTCCGCTTGTGCTCGTCCCGAGTGAACTCCTGCTCAGACAATGGCGTGAAGAGCTCGCGAGCACTTTTGAATCCGACCAGATGCGACTACTTGTTTGCGGGGGTGGACACCGAGAGTGGAAAGAGCAGCGACGGCTACCGCTTTGGAGCCGAGATGACAGTTCGGGCGAACAGCGGGTCTTGCTCGCGACCATGCAAACTGCCAGCTCCGACTCGTTTCGGCGGCTCCTTCGAGATGGGCCCCATCTCCTCGTTGTGGCGGACGAAGTTCACCGCATCGGAAGCCCGACACACCGCCGCCTCCTTGACATCGCTTCAGGTCCGCGGCTGGGGCTCAGCGCAACCCCGCGACGAGCAGGTGATGAGGTGGGGACGGCTGCTCTCATGAGCTACTTCGAGGGGATTGTTCCACCTCCGTTCACGCTGCAAGACGCCATCGCCGCAGGGACGCTGACGCCGTACTGGTATAGCCCCCACCAGGTGTCGCTCGGTACAGATGAACAGGTCGAATGGGATCACCTCACTGCTCAAATCGGCAAGCGACTGGCAATCCATGGCGACGACGAGTCATGCCTACACGACGAAGCGATCAAGCATCTGTACATCCGCCGCGCTCGCATCGCGAAGAAGGCGGCCGGCAAAGTCTCGCTCGCGGCGAGCGTGGTGTCGCAACACTTCGAGTCAGGACAGAGCTGGCTCGTCTACTGCGAAGACCGAGAACAGCTGCGCGCAGTTCGAGGTGCCATAGAAGAGGCACGTATTCCATCCGTGCTTGAGTACCACTCCGCAATGGATGGTGACCCTGCGTCGACGCTGCGACTGTTCGAGAACTCCGGTGGCGTCATGGTCGCCATCCGTTGCCTAGATGAAGGCGTGGATATTCCCGCTGCCTCCCATGCGCTCATTCTGGCGTCGTCACGCAACCCGCGAGAATTCATCCAGCGGCGAGGTCGCATCCTCCGTACTGCGCCCGGCAAGTCCATAGCCCACGTGCACGACGCAATCGTTCTTCCCTCGGGCATCGACCGGGAAATACCGATTGGCTCGATGGTGAGAGGTGAACTCGCTCGAGCGATTGAGTTCGGACAACACGCCGAGAACCCAGACGGGGTCGTTGGGTTGAAGATGATCGCAGTTGAGTACGGTCTCGACTGGCAGACCTTGACCGAGGAAGGATTCGAGGTTGATGAAGATGAGTGATCAGCTCAAGTCACTAGTGGAAACCCTCTTGTCCATTCGCAACGATCGCTATCTGGATGTACCCGAATCGCTTATCCGCGAAATCGTTTCCGCACACGCTCGAGAACCCGACGATCCCACGATTCACCGACGAATCCAACAGGCGATCGAGAATTCATTGGATGGTCGGGATGCTTCGGATTGAAGGCGTTGAGCTCCAAGACTTCGGACCCTTCAAGGGACACCAGCAGATCGAGCTGCCCGAGGCCGCCGGGGTGGTTGTCGTCTACGGCGAGAACATGCGTGGCAAGACCTCGCTCCTCAACGCGATCCGATTCGCATTGTTCGGCAAGGTGCTGGGTCGTGCGCGGCGCGAGGGATCACTGCACAATATTGGCAATTGGGAAGAATTCGCCGCCGGGCGATATGGGTTCGGAGTGGTGCTAAGACTCCAATCCGAGGGTCAGCAATACCGACTCACCCGTACCTGTCGGCCACGCGACAACATCGTGCCGCAGGGCGACAGCGACTATGCGGTCGAGTTCTTCCTTGAACGCGATGGGGTTGTATTGGGCCCCGGCGAGGCGGAGTCCGAACTTGAACGCATCATGCCGGAGCAGATAGCCCGCTTCTTTCTATTCGACGGTGAACTTCTGCAGGAATACGAAGGCTTGCTGCGCAGCGAGAGCGACATGGGACGTCAAATCTCTGAAGCGATCGAAAGAATTCTCGGTGTTCCGGTGCTCACGCAATCACGCACGACGCTGAGGAGAATTCTGACGAATCTTGAAGAAGAGGAAGCGAAGAGCGCTCAGTCTCACACCCTGACGCGTGATCTAGGCGTGGAGATGCGCCGGCTCCAGGAAAAGCGCGGTGGCCTTCAAAGAGGGTTGGACGACATGCGCCGGGGCCTGCGGGAATTCAACGATCGCAAGGCATCTCTGGAGAGCGAGCTGAGCCGCAGCGAACGCCTCGCGGCCGTAATGGCAAAACTCGACGTGCTACGCGGCGACATCGCACGTCTTCGCGATGAGATCGAGGCAAGACGATCCGAGATCGCCAAGGAGATGACCAACGCTTGGAGGGCATTGGTCGCATCTCGCTCGCTTGACCTAATCCAGAGCCTCAGGCAGCGCGAGAGCACGTTGCAGCTTCGAAAGGTGCGTCTTGAGGTCTTGCACCATACCGACGGCCCGGCCGGCACCCAAGAGCGTTGCCCGACCTGCTTCCAACCGCTGAGTGAAGCAGCTCTCGCGCAGATGGCGACCGCAACCGAGAGCGAGTCCTTCGAGAAGGCGGAGCTTGAAGCGGAGCTGCGCGGAATTCAGCGCCGGTTGGAAGCCCTTGAGGAAACAGCCCGCGCAACTAGTGGCGCCTATCTCAGGGTCCTTTGGGCTGACCTACGTAGCCAACAACGGACCCAATTCGCGAAGGAGGATGAGGCGTCAGAACTCGATCGTCGCCTCAAGGACGCCGACGCTGACCAAGACGCGCTGCGTCGAGCTCAGTCTGAACTCGCCCAAACGTTGAAGAAGATCGGGATTGCGGAGGAAGGGATCGAATCGCAGGAGGCCCTGCTTGCCGAGAACGAAGCAAATCTTACGAGGGTTCGAACTCGTCTCGAAGAAATGGGCGGCTCGGATGTCGAGGGTGCTCGGCAGCGACGGGACTTATGCGAAGCGTTGCATGGGTTGTTCGACGATGCCGTCGACACGTATCGTGATCGCCTGCGCGAGAGGGTGGAGACCGATGCCACCGAACTGTTCCTGCAGCTGACGACCGAGCCCGAGTACACGGGGTTGAGTATCAACGAGAGCTACGGGCTCACGATCCTTCACCGCGACGGTTCCGAGATCCCAGTTCGGTCTGCTGGAGCCGAGCACGTGGTTGCACTTTCGCTCCTCGGCGCCCTGCAAAGGAACGCACCTCTGCAGGGTCCAATTTTCATCGATTCGCCGTTTGGACGCCTCGACACGGAACATACGAGGAATGTCGTTGCCGCACTGCCGATCATGACAGAGCAGGTTTGCCTACTCGTGTATGAGGAGGAGCTTCGGCCGGCACTGGCCCGTGACTTGCTTAGGACTCAGCTACGCGCCGAATATCATATGCGTCGGATTTCGGCCCGCCATACCGAACTCGAAGAGGTAAGAGGGCAGCATGGCTGAGGACAAACGAACGATAGGGGTGACCAAGGCAGCGGACGCAGTGCTCGAAATCATGGTCCAGCAAGGTCACTTTGTGGACGGCATCGATGCTGCCAAGTTTGCGATGGCAGTCGCGATCAATGCGGATGCGGGCATCGAGAGCCTCAGCGTGGAGGGCACCAACACCAAGTGGAACGTTGGAAGCTTCGACCCCGACAGCCAGCTTCGTGCCCTTCTGACGGCCCTCTTTCCGGACACCGACGAGCCCTATCGGCTTCTCGAATTCCTGGTTGATGATGGACTACAGCGAATTCGAGAGCACATCGAATCGGAGGGCGAATTCGATGTCGTCGCGATGCTCGACGAATCCGAGAGGCCGAACGACGCATCTGTGGCATAGCCGATAGAAGCTCGAAGATCTGCGAATCTCAGACTTGAGCACAGGAATCGAGCAGATCTTCGAACACCTCAGGCCACGACAGGGCGACGCCGTGTGACGCGCAGAGCTCGGGCCAGTAGGGAGACGAGGGTTGTCGCTCAACGGCCAATACCGCACGAGTTGTCATGGCACTCCAATCGACGAGGTGTGCGTAGCTGAGAACCTGTCCGAGCCCTAGACGCAGCTGACGCTCCTCGTTGGCGTGGGTCAGGCTCTTGACCTCGGCGATCCATGCAGTTTCGGACGCGATCCAACCGACGTCGAAGAGAGGATCTGACTCGCTCGGCGACCGCGGTTCCCACCCCCGCCTGGAGACAGCGTCTGCGAGCTGGTTTTGGATCCTCCAGTGCGCCTTAGTTCCCCGATCGATCACATCAGGATCAACTCGGAACACACGCGACTCCGAAGTCACAGAACCGCCAGACTGTGGGCGCATGTACGGTTGTCCTCGGCTCTGCCGTAGGCCGCTACTTCGCGATCCAACCTCTCCATTCGAAGCCCTTTCGGCTATGGCTTCGGCGACTCGCCAACTCGGAGCACAGATCACCACCTCCAAACCGGTTTGAAGCCGACGATCCTGACGCACGCGCTCGCGTGACGCAGCCGCAGCAAGGACGTGAGCTGACTTGACCTCGAGGCTTGTGGAGTAGGCGAAATCGGGACGCACAGCTGCATCCCAGAAGATGAAGACGTCGTGCTGGACGGCGTAGCCGCAGACCAACACAAGATCGACATCGAACCAATTGAAGCTGCCTCGCTGACCGCGTCGTTGACCTGTGAGTTGAATTTTGTGTTCCGGTGTCGATCGGCCGCCAGGCGGATCCGTCGCGTTACGGAGGTAGACCCGGACCCGTGTCGGTAGGGGAGGTTGGAGTTGCAGAACGAGTTCATCAGCGGCATCAGTGGACACGTCAACGACTGCAGAATCACCAACGGCTGAGATGAATCGTCCATGAAGCTCCGGCTTGGTCAACAGATCGCTCATCATCTCGTCCAGGGTCTCGTCAAGGATCTACGCGTAGAACGCTGCACCATCTCGTTCGAAGTGCTTGTTGCAGAGCTGCTCAAACGCGCGGAGGGAAAGCCCAACCGGCTTGCCGCCTCCGTTGATTACCGCGCCCACGGCCACGGTGTAGAGGTAGTCAAGATTGCGCTTTGGCGAAGAAGTGTCTTCGAGGCTCTCAAGGTGGGCGGTCACGGCCTCGAGGGCCAAGTCTCCCGCACCGTTGAGCCGAGGCGTGCCTCGTCTTGTTGGCGTGAAGGTCAAGACAAGGTCATAGAACGGCACGAGTTCGCCGCGCCGAGCCCTGTAGCCCTTCTGACTGCGCTGGCCCTTGTCGAGAATCGAGACTTCGCCTTGTTGAAGCCCGGCGTCCTCAACTGCGTCGAGCAGTGCTGTCCACACTGCATCATCCGAGTTGTGAAAGACGACGGACACTCGGCCGTCCTCGACTACAACCCGCTTCGCCTCGCGGAAGGAGTCGGCGAGTAGTCGCTGATAATCGGCGACGGTCTTTCCTCCGTGTTCCACGCGACGCGATTTGTTGACGACGATCTCTTGATCATTGTCGGTTGGTTCTCCGAGCCATGATTCCCACACGATGTTGCAGTCCGCGTAGTGGATGTTGTTACCGAATGGTGGGTCGGTGAAGACGTAGTCGACGGAGTTGTCGGCTAGCCAGGCCAAGTTCGTTGCCGAGGATTGGCTCACGTCGACGACTCCATCGGGGAGCACTTCGTACATTCGGCAGACTTGGCGCACCTGGTGGCGGTATACCTCGAAGACGTTGGGCTCAGAGATCAGCTGCGGGATGTAGAGCGTGCCCGTGAGCGGACGCTGGCCACCTCTCGCGTTGTAGCGCCGCATGCGGCTGGCATGCCAAGCGGTATTGGTAAACGCGAACTGCAACGCTTCCCGGACATGAGTGTCTTCGACTCGTCCGATCCTGTGCCACAGGCGGCTCAACGCAAGAGCAGGCCGGCGAGCGAACATGTCGGCCACGGTCCGCACACCCCGACGATGAAGCGCCGACCGTATGTACATCTCGCGAGTCGGATCGATCGGCGTGGCAGGCATCCAGCGGTCAACCCGACGTCGTTCGATCTTGCTGATGCGCTCGAGGGCGTCCGATGTGGGATTGCCATCGACCAGTTTGCCGCCGAACTCAGGTTCGATTGTGAGTTGGCGCGGCACTGACGCAATCGGAGTGCTTCGCCTTCGATCAAACGGATCTCCGCAGGCATCGCACTCAATGAGGCGAGGCAACGGGCAGTCGGGCTCAGTTACGTCCCAGAGGACGATTTCCGAGGTACACGTCCCGCACTCGTACACCTCTGACCAGACCGTGTGGCGGGCAAGCCCACGGATCACTCCATTCTCAGTGTTGATTGACGACGAATAGAGATTGCGTTCCGCTCGTCGCATCCAAGTGCGGTCGAGAGTGTTGAGCGCCTCGATCAGTTCGACGGGGGACACGCGCCGCGTCAAGTTCCGGGCGATGTGCACGGCTCCAGGCGAGAGGTCGGAAAGCGCAGCGCGTCGGCCGGCAAGCACCGCGGCTACGCCTGTCATACCTGAGCCGCAGAACGGATCGGCTACAAGTCCGCCGGGGTCCGTCGAAGCTTCGATGAAGGGCTGAATCGCCTCTGGAGGAATCTTGGTGGGATAGGTGTGTGTTGTGTACCACCGCCCTCCCTTCGAGCCAGCCACGCCTTTCGGCAGCTCTCGGTGAGCGGCCAATGAATCCTGGTTCATCGGTTCGTGATTGGCAGATGCCATATGTTTTCCCGCCTCTCAAATATTTCGCTGCACAGATCTTCGACAGCGGCGAAGCTCCAGCCAGCCGGCGAAGCGCCATCAGCGAGGAGATGACGCATCACCTGCGAGTGCAACCAAGGCGTTGTGCGCCGAGAAGGGGGCTGGCAGGAGACGTAGTTCTTGAGTTCCTGCCCAATCTCAGCTCGGGCCGCTTCGCGACGCGGAGATCTGGGATCGGCCAGCGGCCCTTCGATGAGGTGCATCACGAGGTCGAAGCTCGCAACCTTCTCGCCCTTGTCCTGATGTCGGAGCCCCTTGAACGATGCTTGGCCCTTGTCCATGACAATGGCGGCTTCGACTCTCAATCCCGCCGCATCGACGGCCCTCTGGATCGATGACCAAACCGCGTCGTCGGTGTTGTGAAACTGCAGCGAGGTCCAAGCCCCCGCACGCATCGTGCGCCTGATTTCTGCCATGGCTCGGCTCAGCTGCAGCTCGTACCCGTTGCGTCTCTTGCCGCCTTTCTCCGTAGCCAGCCGTCTGTTAACTACGGTCTCTGCTGCCAGGTCGGTCCGCTCACCGAGCCAGGCTTCCCACAAGAACGACGAGTCGCCGTAGTAAATGTTGGAGCCGAAGGGCGGATCGGTGAACACGTAGTCGATGCTGTCGTCCTCTACCCAAGCCAGTTGTTCAGCAGAGCCGAGGTGCACTTCGCAAGAACCCGTCGCTTGCCACGTCTGCCGGTACATCTCAGTGATCGTGGCGAGCTTGCGACGGAACAGGCTGAACACGTTGAATTCGTAGTTCAAGGATGCGACGTACATCGTGGACGACAGGACGTTGGTCGGCCGCCTTGGATGCCATTGGTAGCGGCGCGAAGCACGGTTGGCGCTCGCAGTGAACGCGAAGCGAAGCCCCGCGCAGATCGACTCGTCCCCAACGCGCCCGATCTCATCCCACAGAGCTGACAGTGCGTACAAGTTACGTGCCGTGTAGAAGTCCGCAGAGGTCGCGATGCCTTGGGCGTCGTGCTGCGCACGCCACATCTCTCGCCACGATTCCCACGGCACCGTTGGATACCAGTGGGGGATAGTGCTTCGGTCGACATCGCGTTCGTCGTCAGTGGCTGCGACAGGCCTTACGAGCCTTGCTCGTTGGCCCTCGTTGCTGATGTTCGCCTGCACGGGTTCCGAGCGCAGCCAAGTAAGGCTTGTCTTCCGGAATGGACCGTGTCCAGCTGGGCATGAGAGTGATTTTGCAATGATTCCAGATTCATGGTCGACGGCGGCCTCCCAGAACCGAATCTCCCGCTCACAGGCCGAGCATCGGTACACATCGGACCAGACCCGGTACTCGATTCGTCCTTCGGGCGCTGCGTACAGCTCGCGCTCGAGCCAACTGAGTTTGGCGAGCAGGTCGGCAGCGGCCTGCCTGAAGCGGTCAGGATCCACGCGCTGCGTGTAGCCGCGTGCGATGTGCACAGCTGCCGGTGAGAGATCGGAGAGGATCGCGTGTCGCCCCGTCAGCACCGCGGCAACTCCGGTTTGCCCGGAGCCGCAAAACGGATCAAGGACCACATCACCGGGATCGGTGTAGTGCTCGATTAGCTGAACGAGGCCCTCTACCGGCACCTTCGTGTGGTACGAGTGCGCTCGGTAGAAGACGCTCCCCTTGCCGCCCTTGATGTTCGACACCATTGGCAGGCGAGGCTGAACGCCGGTGAGCGTCAGATCAGGGCAGGGGTCTTTAGCCACGGCCAGCCGCATCCGTTCGATGCGGGATGGCGGCGGGCACTCGGCCAAGAATACGTCGGTCATCGGCAGCGCTCCGGGCATTGGTCGAGGTGGAGAACATGACCCGGAAACGTACGAAAGGGGTGTCACATCTTCCGAACGTATGTTTGCGAACTAAACACATGACTGACTGCGGAAGGCACGGTTGGCCTCCGATTCGCGCACGAGTACCCGATTTGTGCCGACGTCGGGTGTCGCCTCGTCAATCCGCAATCGCGCTGGGCCGCGTTTCGCCGACCCACTTGCATCGCGCGCACAGCCTGACGCCGAGCGGCAGCAGGTGCGCGAAACCAAGCTGAGCCACAGGCGTCCTCCAGAAGGGCGTCCTCCATTGGCCGGAGTATCCGGGCGCTGAGATCCATTGAAGTTCAGGTTCACCGCTTGATCGGGCTAGGTACCCTCCGTGCTCCCGCAGTGCACAGCGCAAGATCCTCTGGTGCGGCGGCAGGACGGGTCGGATCTCGTCGGGCTCGAGTAGCTCATGAGACCGCGCATCACCACTCCCGAAGGATGACGCACACATGTCACGAATTGAGTTCCAAGGTCTCGACGTGTTTGCCTTCGCCGATGCCGATACGTCTGAAGCGAGGGCCTTCACGACGTACATGGGCTATTGGGGTGCCATCGCACGCGTGATCGAAATGCGGTACGGCTCCGACTTTCACGCTTCGCTCCTTCAGGAAATTCGAAATCGTCGCCCAGTCAGGAAGCTCGGCGCGGCGCGGTATCAGGGAGATCAAACAGAGCTCAGGCAACTTCTGCTTGGCGCGTGGACGCAGGAACTCGGGTTGTACGCGGTCGATGATGACGACCCACGATTGATGTTGCAAAACCTCTGGAACACCGTGTACGCGTACTACGCGACATCCCGAGCAGCGGCTGCGTTTCTGCTGGTGCGCAATGACGCGCCGCCTCCGAATCACCGCAAGCTGCTGCGATCGCTCGCAGCCATCGTCAAGAATTCGACGCTGCTTCCGCAGCCCTGGTCGCTCTCATGTACTGACGCCCAAGCTCCATCGTTCGGCGGCTTTGACGTCGCGCCGAACGAAGTGAGCAATCTGTCGAGCAACGCAGATCCGTTCGGCCTGCTTGCAAAGGCCCTGAAGACGACGAGGGCGAAGCGGGTCGACCAACTGGCCGAGATTGAGCGAACGCGCACACGCCGAAAGCGGCTTGCCAATGGCGAGCGAGTGCGGATCGACGAGCAATGTGACGCAACCACAGTGTTCGACTTCCTCTGGAGAACGCGCACCCGCTCGAATTACGGAGATCCATCGATGTTCTACGTCGGCACTCTCGACGACGCTCGGAGCCGCCAGTACGTCAGAGCGGTTCGTCTGGTCACGGGGGCGACGATGTTGTTGTTTGAAACGCTCGTAGCAACTCGCGCGCCCAATCTGGTCGCCGAGGCAGGGGTGCATTTCATTTCCCGGGACCGCACCCGACTCGGTGATGAAGTCCTAGGCGAGCGGCTCGGAGCCCTGGGAGTGCTCTAGTGAGATATCGCAGCGAAGAGTGCTTGGAGCGTTGGCTCTCCCCGTTTGACCCCGAGACTCGTGGGGCCTCAGCGTCTAGTCGCATGCATTAGGCGTGTTGTCGGCGTGACCTACAGGCCGGTTGACTTCTTTGAGTCCGATCTGCTAGTAGTCACAGCCCGTCCCTACGGTTGGGGCGTGGCTGACAATTCGGCGATCGAGTGGACCGAGGCGACGTGGAACCCGACCACGGGCTGCGATCGGGTGTCGCCGGGTTGCGACCGCTGCTATGCGCAGACCCTGGCCAAGAGGCTCAAGGCGATGGGGTCGCTGAAGTACCAGAACGACGGCGAGCCCTCGACGAGCGGGCCGGGCTTCAAGCTCACCTTGCATTGGTCGTCGCTCGATGTGCCTCGGCGCTGGCGCGCACCTCGCCTCGTGTTCGTGGATTCGATGAGCGATCTCTTCCATGACGATGTGCCGCCCGAGTTCATCGCGCAGGTCTTCGAGGTGATCCGCGAGCCGCCCCAGCACACCTACCAGGTGCTCACCAAGCGAGCGCAGCGGCTGAGCCGGATCGCAGGCGAGCTCGACTGGCCGCCGAATCTGTGGATGGGTGTGAGCGTCGAGACCCGCCGGTACGCCTTCCGTATCGATCACCTGCGCAAGGTGCCCGCAGCGGTGAGGTTCGTGAGCGCCGAGCCGTTGCTCGGCCCGCTCGGCGAGCTCGATCTTGCGGGCATCGGCTGGGTGATTGCTGGCGGCGAGTCCGGTGCGGGCGCCCGGCCCATGGAGCTGCACTGGGTCACCGAGCTTCGCGATGCCTGCACGTCGGCCGGCGTGGCGTTCTTCTTCAAGCAGTGGGGCGGCAGGACTCCTAAGGCCGGCGGCCGGGAACTCGAAGGCGAGTACTGGGACGAGCTGCCGGTGAGCACGGCGGCCTAGCCCGGTGGCTGTTCCAGCCGGAGCATCGGCGCGGGCTGCAAATCCGCTGGTACGGGCAGATTCAAAATTGCGTTGCTTGCGCCGTCGGTGTTGCCAACGTCGAGGGAACGCGGCTGTGGTGTTGCATCCATCGAGCCGTCTCGGGGGACATCATCTTGAGCAAACGGCCGATTCGGCCGTAGTCGGCGTGGAGATTTCTGAAGAAAATCGGTTCGTGGTGGGCGATGCGGTTTCGAAGGGTTCGAAGACGGTCGAGCTGCCCGAACGCCGCCTTGCGAGACGGCGTAGGCGCAAACGCG
>MKWU01005472.1_pt1 | contig 13807 bp, 3 predicted proteins | sample 809101 | NCBI WGS metagenome assembly MKWU01 (sample SAMN05860141, study PRJNA318959) | sponge metagenome | host: Aplysina aerophoba | place: Slovenia: Piran, Adriatic Sea, Gulf of Piran | collected 2013-05-07 | reverse complement strand
GGCAGACATCTCCAGCTCATGGGAGGAGCCAACAATCTGCAAAAGGCCCTGGCTATCCTTACCCGGCTGCGCAGCTGCCGTGCGGCCGGAAACAGCCGTGCGGCCGGAAACAGCCGTGCGGCCGGAAACAGCCGTGCGGCCGGAAGTAGCAACACCCCCTGTGATGACAAGAAGATTGAGCTGGCCATTGGCAGACTCCTCCAGCTCATGGGAGGCCCGGACAATCTGCAACAGGCCCTGACTATTTTTACCCGACTACGTGCCCGGGCAGCTGGCGGACGGGTAAACACTCCCTGTAATGACAAAGACATTGAGCTGACCCTTGGCCGGCATCTCCAGCTCATGGGGGGAGCCAACAATCTGGAAGAGGCCCGGGCGGTCTTTACCCGGCTGCGCACCTGGCATGCGGCCGGAAGGATAAACACGCCCTGTGATGACAAAGACATTGAACTGACCCTTGGCAGACATCTCCAGCTCATGGGCGGAGCAGACAACCTGGAAAGGGCCCTGGCTATTTTTACCCGGCTGCGTACCCAGGCAGCCGGGGGAAGGGCGAACACCCCTTGTAATAACAGGGACATTGAGATGACCCTTGGCCGACTTCTCCAGCTTCTGGGGGGCAAGGACAATATGGAAAAGGCCCTGGTGATTTTTACCCGGCTACGCACCAGGACCGCAGGAGGACAGCCGGGCACCCCCTGCTATGACAAGGATGTGGAGTTGACCCTCGGCAGACATCTCCAGCTTATGGGGGGAGCAGCCAATCTGGACAAGGCGCTGGCTATCTATACGAGGCTGCGCGCCCAGGCGGCCGGCGGACGGGCGGACAGCCCCTGTGATGACAAGAGTATTGAGCTGACCCTTGGCCGGCATCTCCAGCTCATCGGAGGAGACGACAATCTGGAAAAGGCCCTGGCCATCTACACCCGACTGCGCGCCTGGCATGCCGGGGGACGGGTGGACACCCCCTGTAATGACAAGGAGATTGAGCTGACCCTTGGTAGACATTTGGAGATCATGGGCGGGGCAGACAATCTGCACAAAGCCCTGGCTATTTACACCAGCTTGCGCACCCGGGCCGCTGGCGGGCGGCCAGACACCCCCTGTGATGACAAGGATATTGAGCTGGCCCTTGGCCGGCATCTCCAGTTCACAGGGGGCGCGGACAATATGCAGCGAGCCCTGGCTATCTACACGCGGCTACGCACCTTGCGTGCGGGAGGACGCAGGAGAACCCCCTGTAATGACAAGGATATTGAGCTGGCCCTCGGCAGATGTTTCCAGGCTATGGGGGGAGTCGACAATCTGGAAAAAGCCTTGGCCATCTACACCAGATTGCGTACCCGGGCAGCCAAAGGGCAGCCCGATACGGCTTGTAATGACAAGGATATTGAGTTGTCCATTGGCAGGCTGCTCGAACTCATGGGCGGCTCGGACACCATGAAAAAGGCCTTGGCTATCTTTACAAGGCTGCGCACCCAGGCGGCTGGAGGGCGGGTAAACACCCCCTGCGATGACAAGGAGATTGAGCTGACCTTCGGCATGCATCTCCAGCTCATGGGGGGAGCAAAAAACCTGGAGAAGGCCCAGGCTATCTACACCAGATTGCGCGCCCGCAGTGCCGGAGGACGCCTGAACACGCCTTGTAATGACAAGGAGATTGAGCTGAGCCTTGCCAGACATTTTCAGATTATGGGTGGCCCGGACAATCTGCAACAAGCCCTGGCTATTTACACCAGATTGCGTACCCAGGCTGCCGGAGGGCAGGAGAACACCCCCTGTAATGACAAGGGTATTGAGTTGGCCCTCGGCAGGCATCTCGAGCTCATGGGAGGAGCAGACGATCAGGAGCGCGCCCTGGCTATCTTTACAAGGCTGCGCACCCGAGCTGCCGGAAGGGCCAATACGCCCTGTGATGACAGGGACATTGAACTGGCTTTGGCAGGGCTTTTTATTGAGATGCAACGCTGGCCGCAGTTTGATCAATTGCGCATGGAAACCCACCGTTTTCCAGGATTTGAACCCCATTTGTTTCTGAGTATTCGTTACTTCACTCAACTGCTGGCAACCCCGAGCATTGCGCCTGGACACTCGAGACTGCTGGGACAAGCAATAAGGTCTGTCGTCCTTGCCATAGAGGCTGGCGGGCTCATGAATGTCTCCTGCATCAGTCAGCTGGCGCATTGTGTTCGCTTGTTGTCAGGCTGGCCGGGCATCCTGTTAAAAGAACGCGGCATTCAACACCAGGATGTGAGGAGCCTGGGCACCGCAGCAACTTTTCTCTTTGCCACAGCCAACAAGATTGCTCCCTGCCGTCAACGGCTGGAGAAAGATCAGCGCTGGCGGGTACAGGAGCGGGAGTTGCTGGCCTTCCTGGCGCGGCAGCACAGCGCACGCAGCCTGCTGTAACCCTTGACGCATTGACTTGTATTGACGCTGTTGCGCTGCCGCCCATGCCTGGCTTGCACGCCTTGCGTCTTTGGACAAGCCCGGCTGCAGGAGCAGGCATCCATCGCCAGTTCCTCTGACAACAATGTCTGTCGCCCTGACCCATTTGTGAACCCATGCCAGGCCATTGCACTCCAACCTGCTCATCGTCTCTCAACGCCAGTCACCTGCTGGCACAGAATCACAACGGTATCCACACCATGCATCCATCAGGGCATTACGGACGCCACGGGGGTTATGGCCGTGCCATCCCTGTGCGCGCCAGGCACAGTCAACCTGGACGCCTCGCCGCTGGCACTCCTGACACAAGAGGCTCTTTCATTCAGAAGAAGGGCGACGGTGATGGACAGCGAGTGCTGCTGCAACGCCAATCCCAACAGGTCCCGGCGCATCCGCAGATGCCGGAACAAGACGACATCAAGAAGGCTTTTGGCTGGCTTCGCAGCCATCCTGGACGAGCTCTGGATGCCGCTGAAGTTCTGCTGGATAGACAAAGTACACATCCCTACTCTTCTATCCCTGTGTTTCTGTTAAAAGCGAGGGCATTGTTTCAGCTCCACAAATTTGACGACTGTATCGCTTTCATCAACAGCCTTGAAACGCGAGTGCGCGATGACAAAGGTCTGGTGATGAGCAAAGCCAGAGCTTTGCAAGGCAAGGGCTGTTTCAATGAAGCTTTATCGCTATATCAACATCTTTATACCCATCACACGCTGACCTACAAAGATCACAAAACACACGCCCTGGGGCTGGGACGACAGCTCCAGATCATGGGTGGTTCGGACAATCTGCAACAGGCCCTGGCTATTTTTATCCGGCTACGCACCCGGACGGCTGGCGGACGGGTGAACACCCCCTGTAATGACAAGGACATTGAGCTGGCCCTTGGCAGACATCTCCAGCTTATGGGAGGAGCAGACCATTTCGAAAAGGCCCTGGCTATTTTTACAAGGCTGCGTACCCAGGCGGCTGGGGAAAGGACAAACACCCCCTGTAATGACAGGGACATTGAGTTGGCCCTCGGTAGACTGCTCCAGGCCATAGGGGGGGCGAGCAATATGGACGAGGCCCTGGCGGTCTTTACAAGGCTGCGCACCCTGACAGCAGGCGGACGGGTGGACATTCCCTGTAATGACAAAGACATTGAGCTGACCCTTGGCAGACATCTCCAGCTCATGGGCGGGGAGAGCAATCAGGACAAGGCGCTGGGCATTTATACGAACCTACGCGCCCGAGCCGCCGGCGGGCGGGAAAACACACCCTGCAATGACAAAAATATTGAGCTGACCCTGGGCCGACATTTCCAGAACAGAGGCGGAGCAGACAATCAGGAAAAAGCCCTGGCTATCTACACCAGGCTGCGCCGTCGGGCTGCCGGGGGACAGCAAAACACCCCCTGTGATGACAAGGATATTGAGTTGACCCTGGGCAGACACCTCCAGCTCATGGGGGGAGAGGAGAATCTGAAAAAAGCTCTGGCTATCTTTACAAGGCTGCGCACCCAGGCAGCCGGAGGGCGGGCAAACACCCCCTGCGATGACAAGAACATCGAGTTGGCCATTGGCATACTGCTCCAGCACATGGGCGGCCCGGACAATTTTGAAAAGGCCCTGGCTATTTTGACAAGGCTGCGCACCCGGGCTGCCGCCGGACAGGAAAACACCCCCTGTGACAACAGGGGCATTGAGCTGGCCCTTGGCAGACATCTCCAGTTTATGGGGGGCAGGGACAATATGGACAAGGCCCTGGCTATTTTTACAAGGTTGCGCACCAGGGCAGCGGGAGGACAGCTGGGCACCCCCTGTGATGACAAGGAGATTGAGCTGGCCCTCGGTATGCATTTCAAACTCATGGGAGGAGCAGACAACCTGGAACGCGCCCTGACGATTTTTACAAGGCTGCGCACCCGCGCCGCCGGAAGGGTCAATACGCCTTGTGATGACAAGGAAATTGAGTTGCCTGTCGGTCGGATTCTCCAGCTCAGGGGGGGCAAGCATCATCTGGAACAGGCACGGGACATCTACACGCGGCTGCGCACCCGGGCAGCGGGGGGCCGGGCCAACACCCCGTGTAATGACAAGGAGATTGAACTGACCCTTGGCATACATTTGCAGCTCATGGGTGGCGCGGACAACCTGCAACAGGCCCAGGCTATCTTCACAAGGCTGCGCACCTTGCGTGCTGGAGGGCTGACAAACACCCCCTGTGATGACAAGGACATTGAGCTGACCCTTGGCAGACATTTCCAGACCCTGGGCGGCGCAGACAATCTGAAAAAAGCCCTGGCTATCTTTACCCGACTGCGCACCAGGGCTGCCGGAGGCTGCGCGAACAGGCCCTGCCGTGACAAGGACATTGAACTGGCTTTGGCCGGCCTTTTTGTTGAGATGCAACGCTGGCCGCAGTTTGATGCGTTGCGCATCGAAGCCCGCTTTTTTCCAGGATGGGAATCACATTTGTTTCTGAGTATTCGTTACTTCAGTGAGCTGCTGGAAACCCAGGACAGGCCTGCTGGACGGTCAAGGCTTCTGGGACAAGCCATAGAGTCGGCCGTCCTTGCCATGGAGGCCGGCGGGCTCATGAATGCCTCCTGCATCAGTCAGCTGGCACATTGTCTTCGTTTGTTGTCAGGCTGGCCGGACATCCTGTTGAGCGAACGGGGCATTCAACGCAAAGATGTGAGGAGCCTGGGCGCCGTTGCAAGACTTCTCTTTGGTACAGCCAACACGATTGCGCCCTGCCGTCAACGGATGGAGAAAGACCAGCGCTGGCGGGTACAGGAGCGGGAGCTGCTGGCCTTCCTGGCGCGGCAGCACAAGGCATAAGGGCAGCAGTATCCATTGACGCCCTGACTTGTATTGACGCTTTTGCGCCGCCGACAAGGCGTTGCTGTCACGCCCTGCGTCTTTGGGCAGGCCCTGCTGCGGCCAGCATCCGTTGTCAGTTCTGCTGGCGACCCTGTCTGCGGCCCTGACCAATGTCTGAACCCACTCCTTTCATCGCAATCCAAAACATCCGGCGTCCCTCAACACCTGCTGGCGCAGAATCGGCAGAATCGACAGAGTATCAACAGGATGAATCCATCAAAATATTACGGGAGAAGTGAAGGTTATAAACGTGCCTCCTCATCGCACAACCAGCAGAGTCAGCCGGGGCGCCCTGCCCCCGGGGCCCTTGGCACAAGGGGTTCCTGCACTCAGGAGCAAAGCTGCGGTTACGGAAAGCGACCCTTGAATCAACGCCACCTCCAACACTACCCGGCACATCCGCAGCTACCGGAACAAGACGACATCAGCGATGCTTTCACCCTGCTGCGCTTTCACCCGCAGCAGGCTCTGAATGCTGCGGAAATTCTATTGAATCAATCCACTGCACATCCCTCTGGCTATACCCGCATTGTGCAATTAAAGGCGAGAGCATTGTTTCAGCTCCACAAATTTGACGACTGTATCGCTTTCATCAACACCCTTGAAACGAGAGTGCGCGCTGACAAAGGCTTGTTGATGGCCAAGGCCCGAGCACTGCAGGTCAAGGGCTGTTTCAATGAAGCTTTACCGCTGTTGCAACGTCTTTATGCCAAACACCAGGTGGCCTACAAAGATCACAAGGCACACGCCCTGGGCCTTGGCCGACTTCTCCAGCTCATGGGGGGAGAGGACAATCTACAACAAGCCCTGACTATCTTTACAAGGCTGCGCACCCGGACGGCTGGCGGACGGGTAAACACCGCCTGTAATGACAAGGACATTGAGCTGACTCTGGGCAGACATCTGCAACTTATGGGGGGCGCGGACAATCTGGAAAAGGCCCGGGCTATCTTTACAAGGCTGCGCACCTGGCGTGCGGCCGGAAGGATAAACACACCCTGTGATGACAAGGAGATTGAACTGGCCCTTGGCAGGCACCTCCAGATAATGGGGGGAGAAGAAAATCTGGAAAAGGCGCTGGCTATCTTTACAAGGCTGCGCTGCAAGGCCGCAGGAGGACGGCTGCACACCCCCTGTAACGACAAGGATATTGAGTTGTCCCTCGGCCGACTTCTCCAGCTCATGGGCGGCGCGGACAATCTGCAACAGGCCCGGTATATCGTGACCCGGCTGCGCACCTGGCATGCAGGCGGAAGGGTAAACACGCCCTGTGATGACAAGGATATTGAGCTGACCCTGGGCAGACATCTCCAGATTATGGGAGGGGCACACAACCTGGACATGGCCCTGGCTATCTATACAAGGCTGCGTACCCAGGCGGCCGCCGGAAGGATAAACACGCCCTGTGATGACAAGAATATTGAATTGACCCTCGGCAGGCATCTCGAGCTCATGGGTGGTTCGGACAATCTACAACAGGCCCTGGAGATCTTTACAAGGCTGCGCACCCGAATGGCAGGCGGACGGGTGAACACCCCCTGTCATGACAAGGACATTGAGTTGACCCTCGGCAGACTTCTCCAGCTCATGGGAGGCAGGGGCAATCTGGAAAAGGCCCTGGCGATCTTTACAAGGTTGCGCACCTGGCATGCGGCCGGGAGGCAGAACACTCCCTGTAATGACAAAGAAATTGAGCTGGCCCTTGGCAGACATCTCCAGATCATGGGGGGAGCACAGAATCTGGAAAAGGCCCTGGCGATCTTTACAAGGCTGCGTGCCCGGGCAGCCGCCGGAAAAGTAGACACGCCCTGTAACGACAAAGAAATTGAGCTGGCCCTTGGCAGACATCTCCAGATTATGGGAGGGGCACACAACCTGGACCTGGCTCTGGTTATCCTTACCAGGTTGCGTGCCCGGGCAGCCGGAGGGCGTATCAATACGTCTTGTGATGACAAGGATATTGAGCTGGCTTTAGCCTCCTTGTTCATCGACAGGAAAAACTGGCCAGCGTTTGATGAACTGCGACTCGAAACCCGCCGCTTTCCTGGGTTTGAACCGCATTTGTGTCTGAGTATCCGTTACTTCAATGAACTGCTGGAGACAGAGAGCATTTCTCCCGCACACTCAAGGCTTCTGGGGAAAATGATCGGTTCTGCCGTCCTTGCGATGGAGGAAAGCGGGTGCATGAATGCCTCCTGCCTCAGCCAGCTGGCACATTGTCTTCGTTTGTTGTCGGACTGGCCGGACGACCTGTTGCAAGAACGCGGCATTCAACACCAGGCTGTGAGGAGCTTGAGCACTGCCGCAACATTTCTCTTTGATACGGCCGACATGATGGCTCCCTGCCGTCAGTGGATGGAGAAAGATCAGCACTGGCGAAAAAAGGAGAAGCGACTGCTGACCTTGCTGGCGCGACAGCGCAACGCAGGCAGCCTGCAGTGTCCATTGACGCCCTGACTTGTCGTGACACTGTTGAGCCGCCGACAAGGCGTTGCTGTCACGCCCTGCCTCTGTGGGCAGGCCCTGCTGCAGCCAGCATCCGTTGTCAGTTCTGCTGGCGACCCTGTCTGCGGCCCTGACCAATGTCTGAACCTACTCCTTGCATCGCGATCCAAAACGTCCGTCGTCCCTCAACACCTGCTGGCGCAGAATCAGAACGGTAGCCACACGATGAATCCATCAAACTATTGTGGGAAAAGCAGGGGTTATGACCGTACCTCCTCCTCACACGCCAAACAGGGTCAGCCGGGACGCCCCGCCGCCAGTTCTCCTGGCACAAGAGTTTCTGTTACCCAGGAGGAACGCTGCGATTATGGACGACGACCGCTGCATCAACGCCAAGGCTACCCGGAGCATCCCCGGGCAGCGCAACAAGACGACATCAACAATGCTTTCACCATGCTGCGCAGCAATCCACAGCGTGCTCTGGATGCTGCGGAAGTTCTATTGGACAGATACAGTGCACATCCCTCCCTCTGCGTCCGCATTATGCAATTAAAAGCGAGAGCATTGTTTCAGCTGGATAAAATTGACGACTGTATTGCTTTCATCAACAGCCTTGAAGCGCGCGTGCAAAACAGCAAAGGCCTGGTGATGGCCAAAGCCAGAGCTTTACAAGCCAAGGGCTGTTTCGATGAAGCTTTACTGCTGTTTCAACGTCTTTATGCCAATCACAAACTGGCCTACAAAGATCACAAGACCCACGCCCTGGGCCTTGGGCGCAGCCTCCAGCTTGTAGGTGGCGCGGACAATCTGCAACAGGCCCGGGCGGTCTTTACCCAGCTACGCACCCGGGCGGCCGCCGGAAGGGCACACACCCCCTGTGATGACAAGGAAATTGAACTGGCCTTTGGCAGACTTCTCGAGCTCATGGGGGGCGCGGACAATCTGCACAAGGCCATGGTCATCTATACAAGGCTGCGCTTTCTGGCGGCCGGAAGGATAAACACCCCCTGTGATGACAAGGAGATTGAGCTGACGCTTGGCAGGCATTTGCAGCGCGCAGGTGGCCTGGACAACCTGCACCAGGCCCTGACCATCTTTACCCGGCTGCGCACTCTGGCGGCCGGAGGGCGGGCCAACACGCCCTGTAATGACAAGCATATTGAGCTGACTCTTGCCCGACATCTCCAGCTCATGGGAGGAGAAAACAACCTGGAAAAGGCCCTGGCTATTTTAACAAGGCTGCGCACCCAAGCTGCCGGAAGGGGCAATACCCCCTGTAATGACAAGAATATTGAGCTGGCCCTTGCCATACATCTCCAGCTCATGGGTGATCCGGACAAGCTGCAACAGGCCCTGGCTATTTTCACCCGGCTGCGTGCCCGGGCGGCCGGAGGGCGGGCCAACAGGCCCTGTCATGACAAGGACATTGAGCTGTCCCTTGGCCGGCTCCACCAGGCCATGGAGGGCGCAGACAATCAGGACAAGGCCCTGGCCATCTTTACCCGGCTGCGCAGCTGGTGTGCGGGGGGACGGATGAACACCCCCTGTGATGACAAGGATATTGAGTTGGCCCTCGGCAGACATCTCCAGCGTATGGGGGGAGCAGACAACCTGGAGCAGGCCCTGACCATCTTTACCCGGCTGCGCGCCTGGCGTGCGGGGGGACGAATGGACACCCCCTGTGATGACAAGGAGATTGAGCTGGCCCTTGGCAGACATCTCCAGGTCATGGGCGGCCCGGACAATCTGCAGCAGGCGCTGGCTATCTTTACCCGCCTGCGTCTGCGCAGTGGAGGGGGACGGGCGAACACCCCCTGTGATGACAAGGACATCGAGCTGGCCCTTGGTAGACATCTTCAGATCATGGGAGGCTCGGACAGGCTGCAACAGGCTTTGGCCATCTACACCAGGCTGCGCTGCCTGGCGGCCGGAGGGCGAGCCAACACCCCCTGTAATGACAAGGACATTGAGCTGACCCTTGGCAGACTCCTCCAGAGCATGGGTGGCCGGGACCAGCTGCAACAGGCCCTGGTCATTTTTACCCGCTTGCGCAACCGGACGACCGCCGGCAAGGAAAAAAACCTCAGTTATTACAAGGATATTGAGCTGACCCTGGGCCGGCATCTCCAGATAATGGGTGGCTCGGAGAATCTGGAAAAGGCGCTGGCCATCCTGACCCAACTGCGCACCCGGGCGGCCGGGGGGCTGACCAACACCCCCTGTCATGACAAGGAGATCGAGCTGACCCTTGGCAGACACTTCCAGCTCATGGGGGATGCGGACAATCTGGAAAAGGCGCTGACTATCTACACCAGACTGCGCACCCAGGCGGCCGGGGGCCTGGCAAACACCCCCTGCAATGACAAGGATATCGAGCTGAGCCTTGGCAGGTACCTGCAGCTGATAGGAGGAGTCGACAACATGGCAAAGGCGCTGGCTATCTACACCAGATTGCGCAGCCTGGCAACGGGAGGACGGGTGGACGTCCCCTGTGATGACAAGGAGATTGAGTTGACCCTCGGCAGGCATCTCCAGCTCATGGGGGGAGCTGCGAATCTGGACAAAGCCCTGGCTATCTACACCAGATTGCGCACCCGGGCCGCCGCCGGGAAGGTCAATACACCCTGTGATGACAAAGACATTGAGTTGTCCTTCGCCCGGGCTATCCGGCTCAAAGGGGGCCGGCAGAACAGGGAACAGGCGATGGCCATCTACACGAGACTGCGCACCCGGGCCGCAGCCGGAAAGGCAAACACCCCCTGTGATGACAAGGAGATTGAACTGACCCTGGCGAGCTTTTTCTCTGAGATGGGAATGTGGACAGAGTTTGACAGGCTGCGACTCGAAGAGTGCCGGCTCCCTGGATTTGAGCCGCATTTGTGTCTGAGCATCCGTTATTTCAATGGACTTCTGGCGGCTGCGAGTATTTCTGGCTCACACTTGGGGCTGCTGGGAAAAGCGATGAAGTCTGCCGTTCTTGCCATAGAAGCCAGTGGGTTCATGAGTGCCTCCTGCATCAGTCAGTTAGCCCACTGTGTGCGATTGTTGTCCTGTTGGCCGCAGGCCCAGTTACAACAGCGAGGCATTCAAAGGAAGGATGTGAGGCCATTCGTCACCGCAACAAAATTTCTGTTTGATATAGCCCGTGAGATCACCCCCTGTCGACAGGAGCAGGACAAAGATCAGCACTGGCGAGCGAAGGAACAAAAGATGCTGAGCCTGCTGTCGCGGCAGAACAGCGCATGGGGACAGCAGGATCCGTTGCCGCACTGACCTGTGGTGAGGCTTTCATCTGCCAGGGCATGGCTTCCATGCTTTGTTGTTCAGGAAAGGCCCGGCAGAGGCAACAAGCATCCATTGTCAGTTGCTCCGACGGCCATGTCTGCTGCCCTGACAGTCCTGGGAACCAACTCCTCTTCCTTGCAATCCAATGCGTGCATTGTCTCTCAGCGCCTGCAGCCTGCCGGCATAGAATCGGAACGGCATCAACACTATGAAGCCATCAGGATATTACGGGGACAACGGGGGTTATGGCCGCGCATCTTCCTTGCACGGCAACAAGAGCCAGGAGAAACACCGCGCCTGTGCACCTGGCCTGCGCGGTTCCTTCGTCCAGGGAGAGGGGAGAGGTTATAGACAGCGACCGCTGAGTCAACGGACTCCTCAACACTGCCCAAGGCAAGCTCGCACACGGGAGCAAGACGACCTTGACAAGGCTTTCAGCTATCTGCGCACCCATCCGCAGCAAGCTCTGGATGCCGCTGAAGTTCTGCTGGATAGATACAGCGCACATCTCTTGCCCTGTATCCCCGTTCTTCAATTGAAGGCGAGGGCGCTGTTTCAACTGAACAAAATTGACGACTGTATCGCTTTCATCAACGGCCTTGAAACGCGAGTGCGCAATGACAAAGGCTTGTTGATGGCCAAGGCCAGAGCTTTACAAGCCAGGGGTTGTTTCAATGAAGCTTTGCCGCTGTTCCAACTCCTTTATACCCATCACAAACTGGCCTACAAAGATCACAAGACACACGGCCTGGCCCTTGGACGGCATCTCCAGCTCATGGGAGGAACAGACAACCTGGAAAAGGCTCTGGCTATCTTTACCCAGCTGCGCACCCGGACGGCTGGAGGACGGGCACGCACCCCCTGTAATGACAAAGAGATTGAGCTGGCCCTTGGCAGACATCTCCAGCTCATGGAAGGCCCGGCCAATCTGCACAAAGCCTGGGTCATTTATACGCAGCTTCGCACCCGGGCAGCGGGGGGACGAATGAACATTCCCTGTAATGACAAGGAGATTGAACTGGCCCTCGGCAGATGTCTCCAGGCCATGGGGGACGCGGACAATCTGGAAAAGGCCTTGGCTATCTTCACCCGGCTGCGCCGACGTGCGGCCGCCGGAAAGCTGGACACTTCCTGTGGTGACAAGGATATAGAGCTGGCGCTTGGCAGACTTCTCCAGCTCATCGGGGGAGCAGACAATCTGGAAAAGGCCTTGGTGATTTTTACCCGCGTACGCGCCAAGGCCGCAGGAGGACGGCCCAACACCCCTTGTGATGACAAGGAGATTGAGCTGACCCTTGGCAGACACCTCCAGCTTATGGGGGGAGCGGACCATCTGGAAAAGGCTCTGGCTATCTTTACCCAACTGCGCATCCGGAACACGGGCAAAAGGGCCGACATCCCCTGTAATGACAAAGATATTGAGTTGACCCTTGGCCGACATCTCCAGCTCATGGGGGGCGCGGACAACATGGAACAGGCCCTGGCTATCTTTACCCAGCTACGCATCCGGAACGCGGGCAAAAGGGCCGACACCCCCTGTAATGACAAAGATATTGAGTTGACCCTTGGCCGACATCTCCAGCTCATGGGGGGCGCGGACAACATGGAACAAGCCCTGGCTATCTTTACCCAGCTGCGCACCCGGAACACGGGCAAAAGGGCCGACACCCCCTGTAACGACAAGGATATTGAGCTGAGCCTTGGCACACATCTCCAGCTCATGGGTGGCGCGGACAACATGAAGCAGGCCTTGGCTATCTTTACCCAGCTGCGCATCCGGAACACGGGCAAAAGGGCCGAAACCCCCTGTACGAACAAGGATATTGAGCTGGCCCTTGGCCGACTTCTCCAGCTCATGGGGGGCACGGACAACATGGAACAGGCCCTGGCCATCTTTACGAAGCTGCGCACCTGGGCCGCCGGAGGGCGACCCAACACCCCCTGTCATGACAAGGAGATTGAACTGACCTTTGGCAGACATCTCCAGATCATGGGTGGCACAGACCATCTGCAGCAGGTCCTGGCCATCTATACGAGGCTGCGCCGGCGTGCGGCCGGCGGGCGCGAAAACACCCCCTGTAATGACAAGGATATTGAGCTGGCCCTTGGCAGACTTTTCCAGCACATCGGAGGAGCCGACAATCTGGAGCAGGCCCTGGCTATTTTTACCCGACTACGCACCCATGCCGCCGGACAGGTCAATAGGCCCTGTAATGACAAAGACATTGAGTTGTCGCTCGGACGGCTTCTCCAGCGCAAGGGGGAGCCGCATAATCTGGAACAAGCGTTGGCTATTTATATGCGACTGCGTACCCGGGCAGCCGGAGGAAAGGCTGACACCGCCTGTAATGACAAGGAGATTGAACTGGCTTTGGCAAGCCTTCTTGTTGCCCGGAAGATGTGGCCGCAGTTTGATGAACTGCGCATCGAAGCCCGCCTTTTTCCAGGATTTGAGCCACATTTATGTCTGAGTATTCGTTACTTCCTTGAAATGCTGGAAGCCCCGAACATTTCTCCCGGGCACTCAAGGCTTCTGGGACAGGCGCTGAAGTTTGTCGTCCTTGCCATGGAGAGCGGCGGGCTCATGAATGCCTCCTGCATCAGTCAGCTGGCACATTGTGTGCGGCTGTTGTCGTGCTGGCCAGACGTGCTGCTGCACAAACGCGGCTTGCAACGCAAAGATGTGAGGGGATTGAACGCTGCTGCAAAATTTCTCTTTGATACGGCCAACAAGATTGCCCCTTGCCGACAGCGACTGGAGA
>MKWU01005471.1_pt1 | contig 13808 bp, 15 predicted proteins | sample 809101 | NCBI WGS metagenome assembly MKWU01 (sample SAMN05860141, study PRJNA318959) | sponge metagenome | host: Aplysina aerophoba | place: Slovenia: Piran, Adriatic Sea, Gulf of Piran | collected 2013-05-07 | reverse complement strand
CATGAGGAGTTTTCGCCGGAATCGGACCGCATTCTTGAAGCACAATTGGCGTGATTTGGAAAAAACATTCATGGAGCGGCTACGGATGGCAGTGCAAGCATGCCTCTCTCCAAACATTGAAAGACCCCGCCGGACAGGGAGTGTGCTCGACTGGGTCATCCTCGCCAGGATGTGGGTTGCCGTCACGGGATTGACTGGCCTCGGACTCATCGGAGCGGTGACACCAGCGCAAGCAGATCAACTCTCAACAGAAGATCGCGCCGGTATTGAGCGCTTCGAGGGTGTCTGGGAGGTCCGGCCGATGCGTCCGCCGCGTGGTCCTAGGAATCGCCCTCCGGCTCCTCCCGGGAATGCTGGCGCAGCCAGCAGAGCGCCGAAAGTGGAGGGCCTGGACGGCGGGGACCGCAGGGTATACCAGTTGATGACGTCGGAAGGACGGGCCGCCTTCGACAAGATGGACCCGCGAGACTTACCGACCAACGACTGCCGCTCCTCGGGTGTGCCGACGCTTGCCGCGGTGCCGTATTCGCAAGACTGGTCTCTTGAGGGCGATGTCCTGACGATTCACCACGAAGAGTTCGACACGGTTCGTGAGATCTACTTCGATGGCCGCCCGGCCGCCGGCCCCCCGACCCAACTCGGTCACGCGAACGGATCTTTCTCGGGCGACGTGCTGAGAATCACGACGACTCACATGAAGGCCAGTCTCGGAGCGCTCTCCCGGAACGCGCCGGGGAGCGATGCTCGCTCGGTGACCGAGCGGTATTGGTTATCAGACAATGGCCAGGGCATCAACGGAGAGATCACTGTTGACGACCCTGTGTTTCTCTCACGCTCAATCACGTTGCGGGTCAACCTGGTCCGCGCACCGGACGGTACCGAAGTCTTGGGGTTTCCTTGTGACCCCGAGGCGTCTCGGCGCCATCTGGAGTGAATGGCCACCGCTTGCCGCGCGGTGGCTGTTCACTTTCGCAGATGGCGATTGAACCACTCGACGGTCGCCTTCACGAAGTCCGCTGAGCCTGACTCCTTGCCGGGGAATGTCCCCCCGTGACCTCCGCCAGGGATCGTCAGCACCTCCACCACGACGCCCGCTTGTCGCAAGCGTTTCGCCAGGATCTCAGAGTGCTCGATCGGCACGACGGCATCCGCGTCGCCGTGGATCAGCAACGTCGGCGGGTCATCTCCAGAAACATGATGCACGGGCGATGCATCGCGGTACGCCCTGTATTGAGGCGATGTCTCGGGGTCGCGCTGCATGAGCCGCAGTCCGAACAGCGATGCGAACGTTCCGGAGCCGTACTCGCCGTTGGCCAGGACCAAGTCCGTCGGGGGCGCCCAGGACACGATCGCCTGCAACTTGGAACTCTCTCGGTTTACCGGATCTGGATCGCTCTTGCCGCCAGGGGACGAGCGCAGCCCCAGCATCAAGGTGAGATGACCGCCCGAGGATCCGCCAACCCCGCCGATCGTCTCTGGTGTGATCTTCCATCGCGCTGCATGACGCCGGATGAATCGGACCGCCCGTTGGACGTCCTCTAGCTGGGCGGGATACTTGTTGAGCGGAGCCGTGCGGTGGTTTAAGGCAAACACTGTGTAACCCGCTTTCACCAGGGGCAGGCCGAAGATCTCGACCTGCCCGCTGGCCTTCTGCTGAGGCGCGCTGGCGGCAATCGGCGAATGCCATCCGCTGCCGGTGATATGAACGATTCCGAACCCGTTGGGGTTTTCGGGTCTGTATACGTCCATCAGCAGAGCCCCACCTGAGACCATTCCGGCCACGACATCTCGTTCGACGCGCGGGTCCTCGCGGGCATGCTCCGGCGGGGCCTTGTCCGCGGCTGCTCCCCCGGACAGGTTCTCTTCGAAGAAACGCACCATGGCGCCCATGTAGTCTGGCGGGTTCGTGGCTCCTGGGAAAGACGCTCCATGTCCGCCACCGGGAATGGTCAGGAGTTCCGCGTGGACACCGTCTGCCAGGAGCCGCGCAAGAAACTCCTCGGAGTGCGCATGGGGCACGCGGTCATCGGCCGTTCCGTGAATGAGCAAGAATGGCGGGTCGTCGGGCGACACATGCGCAGCCGGGGAAGCTTGCCAATGGGTCTGGAATTCCTTGCTAGACGGGGAATCCCTGGATCTGAGACGCATCCGCAGCAATGAAGCGACAGAAGCGCTTGACATGCGGCCCTCGAATCGGGTCAGGTCGGTTGGAGCCGCACGGGCGAGGACTGCTTGGAGCTTGGCGCTCTCTCGCTCAACCGGGTCAGCGCTGGACGAGTCCCCACGTCCGTCGAGGACGCCCAGCATACTGATGAGGTGCCCGCCAGAAGATCCCCCCACGCCTCCCAGGCGATCGCTGCGAATCCCAAATCGCTCAGCATGTCGACGCACGAAGCGCACAGCCCGTTGGGCATCTTCGAGGCCGGCTGGATGGCGGTAGCGAGGCGCTGCCCTGTGGTTGATTACGAAGACGGTGAAGCCCGTAGCTGTCAAGGACGGCACATATAGCCTGGCAAAATTAGATGCCTTCAGGGGCGATGCATCGTATGTCAGTGGAGCATGCCAGCCGCTGCCAGGGATGAAGATGATCCCGAAACCGTTCGATCGTTCCGGATAGTGCACGTCCATCAGCATCCCCAGTCCGCCGCGCATCGCGTATACGACGTTCTCTTCGACCCGCGCCTCCGAAGCAGGAAGAGCTAGCAACACAAGGAATAGGATTCGGGCGACCGGCATGCCAGTGAGGATACCGAATCTCCAAGGCTGGATGTCTAGGCCACTACTGGGCGCTCGGTGCATTGGCGACAGGCAATCACGCTAGCTTTGCAGCGACTGACGTTTCTTGGCTTCATCCATCGGGATCGATCTCACACCGGTTGTTGCGCTACCTGGAGAGGCGCGAAGAGGTCGGAGGCGTCCCAAGGGTTGGCGACGTCGATATCGAGACCATCGAAGTCCCTGGCGTTCCGAGTTGCAAGACAGAGGTCATGAGCCTTGGCTGTTCCCGCGATCAGCGCGTCGGCGAGGTGCAGCACCCGGCCGGATCGTCGGGCCACGACTCTCAGTGTGGCGGCATGCTCAGCTTCTCGACGATCGACTGGCAGAACGAAGTCCCTGTATTCGTCCACCAAGGCTGCCAGAGCGATGCCCAGGGTGGTGCGCCGATCGCCTCGGGGCAGAAGCTGGAGCCCGAATTCGATCTCATGCACGACGATGGTCGAGAGCCACAACTCAGATTGGCTGCCAAGGAAGGTGATGACCCGTGGATCCGGTTCGGGCTTTACGATCTCCGATATGACATTGGTGTCGAGCAGGAATCCCTTCATCGGATCTTCTGGTCGATCAAGGGGACTTCACGCTCGCGCTCGTGTCGATCCGGCAATTCCAGTTCCTCGCCGCGGGGCATGTTCTCGACAAGCCAGCGGCCAAGGGGTTGACGAGACCGCATCCTCTCGTACCACGCATCGGCTGGTACGACAACAAACGGGCGTCGAGTGCCGATGTGCTGGGGGCCTTCTGTTTCAGCAAGTCTCAGGATCTCTGAAAGGCGAGCCTTGGCTTCGGCCACCGTCCAGACACGTTGGGATACATCGTTGGCCACAATTCCCACTTCCTTGAGAAGGATCTTATAGTCCATTATGTACTAGGTTGGCTCGAACGTCGACAGCATCAACTAGGGCTCATGGGAGCAATTGCCCCCTGTGGAGACCAAGCCACGGCTTCCGGTGGCCCGGCACTGCAAGACCGTACCAATCCCAGATCGGGTTCGGAGCCTGTGGGTGTTCCCGCCCGAGGCTAGAGTGGGTTTGTCATCCGTGGGGATAACGCGGTAGTTTGTCGGCCGCACAAACGAATGCGCATTCGGAACCAAACGTCGACAGAAACCAGACTCACGCTCGGACTCATTGCATGCTTGCTGGCCACGCCGCCTGCATACGGCTCGCAGATCATTCGTGACTCCCTGCCGACGAACCTGGTGACGGCAGATAGCGTCGAGTTCGCGATCTTACCGCCCGACGGTTACGCCCCCGACGGTGAGCCCCTGCCACTCTTGTTGTTGCTCCACGGCGGGTGAGGAAACCGCGAGCACCTCTCAAGGCTCGCGCCCCAGATCAGCGAGATGTGGGCCGTGGGCGATTTTCCCGGTATGGTGGTGGCGACTCCGTCGGTGGCGAATGGTTCGATTTACCTGGACAGCCATGACGGCAAGGAGCGTTGGGAATCCTTCGTCACTGACGAGTTCATACCGTATTTGAGGGGCGGTTCCAAGTTGGTCGCCAACGCGAGAAGACGGTGGTGACTGGCATTTCGATGGGAGGCATCGGCTGCTTACGCCTCGGCTTCAAATACCCCGAGACCTTTGGGGCCGTGGCTGCGATGGAGCCGGCGGCGTAGCCCGGCTTGCCATGGGACGCGATTCCGGATCGCAGCAAGTTCCACTCCCCCGAGCACATTGCCAGCCTCTACGGCGCCCCGCTCGATTCATGCCCTCAAGGGCGACTCGGACCTGGCCGATTGGCGGCGCGGCGCCGACTTCGCACAGGTCCCTCTCCTTCTGGATCATGGATCCTCGCGGCGGGTCAACATTTCCCTGGACCGCGGCCTGCTCGAGGCCATAGACGACGAGCCCAGGCAGCGCCAGATGACCCGGTCGGCCTTCCTGGCGACTGTGGCCCGGCAAGAGCTTGAGGGCACGTCACCGGAGGCGCCAGCAACTGTAGGAACGCCTCAGGGCGCGAACGGGCGGCGGTCCTCCAGAAGGAGAAGACGGGGAATGACTGACCCGCTTAGGAAAGACGTCGTGTTCCGCTATTCGATCGTTGGATACAGAACGAAATGGAGCGACCGGGCTCGCGTTTCGATCCCCCTGATGTAGCGGATCGTCGTGGTCAAGCCCGGGCGCGACTTCGTCGGTTCTCGGCCGCAGGATTCTCTCTTGTGGGAATCGGATTGCTTTTGTCTATTGGCTCAAGGACTGGACGATCCCCGAACTCCGTGCCTGACGAGCCGCTGGCCCACACTCGCCCAATACATCTCGTTACGGAAGATGTCCAGCGATACTCCAACGAGCACGGCCGTCTTAGCGTTGAGGTTGCAGCGGTTGCCGACGGGAAAGGGACAGTTCTTGGCTTTGGTGCACACCGACTCGGCCATCGATCTTCCGCAGACGAGAGCACGCCATTTGAGATCGGCTCGGTTCCGAAGGCCTTCACTGGAATTCTGTGGACGCTTCGGATCGCAAGAGGAGAACTCACCCTTGACACGCGAATCGCTGAACTGCTGCCAAAGGGCTGGTCGCTATCTGGGCCAGTGAACCAATTCACGCCGGAATGCTTGACCACGCACAATTCTGGATTGCCCTGACTTCCGGCCAACCATCTGCGCGTGGGATCGTTGGCAGATCCATTGCTGTTCGGTGACGATCCTTATCGGAGCTATTCAGGAGAGCAGTTTCGAGAGGCTTCAAGCACGAGCCAGTTGCATTTCATTCAGGGAACCTGTTCAGGGTATTCGGCGGCGGCCCCTACTGACTAATTCCAGTGCGGCAAGCCAATGAGACAGCGCTCTCACTCCATCAGGTCAGACAATGATTAGACTTCAAGTCGGCCAATCGGCCGACGCCCCGTCTAGCGGAAGTACCAATGACGTCCCCAGCGCGACCGAACATCCTCGTCGTCGTAATGGACGACGTCCGATTCGATGATCTAGGCTTCGCCGGACACCCGTTCGTCCGAACCCCCAACTTCGATCGCGTCGCGATGGACGGGATTCGCTTCCAGAACGCGTTTGCTCCGGTCCCTCTCTGTTCGCCGAATCGGGCGTGCATCTTGACTGGCCAGTACGCCCACACTCACGGGATCACCGACAACCGTGACCGCAGCGCGCAGTCCCACAAGCTGGCTACATTCCCGTTGGCACTCCAGCGTATCGGCTATGACACGGCCTTCATCGGGAAGTGGCATATGGGCCTCGACGACAGGCCCCGTCCCGGTTTCAACGAATGGCTCAGCTTCAGCGGGCAAGGCAAGTACCGCGATCCGGATATGAACCACAATGGCGAGTTGTGCACCCTCCGGGGCTATGCCACGGACATCCTTTCCGAGCGTGCCGCTGAATTCATTCGACGCGAACGCGACCGAGCGTTCTTGGTTTACCTCTCCCACAAGGCGGTCCATCCCAATCTCTTCCAAGATGCCGACGGCAGCATCAGATCAATCCCGGCCGACGGGGGCTTCACGCCGCCCGACAGGCTCAAGCGGCTATACGAGAAGGAGCCAATTCGTCGCCGCCCCAACGCATACTCATTTGGCGAGGGCAAACCAGCGTTACAGCGGCAGCTCTCTGGTGTTCCGCCGCTGGGGCCGTCTACGGGGACGCCCGATCACGTGATCCGCAACCGATTGCGTATCCTGACGGCTGCGGACGAAGCCTTCGGCACGGTGTTGGACGCTCTGGAGGAGACAGGGCAGATTGACGACACGCTAGTGGTCCTGACTAGTGATCACGGGTACTTCTACGGCGAGCACGGCTTGAACGAAGAGCGGCGTTTGGCGTACGAAGAGAGCATCCGAGTTCCCCTGGCTATGCGGTGGCCCCGGCTGATTGCAGCCGGGGCGGAATCAGGCTGCTTCGCGCTCAGTGTTGACATAGCACCCACGATCCTTGAACTGGCTGGCGCTGGCCCCCATCCCGCCTCCCACGGACGCTCACTGGTTCCTTTGCTCGCAGGCGCTGCTCCTGCGGATTGGCGGCGGTCCGTGCTGATCGAGTATTTCTCGGACGCAGTTTGGCCGCGAATGGTGAACATGGGGTACCAAGCCGTTCGAACCGAGCGGTGGAAGTACATCCGGTATGTCGATATCGAAGCGATGGATGAACTCTATGACTTGGAAGCGGATCCGTACGAGATTCGCAATGTGTTCGAAGACTCGAACCTTGATGGTAGGAAGGCCGAACTCGCCGCGGAATTGGACCGGCTCCTAGGCGAAACGGAAGCACCCAGGCGCTAGGCTTATGGTCCAGGGTTTCCGCCATGGTTCCTGGATTCGTATCAGATGCCGCCACGGAGTCTCTGTACTTGAGTAGCTTCGCAGGGTCAATTGGAGGCCGGTCGTCTCGAGTCGAGAACCAATCTCATCCTTCGGTTCGGTCTTGGGGAAGACCGCGAAAGTAACAGGGCAACGGGCTGATCCCCAAGGTGTTACAGTTGACACCAGGTGGAGTGTGTCGGCGGTGTGAACCGAGAGCATTGAGCGAAGCTGGTGCGGGGTTCTTGAGGATCTTCCGTCGTTTAGCGATGCTCGATTCAGACCGACCGAGTTCCCTTGAGAACGATTTATTGAAGCCAGTGTCTCGCCTGATGTAATGTTCGGAAGGAGTACTGACGGATGCCGAGCCGTCCAAACTTCGACCGGGGGAGGGGAACATTGACAGGAATCAGGATTACCCTTGGATTCGTTGCTTGCCTACTGGCCGCAACGGTTTCGCAGGGCTCGCAAATCATTCGGGGATCCCTGTCGACTGACTCCGTGACGGCAGGTGCCGTCGAGTACGCAATCCTGCTTCCTGATAGCTACTCTCCTAACGGCAAGCGATTACCGCTCTTGTTGCTGCTCCACGGCGCGGGGGGCGACCGTGAGCAACTCGCAAGACTCGAGCCTCAGATCAGCGAGATGTGGGCTTCGAATGATCTTCCCAAGATGGTGGTGGCGACTCCGTCGGTGGGAACTGGATCGATCTACCTGGACAGCTATGACGGCCAGGAGCGCTGGGAATCTTTCGTCATGGACGAGTTCCTGCCCCACCTGAGAAGGCGGTACCAGGTCAGCCACGAGCGCAAGACCACCATGGTGACCGGAAGTTCGATGGGCGGTTTCGGTAGTTTGCGGCTCGGATTCAAGTATCCCGAGATCTTCGGGGCCCTAGCCGCAATGCAGCCCGGTGCGTGGCCGGGCCTCACTTGGGACCAAGTTCCGGAACGCAACAAGATCCGCTCTCCGGAACTGATTGCCAATCTCTTCGGCGATCCGTTTGATCATGAGCGGTTCCAACGAGAGAATCCCGCATCGATCGTCGAGGGCGCCTCATCCAGACTCCAAGACTCGGCGATCTATATAGAGGTCGGTGATGAGGACGGCTTCGGTTTCGTCGAGGGCGTCGATTTCATGCATCGCCTGTTGTGGCGTCATCGGATCCCGCACGAATTCCGCCTCGTGCGCTGGGCAGATCACGCTGGCAGCACCGTCATGGAGCGTTCTCGGGACCGGTTCCGCTTCCTGGCTCGCTATCTGGAACAGCCGGCCGCTCCGGAGCCGGCTGTGGAGAGGTTCCGCAAGCGGATGGCAGAGAGTCACCGGTTGAGGGGGATGGAGCCCTTCGGATTCTGGCCGAATTCGACGCTGCGTTCCTATAGTTCGGGAGATGGCCTTGAGAACCATCACCGAGCAGTTCTCGATTCCGAGGAGGTTCGCAAGGAACTTGGGGTCATCCGCATCGCAGATATTTCCTATGCCAGCAGCACTGGGACCGATCCGGCGAGGCAGAGCCTCGATATCTTCATCCGCGAGGGGCTCGCGGACGCCCCCGTGGTTCTGTACGTGCATGGTGGCGGGTGGGTCCGTGGTGACAAGGAGAGAGCCTTGTTCAAGCCCGGGTTCCTTGTTCCACGGGGATTCCTGTTTGCGTCGATGAACTACCGCTTCCATCCTGAGGCGAGCCTGTCCGAAATGGCGCAGGACGTTGCTTCGGCTGCGGTTTGGCTGAAACTGCACGCGGCGAAGTACGGAGGCGATGGCTCGAGGATCGTATTGATGGGCCATTCGGCCGGGGCGCACCTGGTGGCGGTGGTTGGATCCAACCAGGCGTTCTTGGAAGAGGCTGGCGCATCGGTGAGCGACATCAGTGGCGTGGTTGCGGTTGACACCGCGATGCTCAACGTTCCAGCGCGCATGGAGACTGCGCGAGAGTCCCAATTCCAGGTGTTCGGACGGGCGTCGGAAAGCTGGACTAAGGTTTCACCCTGGCATCACATCGAGGAAGGGAAGGGCATCCCTCCATTCCTGCTGCTCATCTCCGACGGCCGTGCGGTTTCGCTCGAGCAGGCGGTATCGCTGAGCAGTAAGCTCGAAGAGAACGGTATCGAAGCACTCACTCACGAGGGCAAGGGACGAGCGCACACGCCTCTGGACACGTACCTCGGGGTTGACGGGGACGAAAGCACCCGCATCCTCTTGGAGTTCCTACGCCGGCATGCAGGCGTGCGGTAGAATTCCGCGTCCCAAAATCTGGTCTGTCGGGTTGTTTGCACTCGAACGATGTCGCCCGAAGAGTGGCTCGGTGCCTGCCGTTAGCGAGCCGAACGTCCAAGGAGACCGCAGCACGCAACCCGAAACCGAATCGGCCGTTCGTTCGTCTGTCGGACTGCCATGAGCCTCCTCGTCCGTGCGCTGGTAGCGTCGGCGACGCTACTTCCGCTGGCCGCCCAAGAGAGTGCCGTCGTAGAACAGGGCGTGACGTTCTCGGCTGATGTCGATGTAATCAACGTATTCGCCACAGTCAAGGACCGTAACGAACGCATTCTTGATTCTCTGGGAAGGAAGGACTTCGTTCTCTGGGAGGACGGCTATGTGCAGAAAATCGGATACTTCGCGTACGAGACCGACCTTCCCCTGAAAATCGGACTTCTCATTGACACGAGCGGCAGCCAATCGGCCCTGATTCCGGCAGAGCGCAGGGCGGGCATACAGTTCTTTCGCGAAGTGCTACGGCCCACAAAGGACTCAGCGTTCCTGCTTACGTTTGGTTGTGAAGTGGAACTCCAGCAGGACTATACCGAGTCTCTAGGCTTGCTTGAGCGGGCTTTGGACGACCTGCATCACAAGCGGTGTTTCCCAAGTGTCCCTCAGTCCGCAGCAAGCGGAGCCAGGCCCGTCGGTACGGCCCTGTACGACAGCTTGTTCTTGGCTTCCGAGGAGATGTTCCGCAATCATGCTGGACGGAAGGTGACGGTGATGGTCTCGGATGGTCACGACTCCGGCAGCAAGACGAGTCTCGCGCGCGCTATAGAGGCAGCGCAGCGTGCCGACGTCGTAGTCTATTCCATTCAGTATCTTGACCTCGAAATCGACGCTAACCTCTATCGCGACAGTAGTGGGGTCGGGGCGGCGGTACTGAAGGAGATCTCTCAGCAAACGGGCGGCGCCTTTTACCGTGTTTCTGAGAGACTGCGCCTGTCAGACGTCTTTGCGCAGATCGAGGACGAGATGCGGGGGGTTTATAGCATCGGCTACACACCGAAGCGCGGGCTGCACGAGCCCGGTTATCGGAAGATTAAGCTGACGAGCCCCCGGATGGACGTGAAAACGATTCAAGCGCGTGACGGATATTATGCCGGAAACTAGCTCGTCTTGGAGGCATCGAACTCCGGTTCGGACTAGTCTTCCTGCGACAGCGTCGCTGTGAACCCTAGACTGAACCTTCCATTGTTGACGTCCATCGTGCCATTCGGAATGCGCGTGCCGTACGGGCGCCCTTGAAATACGAGAGCCATTTCCCTCTCAGCTCGAGTCACGACCGTGCTGAAGGTGAGCCGCTTGGACTCGATACCGAGACCGGTCACCGCATGCTGCTGGCCGCCGGAAGTGTAGATGCCCTTGTATTGCTCTCCATCTCTTGTGATGGTGAGCACGGAACTCCAAGTTCTGTCTCCCCTGGGATCCGGGATGCTGATGTTCCAGGCCCCCACGACATCCTGCATCTCGACGGTTCGTACGGGGTTCCATCGAATCGCGCGTGACACCCCGGAATCGGGTTGGACCAACGTCCCGTCGCCTTTGATCTCGTCGCCGTCGATCTGGCCCCGCAACTCTACGACATAGGTTCGCGCCCGAACCTCCGGACGGACCGTCAGAAGTAACTCGTTCCCGTCGATCTTGCCTTCCTCGATCTCCCATGGCGTGCCGCCAGGAGGGTGGACCATCCCAGTGACCCTGCCGCCGTCGCCTAGGGACAGGACAAACCTGTGGACCCCGCCCTGTTCCCCATCTCCGTACTGGAATATCCAAGTGCCGGAAGGGTCTACCGTACTCTGTGCCTGTAAAGGCGCCAACAGCACCGCAAGCGCGAACGGCACGATCAAGTCAACCTTGAAACTCATTGCATTACTCCTTTCGAATCGATCGCCCCAAGTGGGCTGCCAATGCGATTGTTCCAGATACCCATCTTGTTCCCATTCGATTCCGATGCGCTGGCAACAAGGTGGGAGGTCACGCGTCGAGCGGCGGGTGGGCCGATACCGCTGGAGAGTCTATCACAGGTTGGCCAAGCAACCGATCTGGATACCGGGTGCTCTCGAGCTCCCAATTCGGCCTGACCGTCGCGGTCGGGAAATGGAAGCTGTCGGCGCGGGGCGGCCGCTTCAACCGGACACAGGAGCTGACCTACGGGTCGGCGCACTTCCTGCGGGACTTCGATCCCTTCGATGCCGGCTACGGCCAGCGGACACTGCATGTGCGCGCGTCCCGCGCCTGGCGCTGGGGGGCGGCGAACGGCAGCGCAGGGTTAGCGTGGACCCCGATCGCCCCCATCGTCGGCTCGATCTCGGGCCGTGTCTGGACCGGTACCGCGGAGGCGGCGGTCCCCATGGAGGGCGTGTGGGTGCTGGTCGGCGATCGCGAGGTGGTCACCGATTCCGACGGCCGCTGGACCCTGGAGCGGGTGCCGGCCGGCACCCGTGAGGCGCGGCTGGACCTGGCGCGCCTGCCCGCCGATCTGGACCCGACCGGAATCGCCGTCGCCACGGTGGCGGTGCGTCCGGGCCGGGAGGCGACCGCCAACTTCCCGCTGCGCCGGCTTAGTGCGATCGCCGGGCGGGTCGTCGCCGTAGATCCGAACCTCCGGCTCGACCAGGTCGTGCTGCGCTTAGAGCCAGGCGGGCGCTGGACCGCAACGCGCCGCGACGGATCCTGGGCATTCCGAGGGCTGCCGTCCGGGGACTACGCGGTCGAGGTCGATCGCACGACCGCACCCGGCCGAGCCTGGCGGTGGGGCCATGCGGCGCTCGTCGCGCTGGAGCCCGGAGCGGAGCTCGCGGGCATCGTGTTCGAAGTCGCCGCGGGCCGCTGAGACGGTCCCGGACCGGTGATCCACCCGGCCCCGAATGGACCTCAGGCAGGCCGCTCATAGGTTCTCATTGCGGCGACCTAGCGGGATGATGTCCGGAGACCTCCGTCAGGGGGGAAACCGCATGAGACTCTGGGTGCAGATCAGCTTCGCGCGCTGCTGGTTCGATCAAGCGCGGCTGCCGTGCTGCTGGTGCAACCATGGCAGAAACCGCCTCGTCGACCTCCTCGGCGGAGCTCCGGACCGACTCTCTCTTGAGGCAGCCGAATCGGAATCGGCGATCACCGCGCATGCGCGGAGGCCTGGTTCAATCCCAAGCTGGATGTGCTGGCAACCGAACACAAAATATAGGGCCGCTCTGGGTAGTACTGGAGCGGACCTCAACCGCTGGAGCCTTTCCGACCACAAGATGTAGGGGAAGCTGTACTCCGCGGGAGAGGCGGCTCCGGGAACTGGACGGAGTAGCCGGTCCTCAGGGCGGCCGGTACCTGCTTGAGGAGTGGCACACGGAGAGAGGTGATGCTCCTCCCGTCGAGCTCATTGAGGGACAGTGAATAGTGTTGGGAGGCACCCGGGATCAGCGCTGCGGAGCTGTGCTGCGGCCCCGGGGCTCTTTGTAACGGATCCTGAGTGTCAACAGCATGCTGGCACGCCAAACGGTCCTGAATTGGACGGACGAGAAGTTCGAATCGGCACCCTTCTTTACGGTCCCCGTATCCCCTTTCCTTGTGATCCCGTACGGAGCCCTCTTAGATGACGACTGCATGAACATCCTGCCACTGATCAAGGACGAAGTGGTCGATACGATCGTTGCGGATCCCCCGTTCCGAACGCGATCACAAGTTGTTTCGAAGGCAAGGCAATCGAGCTATCGCAGTAGAGATTTGAGACCTCGAAGAATTCCAAGCGTGACGGAGTGAACACATCTTGTCCGTCGATCCTTAGCCCGGACTGTCCGATCGGGCGACCTATCCGAGGTGCCCACTCCTCTTACGCGCTACCAGATGCGTGGCAGGGGGACCGTATACCCAAAGACGACACTCATCCTATCGCCCGCACAAGCCATCGCCACCCACGGATCACAGCGACACCTAAGAGTTGCCCGCACGCGCCCACGAATAGCATCACGAACACGGAAACCCAGATGTTCGTGAGACTCATCGCAAGGGCCCAGGCGACCACCGATCCAACGCCCAGTCCAGTCCAGACGGCGTGTGGTTGAACCACGCCGAAGACCATTGGACGCGTGGGCCGATGCTTGAGTCGCACATTTAGGTGATCGCAGTAGACGCGCAGCGTCGGGTTCGACACGTTTGGTCTGACAAGGAAGAGCGCACTCGCCTTCGCGCCTCGATTCAGTACGGGGACTTCATATTCCCGACGGTGAAAGATATCTGATGATGCTGCTGACCGGTCATCAGCAGGAATCGCCAAATACTCATCAAGCTCAGCGGCAAACGAGGGTGCCCAAGGGAACGCCTGATTGCTGCCTTCAAGGGCTCCGCGACCGCTGAGAATCACCGCCCCAGCTTGATCATACTGGAGGCGTATGACTACGTTTAGCCTTTTCCAACGAGAGATGAGCCTGAAGCGAGGGGTTGATTCCAACGAGAAATGAGCCCGAAGGGGGCTCTCCGGGAGGTGTGGGAATCATCGGAGGGTGATCTTGCATCTCGATCTGGAGACTC
>MKWU01005470.1_pt1 | contig 13808 bp, 12 predicted proteins | sample 809101 | NCBI WGS metagenome assembly MKWU01 (sample SAMN05860141, study PRJNA318959) | sponge metagenome | host: Aplysina aerophoba | place: Slovenia: Piran, Adriatic Sea, Gulf of Piran | collected 2013-05-07 | reverse complement strand
TCGGCGCCCGGTCACCGGCGGAGATCGCCGTATCCATCATGGCCGAGATCACGGCTACGCTGCGTAAAACATGATTTATCCGCAGATGACGCAGATTAACGCAGATAAAAGATATTTTGTTTTATGGGACATCGGAGTAAATTTAACTGACCGATAACATATTCTGTTACCACTAAATATTGTTTTACATCTGCGTTAATCTGCGTCATCTGCGGATAAATCATCCGCGGATTTATTTCTTATAAGTGAGTGGGTAAAAAACGTCAGCAGCAGGGCCGTTGCCGCGCTGCCGGCGATGGCGGCAAAACCCGCGCCGGGCAGGCCGATATCCGGCAGCAGCAGGAACATGAGCGCGATGTGCAGGGTGCTGGTGAAAATCCTGATATACATGGATATATCGGGGCGGCCTATGGAGTACAGGGCCGGGTCCAGGGCGAACGTGGCCATGGTGACGGCAGCGGCGATCATGAGCAGGACCATTACATCGTGGGCGTTACTGAACTCAGCGCCGAAGAACAGGCTCAGCAGGGACTGTCCGAACAGGAGAATTATCACCAGGATAACAACGGCAATGGCGCCTGCAACCAGCTCCGAGTGGGTGATGACACGCCACAATCCCTGGTAATCCCTGTTGACCGCGATCTTTGCCATTTCCGGGTAAACCGTCTCGTTGAACAACTGCGCAGGCTTGATCAAGACGGTCGAGAATTCCTGGGCAATCTTGAACAGGCCGGCGCCTACCGGCCCCAGCAGGAAACCGACGACGAGGGTTGCAAGGTGTACGGTCGAAACATGCAGGGTCCTGTGAATGTGTGAAGACCAGATAAAAGGCCAGATTCCCTGATGCGGCCGGGTCAGGTCCTTGAGCCCGAGGTCCATGTCCTTGCTGAACCCCTGGCGGCTGAATTCACGCCAGCCGAAATAAACGGTAGCCAGGCACTGGACCGCGCCGGCAAGAAACCAGAACAGCAGGAATGCGCTGATGTGCTGGTAGAAGAAAAACGCGGCACAGGCGCCGGCCACGCGGATCGTCGGAACGACCATGAGCATGAGGGCCACCAGGTCGAAGCGGTTGAACAGGCGCAGCAGGCCCAGGGAGGTGGCCTTGAAGTTGAACAGGATCATGAAGCAGTAGATGGTTGCGACAGGAACCAGTTCCGGGCTGACGCCGAAGTGCGGCCCGACTACGGGGACGACCAGCATGCCTGCCACCGTGCCTGCGGCACAAAAGCCGAGGTCGAGCAACGTGGTAAATTTGACCAGTTTCTGAAACTCCGTGCGTGCGTTGTTCTCCAGGCAGATGGCGCCGTACCTGACTACGCACTGCGAGGTCTTCAGCGTGACAAAATCGCGGACTGCGACCGCGTAAGCATGGATGAGAATGAGTACGCCGAAATCATGCGCTCCCAGGGCGCGGGTGGCAAGGGCAAGGTAGAGCAGGCCGACCAGGGCCGTATACACCTTGCCCGCGGTGAGCATGGCGGAGTTCATGAAAACCCGGCGGAACAGGCCGTCGTACGTCAGTAGCCCTCTCCTATGTCCCCGACAACGCGCTGAAAGCCCTGCAGATTTTATCGATTTGCTCGTCGGTATGCGCGGCGCTGACGCTGATGCGTACCAGCGATTTGCCTCCGGGGGTGGCCGGCGGGAAGATCAGGTTTACGTAGATACCGTGTTCATGCAGGCCGCGCCATAAGGCCAGGGCCTGTTCCCGGGTGTCCAGCAGGGCTGCGATCACCGGGCAGGGTTCGGGTCCCAGTTCATAACCTGCATCGTGCAGGTGCCGGTACAGGCGCTGTGCGTGCCGCCAGAGCCGGGCGCGCAGGTCGGCGCCGTTTTCTACCCGCTTCAATGCCTGGCGCGTGGACGCGATCACGGACGGGCAGGGCGATGCGGTGAATATATACGGCCTGCTGGCGTAACGTATGAAATCAAGCTGCGGGTGGTTGCTGACGCAATAGCCCCCGGTACTGGCCAGGCTTTTACTGAAGGTGCCGACGATAAAATCCGCCTCGTTTATGACCCCGGCTTCCTCGACCAGGCCCCTGCCGCGTTCCCCCAGGACACCCAGGGAGTGGGCCTCATCCACCAGCAACAGTGCGCCGCAGGCATTTTTCACTTCGATAATTTCACCGATGCGCGCCTTGTCTCCCAGCATGCTGTATATGCCCTCGATGATGACCAGGGCGTTGGCGGCGCGCCGGCCCAGGCGGTTCAGGCGCTTGTGCAGGTCGTCGGGATTGTTATGGCGGAAGCGTACGATATCCGCGCCGCTCAAACGGCAGCCGTCATAGATGCTGGCATGGCTGTCCGCGTCTATGACGATGGTGTCTTCGTTATTTGCCAGGCCGGAGATCACTGCCAGGTTTGCCTGGTAGCCGGTGGTGAACACGATGGCTTTGTCACATTCGTAAAACGCGGCGATTTCCTGTTCCAGCGCGCGGTGTCCGGAGAAGCTGCCGTTGGCCATCCTGGAACCGGTTGTCCCGGTGCCTTGTTCGTCGAGCGCCGCATGGGCGGCGTCCAGGCAGTCTTCATCAAAGGTGAGGCCCAGGTAGTTGTTGGTGCCGGCCAGGATCGTTCTGCGCCCGTTTATGAGCGCTTCCGTCGGCGAGTAAATCTCTTCGATGGGCGCGCCGAACGGGTCGATGCCCTGGTCCAGCAGCGTGTGCCGGTCCTGCGCCAGGGGCTGAAATTTGTCAAACAGGCTCATTATGATGGTGTGTTGACTACGGTGTGTATCCGTGTCGCCAGGTCCCTGACGGTATGCACGTCGGCAAGCAGGTTGACCGGCATGGAGATGTCAAACTCGTCTTCGATATCCATCAGCAGGTCCAGGACCTTGAACGAATCCAGGCCCAGTTCCGTGACCAGTTCCGAATCTTCCGTCAGCCCGGCGTCCGGCGAGGTCAGTTTCGACAGTTCGGTGATTACTTTTTCCTGAATTTCCTCATAACTTGCGGGCATACAACTATCTCCAAGTATATTTACCATGGGGGGGGTTCATGTAACCGATTCAGGACCCGCTGTGAATACATCCCTGTACGCTTACCATCCGCTGTCCCTGCGGATGATAGTCCTGAATCGGTTACATGAACCCGCCAACCGTCATTATATAACCGTATCTATGGTATCAGACAGACTAATTTCCGGTTGCCATCCCAGGCAGTTCGTCAACGGTGTATTGTCGCATACCCAGTTGTCGTGGGTGATCTCGTTGACTTTTCCGGGGGTAAGCATGGCCCGGTAACGGAATGTCCTGGCCAGCAGGAGATTGGCATGGGCAAGGCATTTCAATAATGTAACCGGGACCCGGATGTGGGTTACGGGGCGCTGCCACGTGTCGCATGCGATAGCCGTGATGTCTTCCCATGTGTATCCCCGGGGGGTGCCGTCATCCAGTTCGAAGGTGCCTTGTGCCTGTTTCGCCGGCAGCCATTGCAGGATGGCGCGTACCAGGTCATCGACATGGATGAGGCTGATCCTGTTGCCGGGTACCCGGGGTCCGAACAGGTATCCGCGGCGCATCAGCCGGAACAGCGGACGCATTTCCCTGTCGCCCGGGCCGTAAACCGCGCTGGGACGATATATGGTGCGGGATAGGCTGGAATATTTGTCCGACATCAACAGCGCTTCCGCCATGGATTTGCTGCGGGAATACCAGGAATAGCCAGGATACCTGGCGGCAAGTGATGAGATTAACAGGAACCTGGGCGGGGATGCCGGTCTGGCGGCCGCTTCCAACAGGTTTTCAGTTCCCTTCAGGTTGACTTCCAGGAAGTCTTCCATCGAGTTTCCCCTGACCGCGCCGGCGCAGTGGATCACGGCAGCACATCCCTCGACCAGTTCATCCAGTGCCTGTGGATTATTCAGGTCGCCGTGGACCCAGGATACGGACCCTGATCCGGGACGCGGCCTGCGGGTCAGCGCGCGCACAGGATAGCCTGACTCGGCTAATGCGGTAAGAAGGTTCTGTCCGATAAATCCCGTGGCGCCGGTCAGCGCCACCTGCTCCGTCATTTCAGCGCAGATTTCCCGGACAGGCGACAGTCGTGATATTACGCGGTTTCAGCTTGTGAAATGATGGCCTGGGCCAGGTCTACCCTGTCCGTGAAGCCCTTGCGCGCGGCAACGCGGGATAACTTGCCTGACGAGGTGCGCGGCAGGGTATGCGGCTCGACCAGGTCCACGTAGCAGTAAATCCCGAAGCCTTCGTAGACTTTTCGCTGCAGGTGCTTGACCAGCGATTGCCTGGCTGTGCTCTCGGTCAGACGGCATTCAACTACCAGTACGACGATTTGCCCACCGTCGCCGGTTTCGATATCGAATGCGGACGATTCGCCCATCCTGATGCCGTCCATCCCTTCGGCGATTTCTTCCAGGTCCTGGGCGCGGATGTTCCTGCCGTTGACGATGATGATGTCTTTGCGCCGTCCGGTCAGGTAGAGGTTCTGCTCGAACAGGTAGCCCAGGTCGCCGGTGTCCAGCCAGCCGTTTTCCAGCATCACCCGGTTTGTCGACTCCTGGTCATCCAGGTAGCCGTGCATCAGGCTGGGGCCTTTTACCAGTACCCTGCCGAGGCGCAGGTCGGGCAGCAACCCGCCTTCATTATCAACGATCATAATCTCGTGATCAGGCAGGGCGCGCCCGCAATTAACGATTTCGTTTACCTTGCGGTTGTCCGACTGGACGCGCACCGCGATACCGCGTTCGGCCATGGTCAGGGCGTCGACCGCCATGACGTCCAGGCCGCGGTCCAGTTCCGAAAATGTCGCGGCCAGCGATGCTTCGGCCAGTCCGTAGCAGGGCAGGAATGCATTGGAGCTGAACCCGGTTTCGGCCATTGTTGCGGCAAAGGCTTTGAATGTGCTGGAGCGCAGCATCTCTGCGCCGATGCCGGCAATGCGCCAGCAACTCAGGTCAAGCTGTTGCAGGTCTGCGCTGCGGATCCTGCGGGCGCAGAGCTCGTAACCGAATGGCGGCGAGAAAGCGATGGTGCAGCGGTTCCTGCTGATCAGGCGCAGCCACTGCAGGGGGCGTATGGCAAAATCCCGCGTGCGCTGGTAGTCGACCGACAACTGCGAGGCAACAGGACCCAGGACGAACCCGACCAGGCCCATATCATGATAGAACGGCAGCCAGGATGCGCAGCGATCGCCTTCGTGTACTTTCAATCCGGTTCTCGTGATCCCTTGCAGGTTGCTCATTACCGCCTTGCCGGTAATGACTACGCCTTGCGGAGAACGGGTGCTGCCCGAGGTAAACTGCAGGTATGCCGGTTCTTCGGGTCTGCTGGGTTCGAGCGGGCGTTCCGAAGGGGTAATATCGGACAGTTGTTCCGGTGTGCCGAGCCATTCGAGGTCGTCGTTGTCGACGGCAGCTTCTTCAAGAAAGCTGATGAATTCCTTATGCGCGATGGCTACCTTTGCCTTGCCGCTGGTGAGCAGGCCCTTGAGTTGTTGAACGTAAATCGCGTGACTGCCGAGATTAAGCGGTATCGGCATGGCGAACGGCACCAGCCCGATGTACTGGCAGGCAAAGAACAGGACAATGAAATCAGGGTGGGTATCCGCCACCAGGGCAATGTGATCACCGCGTTTCAAATCCAGGCTGAGCAGGCGCCCGGCCGCAACCCTTGCCTGTCGCTGCAGTTCACCATACGGCAAAACGACGCTGAGCTTACCCTTCGCGTCGTAAAAATTGCACCCGGTAACACCTGCAGCCGCATAATCCAACGCTTCAGACAGACTGGAGAATTCGGCTAAGTTCTGGGCTACTGTATTATCAGTGGTCGTCGCTTCTCGATTCACGATGAATAAACCCCCGTCTGGTTCTTTGTACGCCAGTTGACAAAGGCAGATTTATTTTTTTGGCCTGAAACAGTGCCCTTCAGAAAGCATAGGACACCTAACATATTCTTTCCACAAACGAATTATAAACATAAAATACGGCCATTGTATATATATATTATGAGCGTCTAAGGCGACAACTATTACATAACATGAGGAAAACTTCCAACATTTTTTTAAGCAATCCGCCTATGTCGGCCACGACGCCCTCAGATCATCCCGTAATTGATTAAAGACTTTTTTGTCAACAGGGTTGTTATGCCCCAGATCCGGCGGCCCCGGCCAGGCGGAATCCGAAAATTCCACCCCCGCATAACGGCGATTGTCCGAATAGCGGGGTATCACATGAAAATGGACGTGCGGATCGACCATCATCAACATCAGGTAGTTCAGTTTATCATATTGAAAAAGATGCGATAATACCGTGTCGACATCATGAGTAACCTGGGCCAGTTCGCTGAAACAGGCCGGGCTCAGCTGCGAAAATGCCGTTACCGGCTCGCGCGCAGCCAGCACCAGGGAGCCCAGTGTGACTTGGGCGGGGCGCAATAATACCAACCAGGAGGAGTAAGTGTGGATGCTGGTATCAGGCGCTCCGAATTTCAACATCGTATCGTTAAGGATGTTAAAAGACATCTGCGATTTCGCCGGTTTGATGATAAGTCCTTGTATATTAAATGATCATGACCAGGAGATCAAAACTCTTTTCCGGGCAAAGCCGGGCGCCGGGTGACGCGATCAGGGTCGTTCCTGTCAGCAACGGGCGCCAGTTGCGCGCGTTCATCCGCCTGCCCTGGAGCCTGTACGCGCAGGATCCGCACTGGGTGCCGCCATTGAAACTTGAACGCAGGCTGCATTTCTCCTCCCTGAACCCTTATTTTGCCCATGGCCGCTGGCAGGGCTGGATTGCCTGGCGGGGAGGGCGGCCGGTAGGCCGGATCAGCGCCCAGGTTGATGAATTGCACCGCCGCCATTACGCCGTGCAATCCGGCCATTTCGGGTTTCTGGAGTGTGAAAACGACCCGGACGTGATGCGCGCCCTGGTGACGGCAAGCGAAAGCTGGCTGTCGCAACACCAGACCGAAGTGATTACCGGCCCCTTCAATTTTTCCATCAACCAGGAATGCGGCCTGCTGGTGGACGGCTTCGACACGCCGCCGGCGCTGATGATGCCCCATAATCATCAATGGTACGCGGAATTGCTGGAGCAACAGGGTTACTGCGCCGCCAAAGACCTGTATGCCTACTGGATTAATCCCGACTTCGACATCCCCCGGGTTATGCAGAAGCTGGTGGACAGGCACGGCAGTTCCGTCAGTCTGCGGGGGCTTGACCGGAAGAAATTCAAGCAGGAACTGGAGGTCCTGCGCGGGATATTCAATGACGCCTGGTCGGACAACTGGGGGTTTGTCCCGTTTACCAGGGAGGAGTTCGCCGAACTGGGCGCCGCGTTACGGCTGTTCGTCCCGGACGATTTTATCCGTATCGCGGAATACGAAGGGGAACCGGTTGCGTTTATCGCGTGCCTGCCCAACCTGAATGAAGTATTACTCGGCCTGGACGGCAAACTGTTCCCCTCGGGCCTGTTCAGGATTATCAGGGCATTACGTGGGCGGCGCATCAGGTCCGGCAGGATACCGCTGATGGGCGTCAGGAAGGAATTGCGCAATACCCCGTTGGGCATCGCCCTGGCATTGCTTGTTATCCACGACCTCAGGGAACCGGTCATCGCCAGGGGGATAACGGGCGTGGAGATGTCATGGATCCTGGAAGACAACCAGGGTATGCGCAGTATCCTGGAGCGGATTGGCAGCAAGCTGTACAAGACCTACCGGATCTACCAGAAGCGTTTGTAAAGTATGACTTTTTTCTCCTTCATTACGGTGGGCCAGCGGCGCTGACGTGGCGCACAAACGGAAAATCACCGCATTGCTGCTGGCCGGGGAGCGCGGCGGCGTTGACGAGGTCGCGCGGCAATCCGGCGTCTCGTGCAAGGCGCTGGCGCCGCTGGCGGGTGTACCGATGATCATGCGTGTGCTGGACGCCCTGCAGGCGAGCGCCCGCATCGACTCGTATGTAATATGCGGTCCCGGCCCTGACGCGGTTGAGAGTTGCCCGCGGTTACGGGAATTCATCGGCGGCGACCATGCCGCCTGGATCCCCGCCAGGCGCGACCTCGGCGGCAGTGTGCAGGCGGGCCTGGCGGAAACAGACCCGGACGCCCTGGTGCTGGTAACGGTCGCGGACCACGCGTTGCTTGACGCTGCGATATTGAATTATTTTCTGGACGGGGCGCTTGACAGCGGCGCCGGCGTCAACGTGGGGCTGGTGGATTACGGCCGCATCGAGGCGGCGTACCCCGGGGTGCGGCGCACGGTACTGAAGTTGTCGGAAGGCGGATATTGCGGTTGTAACCTGTACGCGCTCGACGGCGCCCGGGCCGGGGATATCATTTCTCTGTGGCAACGGGCGCAGGCGCATCGTAAACAGCCCTGGCGTATGGCCCTCGGGTTGTTCGGGTTCGGTGCGCTGGCAAGGTATGCCTGCGGCCGCCTGGGCCTGCAGGACGCCCGTGATGCGATAATGAGATCCACCGGGGTCGCGGTGGATTTTATCGAGTTACCCTATGCCCATGCCGGTATTGATGTTGATACGGTTGCGGATTTTGAACTGGCGGAAAAGATACTGGCTGGTGGCTGTGACTGAGCTGTGGGGGCGGGTTTGGACAAGCGTTTCAGGACACGCTGTGAATACATCCCTGTACGCTTACCATCCGCTGTCCCTGCGGATGATAGTCCTGAAACGCTTATCCAAACCCGTCAGCGTTGTTTATGAACGGCTAATTTCGTGCACCAATTCGTCCCGGACGAATTTGGACAGCTATTCAAACCTGTCAGAACTGTTTATTGGAGCATTATTTTTTCTGCGTTATCCAGGTCTCGTTTGAAGTCGATCTCACACCACCTGTGCCCGTTTATGCTGCAGGCGCGCACCAGGGTTTGCTTGGCCAGCGTGTCCACCACGCTCAGGAACCATAAGCGCAAGCCATCACCCTGTTTCATCTGCCGGTCCAGTTGAGTGCGGAATAACGCGGGTCCCTCGCCCCGGAAATACAGGAGGCCGATGGATTCTGCGTTGGTGTGTTCATCCGGCAGTGTTTTGCCGACGGATTTCACCATGGAGTCATGCAGCTCGACGCGCATGTCGTCGTTGTCGTAGCTGTCCTTGTAGTCGACGGTCAAGGTTACCGGCGCCGGAGGTGAGCGGAGCACCGTGTCCAGCAGCGCCGGTTCGAACAGCGTGTCCCCGTTCAGCAGGATAAAATCCTCATCCATGGCGTGGCGGGCCATCCAGCAACTCGCCAGGTTGTCGGAGATGCTGAAGAAGGGGTTGTAGACGATATGGATCCGCTCGTGTTCGGCGCCGAAACGGTCCCGCATGTGTTCTTCGACCAGGTCCGAATTAAACCCGGTGATTATGAACAGCTTGTCGATTTGTGCCGCCAGCAATGCCTGCACCTGCCATTCCAGTATGCTTTTGCCTGCTACGTGAAGCATGCACTTGGGGCATTCTTCGGTCAGGGGCAGCAGCCTTTTACCCTGACCCGCGCTCAATATAATCGCGTTAACCATGAACTTCTAATTTACCTTGCCGGATAATACCGTACGAGAGGTGAGCAGTTTAAAGTAATTTATAATACAATCAAACCAGCAGTTCCCGATGGGTTTTTAGTCGCCGGTTTTCAGTATCCGGAAACAAAAAAACTAAAAACAAACAATGCCGCATGTCACATATTGAACGCTACATCATTCGCGAAATTCTCAGGCCATTCAGTTTCGTCTTAATCATACTGGTCGGCCTGTTTGCCTGTTTCAGCGGCGCCAGGTACCTGGCGGAAGCGGTGACGGAGACCCTGGGTGTCTATTTCATGGTCAAACTGATCCTGCTCAAGACGATTATCGCCCTGGAAGTCCTGGTTCCCATCGCCCTTTATACATCCGTCGTTATCGGGCTGGGCAGGCTCTACCGGGACCGCGAAATAGTGGCGCTGAGCGCTGCCGGGGCCGGGGCCAAGCGCATCATCGGTCCGGTTATCGTCATTTCCATACCCATTGCCCTGATCGTGGCTGCGTTGTCCCTGTACGGCCGTCCATGGGCCTACCAGAACAGTTATCTCCTGGATGCCACGGCCCGGGCCGACCTGAATACCGACCGCTTTCAGCCGGGCCGGTTCTACGGCAATGAAGACTCCGGCACGGTTATTTTTATCGACAAAAAGGATGAGAGCAGCGGTGAAATGACGAAGGTATTCTATTATACCCGCAAGGATGACGTCAGCGAGGTTACCGCGGCGATCCACGCCAGGCAGGACCAGGATATGGAGGACGGGCGCCTGCGGGTTTCGCTCAATAACGGGCTGGTCTACAGGTTGCAGCGCGCGTCGCAGGAGGATGAGGTTGTGCGCTATGAAAAGCTGGTCAGGTACCATGAAGACCCGGAGGTGAGTATCGGCTACAAACGCAAGGCTGAATTGACCCCTGCCTTGCTCAAGTCCAACAGTCCGGAGGACATTGCGGAAGTCCAATGGCGCTTGTCCAGGCCTGTTGCCACGCTCCTGCTTGCGCTGATCGCCATTCCCCTGAGCCGTTCGTCTCCCCGGCAGGGAAAGAATGAAAGGGTATTCATGGCCGCGCTGATATTTGCTGTCTACTACAACCTGAGCGGTGTTGCCCAGACCTGGGTGGAGCAGGGTGTAATGGATGAGATTCCCGGTGTCTGGTGGTTGCACGTATTGATGGCGCTAATCGTCTTCCTGTCCCTGTTCCGGCGCTTTACCCGGCGTCTCCTGCGGGCCTTTCGCTAGGGGAGGCGGATATCTCTCATGATCATCGTTGAAAATTACCTGATGCAGCGCATCAGCGTGGGGTTGCTGATCGCAGCCGCGGTGTTGCTGCCGCTGTTCAGCTTTTTCGACCTGATCGAACAGATGGACGATGTCGGTGAAGGTTTTTATCGCATGCAGGATGCGTTTTACATCGTCCTGTTGCTGCTGCCCAGGAGGCTGATCCAGCTGCTGCCGTTTATTGCGCTGATCGGCAACGTGGTCGCGCTGGGTCTGCTGGCGCTGAGTTCGGAAATCACTGCCATGCGCGCCGCCGGGTTGTCTCCTGCAAAAATCAGCCTGGCTTCATTCAAAATCGGCCTGTGCCTGTTGCTGTTGCTGGGGTTGCTGGAGCAGTTTGCCGCGCCTTATACGCAGAGCAAGGCCATCGCCCACCGTCTGGAAGCCTTGAACCAGAGCGCGGAACTGGGCGAGGACCTGGGTATCTGGACGCGCGATGAAAACCGGGTGTTGCGGCTTGGCGAGGCGATTCGCGCGGCTTACGTGGAGGACGTGGAAATATTCACGCTGGATGAGCAGGGATTACTCGACCAGCATATCCATGCGCAGGGCGCAGACATAATCAGTAATGCCCGGTGGAATCTGCACGACGTCACCGTGAAGGAGATCAACGGCGCCCGCTTAAGCACGAGGACGTTTGCGCGCATGGACTGGATTCCTTTTTTGAGTTCCGAGCAGGTGGCGACACTGACGCGGCCGGCCGAAAGCCTGTCCCCGACGGATTTATACCGCCATATTCTTTACCTGAAGAAAACCGGGCAGCAGCACGATGAAATATCCCTGGCCTACTGGAGGAAGTACGGCGCCGGTCTGATCATGCTTGCCATGCTGTTGTTGTCCGTCCCGTTTGTGTTCGGATCGATACGCACGGGTATCGGCACCCGCCTGGTACTGGCGGGTATTACGGGGATCTGTGTCTACCTGCTGGACCAGATTTTTTCCAACGCCGGGTTATTGCTGAACCTGAACCATGCCCTGGTGGCGCTGGCCCCCGGCCTGTTCCTGATGCTGGTAGGGAGCCTGTGGCTGCAGCGGGTGCCTTGAGAGATATTTGGGGTCAGAGCAAATACTCTGACCCCAAATATCCCAGTTCCAGGGTTTTCTCGAAGTTTTGTGTTTCCGGGTTATAGATATACGAGGTGACGCGGGTTTGCCAGCCGGTTGCGTGTTTAGTCACTTCGTAGATGTTGTAGCCAGCTTTTTTGAGCGGGTCTTTGTAACTGGCCGATGCTGACGGGACGCCGAATACCGGGATCGAGTGGGCGCCGGCCGTGAGTGTTGTGTGCGCCTGGCAATGCCCGTGTCCGTGAACCAGCATCTCTGCGCCTGGCGCTGCCAGGGTTGACAGCAGCCTGCCAGCATCGCTCAGCCCGCGCCGGATGCTGGTGAACTGTGGGCCGTGGTGCAGTACAACGATGCGGTACAAGCCCCGTTGTGCGGTTGTTTCGAGCAGGGAGCGAAGCCGTTGTAACTGCTCGCTGCCCAGTTTGCCCGAGGCGAAGAACGGCGCAGTGGGGATGGCGGTCGAAAGACCGATGAGCGCGACGGGACCGCGCACCCGCAGGTACGGGAAGCCGCCGGCATTGCCGTCCTCCTCCGGGTCGCTGCGCATGTAGGCAAGCCAGCGTCCGGTCGTTTCGGCAAACTCAGTGGCTATGTAATGGTCATGATTCCCCGGCACAATTGAGATATAATCAGGCGCGCCGATACTGTTTAACCAGGCTTCGGTTTCCCGGCATTCGTTTGCCGTGCCCAGGTGGGTGAAGTCCCCACTGATGACCAGGTGGTCAGGTTGCCGGCCTGCCAGGTCGGCGAGTGTCCGGGACAGCACTTCCCTGCTGTGGGACCGGCGCCGTTTCAACCTCCACGAGAGGTAACCGAGAATACGCTTGTTCAGCAGTTCATCCGGCCTGACGTGGTCAAGCGATGACAGGTGGGGGTCGGAAATGTGCGCTATTTTCAAGCTTTAACTCATCTGGTTTTCAGTCGCCGGTTTATAGTAACAAAAAACGGCAAACAGATACCGGCAACCAGGAACAAAATAAAACTATCGATGAATTCGTATGTTCAGATAATCGGTGACAGCCGGACGGAAATCTGGGGAATGACCGGACGCACCAGGCTGGCCCGCATGCTGGAAAGAATCGACGGCGTCAGCGTCATTACCGGCATGGCAGAGCTGCCTCCCGGCGCGCCGGTGATCTTCCTCCGGGGTGATTACATATTCGATGTCCGTGTATTGCAGGCCGTCATCGGCATGGACAACGGGTTCGTGCTGCACCCGCAGGACGATGATGCTGCAATTGCGATACGCACGACCGACTACGACGCAAACGTATTCGACCATGACCATTACCCGGACAGTTTGACCAGGGTGGCCGTCGACGACCTGGTAAACCCCTACAACGACAGGTTGAAAAAATATGAGCCGGCCAGGGTCTGGCGCATTTTGCCTGACAACCGGGAGTTGCTTGAACGGGAGTTGTTCAGCGGGTCTTACAAGGGCGTGACCGACCTGGTGACCAAATGGGTCTGGCCCGTGCCCGCGCGCTGGGCGACCAAAGTCTGCACCAGGCTTAAACTGAAACCGAACCACGTGACCCTGTTCAGCCTGGTACTGGCAATCCTGGCCGGCTATGCCTTCTGGCTGGGTGAGTTCGCCGGCGGCCTGTTGCTGGGCTGGTTCATGACCTTCCTGGATACCGTGGACGGCAAGCTGGCCCGGGTGACGTTGACCTCCAGCCGTTTCGGCGACCTGCTGGACCACGGCCTGGACCTGGTGCACCCGCCTTTGTGGTACCTCGCCTGGGGGGTGGGACTGGCCGTTGCAACGCCGGGGACAACGCCGTTGGCGCTGTTGATGGGCCTGATGCTCGCCGCGTACCTGGGCGGCCGGCTCTGTGAAGGGGTGTTCCAGCATTACCTTGCCGATTTCTCGATTTTCATGTGGCGGCCGGTTGATTCGCTGACCAGGCTGATTACCGCACGGCGCAATCCCAACATGCTGATCCTGACTGCCGCCCTGGTTGCTGGGAGTCCGGACACGGGCCTGGTGA
>MKWU01005468.1_pt1 | contig 13810 bp, 10 predicted proteins | sample 809101 | NCBI WGS metagenome assembly MKWU01 (sample SAMN05860141, study PRJNA318959) | sponge metagenome | host: Aplysina aerophoba | place: Slovenia: Piran, Adriatic Sea, Gulf of Piran | collected 2013-05-07 | reverse complement strand
CGGATCGAATCCATCGAGACCTTGTCGCGGGAGGAGGCCGCATGGCAGGCGCACCGGGATCGGATGAAGGCGACAGTGGTCTTGCAGTTCCCCACCCAGGATGCCCGCACCAAACTGAACCGCCTCTATCCGACATTTTATGCGTGACACGACACTAGGCTACAATTCAGCCAATGACTTGATCTAACTGCACCACTAAGGCAGGTGCGTATAACGCTCGAGCATCTGCATAGACTTGTGCCGAATTCAGGAAAAACCTGCCTTTCCGCAACGAAGTGCCACAAACGAGTTCTTATCCGCGGGGTTCTTCCTCTTGCTGCTTGAAATGGCGACCCTCCCACAGGCAGTAAACCACCGGGATCGCGATGAGGCTCAGGACCAGTGTTGAGGACATGCCGCCAACCATGGGCAGGGCAATGCGTCGCATCACGTCCGATCCCAGGCCTTCGGTGAGGAAGATCGGGATCAGGCCCGCGATAATGATCAGCGCGGTCATCAATATGGGGCGCACGCGCAGCACTGCACCCTGCATGATGGCTTCAAGAAGCTCTTTGCGGCTCGCAGGTGCGCGCTGGCGTACCTGCTGGTCGATGTAAAGCAGCATGACCACCGCGATTTCGGCGACGATCCCCCCGAGTGCGATAAAGCCGACTCCCACCGCAACGGAAAAATGGTAGCCTGCCAGATCAAGCGCCCAGACCCCCCCAATCAGGCCGAATGGCAAGGACAGCATCACCATGAGCGTGCGGTCCAGCCTGCCAAAATGCAGCATAAGCAGCACGAAAATGATAAGGATGGCCGATGGGACGGCGACCTGCATCCGCGCTTTCGCCTCCAGCAGTTGCTCGAACTGCCCGGACCACTCGATCGCATAGCCCGTAGGCAGTTTTACTTTTTCCGCCACCCTGTTCTGGGCCGCATCCACGTAGGATCCGATGTCCCGGTCCGCAATGTCCACGAACACCCAACCGGTGAGTCGTGCGTTTTCGGATTTAATCATCGGCGGGCCTTCGACAAATTCAATCTCGGCCAATTCACCTAGGGGAATGTGCTGTCCTTGCGGCGTGGGCACCAGAATGTCGGACAGGTCTTCCGGGTATTCGCGAAAGGGCCGCTCATAGCGAAGCATGATGTTGTAGCGTTCGCGTCCCTGAACCGATTCGGAAATCTTCATTCCGCCCAGTGCCGTCTGGATGATGCGCTGGAACATGCCCAGATCGATGTTCTGCCGTGCCAGTTCATTCCGATCGGGAGTAATTTCCAGATATTTCCCGCCGACCACCCGGTCGGCGAAGGCGGAGCGCGTCCCTTCGACGTCTTTGATGGCCGCTTCCACATCCAGAGCAATCCGGCTGATCTCATTCAGGTCCGCTCCGGATATCTTGATTCCCACCGGGGTGCGGATGCCGGTGGAAATCATGTCCGTACGGATTTTTATCGGATAACCCCAACTATTGACCAGGCCGGGGAGCCTCACCCGTTCGTCCAAGTCTTCAATGAGTCCCTCGACGGTGAGTCCATCGCGCCATTCGTCCTTGGGCTTGAGCCGTATCCAGCTTTCAATCATCGAAATCGGGGCCGGATCAGTCGCGGTGTCTGCACGCCCGACCTTGCCGAATACCGTTTCCACTTCGGGGACCGTCTTGATCAGGCGGTTGGTCTGGGCCAGGATTTCCTTGGCCTTGGTGATCGATACTCCGGGCAGGGTGGTTGGCATGTAAAGCAGCTCTCCCTCATAAAGGGCCGGCATGAACTCCGAACCGATACGGGAAAGGGGCACAGCCATGCTCGCCAACAGCAACCCAATGATGGTCACCGTCACCCACTTGCGGTGCAGTGCGGCGGTAAGCAGGGGTGTGTAGAGTCCAACAAGCCCGCGGTTGATCGGATTGCTTTCTTCGCGCCGGATCCTGCCGCGGATCAACCACTGCATCAATACGGGAACGAGCGTGATCGAAAGGATGGCCGCAAACGCCATGGCGTAGGTCTTGGTGAACGCCAGGGGTGAGAATAGGCGGAAAGATTGCCCGGTCAGGGCGAAGACTGGCAGGAACGACACCGTGATGATCAGCAGCGAGAAGAACAACCCCGGTCCCACTTCCTTGGCCGCCAGCAGGATGGCCGCGCGTTTTTCTTCCGCACCTGCATCTTTGGCCATCTGGGAGAGTTTTCGGTGCGCGTTTTCAACCATCACGACGGAGGCATCGACCATGGCGCCGACGGCAATCGCGATGCCTCCCAAGGACATGATGTTGGCGGTGATTCCCTGAGCCGACATCACGATAAAAGCCGCCAGTATGCCAAGCGGCAACGTGACGATGGCCACGAACGCGGATCGGACATGAAGCAGGAAGACCAAGCAGATCAGCGCGACGGCGATTCCCTCCTCGATCAGTTTCGCGGTCAGGTAATCGATCGCCCCTTCGATCAGTGGGGCGCGGTCGTAGACGGCCTGGATCTCCACCCCTTGGGGCAGGCCGAGCTTCAGTTCTTCCAGTTTTTCCTTGACTTCCTCGATGACGGACAAGGCGTTCTCTCCCGAGCGCATGACAATCACGCCCCCGACGACTTCACCCTCGCCATCAAGTTCCACCACGCCACGGCGCAATTCCGGTCCTTCGATGATGTGCGTCACGTCGGACAGGGCCACCGGCGTGCCATTCTTGGCGTAGACCACGACCTTTTTCAATTCTTCCAGGTCGGTGATGTAGCCCTTGGAGCGGATCATCAGTTCCGTTTCGCCTTGCTCAATGACGCGCCCTCCCACTTCCTTGCTGGCAGCACCGACGGCGTCCACGATGCGAAGCAGCGGGACGTCATAGGCGCGCAGGCGGTTGGGGTCGATCAACACTTGGTATTCCTTGACGAATCCGCCGACCGAGGCCACCTCGGACACGCCGCCGACCGTGGCCAATTCGAGCTTCAGGAACCAGTCCTGCAGGGAACGGAGGTAGGCCAGGTCGTATTTTCCGGTCTTGTCCACCAGGGCGTACTGGTAAACCCAGCCCATGCCGGTGGCATCCGGTCCGATCTGCGAGGTGGCGTTTTGAGGCAGGTCTCCCTGAATTTTTGAAAGTGCCTCGATGACCCGGCTGCGGGCCCAATACTGATCCACATCGTCCTCGAAAATGATGTAGACAAAGGAGGTTCCGAACATGGAAAAACCGCGCACGTCCTTGGTCTTGGGCAGGCCGAGCATGGTGGTGGACAGGGGGTAGGTCACCAGGTCTTCAACGATTTGCGGCGATTGGCCGGGGAAATCCGTCCGGATGATGACCTGCGTGTCCGACAGGTCCGGAATGGCATCGAGCGGCATGTTTTTCAGCGAAATCCAACCTGCCACCAGCAGGGCTGCGACTGCCATCATGACCAGCAACGGGTTGTTCGACGACCAGCCGATGACCTTGGCGGTCCCCGACCGGGTCGGGTCGTCGCTTAGATGGGCATCAGTGATGCGCATGGCCGCCTCCCGTGGGCACTTTTTGCATCTTTCGGAAGGATTCCCGGAGGGCGCTTTCGGAATCAATCAGAAATTGACTGCTGACCACGATTTTCTCTCCTTCTCTCAACCCGTGCACGACTTCCGTTCGTCCTTTGTCGTGAATCCCCGTGTGGATTTTTTGCGGTCGGAACCTTCCCTCCCCCAATGCGACGATGACGAAGTCTCCCTCCGAACTTTTGAGGATGGCCTCAGACGGGACACTCAGGCGCTTCTCGACGTTGGTCTCGAACAATACGTCGGTGTAGGCGCCAGGCTTGAGAGTGCCCTCACGGTTATCCAGAACCAGGCGCACTTGCCCGGTGCGACTGTCCAAGTCGATGGTCGGGTAGATGTAGTCAATTCGCGCAATGCGTTCGACATTACCCAGATTCGGAAAGGTCACGGTGGCTTTGCCGCCCTTTTCCAGGAACTGGAGGTCCTTCTCCGCTACGCTGACCTCGATCCAGACGGAGCGGTAGTCCTGGATACTGGCGATCTGCATTCCGGGGGTGACATAGCTTCCCTTGTTCACCATCAAGTGGCTTACGGTGCCAGATGTCTCTGCGTAGAACGGCAGTTGCTCCAGTTTCCGGCGTTCGGCCGCGATCTGCTCCCGCGCTTTATTGCCTACGCCCAGTGATTGCAGGCGTTTTTCGCTGGAGTTGATCCGTCTTTTATTGCCAGCAGCGATGGCGGCGAGATAGTCCTGCTGAGCGGAAATCAGGTCCGGGCTGTACAGCGTGAAAAGCAGGTCGCCTTTCCCGACTTCATCTCCCACCGCAGTGATTTTCAGGCCTTCTATCCATCCTGCAACACGGCTTGAGATTGCATAGGCGTTTCTCACGTTTTCCGTGACCAGGCCGTAGCTCCTGATGTTGGTGCCGAAACTGGCCAGGGCCGCATTTTCCGTGCGCACCCCGATACTCTGGATCGTTTCCGGGGGGATGACCACGGTGGCCTTCGCGGCAGAGGGTTCCGGCTCCATGCCGCTGGATTGCCCACTTTCGGCCCATGCCGGATTCATGGCGAGAACCAGCATGGCCCACAAAACATTAGTCGCTTTCATGTCGTCTCTCCACAATGTGGCTGTTGAACTGGGCGGACAGCCGGATGTGCCGGCTTTTCTGCTCCGCCAGTTGTGCGGCAATGGTCAACGCATCAATCTGCGTCTCGAGCACGGACTCCAGCGAGGTATTGCCGGATTCGTAATCACGTTCTGCCGCCTCCGTCTTTTCCTGAAGGGCGGATGCCTTCTCCTGAAGCAGCGCGATGTTGTCCAGAGCGACGTCGCGCTCGGCCCTGAGGGTGGCCATGCGTCCTACCCATTCGCGCCGGACGTCCTCATAAGCGTATTTGGCGCTGCGCCGCTCGGCCTGCGCCGCCCGCAATTTCGGCTTTTGATTGGAGGTGGCCCACAAAGGGATGGAGACGGTCGCCTGCACGCTGAGCCAGTCGTCCCCGGAAAACCCTCTACCGGATTCGCGCTGCTTGTAAATCGCCTGCACTCCATAGGTGGGGCCGAAGGCGGCATCCGCCACGTCCACGTCCTTGGTCGCCACTTGCACGTCTTCTGCCGCAATGCGCACCGGATAGAGCACCGTCCCATCACGGTTCCATGTGACTTCCGGCACCGAGGGCAGGGGAATGGACGGTACCTCGCCGACCAAACGGACGAGTTCTTCCTCGATGGCCACGTGTTCGGCTTTCAGGTCGTTCAGGTGCTGTTCCACCCCGGCGCGGTCGACATCGATTTCTGAGAATCTCCCGTAGACGGGACTGCCTGCCTCCAGCTGGCCCTGCATGTCCTCTTCCATTGAGCGGTAAAGCTCCAGCTGTTCTCTGGCCAGCCCCTCCAGGGTTTTTACCTTGTCCAGCTCGGTCAACTGGGCAATGAGGATGGATTCCAGCCGCTTGCGCGTATAGTCGGCCACCAGACTTTGGCGTTTGGCAAGCCTTCCCTGTTTGTCGGATCGAGCTTTGCGCAGGGAGTAGCTGGGGATTTGCTGCTGGATTCCCAGGACTTTCGAAGTGGGCAAGAACCGGTCGAATGCCGGGTTATTGATTGGGACGTTTTCCGCGCCAAAAATGATTTGCGGGTCCGGCAGGCCCATCTCACCGTCGGATAATTCCTTGAAACGGGTACTCTGTTCCAGGATCTTCGCGACCTGGGGATGTTCGGCCAATCGCTGGGTGTAGCTTTCCAGCGTTTCAGCATTGGCTGGTGTGGCTCCCAGGGCGGCGGTCAGCCCTGCGATGGCCCAAAGGCGTTTTGTCTCCATGATGACCTCCTGATCGGTTTTTGCTTGGCACGCGCATGGCGTACCGACCTTTTGAGACACCGTGCGGTGTCTGGATCAGGAGGTGTGTTTGGGAGGGTTGTCTATGCCGGAGGAAAGAGGGGGCTTTGGCACTTTGGCAGAGAGACCGTGCCGCCCGTCTTCGGGGATCAGGTTTGTTCCAGGATTGTTGAATAACGGCACTTGTGAGGAAACCTCACAGTGGCCAGATGCGCAAGTGTCGCAGCCGGGCATGCTGTCTTGATGAGAGGTTTCCGCGTCCGATGCCGAATCGGGTCCATCCACATCGTGGCATTGCATGTCCGCTTTCACGACTTGGGTTGGCACCGAATCGAGGCAGTCGCACGAAGACGCAAAGGCGGTCGCGTAGGCATTCACGCCGAATGCCATCGCGATTAACATGACCAGTGCAACTTTTAAATCTCGCATAACAATACTATAGCATTGTTATTAGGAGTTTTTTAATCGTTGATCCTGTTGGCCGCGGCCAATTGCTGGGGTGGTGGGCCCGGCAGGATTCGAACCTGCGACCAAAGGATTATGAGTCCCCTGCTCTAACCAACTGAGCTACAGGCCCACAATGGCGTCGGAATCCGGGCCCCGGTCATTCCCGGTCGAGGAAACTGCGAAGCAACTCGGAACGGCTGGGATGGCGCAGTTTGCGCAGGGCCTTGGACTCGATCTGCCGTATTCGCTCGCGCGTCACCTCGAACTGCTTGCCGACCTCTTCCAAGGTGTGATCCTGGTTCAGGTCGATGCCGAAGCGCATGCGCAGCACTTTCGATTCGCGGGGCGACAGCGTGCCGAGTGCTTCGCGGATCGCCTTGGCCACTGCCGCCCGGGTGGTGGCGTCTTCCGGAAGTTCCTGCGAAGTGTCTTCCAGACGATCCCCGATGTGCAGGTCGTCGTCGTCGCCGACAGGGGTTTCGATGGAGATCGGGTCGCGGGCGATGCTTTGCACGCGGCGAACCTTGTTCTCGGCCAGGTCCATCCGCTCGGCCAACTCCGCGGCCGTCGGTTCCCGCCCTTGTTCCTGCATGATCTGCCGGGAGATCCGGTTGACCTTGTTGATGGTTTCCGTCATGTGGACCGGCACCCGGATCGTGCGCGCCTGATCCGCGATGGAGCGGGTGATCGCTTGGCGAATCCACCAGGTTGCATAGGTGGAAAACTTGAAGCCGCGCCGGTATTCGAACTTGTCGACCGCTTTCATCAGCCCGATGTTGCCTTCCTCGATCAGGTCCAGGAAATGCAGGCCGCGGTTGGTGTATTTCTTGGCGATCGAGATGACCAGCCGGAGATTGGCCTCAACCATTTCATCCTTGGCCTTTTGCGCCTGCAAATCGGCCATGCGCAGGTCATGGACGATGGACTTGATGACGGGTAGTTTCAGGCGGTTCGCGTCTTCCAGCGCGGCCAGTTTTTTCTGATGAGTCTCGATCTGCTTGCGCACTTTGCGCAGATTCTCCTTATACGAAATCTGCCGGCGCAGGCAATTGCCGATCCAGGCCGGCCTGGAGGCGTTTTTCAGGAAGTCTTTTTCGAAGTCCTCGAGGGGCATGCCGGCAGCAAGGCAGAGTTCCCGGATGTTGGTTTCTTCTTGTTTGGTAGCCGCGCCCATCTGCTGCACGATTTCGCGCAATTCGGAGACGATGGTGGGCGGCAGACAGAATAGGACGAAGTAATCGGCCACCTCGTTGCGACGACGCTGGTAGGCGTTCGGGTTGCGCCGGACGTTGCTGTTCATGGCCCGCTTGTGGCGGTTGGCCAGTTCGCGAAAGCGGGTCTGCACCTGGCGCTTGGTGGGCGAGCGGTCCTTTTTACTGTCCTTGTTGATTTCCACTTTCTCCGGCTGGAGGCGCGGGTCTTCGAAGCTGAGCACAAGGTCGGCAATCTTGATTTTTTTCTGCTTGAGCTCTTCGTATTTCTCCAGCATCCTCTCGATCACGAGCGGACATTGCGCCATGGCAAAGGCGGCGTTGCACTCACTGAGCTCAATGCGCTTGGCGATCTCGATCTCTTCGGCCCGGCTCAGTAGGCTGACCGCGCCCATCGCGCGCATGTACATGCGGATGGGGTCCGAAGTGTGCGAATCGTCCGGGGCCGGGGTTGTGTTTTCAGGCGAGTCCAGATCCTTCGCTTCGATTTCCTCGCTTTCGCCCAAGAGGTCGTTTTCCTCATCAGGGTCCTGCTCTAGAATCTCGATCCCCATGTCGGACAGGCTCTCGACCATCAGGGAGATCGTTTCGTCGTCGTGCTCGTCGGATAGCTGCTTGTGGATTTCATCCAGCGTCAGGTGTCCCTGCTCGCGTCCATGCGCGATCAGTTCTTCGAGAGTGTTGTCCAGGTCGGCCGAGGGGGTGGAGTTTTTACTCATGGGATAGGATTATGGGGCGCAACCCCTTATTTTACCAGTATCGTGACCATCATTTTTTGTGCGTTTGATGACAGGACTTGTCTTGTAGTGCAACGGAAAAAGATAGAGAGGATCCTTAGGTGAATTTGTCAGCAGATCTTCCTTATTGGAGCCCTGTCTTCGCTCTCGCATCGGCCTTTTATAATGCCACTGCTCCACACTTTACACTTTACACTACTTATGGCATTATAATCGGCATGGACACAGAAAACCACTTGTTCACGCTGGATGAGCTAGCCCGTGCCGTTGCGCTTCCGAGGCGAACCGTGCGCTATTACATCCAGATTGGATTATTGGACCGCCCCGAGGGATTGGGGCGAGGGGCTCACTACGCTCCGCACCACCTTGCAAAACTCCAAGAGATCAAGAAATGGAAGAAAGCCGGACTTTCCCTGGAGCGCATCCGGGAACTGATTGATCCCGAAAAGTTGAAAATCCTGATCTCTCCCCCGGAGCCTCAGAGAAAAGGCACGGTGGAAGTGTGGAGCCACGTGGTTATCGACGAGGGGATAGAAATCACTCTGAATCCTACGCGGCTGAACATGACTCCGGAGCAAGTCAGGGAGTTTGCTTCAGCGGTGGCTGACCATTACGAAAAATTTATTCAGAAAAAGGAGATGGAACCATGATGCATGCTGTTCACGCGGGCACACAGGAGCATTTTTCCAATGACGATGAGAATGTGACCGTTCTGGAGTCGGTAGACATCAAGGTGCGCCTTTGGGGACTGCTGTCGCATGTTTCCGTCGAGCAGGTCTATGCGAACCCAGGGGATGAAAACATCGAGGCCGTGTACACCTTTCCTCTGCTAAGGGATGCCGTGTTGATGGATTTGTCTCTCGAACTGAACGGGGAGACCCTGAAAGCCGAAGTGTACGAAAAATCCGAGGCGCAGGATCAGTACGAGGACGCGATTGAAGGCGGAGACTCGGCAATCCTGCTGGAACAGTTGGGGCCGGGCTTGTACGCGGTGAACGCCGGGAATGTCCTGCCGGGTGAGCAAGCGGTCGTCCGGTTCCGATACGCGCAGCTGCACCGATGGCAGGGGAACGACCTCAGGGTTCACATCCCGACGACGTTCGCCCCTTGGTACGGAGACCCTGGGTTGGAGCCTCATTTGGCCCCTAGGCATACCCTGTCGGCAGGCTGCGAGTTTTCTGTTAATTTCCAGATCGAAGGCCCGCTTGCCCGAGCCGAGTTCGATTGCCCGTCGCATGAGGTGAAGGAAATTTCCCGTGATGATGAAGCCAGGAAACTTTCTTTGCCCAAAGGTCGTGCCGTGATGGACCGGGATGTGATCTTGGTACTGACGAAACCTTCCGGTTTCATCCCCTGCGGGATTTGGGCACGTGATCTGATAGGGGAAGAGGCGCATGAGGCCGGGGACAAAATTCCTTCAGGTATGACACAGGAGAATCATGCCGCACTCATTTCATTCAACCCGGCGGTAAGAATAATCGGTTCGCGACGTTGCGTGGTTCTAGTTGTCGATTGCTCTGGCTCCATGGCCGGAGATTCGATTGCCCAAGCGAAAGAAGCACTGCACCATATCCTGATGTCGCTTGAGCAGCACGACTTTTTCAATCTGATCGCATTCGGGTCTGCTCCCGATTCTCTTTTCAAAAAACCTGTTGCCGCTAGCCGATGGAATATCAGCAGGGCGATACAGTTCGTCAAGAAACTAGACGCGAACCGGGGAGGCACGGAAATCTCAAAAGCACTGAGGATGGCTTATGGGTTTCCCAAGGTCAAGGGGTTTCCAGCGGACATCCTGCTGATTACGGATGGGGAAGTCTGGGATACGGAAGCCAAGGTCGTCAAGGAGGCTCAAAGATCCGGACATAGGATTTTTGCTGTCGGCGTAGGAAGCGCCGTATCTGAATCTTTCGTTCGCGACCTCGCGGGAGAAACTTCTGGAGCTTGTGAACTGGTATCTCCCCGGGAAAACATGGCCAGCCGCATTGTTCGGCATTTCCAGCGAATCAATCAACCGGACTTCAAGTCGATCAAGATCGAATGGCCGGAAGGCCTGATACGCCAGTATCCCTCGAAGATCGAAAACACGTACCTTGGTGACACGCTTCACGTGTGGGGCTGGTTTGAAAACCCTCCCTCAGGGACGGTGAAACTGGCGATGGAATTTGAGGACGGGCAAACGGTGAGCCAGGAAGTAAGCGTGTGGATGAGGCCGGAGGATACGAAAGACGGATTCGATGATCTGCCGAGGATGGCGATCTATAGCCGGTTGGCTGAGCTCGACCCGGATGAGACGCTGCAAATGGCAAAGCGTTACAAGCTGGTTACGGAACTGACCAGTTACGTCCTTGTACTTGAGCGCGAAGAAGACCAAAAGGCGGATGGATACCCCGTGTTTCGAACGGTTTCCCACACGCTTCCAGCAGGTTACGGTGGCATTGGCACTGTGCTTGACAGTGCCGCTGTCATGCCTTCGTATGGTTCTCCCATGTATTGCCGGGAGCTCCCGGAACCTTCAAGACCCGAAACTATGACTCGATCGGACGGCTTTAGGAATCTGGTGGCAACCATTAATTCTCTTGATTGGCATGAGCCTTGGCACAACTTATTGCCTGAAACAATTTCTGACTTGGCAGAATTTGGATTGGTGCCACAGTCTGTAGAGCAATTGATTGATCTTGCCAGTCATGCAGGACCGGAACGAGATCTGATCATTGCATTCTTGGCGCTTCTCTCCCTAGGCTATCGTGAAAAGAAATTCGATTCCCACGTGAAAAAAGCCATCTGGGATGCCTATCAGCAGACTGATCTTCCTGCAACCGTAACCGCCTCTATCGCTGCCATCATTGATGGCAGATTGAAGCCCTCTATTTCAAAGCTCAATTCATAAAAAGGAGGAATGAACATGATAAGACTAACTGCCTTTGTGTTGGCCATAGCCACGTGTGGATGTGGTGGCGGTGGTGGCCCGGAACTAGCTGCGCAAATTGCTGTCTCAGCGTATGACGCACTGGTTGCCGAACTTGGTGATGATTTCCAAACACAATTCCCCGACCCTGCCGCATACCCGGATCTGGGCTGGGAATTGTACGGGGACGCGATAAATGATGTTCCCTTGTCTTGGACTGGAAATCTGACCGCCCACGAACTTGGCGAGGCGTACCGCATTGGAGATGATGTCTATTATGAAGCGGTAAGCAATTTGTCTGGGCGCGCGACGATTACTATCAATGGTGTAACCGACCAAAATACCCGCGTGCAGTTTAGCGATGTAACCGAACAAGTCAGCGGCACGGAACACAATATTCCTGATCTCATGTTTTCTTTATTGCCCGTTTTGGAGGCAGGGACGCGAGAATATAACCTCGATGGTCCGAGTGATGATCTGCCATCCGCTTGGATTAGGATAAATACTTATAGACTTCTTCCTAATGTTCCCGATGTGGAAGGTACATTTTGGCGACATAGCGGTTACAGTGGCGAGTTTGAAGCAGAACGTGAGGGGGCTCAATGACGACGGAAACTGTACGAATGATCAAGCGGTGGGTGAGCAGTTGGCAAAGTAATACGAAGTGGCTGATCGGTTTGGCCGCAGTTCCCATGCTATTGATGGCATTATGGTTCTACGAACAAGAAGTCAATTTACCAAGAGGCTACGAAATAGTGGATGGAAGCAGAGAGGAATTTGGAGACTGGAGATACTCTGAATTCTGGATTGACGGCCAAAGAATGCCTATCGCGGCCACCGATGATAGGGAAGGCAAAGACTCATTTGTGCGGGTTTTCTGCCACACAGACACGGGTTTATTTCAGGCGAGCATAAATTTTCGTCAAAAATTAGGGTCCGATATGTCGAAGCATACGATTTCCTACCGGCTGGATGAAATTCAGGCCGTTACTGACGAATGGCTTGTCGTCTCAATTTCCGCTAACAATCAAGAACAATTACTGCAAAAGGGGTTGATAGGCGAATATGGATATGATCAGGAAGGGGCATACATGTTGGCACTAGATTTGGCTGAGCATAATCGGTTGTGGGTACGGACACGTAACATTGATGGAATGATTCTTGAGCGAACTTTTTCGCTCTACGCTTCGCGGAGGCCGATTTTTCGGGTGCTTCGCACTTGCGGGCTTGAAGTTGAATAGCATGGCGCACGGCAGCAATCTTTGCTCAAATGCTGGAAGAAAACGCTTGTGATGGAGAAAGTTAAAATGCTGCTATTTCTGTTGATAGTCGCAAGGCAAATAGAATTTCATAAAACCATATTGATTCATATGGACCATTCACATTTGGCCACTCACTCTTAGCAATTCGTATAAAGACCTATGTTCTGGGATTCCATCTTTGTAGGACTAAAAGTTCTTACTTACTGGGAAACCTATGTGGCCGGACTTGAATATCTTGCAGTTTTTTACATTCCGGTAGGTATAGCTGCTCTCCTTACGGAGAGAAGTGAAAAATTTGCCATCTTTGGTTGTCTAAGTATGTTTGTCTTTCCTCTGTTGCAAGTTGTAGCACTGGTTGTGGCGACGGTCATTTTTGTTTTCACCATGGCGCCTATAATTTTGGGTGCAAGTGAAGATGCCGCTTGGATTCTCCCTTGGGTCGCAATGTTCCAGGCTCCAGACGTTTTCTTGAAACTGATAGGCATGCTTGTTGTAACTACACTCATATTAACCTTCACTCCTGTTCTCAATTTATTCACCTCACTACATACACTCGTCCTAGGTGGCCTTACTCTGCTATACGTATTCAAATTAATCGCTCCTATTTCCCTAGGTGGCGAACTTGTTGACTACATTCCAGATTTTTGGTTCTCCGTTGGACTACTTGCTATTGGAAGTATTCTGTCTTGGATGGGCATAGTAGTGACTGCATTTTTTCTAACTGTGGTCGGTAAAGTTGAGGAGAGTTCTGGCGCACTGGCTTTACCCTTTCTGGGTTCAGTCTTTGGCTTTATTCCGGTTTTTATGTACGGAGCATGGTTAGGTGCTCAAGTGAGGGGTGGCTTTTAAATTGATTCCCATAGATATTCATACACAGACAAGTTGAATCCAGAGGCAACAGCGGGACAGGTCGCACTATCAATTAACCGGTGACTGATTATGGCCAAGATTAAAACCTTGCTCTTCACGGTAACGCTGGCGGGTTTGCCTAGGATGGCGAGCGCATACTGCTATGGCTCTCACTGCTACGACGGCCAGCTTCCAGACCCGATGATCCCTTCGATGTAACACAACCAAGAAATGTTGCGCAATAATAGGAGAATTAAAAATGATAGACGATGACCTCGAAGCATCCGAGGGTGTACGTCAGATTTGTTAGATTTTCCTTCATCAGGCCGCCTTTAGGGGTCGCGATTTCGGTTTGAGCCCGGTAGATTGGGCATTTTCGTCTGATAATGAATCCTCTATCAGATCGGTTTCCGGGCGGGCGCGGCGCGCCCAGAAGTCCTCGAAGCGGTTGCTGAGGATGCAGCACTTCAGGGCGATGATGGCATTGCCGCCATCCACCGTCCAGTGCATGCCGCCGCGCTTGAGGCGATGGCCGACGACCTGCTTGCACCCGGACTCGACCACGCCGGAGGACACGCACAGCCCCTGCCGGCGGAATTCCGCATAGCGCATCCGGTGGCG
>MKWU01005467.1_pt1 | contig 13811 bp, 15 predicted proteins | sample 809101 | NCBI WGS metagenome assembly MKWU01 (sample SAMN05860141, study PRJNA318959) | sponge metagenome | host: Aplysina aerophoba | place: Slovenia: Piran, Adriatic Sea, Gulf of Piran | collected 2013-05-07 | reverse complement strand
ACGCGGTGAAGTTGGCCCGGGCGGGCGGGGGCGGCCTGCGGCCGGGGTGGGTGAAGCGTCCGCCCAGCGCCCACACCGGCTGCCAGGGCGCATCCTCTTCTCCCAGCGGGCGGTCCCACTCGGAGGGATCGGACCCCTCGGGCGTCTCGCCCGTGCGTCCGCCCGGCGCGCCTTCACACGGCACCGCTCGCCCCCGTCCCCCGTCGCGGCGCCCCCGCAGCCGGGTGAGCCCGTGCGACTGTCGCACGCCGGACGTGCCGCTTACCATCGCCGACCATGGCCACGGTCGACCTCGTCCTCCCCGCCTACAACGAGGAGCGCGGACTCGCGGAGAGCGCGCGCACGCTGCTCGCCTGGTGCGAGCAGCACCCCGAGCACGCCTGGCGCGTGGTGGTGGCCGACAACGGCTCGACCGACGGGACGCTCGCCGTCGCGCGCGCGCTCGAGGCCGAGCACGAGGGGCGCGCGGCGGCGCTTCACATCCCGGTCGCCGGGCGGGGGCTGGCGCTGCGCACGGCGTGGCTCACCTCCGAGGCCGACATCTGCGCTTACATGGACGTCGACCTCTCCACCTCGCTCGACGCGCTGCCCGCGCTCGTCGACCCGCTGGCCGCCGGCGAGGCCGATCTCACCGTCGGCAGCCGGCTGCACCCGGAGGCGCGCACGAGGCGCGGGCTCCGTCGCGAGGTGCTCTCGCGTGGCTTCGTGCTGGCGCTCCGGCTCGCGCTCGGCTTCCGTCTCACCGATGCGCAGTGCGGTTTCAAGGCGATCCGGCGCGAGGCGGCGCGCGCGCTCGTCCCGCTCGTCCGCGACAACGCCTGGTTCTTCGACGCCGAGCTGTTGCTCACCGCGCAGCACAACGGCTACCGCCTGCGGGAGGTGCCGGTGGAGTGGACCGACGATCCCGTGAGCAGCGTGCGCATCGTGCGCACGGTGGCGGAGGATCTGCGCGGCATCTGGCGGCTCCGTCGGCACGGGATCACGCGCGCTCCGGGGCCCTGAGCGGGCGCCCGCTCAGGGCCCCGCTTTCCTTGACGCTAACTCGGGCGCGCCGCTAGCATTCGGGCCGCTCTTGTGACGTGAGGCACGGTTGCCTCCCGGGGCGCCCGCGAATCCCGTCCACCGATGGGGGGCACGATGCTCGGAGAGGTGGGCGAGACCCTCGAACTGGTCGGGGTACTCCTCACGATCTTGGGCTCGCTCGCGATCATGGTCGCGCTCGGCAAGTGGTGGGAGACGTAGCAGGCGGCAGACCGTGCGGCGGCGAAGGTCGCCGGCGAGCGCCGCGGGGGTGAGCGGATGGCGAGCACCGAGAGTCCGGTACGCCGAGGTATCGGTGACCGTCTCTACGAATTCACCGTCCAGAACCGTGTCTGGCGCTCGATCTTTCGCTCCGGATACCCGAACACGCCGCGCAACCAGATGCTGGCGATCGCGACCAACGTCTTCCTGCACCTGCACCCCACGCGCATCCACCGCACCCACGTCAAGATCACGCACACATTCTGCCTGGGCGGCCTCTCCTTCTTCCTCTTCCTGGGTCTGACCGTCACCGGCGTGCTGCTGATGTTCTATTACGTCCCCTCCGTCGAGCGCGCCTACGAGGACATGCTGGCGCTCGAGACGGACGTGCGCTTCGGACTCCTGATGCGCAACCTGCATCGCTGGATGGCGCACGGGATGGTGCTGACGGTGCTGCTGCACATGATGCGCGTCTTCTACACCGGCGCCTACAAGCCCCCGCGCGAGTTCAACTGGGTCGTCGGCGTCGTCCTGCTGGTGTTGACGCTCCTGCTCTCCTTCACCGGCTACCTGCTCCCATGGGACGAGCTCGCCTTCTGGGCGATCACCGTCGGCACGGACATGGTCGGCTCGGCGCCGATCCTCGGGCAGCCGAACCGCTTCGTCCTGATCGGCGGCTACGACGTCGGTGCCAACGCGCTGATCCGCTTCTACACGCTGCACGTGATCGGGCTGCCGCTCCTGGCCGCCATCTTCATGGCGGTGCACTTCTGGCGAATCCGGCGCGACGGCGGGCTGGCGCGGCCGCTGTAGGGCGCGAAGGCCGGCCCCGCATCCGGGGCAGGGCACGGGAGGCAGGAACGCATGGCGGTGGCCAGGGGAGCGCAGGCGGGCGCCGAGCCCGTATCGCGCGCCGTCCGCGCCCGTCAGGTGAGGCGCCGCGAGGAAGAGCTCCTCGTCTGGCCGGACCTCGTCTTCGTCGAGTTCATCTCCGCCGTGCTCTTCACGCTGACGCTGACGCTGCTGGCCATCGTCATCAACGCGCCGCTGCAGGATCGCGCGAACCCGGCGCACACCCCGAACCCGTCGAAGGCGCCCTGGTACTTCCTCAACCTGCAGGAGCTGCTCCTCCACATGCACCCGGCGCTCGCCGGCGTGGTGGTGCCGACGGTGGCTCTGGTGGCGCTCGCCGCGATCCCCTACTTCGACACCGACACCGACCGCCAGGGGGAGTGGCTCTCCACGCCCCGCGCCTGGCCGAACCTGATCGTCGGCTCGGTCGTCGGCGTGGTCGGGACGGCGCTGCTCATCGGCTGGGACTCGCAGCGGCACGTCCTCGCCTACGAGCGCTGGGTGGGCTCGTGGCCGGAGAGCCTGGAGTGGCTGCGCAGCGCGCGTGCGCTGCAGGGGGAGATCGCCGCGTGGCTCCCCGCCTCCTTATCGAGCATCCCGCTGGGCGAGAAGGTGCTTCGCACCGACCTGCTGGGCTTGCCGGCGGTCGATCTCAACGTCAACCTGCCGGCCGTCCTGATCGAGCAGATGCTGCCGACCGGGCTGATGGTGGGTCTTCCGGTGCTGCTCTCGCTGGTCGCCTGGAGAAGCGGGCTCGCCTACACGCGGCGTGATCACATGATCCTGCAGTTCTCGGGCTTCATCGCCGTCTTCATCGCGCTCACCGTCAGCGGCACGGCGCTCCGCGGCGAGGGGATGGAGATCTTCTGGCCCTGGGAGGTCCGTCCCGCGGAGAGCTAGTGGCGACTGAGACCGTGCGGGCCGGCCCGCGGGGGCCGCGTGAGGGAAGCGAGCGAGGCTAGTGGCGAACGAGACCGAGCGCACCGGGGCGACGCCCTCGATCGGTGCCTCGCCGGCGGCGGGGTCGAGCGCTGACGCCTGGCGCGCCGCCCTCACCGCGCGCCGCACCGAGGTCGCGGCCGACGTCGTCGTCCCGGCGGCGCAGGCGCACGCGCCGCCCGACGCGGAGGTTTCCCGACGCCGCTTCATCCTGGGCGCCTTCTGGACCGGGCTTGGGGTCACCCTCGCCGGCTCGCTCGGCGTCTTCCTCGACTTCTTCTGGCCCCGCGGCATCGAGAGGTTCGGCGGGCCCTACACCGTGGGGCACGTCGATGACTACGCGCGCGGCGGCTCGCCACTGCTCACCACCGCGGCGCAGACCTGGGTCGTCCACCTCGATCCCGGCGACACGCGCTACGGCGGCTCGGACGGCGGCGATGGCTACCTGGCGCTGTGGCGCAAGTGCCCGCACCTGGGCTGCGCGGTGCCGTGGAATCCTTCCTTCGCCTTCGAGGGGCAGACCGGCTGGTTCCGCTGCCCCTGCCACGGCTCGACCTACACCAAGGCCGGCATACGCGTCTTCGGTCCGGCCCCGCGCTCGATGGACACCTTCGACCTCACGGTCGATGACGCCGGCAACCTGACCGTGCACACCGACCGCGTCACCTCCGGCGGCCCCGACAACGCCGAACGCGCCCGCACGGTGGAGCAGCTGCGCGAGGCAGCGGCCTCAGGATGAACACCAGCAAGCAAGTCAACGTCATGATCGGCCTCCTCTTCCTGACGGTGGCCGTGCTCGCGCTCTACTTCCTGAACGAGAACAACCGCCAGGCGCAGGCGCTCGAGCACCAGACCGAGCGCGTTGCCGAGCGCGGGGCGCGCATCTTCGTCGACAACTGCCGCAGCTGCCACGGCCTCGAGGGCGAGGGCGGCATCGGCCAGGCGCTCAACACCCCGGCCTTCCTGATCCTGGGGGAGGACAACGAGTTCGGGGCGCCGGCGACGCCGGATCTCGGCACGCCGGACGACCCGGGCGCCGACGAGATCACCGCCTTCCTGGCCAACACCATCACCTGCGGCCGCTCCGGCACCTTCATGCCGGCCTGGGGCGAGCATTTCGGCGGCACGCTCTCCGACACGCAGATCGGCCAGCTGGTCACGCTCATCACCAACGGGCGCTGGGATCTGGTGCGCGAGTACGGGCACGAGAGCGACGCCGAGACCGGCTTCACGCCGGAGGAGCTCGTCTTCGTGAGCTCCGACGGCCTCAAGCTCACCGGCGAGAACTGCGGCCAGTACAACGCGATCGAGGCGATTCGCTACCGCAGCCGCGTCGACCCGCGCACCGTCCAGCTGGTGGCGGCGGACGGCGACGCCGCGCCGGCCGCGCCCTCCGGAGAGGAGCCCAGCGGCCCCTCGATCCAGGGCGTGGCGGTCGACATCTTCTACCAGGCGACCTGCGCGACCTGCCACGGCCCGGACCGCGGCGGCCTCCCCGATCTGGGGCTCCCGCTGCTGCCGGAGGTCCTGACAGAGTCCGACGACTTCTACTTCGATACCATCAAGAACGGCCGCGAGGGCACAGTGATGCCGGCGTGGGGCCAGCAAGGCCTGAGCGACGATGACATCCAGCTGCTGGTGGACTTCATCCGCAGCGAACCGTAGGGGCCGCCTGCGGCCAGGGTCGCGGCGCGGCGAAGGGAGCGGGAGATGGCAGCCGAGACGGGGAAGCGCTACCGCTGCGCGGCGTGCGGGGCGGAGTTCATCGTCACGCGCGGGTCGCAGGAGGGGGAGCTGCGCTGCGGCGAGGAGCCGCTGGAGCAGATCTAGCGCGGCGGGAGGACAGAGCGATGGCCGTACAGCTGGGAAAGCGATACCAGGACGAGTCGACCGGCATAGAGGTGCTCTGCATCAAGCCGGGCGAGTGTAACCTGAACGTTGATGGTCGAGGCATGGAGGAGCTCCAGCCGAAGGTCCTGCCCTCGGCGGACTAGGGGCCCTGGCTCCGGGCCGGAATTGACGCCTCAAAATGGCGCGGCCTACGATCGGTGCGCGGACGGGGGCGGCCTAGGAGCCGCACGAAGGGTGGCGAGGCCGGTGGCGGAAGTGTATGTGGGGGAGTCGGAGTCGCTGGACGTCGCGCTCAAGCGCTTCAACAAGCGCGTGCAGGCGGACGGCATCCTGACCGACGCCCGCCGGCACGAGTACTACGAGAAGCCCTCGGAGCGCCGTAAGAAGAAGGAAGCGGCGAGGCGCCGCAAGCTGCGCAAGCTCCTGAGGCGAAAAGGCGACACCGAGCTGCGGCCCTAGGCGTCGGGCCCCGGAGCGATCCGGGGCCTTCGCTCACCGGAGGCGCATGGTGCTGACCCGCGACGTCCAGCAACAGATGACCGCCGCGATGCGCGCACGCGACACGGCACGTCGCGACGCGCTGCGCCTGCTCATCGCCGCCTTCCAGAACGCCCGCATCGCCGCTGGCCACGAGCTCTCCGACGAGGAGGCGACCCGTGTCCTGCAGCGCGAGGCGAAGCAGCGCCGCGAGTCCATCACCGAGTACGAACGCGCCCGCCGCGAGGATCTCGCCGGGCGCGAGCGGGAGGAGCTCCGGATCATCGAGGGCTTTCTGCCCCGGCCGCTCACGGAGCCCGAGCTCACCGATCTGGCGCGCCAGGTGGTCGCCGAGGTCGGCGCGTCGTCGCCCGGCGATCTCGGCCGCGTGATGCGCCCTCTGATGGAGCGCGTCGCCGGGCGCGCCGACGGGCGGCGCGCCAACGAGATCGTGCGGGGGCTGCTCGGCGGCGCGTGATGCCCGCTCCGGGCCCGTCGGCCCGCCTCCGCCTGCCGCCCCGCCCCCGACGGGCGCGCGCCCGGTGAGTTCACGGCGCATCCTCACGGGGCGCCGCGCCCTGCTGTTCGCCGCCGCGCTCGCCTCGGCGCTGGTGGCGGCGCTCTTTCCCTGGTTCCCCGGCACCGACGCCGTCTCGGAGGGGAGCCTCGCGACGCGCACGATCACGGCGCCGCGCTCCGCCACCTACGAGTCGGCGGTCCTGACAGAGGCGCTGCGCGAGGAGGCCGCCGCGGCCGTCTCCGACGTCTACGTGCTCGACCCCGGCGTGCGCGACACGCAGCTGCGCTCGCTCGACCGCCAGCTCGCGATGATCGACGCCGAACGCCGCGACCAGGGGCTCTCGGCCTCTGCCCGCGAGTCCACGATCCGCGCGATCGACGGGGTGGATCTCTCCCCCCGGGCCGCCGACGCGCTCGGCTCGGCCGACGACGAGAGCTGGCAGCAGCTCGCCTCGGAGGCGCGCAACGCGCTCGGCCGCGCGCTCACCGGCGCCGTCTCGGCCGACGATCTGCCGGCCACCAGGGAGCGGGCGGAGGGCTTCCTCTCGGCGGAGCTCGACGAGGTGCACCGGCTCGGCCTCGGCGAGCTGCTCGGTCCCCTGGTCGTCCCCACGCTCGTCGTCGACCGTGAGCGCACCGAATTCGTCCGCGAGGAGGCGCGCGCGGCGCAGCGCCCGGTCGAAGTCGTGGTGGAGGCGGGCGACCCCGTCGTGACGCGGGACGAGCCGATCACGGCGGCGCAGGCCGAGGCGCTGCAGATGCTCGAACTGGTCGAGTCGGACGTGCGCCTGGAGTCGATCGTCGCCACGGTGCTCGTGGCGATGCTCGCCGCAGCTGCGCTCGCCGGCTACCTCTTCGTGGAGCAGCCTCTGAGCGTGGCCGGGTTCCGCCGGTTGCTGCTCCTGGCGCTGCTCCTGCTCGTCCCCGCGATCGTGGCGAAGTTCGGGATCCCGCTCGCGCTTCCCGACGAGGAGCGCCGCTTCCTGGTGCATGCGCTGCCGCTGGCGGCGACTCCGGTGGCGGCGGCCGTGCTGCTCGACGTCCCGGTGGCGGTGCTGCTCGCGATGCTGGTCGCTGCCATCGCCTCGTTCCTCGCGCTCGAGGTCCCCGGCTCGGATGGCGTCGGCGCCGCGACGCCGCTCGAGGCGGTGCGCGTCTCGCTGGTCGTGATCGCCGCCTCACTCGGTGGCATCCTCCCGGCGGCGCGCGCGGAGCGGCAGCAACGCTACCTGCTGGCCGGGATTGGAGCCGCCCTGGCCGGCGCGGCCGCCGCGGGTGCCACCTGGATGCTCGACGTCGAGCGCTCCGGGATCGACCTGCTCTGGATCGCCGTCACCACGACCGTGGGGGGATTCCTCGCGGCGATGATCGCCGTCGGCGCCTTCGTCGTGCTCTCGCGCCCCTTCGGCATCATCACGCGCGTCGAGCTGATGGAACTGGCGCAGCTCAACCACCCGCTGCTCCGGCGCCTGCAGGACGAGGCGCCGGGCACGTTCCAGCACTCGGTGCTCGTCGGCACCCTCGCCGAGCGCGCCGCCGACCGTATCGGCGCGAACCCGCTCGTCGCCCGCGTCGGGGCCTACTACCACGACGTCGGGAAGCTGGTCGCCCCCTCCTTCTTTGTCGAGAACCAGACCGGGGAGAGCCCGCACGGGGGGCTCGATCCGCTGCAGAGCACCCGCGTCATCCAGCAGCACGTGACGGCCGGGATGGACATCGCCCGCCGCGCCGGCCTGCCGGAGGCGATCGCGCAGTTCATCCCGCAGCACCACGGGACGAGGCTCGTCGCCTTCTTCTACCGCCGCGCCGCCGAGCAGAACCCCAGCATCGACCCCGATCTCTTCCGCTACCCCGGTCCGCGCCCCCGCACGCGCGAGTCGGCGCTCGTGATGCTCGCCGACGGCTGCGAGGCGGCGGTGCGGGCGAGCTCGGACCATTCGCCCGATCAGATCCGCGCCATCGTCGAGGGCGTGTTCCGGGAGCGCATCGACGAGCGGCAGTTCGACGACTGCCCGATCTCGCTCCGCGACCTGCGAGTCGCCTCCGACTCCTTCGTCACCGCGCTGGTGGCGGTCTTCCACCCGCGCGTCGAGTACCCCGAGCCGACCGAGCGCGAGCGAGCCGAGCGTCTCGGCGGCGCCGAGGGAGAGGGGCGGGGGGGGGGGCGGCGCCCGCGGCGGGCGCCGGGCGGCTCTGGGCGGGAGTCGCCGTGCGAGCGGCCGTCGTCGTCTTCCCCGGTACGTGGAGCGACCGCGACTGCCTCCACGCCCTGGAGACGGTCGGGATCGAGTCCCGCCGAGTCTGGCACCGAGAGCGGCAGATCGAGTCTGACGAGCTCGTCGTCCTCCCCGGCGGCTTCTCCTACGGCGACTACCTGCGCTGCGGGGCGATCGCGCGCTTCTCGCCGGTGATGGAGGCCGTGCGACGGCACGCCGAGGCGGGGGGACTCGTCATCGGCATCTGCAACGGCTTCCAGGTGCTCTGCGAGGCCGGAATGCTGCCCGGTGCGCTGATGCGCAACGACTCGCTGCGCTTCCGCTGCCAGGAGGTCCACCTGCAGGCGGCGAGCGCCGGTTCGCCATTCACGAGCGGGCTCGACCCCGCCCGCCCGCTGCGCATGCCAATCTCCCACGGCGAGGGCAACTATTACGCCGACCCCGAGACGCTGGAGCGCCTCGAGCGGGAGGAGCGCATCGCCTTCCGCTACGTCGACGCCTCCGGGCGCGCGACGGCCCGCGCGAACCCCAACGGCTCGCTTCGCAACATCGCCGGTGTCCTGAGCGCGGGCGGGAACGTGCTCGGGATGATGCCCCACCCGGAGCGCGCCTGCGAGACGCTCCTGGGCGGGGACGACGGGAACGCGATCTGGCGCTCGCTGCTCGCCCGGCGCGCTGCGCGCGGGTCCGGGCTCACCGCGGATCCGGCGCGGCCCGGGGCGTCCCGATGACGGACGACGCCCCGTCCGCCGCCGGCCCCGCCGAGGTCGACCCACAGGAGCTCCGGCGCATCGCGATGTCGCGCGGCGAATACGAGCGCCTGCGGGAGCTGCTCGATCGCGACCCCTCGTCCGTCGAGCTCGGGATGGCCGCCGCACTGTGGTCGGAGCACTGCGGCTACAAGCACTCGCGGTCGCTCTTCCGCCACTTCCCGACGGAGAGCCCGCGGGTGCTCACGCGCACCGGCGAGGAGAACGCCGGCGCCATCGATCTCGGGGATGGCTGGGTCGCCGTCTTCAAGATGGAGTCGCACAACCACCCCTCGGCGATCGAGCCCTACCAGGGCGCGGCGACCGGCGTCGGCGGCATCCTCCGCGACATCTTCGCGATGGGGATGCGCCCCGTCGCCCTGCTCGATTCGCTCCGGTTCGGTGAGCTCGACGACCCCCGCAACCGCCACCTCTTCCAGGGCGTCGTCGCCGGCGTCGGCGGCTACGGCAACTGCGTGGGCGTGCCGACCGTGGGGGGCGAGGTGCAGTTCGATCCCGGCTACGACGGAAACCCCCTGGTCAACGTCATGTGCGTCGGCGTCGGCCGCCGGGAGCAACTGCTCTCTGCCTCGGCGCGCGGTTCGGGCAACCCGCTCGTCCTCGTCGGCGCCGACACCGGTCGCGACGGGATCCACGGTGCGACCTTCGCCTCCGTCGAGCTCGACGAGGACGCGGGCGCCCAGCGCCCGGCGGTTCAGGTCGGCAACCCCTTCCTCGAGAAGCTCCTGATGGAGGCCTGCGTTGAGCTCGCCGAGCGGCACCCCGAGTGGATCGAGGGGCTGCAGGATCTCGGCGCCGCCGGCCTCACCTCGAGCAGCGTCGAGGCGGCCGCCCGCGCCGGGACCGGCATCGCCATCGACGTGGAGCGCGTCCCCCGCCGCGAGCAGGGGATGAACGCCTACGAGGTGATGCTCTCCGAGTCGCAGGAGCGGATGCTCGTGATCCCGAAGCGCGAGCATCTGGAGGATGTGCTCGCCCTGATGCGCCGCTGGGAGCTGCGGGCCGACGTCATCGGCGAGGTCACCGACGACGGGCGCGCCACCATCCTGAGCGAGGCCGGCACCGAGGCGCGCATCCCCGTCTCCGTCCTCACCGACGCGCCGCTCTACCCGCCCCAGGCGCGCCGCCCCGCCCACCTCGACGCGCTCTGGGCCGAGGATCTTGCGGCGCTTCCCGACCGTGTGGCGGCGGGTGCCGGCGCGGCGAACGAGTGGCTGCTCGCCCTGCTCGGGGCGCCCAACATCGCGAGCCGGGGCTGGATCTACCACCAGTACGACCACCAGGTGCTCAACGGCACCGTCGTGCTCCCCGGCGGCGACGCCGCCGTGATCCGCGTCCCGGGAATGCGCGCCGGGCTCGCCGTGGCGACCGACTGCAACGCCCGCTTCGTGGCTCTCGACCCGCGCGCCGGGGCGCAGATGGCCGTCGCCGAGGCGGCGCGCAACGTCGTCGCCACCGGGGCCGAGCCTGTCGCGCTCACCGACTGCCTGAACTTCGGCAACCCGGAGCGCCCGGATGTGGCGTACCAGCTGGAGCAGTCGGTGATCGGGCTCTCGGAGGCGGCACGCGCGCTCGGGACGCCGGTCGTCTCGGGCAACGCCTCCCTCTACAACGAGACGCCGACGGGCGGCGTGCCGCCGACCCCGACGATCGGGATGCTCGGCCTCCTCTCCAACGTGGCCCGCCATCTCACCGTCGCCCCCGGTCCCGGCGACGCGCTGGTGCTGCTCGGGGCGCCGCTCTCTCAGGCGCCGGCGGCGCTCGCCGGGAGCGAGTACCAGCTGCGGGCGCACGGCCGCCTGGCGGGCCGCCCCCGGATCGACCTCGACTGCGAGCGCGCCGTGCAGCGCCTGGTGCTCGACGCGCACGCCCACGGCCTGCTCTCCTCCGCGCACGATCTCGCCGAGGGCGGGCTCGCAGTCGCACTCGCCGAGTGCCTGCTCCAGGCCGGTGCGGGCTTCGTCCCCGCCCCCGGCCTCGAGATCGGACCCCGGCTCGACGCCGCGCTCTTCGGGGAGGCACCCTCGCGCCTGCTCGTCGGGGTCGCTGGTGCCGGGGCCCGTTCGGCGCTGCTCGACCTGGCGCGCGACGCCGGCGTCTGTGCCACCGTGCTCGGGGAGGTCGTTGCCGAGGAGCAGCCGCGGCTCCGTTTCGGTCCGCTCGACGTCGCGTGCCCCTCGCTCCGCGACGCCTACGAGGGCGCCCTCTCTCGCGCGCTCGGCGAGGAGTGGCCGTAGCGCCCCGCACGACGGCAACCCGCTGGCAGAGCACTCCCGGCGCAACCTGCGCGTGGGAGGCTTGACGGGGATAGAACAGACGTTCTATCCTGAACCGACGACCGCCCCCGGTCGGGAAGGAGGCGCGGCACCGCCGGCGAGCGGCGCATTGCCCGGCACACGGCCCGGCGATACGCTGATCGCTCTTCCAACGGACATCCACGCCGCTCACGATGCGGGTCGCGACGACGCCCGCCGATTGTGGACGCGGGCGTGGACAAGCTGGAGTAGCGGCGCCGGCCTCCCGCCTACCGTGGGTGGCGTCCCGGCTCCGATGCGCCGAGAGGGTGTGTCGAGGTGAAGGTCGTTTTCCTGGAGACTGTGGAGGGGTCCGGCACCATGGGCGAGGTCAAGACCGTCGCCAATGGCTATGCCCGGAACTACCTGTTGCCGCGCGGCCTGGCCGCACCGGCGACCGCCGCCCTCCTCGAGCGGGCTGAAGAGCTCGCGCGCGAGGAGGAAAGGCGCCAGCAGGCCCAGGACGAGAGTGCTCAGGGGCTGGCTCGCCGGCTCGAGGGGCACGCGCTCGTGATGGCCGTTCGCGTCGGCGAGCAGGGGCGTTTGTACGGCTCGGTTACCAGTGCCGACCTCGCCGAGAAGGCTGGGGAGATTCTCGGCGAGGAGCTGGACCGCCGTCGCGTCCTTCTGCCCGAGGTGATTCGGAGCGTGGGGGTGTACTCCGTGCCTCTCCGGCTCTCACGTAACGTGGTGCCGGAGGTGCCGGTGGTGGTGGTGGACTCCGAGGCGCCGGAAGGCGTCGAGGCCGCCGCCGAGGCGATGCTCCACGCCGCCTCGGTGGAGTCCGAGGAGGCCGAAGCCGCCGCCGCCGAGGAGGAGCCCCCCGTGGAGGCGCCGTCGGCCGACGGCGCATCGGAGTCGGGAACCTCAGACGACGCCGCGCCCGCGGCCCCGGACGACGATTCGAGCTGACCCGTGGTCACGGAGAGACGCCCGCCCGCGCTGTGGCCGGACGGGCAGACCCGCGGCGGCGGGTTGCCGCCGCATGACATCGACGCCGAGGAGGCGGTCGTCGCGGCGCTCCTGCTCGACGACAGCGCCTATGCGCGCGTGCTCCCGATCGTGCAGCCCGGGGACTTCTTCCGCGAGCAGAACCGCTGGTGCTACGAGGCGGCGCAGGCGCTCGCCGGTCGCTCCGAGTCCGTCACCCTCACCACGCTCGCGCACGAGCTCGAGCGGGACGGCCGCCTCGACGCCGTCGGCGGCGAGCCCTACCTCGCCGAGATTCAGGGGAAGCACTTCACCGCGCTGGGCGTGGAGGCGCATGCGCGCATCGTCGCCCGCGACGCGCTCTACCGTCGGCTGATCCAGGTCGCCTCGCAGATCGCCCAGCGGGCCTTCGACGGGGGCCCCGACGTGGCGCGCGTTCTGGCCGAGGCCGAGGCACTCCTGCTCGGGGTGCGCTCGGCGGAGGCTGCGGGTGATTTTCACCGCCTCCGCGAGCTGCTCGATCACTTTCTGGAGGACTCCGGTGAGCAGGTCGAGGGCCAGCTCGTCGAGGGCGTGCGCTCCGGCTTCATGGATCTCGACGAGCTGCTCGGCGGCTTCAAGCGCGGCGATCTCGTCATCCTCGCCGCCCGCACGGGAGTGGGGAAGTCGGCGCTGCTCCTCAACTTCGCGCGCAACGCCGCCGTCGGCCAGCACGCGACGGTCGCGCTCTTCTCCCTCGAGATGTCGGGCGAGCAGCTCGCGGCGAGGCTGCTCTCCGCCGAGTCCGACGTGACCTCGACACGGCTCCGCCTCGGCACGCACACTGAGCGCGAGGAGGCGCGGATCATGCACGCCATCGGCGTGCTCGGCGGCGCCGGCGTCTACATCGACGACTCGCCGATGCTCTCCGTTCCTGAGATCCGCGCGAAGCTCCGCAGGCTGCAGGCCGACGTCGGGCTCGACCTCGTCGTCGTCGACTACCTGCAGCTCCTGCACGGGAGCGGCCGCGCCGACACCCGCGCCGGCGAGATCAGCCAGATCTCCCGGACGCTCAAGGAGATGGCGCGCGAGCTGCAGGTGCCGGTCATCGCGGCCGCGCAGCTCTCCCGCGCGGTCGAGCAGCGCTCGCCGCACATCCCGATGCTCTCCGACCTCCGGGAGTCGGGCTCGATCGAGCAGGACGCCGACGTCGTGATGTTCATCTACCGCGAGGACGTCTACCTGAGACCCGAGGAGTGGCAGCGCCAGCACCCGGAGGCGCCCGGGAACCAGCACCCCACCGGCCTCGCCCAGATCATCGTTGCCAAGCACCGCAACGGTCCGATGGGATCGGTCTCGGTGCGCTTCGTCGACCGCATCGCCTCGTTCCATGATCTGCTGCTGCGGGCGGAGGAGCCTCCCGGCGGCGGCTCAGCCGCGTGGTGAAGGCGCGCCCCTCCCCGCCGGCCGCCGCCGAGCCGGCCGGCCGGCGCTTCCCCGGATTCGCGGCCGGGGCTCCGGCGGTCGCGCTGCCGCGCGAGCTCTTCGTCGCGCTGCTGCCCCGGATCGAGGACGAGGGCGAGCTGCGCGCGACCCTCTACGCGCTGGCGGCGGCGATGAGGCCGGGGCCGGTGCTCGGCGTCAGGCGCTCGCAGCTGCTTCGGGAGCGCCCGCTGCTCTCGCAGTTCGAGCGCCTGCGGCCCGGCGAGGCGCCGGAGGCGGCAGTGGCCGCGCTCTCCGCG
>MKWU01005466.1_pt1 | contig 13813 bp, 15 predicted proteins | sample 809101 | NCBI WGS metagenome assembly MKWU01 (sample SAMN05860141, study PRJNA318959) | sponge metagenome | host: Aplysina aerophoba | place: Slovenia: Piran, Adriatic Sea, Gulf of Piran | collected 2013-05-07 | reverse complement strand
TTGGGCTTGAACCAAGAGCAGTTCGTCGAATGGGTCTTTGTGCTCAATGGGGGTGTCGAGTTCTCGTGCGGCGTGTCGGACGGTGATTGGTAGAAACGACACATTCTGCCCCTCGAGCACAGCAATAACGTCATTGGGATCGAAGGGGCTCTTCCGCAGGCCAGTTCGTTGGCGGGCATTGTGCTTCAGCCGCATCTCCCAGATAGAAACTGTGCTTACGTAGATCTGCGTCCCAGGCCGGGAAAGGAACCGGCGCTCGACTTCGGAGAGTCTCCCGGGCGCCGCCATCAGGTCATACAGATAGGATGTGTCGAGGAGAATGTGCATCTTCGATACAACTAGCCGTCAAGCCCGAGAAGTCGGCGGCTAAGGGCGGGATCGTTGAACTCCTGAGGCCATCGCTCTCCGTCTCCGGCCAGACCGACGAGCTCTCGCGCGGCTGCCAACTTGTCAAAGTCAATTCCGCCGCGCCCAGGGCATCGTACGATCTCGACTGCGGGTTGACCCCTCTTCGTAATGACCACACGCTCACCGTTCTGAACCGCGGTGACCAGCGCTGAGAGGCGGGCTTTCGCTTCGCGCAATGCAATTTCCACAATTTGATCCCTCGAGCTTCGACCAATTGGACAGTAACATTAGCGTACACTATCCCTGAGACCACATTGAGACTACATTCTCCCGTCAGTGTCTAAATCGTTACGACCCCCACTCTATACCGCTCGCTGCCTGTGGGATGGCATGAGGACAGCGGATACGAACGCTTCGTGTAGCTGCATGCGAGCCATTGCTCGGATGACGCTGGACGACCGAACCGCGAACGCTGATGGCCCGGCCAATGGGGCACTTCGCAATAGACAGGCTCGTCTAACGCATTGAGCCATGCTCGATGCCCGTGCATCAGCTAGGTGCGTCTCATGAAGGCATGCAACGCCAGCAACAGCTGTTCGGGTGCCTCTTCAGCCAGAAAGTGTCCGCAATCCCAAGCTCATGTGCCTCAACGTCCGAAAGTTCGGATTTCCACCGTTCGAGTTCCTTCGTGGGAAACGCTATGTCCTTGAGTCCCCAGAGAATGAGCGCGGGCTTGTCCGCGAAGGCCGCGCGTTCGCTCCAGATCGAGTCCAGCCAGTCGGTCGCACCGACAATGTAGCCCGGCAAGGCGGCGTTTGCGAAACACTCGGAAAGCCCGTCATGAACTGGGGCGCGGATGCCACCGGGCGCTACGAGTGCTGGCGCTGGCAGTGGCTGGTGCGCCGCGACAGCCAGGCGCTGGCCACGTTCCGCTGGGACGGCCCGGCGGAGACCCCGGGCCCGGCCGCCCCCGCCCCCCGGGCGCCCCGCCAGATCCGCCAACTGCTGCACGCCCCGGAAGGAGCCTCCCATGCTTGAGACCGCCGCCGGCAAGATCAAGCCGCGCCACCTCGCTCGCGAGGCCTGCCTGTACATCCGCCAGTCGACTACTTGTTCGAATAGATGCCCGTGCCGCTTCATCGCGCTTCCTGCTGCTTCGACCAACCTCCCAGCATCGAGCCGACCTTGTTCACACAGCGCATCGCGTGCTCGCAGCGGGAATGCGGGAAATACCCCAGCGCATGACACAGCCGCAACAGCACGCGGAGCCTTTCGAGTCGCAAGTTGACACGGGCCAGTACAGTCCGCTTGTTGCGGCTGTAGCGGGCCTCGACCAGGTCTTCGGCGATGTCCAGGGCCAGGTTGTCGATCCGGTTCACAAATGTGCAACGGACATGCTTGGGAAGCTTGGCGGTCGTCGGCAGCAGCCGCTCCAGAAAGTCTAGCCAGGCGACAAAGACGGGCAGGTCGCTGTCCTTGGATGCAACCATCTCAGGAGTCCTTCCCGGCTTCGGGCGCGGGCGGATCCGACGGAGTTGCTTCCTCAACATCCCCCTCGTCTCCAGGCGGGGAATCCGGGTCGTCGCGGGGACGTGACAACAGGGCCAGCAGTTCCTGGCCGTAGCTGTCGAGTTTCGCCTTCCCGATGCCCTCGATCGCTCCCAGCCGGGTCAGGCTTCCTGGGCGGGCGTAGACCATCGCGGCCAACTGCTTGTTGGTGCAGATCAAGTAGGGCGGGACGCCGGCGCGCTTGGCGCGCAGGGCGTTGAACAGCGGCAGATCCGCCTCCGACACCTGGCGGCGCCAGGAGGGTTCCCGCCCTTGCGCCTTGGCCGGTTGTTCCGGCGGCGGCGGGAAACCATAGGTGACCAACACGGCCAAATACGGCACGCCGTCCCGGACAAAGAAGTACTCGCGGATCGCATGAACTTCCTTGGCATTCGGGAACTCCTGCAACGGACCGTCGTCGAAGGACTCACTCGACGGATCGAATCGCAACGTCAGCACCCGCGCCAGCAAGTCTCCCTCAGCGCTGTGGTCTCGGTCCGGCCGGGCGGTTCTCCTCTTGGCTCGGGCGCTGATGCGCCCGTCGGCGCGGCGTCCCGCCCTCTCTTCGGTTCGTTGCCGTGCACAGGGTAACAGGGTAAAAGAGCCAAGGGTTACTCGGTCCTCAGCAGGCGGAAGCCGCTAAGTGTGCCGAGGTCGCCGGGCTCTTCGTTGGTGCGATGCGGGGCCCGGCAGAACCCGGCGTAGCTGCCCCAGCTGCCGCCCCGGACCACCCGCAGCCAGCCCGACCCGGGACCCCGCGGGTCTGTCACCGAACCGCCCGGGTAGGGGCCATACCAGTCCCCGACCCACTCCCGCACGTTCCCCAGCATGTCATGGAGCCCCCACGCATTCGGCTCCTTTTGCCCCACCGGATGCGTGCGATTCCCGCTGTTGTCCTCGTACCAAGCGATCGCGTCAAGATTCCCGTAGCGGTCGCCCATCGTCCCCGCCCGCGCCGCGTACTCCCACTCCGCCTCCGTCGGCAACCGGTAGCGATTCCCACCCGCTGCAGCGTTCAGCTTTCCGATGAACTCCTGCACGTCCTCCCAGGAGACTTTCTCCACCGGGCAGTTCGGTCCGCACTCGTCGAACCAAGACGGATTGCTCCCCATCACCGCCTCCCACTGCCCCTGCGTCACCTCGTACTTGCCCAGGTAGAACCCCCGGCTGATCGTCACTCGCGTCCGTGGCCGCTCGTCATCGTCCGCTTCTGAACTCTTCGAGCCCATCTGGAACTTCCCCGGCGGGATCCGCACGAAATCATTCCCTGCAACAAGTGCGTCTACTATCTTCCTCCTCTCTTCCGCCGCGGCCGCGGCCGCTTCGGCCCTCCTCCTTGCCGCTTCGGCCGCCGCTTCAACGGCAGCCTTCGCCTGCTCGACCTGGTCCAGCAACTCCAGAGCCTCGCGGTAGTGCTCGCCGTCCCGGCCCGCCAATGTCAGATACTTCGTAGCGGCCTCGACCGCTTCGTCATGGAGCTCCAGCCGGCCCAGGACCTCTGCATACCGGTAGAAAAACTCCTCGGGAATCTCCAGGCCATGCTGCGACTGGAGTTCCAGACTCTGTTCCATGGACAGCTTCGCGCCGGCGAAGTCCTGCTCTTCGATCTGCCGTTGCGCACGCACCAGGTAGCGGTCCGCCTGGATGTCCGGGGGCAACTGCATCGCAACGACCACGGCCGGCATCAACAACCAGAGCAAGACCCTCGCCAGTTCCGCCGTCCAGCCCTTGCCTAGCATCTTCATCCCTGCCTCCTTGCCGCGAACGATGATATCAGCGGGGAGCGGGCTCGCCTGGAAAGCAGGGGCGAGACTCGTCGTTCGGGAATCTCGCCCGGCCACTTCGCGGTTCGCTCGTCAGCGCCGCGTGCAGCCCCAGGACCGCACGATGCAGGACGTCCCGCCTTTCTGTCGACACTCCGCCAACGCCCGGCCTTGAGCCCCGCCCCGCTCTCGAAGCCGTTCGCCCAGCCGTAGGCCGTGCTGTCCGCGACCTGATCCGCGGCATACGTCGCGCACTCGCCGCTGAATCTCATTACCACCCGGCACTGCTCGCCGCATTCCGACAGCGCCCGCCGGTCCGCCGCTTCCGGCGTCGGATAGTCGATCGACCATCCCCAGACGGAGCCCTGTTGATCCGGCGGTGCCAGACCCTGGCGGTCGATGACGAACGTGACATGGCTGGAGAGAATGCCCTAGACTGACTGAAGGATCACGATGCGCAGCAACAGTGTAGATACGACTCATGTCCTCCCTATGCTCGCTGGCGGGCGTCCGGTGCGTAGCCATGCATTCCGCCCACGCCAATCAATCCAGTTGTAGGTTTCCAAATGCTTGCCACCGCTGGGGTGGCTACGAGATGGTGGCGCGGTAGAAGTGCGACCGGTGCGGCAATTGGAGAGCGGGCGGCACCATGATGGCGGAGGACTTCGCCAACTCGGCGCATCTCGACGCCTAGACCGGGTCTGCCCGAGCAACAACCTCCTTGGCGGTGCAACGCAAAGCCCAGTCGGGACTATTCCGTTGACAATCCGGCCGCCGTCATGACGATTCCAGACGCATCGATTCGCTGTACCCGGTGGTTGGCTGTATCGGCGACGTACCCGTTTCCCTCGGAGTCCACGGCCAGGTCCTTTGCCCCTTAGAACGCATCTCGCGCATCCACCACCAGCGTGAGCGTTCCGGAAGCGTCAATCCGCCGTACCCCGCCGTTGCTACGGTCGATGACATATAGGTGATTCTAATCGTCGCCAGGCACGGCCTGACTGGACACTCCCGTAACTGATCCCCTTCACCTGCGACCGTGTGTGGGTTGTCGGCACCAGCTCCCCTTGCCGTCGTCAACCCTCATCTCGGAGAAGAAGGAAAGCACCAACGCCAGCCTACGAAGCCATTTGCCGGAGGAATTGAGCCGGAAGCCAGCGTACTTGAGAAACACCTTGGATCGCCCGCAACACGATCTCTAGGTAGCCAGCCGACTTGTGTCAAGCCAATTCTGACCTGTCCGCTTGGCCTCTCAAGGAATTCGCGATTGCAGAGTATTCTGATGCACTGACAAACGAATTGCACACCTCGGGGGAGATCCGCCGTGGGATTCGCGGACTTCCTCATCGTTGCGACTGGGCTTGACGTGGCCGACTGGCCTTACGGCGCGCGATTCGCGCCGTCCTCACTTGCAGCGCCATACCCGTAGCGATCGTCACGTTCGAGAGATCTGTCGTCCGGCCAGAGCGCCTTCAGGATATCTCGGGCATCCCGGAAGCTCTGCCTCTTGGGCGGGTCGTGAGGAAATGCCTCGTCGTGCAGGTCGAAGACATCGCGAGCCGATGTGAGCCCCAGATGCTCGACCAGAAAGGCGATATCCCCCCGGTCCTTGGCTCGAGCCGACCGAACCTTCATTGCCAGCATGTGCTCGGCCGAGGCGGCTGTCACAAGCAGGTAGGCATCCCCGTATACGGTCCTCGCCCTGCCGTCCTTGCCGCGGGGGATCGCCGAAACCGCCTCCTCGTTCAGCCAAGCGTCCGGCCAGCCGCGCCGCCGACCGATGCGACGCACGGCCTCTACGACTGGGCCGTGCCCCTCCTTGATCAGGGCATCCACGTCCATCGTCTGCCGCCGGCTGTCGAACCCCAACGCCATAGCCGCGCCGCCCACGATGTAGACGTGCGCACGAATTCGCTGCCACCGCAACTCCTCGGAGAGTTCGCGAAAGGCCTCTTTCAGGCTATCGGCCGAAAACGGCTCCATACTCCCGATGCCCTTCGCGCTCCCCGAGTTCCCGCCCGCCGATGATGATGCCATGACGCAGGAATGCACCGGGTGTGTCGCGGTAGACCCTGCCGGGAAACCCCTTGCCGAACACCGGCAGGGGCATCCAGTAGACCTTCAGCGACCGCTCGGGCTCGTCACACCACTCCGGTACCGGGTGGTCGTGGCAGATCGCGATGTGCTCGACCACGGCTGCGAGCAGGCTGTCCCACTTGGTTCCCGTCAGCCGTGGCGCCTCGGCTAGGGCGTACTCCTGGCGGCCGCGGCTAGACTGGTGGAACCGGCGAGACAGATCCGAGATCAGCATCCGGTAGCGCTCGTCGTCGTCCCAAGCGCTGTCGATCGTGTCCGCGTACTGGGCGACGCGCCAGTACGGCTCCGGCGGCAGCGGCTCGTCCGGGCTCTGAGAGCCAGTCACGCCACTGGATTCCATGCCTGTATTGTAGACCTGAACGCCGCCCCGGAACGTACCGTCATTCTATGGCGTGGGACGATCTTCACGCCCATCTCACCCCACCTTAGGAGTTCAGAAAGGAGCGGTCTGCAAGCTCGCGTGTGCGGAAAAATCACCGGGCAGGGAGAGGGGCTGCATCGCCCCCCGATCCGCTCAATCTATCTGTGGTCGCCAGTCTGCTCTTGGCCCGGTCTGTGATTATCACAGCCTTAAACCACAGGCTGCTAGGGCCGCAGGTGGCGCAAGCCACCGCTGCGGCCGGAAACAGATCCCTCCCTCCGCCAGCGGGGGGAGACTGTCAATTCCTCCGCGACCTGCACGAAAGCGTGGGTACAGCCCCGAATCGCAAAAGGACAGGAACGCAGGAATGACGATACCCGATCCCATCGTGGTCGCCGGCATCGATGCCGGCAAATCGAAACTTGACGCCCACATTCTCAAGGGCGGCCTCGAACGCCGGTTCAACAACGACAAGTGCGGCCGCCGCGCCCTGTGCAACTGGCTGCTCAAGCACGGCGTCACCCGCACGGTCTTCGAACCCACCGGACGCTACCACCGCAACCTCCACCAGTGCCTCTTTGATGCCGCCATCGAGACCGTCCTGGTCAATCCGCTGTGCTCGCGCCGCTTCGCCGAGGCCCTCGGCCAGCTCGCCAAGAACGACCGCGTCGATGCCGCCATGCTCGCCCGCTTCGGCTGCCTCGAGGGCCTTGACCGACCCCGCCCCAGCCGCGGCAAGCCGTCCAAGGTCGCCCTCGTCGCCGTCATGCGCAAACTCGCCAGCCTGCTCAACATCCTGCTCCGGGAGAATCGCCTGTGGCAGGCCGAACCTCCCATCCGCCAGTTGGAAGCCGCCGCATGAGCCCGCTGAACCGTAGCCAACCCCGCAAAGCTACCCTCGCGGGAGCAACCTGCCTGAATCGCCCCTGGGGTGTAGTTCTCATTGGAAATCCGCTTGACGTCCAACACGGAAGCTTCAGGTTCCCGCGTCACCGTTTCCCCGAGACAGTTCGAAAAAGGGGGGCACATGCGAAGTGGAGACACAGGTTGCTTACTGGGCAGAAAACAGGTCTTCTTCGACGACATAGGGGTGTTCCGGTCACTCCGGCCATCCGGTCCATGCTGGCCAAAGTAGTTGTTGTGTCGCGCACCCCCGGAGCCTGCCAACACTGCCCATGTCTCCTTTTCATGTGGATCAATCCAGGCGGCAACCGCTAGGCCGATCGAAGATTCAGTGTTCAGCTCGACCCTTCGCACCTCCGAATTCCGCCTGAACTGGAATCGCGCAACCGGCAGGACGGGGAAGCCCAGCAAATTCGGTATTGCATGCCATAATTACGGGGATGATTCCTCGGCGCAGGACTCGCGACATCAATTCCCGACTCGGATTGTTTCCCGCAGTCGCCCTGCTCGGCCCACGACAAGTGGGCAAGACCACCCTGGCCCGCTCGATTGCCGACGGCAGGGAAAGCGTATATCTGGACCTGGAGAATCCACATCACATCCGGAAGCTCGCAGATCCTTTGAGGTACCTCTCTGCCCACGAGAAAAGGCTGGTCGTCCTCGACGAGATCCAGCGCGTCCCGGGACTCTTCGAGATTCTGCGCGGCATCATCGACGAGGGAAGGCGGCGAGGATTGGGAACGGGACGTTTCCTGATGTCGGGCTCCGCGTCTGCCACGTTCCTGCGCCAGTCGGCGGAGAGCCTGGCAGGCCGGATCGCCTACTTGGAGTTGTGCCCGATTGACGTGTTGGAACTGGATTCTGCAGACCCAATGCGACTCTGGGTGCGAGGGGGCTTTCCTCCCAGCCTCCTGCAGGAAACGGAGGACGGCAGCTTCACATGGCGCGAGGAACTCATCCGCACTTACCTGGAACGCGACATCCCCCAACTCGGTCCCCGCATTCCCGCAACGACGCTTCGCCGGTTTTGGACGATGCTCGCTCATTCCCAAGGACAAGTCTTGAACGCATCAAGGCTGGCAAGATCACTGTCCGTTGACGGCAAGACTGTCGCCCGGTACCTGGATTTGCTGGTAGACCTCCTGCTGGTTCGTCGGCTTCCGCCGTACCTCGCAAACCTCGGCAAGCGCTTGGTCAAGTCTCCCAAGATCTACGTCCGCGATTCTGGACTGCTGCATGCACTGCTCGGCCTGGTCGATATGGAGGCGCTGCTCAGCCACCCGGTGGCGGGGAACAGCTGGGAGGGCTTCGTGATCGAAAACGCCGTCGGGGCCGCACCACCAAGGGTCCAAGCAAGCTTCTACCGCACCGCCGATGGAGCGGAGATAGATCTCCTTCTGGAGTTGCCTCGAGGTGAAATCTGGGCAGTTGAAGTCAAGAGTGCGAATTCGCCGACGCTGCGCAGGGGGTTTCACAGTGCGCGACGAGATATCCAGCCCACTCGATCCTTCGCGGTGCATTCGGGGACCGAGCGATATCCGATCGCAGACGGGATCGAAGCGATTGGCTTGGGCGATCTGTGCCGGGAAGTAGCGGCTTGGACCTAGTTCTTGGCAAGCAACCCGTCAAGACCAGGGGAGATCACACCGAAGCAGCAGCATTGGCTCAAGTCTTCCGGGCGCGCGTCTGAGTCCATTCCTTGCGGTGCGAGGAAGACTTCGCGCGGCCGGGCATAGCCCGTCCGGGCAGAGCGTGGCCGGCGACTATTCTTGCCCGGCAATTCTAATCGTCGCTGGACAACAGACTGCTACAGCAGGCGGTAGCTACCGCACCAGTCCCGCGCAAGGCGATGCTTGGAGGCTTGCCAGTCCAACAGACCGCTGGGAAGAGTGTTGTGGAGTAAAGCACCCACGCCGAACCACAACATATAGTGGCGGGTGGAGTCAAGTACCTAGCCCAGTCTGCAAGAACCGCCTGGGCGTTTCCGATGTGGAGGATTGACAGGGCCAGGGCCGAGTTCGGCCTGACCAACCTGGCGTAAAACGTCCGCCGTGCGACGAGCCTGGTTGGCCTCCCGGCATTGATCACGGCGGCCGCGGCCGATTCCGTCGCTCGGCGACCTCGAAGCCCACCGCAATCGCTCCCCCGGAAGCGGTCTGGCAAGCCACCGGCGAGCCGTTCCGGTAGGTCGACACAGCGCCAACGACGAACGGGACCGGCTAGAGAATCCACTCTGGTGCGAGTCTTGGCGCAATCTGGATCGTCTTCGCGACACCCATACCGTCCTGTTGCGGTCCACAGCGGGTGAACGGAGTGTGCTACTCGTGCATGAATCCCATCGAGTTGTCGTAACTGCTAGGCTAATGGCGTGAGCGCGGAGTTGATCGGGATCCTTAGCGTGGGCGCAGCCTTGGGCGGCTTGGTGCTCGTGCTGCAGGCCCGGACGGACAAGCGGCTGGACGTGCTCGAAAGCGAGCTGCGGCGTATCGGGAAACGGGTAGCGCGTCTGGAGGGGCTGATCGAAGGGTCGGGCCTCTTCCGACCGCCTGAAACATCCGAAGCGGCGGGCGATTAGGCCGGAGGCCGCCCGCGGTGCCTTGCATGTGTGCCGAGCATGTTCGGCAGCTTGAGCGTGGTGCGCCAGAGTTAACAACCACCGTCTACAAGCCGGTGGCTTCGTTGTTGTCAACTAGTAGTTGACTGCCGCGGATGGGCTCTGTCCCTTTCTTGCTTATCGGACCGCGACATCAAGGCTCCCGGTGCCCACAGCCTTCGAGCCCGGCTCAAGAACAGGCTCTACGGCTAAGAGCGCAACTCCCGTTCCGCCACACTACAAGCTTAGAGCCTATGCCGGACAAGACCAAAGAAGAAATCTTCACCAAGATCACAGATCACATCACCAAGAACGGAGGAGTATCTGTGGGGCTTGCATGGTACGCCGGAATCACGTCCGTTCCGAGGAGAAGGCTGTTCGAGGAACATGGCGTCAGTAAGAAGAGCGGCAAATGGATCTGGCGGAAGGCCGGTAACGTCCGCGATGCGAGGAATATCGAACAAAGCCTACTGCGATGGGGATGCGCCGGCGGTTCCGGCGGGGGAGGCGACCTGTCTCTTCTTGTCTACCCCTACGAGTCACCCGATCCACCGATGAAGATGCGTGACTCTGAAATGCTCACCCACTAATCGCCTTCGCGCTCACACAACCACATCCGGGCTCCGTGTCGGCGTAGCCGCCTCCCCCACTCCTGGCGCTGCCGTTCCCTGCGGTGCTACCCCATTAGGGTCTAGGTTGGTCTTAAGGCTACCGAAACACCAAATCACGCGCAATTAAGGAACTACGCAAACTTCGTTACCAAATGCCGGGAAGATGGCCGCCAGGAACTGGTTGAGGCGGACCCACGCCCGGTAGTTTTCCAGCGGGCTGCCAGTCCATCGAAGGGTGTGAGAGCCGGCGACGATCTCCAGTTCGAGCTCTAGCCGGGTGGCCAGCTGTTTCCACATTTTCGGATGGAAGGCGGTGACGTGCTCGCCATGCTGCCGTTTTCCCGCCTGCAGTTCACGGTTGTATCGCCGCTGATAGTACACCGGCAATGGTCTCGACAGTACCGGCGAGCCCACCAGCAGGAGTCCGCCAGGCTTCAGGACCCGGATTGCTTCGCGCAGCGCGTGTTCCGGGTTGCTGAGGTGCTCGAGGATATGTGAGCAAACGATGATGTCAGCCGAATTGTCGGCGAGCGGCATCGAATGCTCGAAATTGCATTCGTGAAGTTCGTCGTACCCGGCAACCACGACGTACTGATCTGCGATGTTCCGGTCCGGCCCGATCCAGCGGGCGCCGGGTACGTGAGGCACAAGGCTTCTCAGCAATCCGATTTCAGGGCCGACGTCCACAATGGTCGGTCCCCGGCCAAGACGCCGGGTCTCATCGAGAATCCCCTGATGCACCCACCAGTAGCGCAGCACCCGGAATGGGTATCTTGTCCGCGTGGTGCCTTCTCGCAGCGGAAGCGCCTGCAGCGGTTTGCGAAAGTCCTCTATCTGCTCAAGCGGCCACGAAAGCAACTGGAATTGACGTCTGATTTTCTTAGGCAGCAAACGTAATCGGCCCCCGACGCAGAAGCAAGTCTCTTCTATTGGTCGCTCGCGAATGCGACTGTCAACTAAGGGCGTCTATTGAGGCTAGTCCCGCCCCCGCGCTCCGCACGGATCATTCAGACTCAAAACCGACATCGGTTCATTTTCCTGATTTCTTTGTGTCTTATTGCTCGAACAATCGCTAGACCGAGGGGTTTTCACATCAGGACAACATTGAGTTGATCCGGGCACGGCGAAACCTGCTGCCAGAAGGCGATGATCAAGCGCGGTTTATGGCCACGCGGCCCGCGCGAGCCGACCAAACCTACCCATGCCGCCGGATGGGGAATTTTCGATGGCATGAGCAGTAGAGTCATTTGTCGGTATCTCAATCTTCAGCATCGCGATTCGTTCCCTCGGCATCGCAACCTCCTTCTGGGAAGAAGGTCGCCGATCCCCAGTGACGTCGCAACGCCCCACGCCCGGTCCTTACCGCGCGGCGCGCCTGATCATTTTCAGATCAGAACGCTGATCATTTTCACTTCGGATTCTTGATCACTTTCACTTCGGAGCCCTGATCATTTTCCTTCGGAATATGCACTTCACCGAACAAAGTCGGCCGACCATCGAGATATCGCGCCCGCGACAGTGAAATCCTCACTTCTCCCTCGATCCGGTCGGCCTTGCGAATCTGCGACTTGGGTCTCCCTAGCACGTACACCTCTTCCGGAATGACAACGAACCAGAAGCCGGGCGGGCCTTCCAGACGATCCTGCGCTGCGACAAGGCGATCGACATACATGCTTACAGCCAACTTGACCGCCTCATGGCGGTTGCGAATCCTCAACGCGTGCTGCAGTCGCGTCCTGTCGATGTCAGAGATTATCTCGATCGGCTGCGTGGGCCACCGCGCATTGAACGCCTGCTCGAACCCCGGAAAGGGAACATGATGTGGCTCGGTCTCCTTCGATCGCATCGACAATTCGGGACTGTCGATGAACTTCGCCACTTGCTCGCACCAGCCCCGAAACCTCCTGACTCCTTCCGGAGTTCCAATCACGCCGTACCGGACTTCCGATATCGATGCCGCGCTTGACGGCGGCCCATACAGGTACAGGCCATCCCGCGGATATTGGAGTTTCTTGAGCGAACCCAAACTCGAGCTGTGGCTCGGGAATGACTCTGATCTCAACCCCAGGCACAGAGTCACTGCTCATCATCGCTGGCTCCCGCGTCGTGACCATCTCGGCGGTTGTCGAGCTCTATCGTCTCTAGCTGCTCCTCTTCTTCATCGTGGTCCCACAAATCGAGAAAATCGTCAGTCCCCATTGCCAGCTCATCTTCTGAGTCCCACTCCTCCTCCTCGTCATCGCTCAGCGCGACCGACATCGGCGCGGTGAATACGACGGGCGGAAGCCCCAACGTCACTGCCGCATTGGCTCCCACCCTCACGGCCAGGCTGCGGTCGCCATCTGAGAGCCAGTGGAGAAACGCCAACAGCATGTCGCGCCACTTGGCATTCCTCCACGACTTCGTGAACGAACGGCGCAACCTGTGCATCCGCTTCGCACTGTCGATCGGCATGACGCCGTCCTCAGTGAACACGACGCGCCCGACGAAGCGAACGTGGGGGAACGGATAGGCCCGCACCTTCGGAGTGACCCCGTAGTGCCAATGCAAGCGGCGCTTCGGGGAATATTCGACAATTCACCCGTCTTCCCTTCAGGCCCCCTTCCCAAGAGAATCTAATCTGGCCCGAGGGCGCAGCCCCGACATCGCCCCACCACGCCAGCTGATTGTCGACCAACTACGACCTCAGTAACTTTCCCCGCAGCGTCAATTCCAGCGCTTGACGCACCAGATTGCCGAACTGGTTGTGCGCGTCCCATTTCTCGATGTTCTAATCGGGCCAGCCGTCATCGAGAAACTCCCAGGTGCCAATCTCGTCCACTACCTCCAGCGGGAGGCTCGGGCCAAAATGGTCCTGAAGATCCTGCGCCGGGCAAAACGCCAGAAATCCTCTTCGGAATGGCGCGACGGGCCACTTAGCGCTGCTCTTCTGTCTTAAGGCATCCTCGATCGAGACTAGTCCACGAGAATCGTAGAGCGATACCGCTTCCGGCAATTCTTCGATACGAAGCCAGTTGCTGACAAGCGATTCGGATTTCGCCCTCAGCGACTGACCGTGGCGCGTGTGAACCTGCTTCCAGTAGTCCATCGTCTCGCTGGCGCAGTCGCGCCTGCGCGGGACCCCGTAGCTGTGCTCGAGCGCTTCCAGCAGCTCCGCCAGCCCATCCGCCCAGCTCCTCTTGAAGTCAATGTACTGAGCGTGCGCGATGAGAAACGGAGCATCGAAATCCGTCAGCCGTAGCGGTATGACGAAGTCCGGATCGCCGATCCTCCGTCCGACGCTGTGGGCTATCTGAATCTCATTCCGCACACCTTGCTTCTTGATTCCTTCCGCCGTGCCAACGAGCAAGACCTTGAATGCCTTGTTGCGCAAGCAACCCTCCAGCCGACGTTGCCAATCCTGCCCGCCGCGCAATCTGAGCACGTCGGCCCACACCTGCTGGCCAGCCGCGGTCAGTCGAGCGCCAAGCCACACCGTAAAGGCGTTGTCCTCCGGATTGGCATGGCTGATGAAGATAGCGTCCCGACCGGCCTCCGTCATGTCGCCGGTCCCCAGCCGCCGTCCGGACTCCAGCGTTCCGGCACTCGC
>MKWU01005465.1_pt1 | contig 13821 bp, 10 predicted proteins | sample 809101 | NCBI WGS metagenome assembly MKWU01 (sample SAMN05860141, study PRJNA318959) | sponge metagenome | host: Aplysina aerophoba | place: Slovenia: Piran, Adriatic Sea, Gulf of Piran | collected 2013-05-07 | reverse complement strand
CGATCAACCACAAACAGTATGCCATCCGCGAATGTAATCCCGGTCGGGCTATCGTTTTCAAGCGCGAGGTTGAAGTCCTCATTGGGTCGCCGCTCCCCGGTTGCGGTGTAGCTGTACACACGAGCATCGCCCGCGTCTACCACATAAACTCGGCCATCACCATAAGCGATGCCCTCTGGTTCGTCGTTTTCCAAGTCTAGATCGAAGTCGGCAACCAGACCGACTTTGGCACGCTCTTTATCCTGAGCCTCTCCTCCTGCAATGGCAAATTGGAGAGTGTTGCTGTCAGCGCCCTCAACCACTACCGGATAGCTCTTGTTGTTTGTGTCTGATGTCGGCGATGAGAGGTTAAGTCCGGGCTTACTCGCGTCAAAGCTAATGCTGGGGACGTCGTGCAAGCGGTCGTTGGCCAGTGGCCCATTGCACTCACTTGTATCAGGGAGCGTCAACGAATCAATTGCTTTGCCAGCAGTGTACGTTTGGACGCCGTGTACGACCGCGTCGCGAAATGTCGAAAACCGCTCATAGGGTTCAACCAACGGCGCTACTACGCTACCAGCCAATCGATCCATTCGCCATACCCCCTCGTCTATGTGCGAGGCCAGTAAGTCGAAAGACAAACCGTCCACCGTTTCGTTATCCTGCTGAATACGGAGGCCGGCCAAGGACTCTAGGAATGAGCCAGTGCCCCACTCGTCGACGTGGAATTCTTCCATTGTGCCCGTGTCCGTGCATCTCTCGCCTGTCCGTACGAGCTTCCGAACATGGCAATCGCTGTCGGTATACTCCGCATCCACGGTCGCCTTCGTCTCTTTGTGCAAAGCAGGTAATAGCTCGTACTGCACATCCGCGCGGCCTATGGACCTGGGTTCCGATGCGGTGTCCGCTTCTTCATCGGTCGCACTGTATGCCATCACTTGTAGCTCTTCAATGACATCCCCGGATGTGGATTCGGCAACCGTCTGTAGCTGCGCGTTCGCGAACACAGTCACCAAGAGAACGAACCTCGCAAGTGGATGATGGGTGCATCTGCACCTATCTCGCCACGCCGCAAAGGCCAGTATCTTCCCAATGAAAGAAGCATAGCATCACTCAAGATAGTGCTCAGCTATCCAATCAAACGGGATCTCTGCGGACAAAAGCATCTGTCTCTCGATCAGGCTTTACTGACGATGCACGAAAGAGGCAACCAAAAGTGAATTTCAGATTGCTCAGGAAGAAAACAAGCGTGATTCTGAAAGGCTTCGTAAAGGCTTCACGCTGGTTACGCGTTACTTTGAAGAGATATCGGGGAGGTATTGAAATACTTTGCTCTTATCCTCCCGAACAGAAGATAGATTGAACATCAATTACGACAATCGATTGCAGTCTACTCTTGTACGTGCGAGATGATTCCAGTCATCTCAAGTTCTTTAAAAGTTCCCGTTTTTACAACCCCTTCTTTCCCTAAGAACATGACTTGATCCGCCTGCCTCATGGTCGCAAGCCTATGCGTGATAACCACGATGATTCTTCCCAGTTTCAAGTCACTGAGGTTACTCATTACGGATTCCTCAGTACGCTGATCCAGGGATGCAGTCGGCTCATCCAGTATCAATACCTGAGAAGAGCCAATAAGTCCTCTAGCCAGACTTAGTCGCTGTCGTTGACCTAATGACAGGGTACTTGCATTTTGACCAAGTACGGTTTCATAGCCATCGGGGAGTCCTTCGATAAAGTCATGAATTTGACATTGTTGCGTCGCGGCCACGATCTGTTCTTCCGTAGCTTCTGGGTATCCAAAAATCAAGTTGCTTCTGATTGTGTCACCAAATAGAAAGTGTTCTTGAAATACATATCTCACTGATCGCCGCAAGTCCTCAATACGATAGAGCTGGATGGGGACTTCATTGAGCAAAATCGAACCAGAAGAGGCTTCCAAAAATCTTGGAATGAGGTATCCAAAGGACGTTTTACCTGCACCAGTCGGACCGGTAATTGCCAACACCTGATCCCTCTCTATTTCGATAGAGACGTCCTGAAGTGCAATTCTCCCATCTGGATAAGTCAGTCCTACCCTCTCAAATCGGATCGTTTCAATTCGTTCAGGGATAGACTGGGTTCCTGGCTTCTGTTCATCGGTTGGCAAATCTAAGTAAAAGAAAACTCGTCGCACTCCTGCGACGTTATGCTGAAGGTCAACCCACAACCGGCCAAACGTTACCGATGTGCCCGCAACCGTCATGAACAGTCCTAATACAGTGGCATAGTCGCCAGGATTCAATTCACCCTGAATAATCTGATCTGAGACCAAAAGGAAAACCCAGAGACCCATGGTTGCGATGGCACCCACCATAACCGCAATTTCAATACCGATGTTGACGAGTACAACACGACGAAATCTCTGGAAGGATGTTTCACTTGCTTCGGCAAACTCGTCGCGCTCCTTTGACTGCGTTCCTTGGCTCTGAACAGCCGCAATATTGGAAATATTCGACTCGATCTTATTTGTCGTTGCAGACCCCGCGCCTCTGCTTTCTTGACTGACCCGTCTTGCTAATCCTGCAAATGGTGCGGTGACCAACAGTGCTAAAGGCATGGTAGCCAACCCCAACCAGAACAGTTCCGGGATTGTGGCGCTGTAGCTGTAGTCCATGACATATAGCGATACCAGCGCACCTAATAACGCTACAACCGGCATTAATGTGACATCAAAACACACCCCTTGAATAGCCGGTGCGTCATACATGGTGCGGTATACGCTATCCCCTATTCTTTGGTTGTCGAGGATGTGCATCGGCATACGAACTAGCCTACTGAACAGTTGAGTTCTGAGCCGGTTGGTCACTCTCTGAACCAAGCGTATGTTGCAAAGTAAGTCAGCCAATCCCCAGAAACCTCCAGCCATTGACCAGCCTGCGCTAATCATCATCTCTGATTGTGTGGCAGTATCTTGCCCAGAAGCCAGAAATGCATAGTTCCCACGATTTTCTCCCGCACCCGCGCCAAAGAGAATGATCAAAACGAGTAGCAAAGCTAATGTGGCAATCAACAACCCAGTAGGATCCAATGGAGTTACCAGTGCGATGAATGGCTCGAAAAAAGGAGGAAACCGGACACTACTCGAAGCAAGCGGTTCACCGCCAATCACATGGTCCATAAGGACCTTAATCGGCCAAGGGACTATAAGCAACGGTGCGAAACTTCCCACCATAAGGCAAAACTTCAATAGAAACAGTCGCCACTCTGGTAGGACATACAGCAAGCAACGTTGCAGAACCGTGAAGACTTCGGAGGTTGTTTGTCCTGTGTCAACGTCTATGCGATCATCGAACACATTAGCGTTGACGGTTTTTTCGTCACTCACTGCTATTCTCCGATGAACTACGTAGGAATGCTGCGAACTTTCCACCACTCAGATTCATTAATTCTGAATAGGTACCTTGTTCCGCAATTGTCCCTTGCTCTAGATAAATGATGTTGTCAGCGATCTTCACCGCATTCTGACGATGAGAGATCAGGAAAACAATGCGGTCTTTTGCCCAGGTTGACAGTCGAGCCAATACTTCAGATTCAGTTTCTATATCTAAAGACGCAGTCGGCTCATCGAGTATCAGCACTGGTGTATCCCGAACAATGGCTCGGGCGATGCCAATTCGCTGTCTTTGACCAGTGGAGACTTTTGCACCACCCTCTCCCAATTCAGTATCTAAACCGTCAGGTAGCGAGTCTACAAATTCGTCCGCGCAACTAATGTGAAGTGCTGTTTGTATACTCGTTTCTTCCGCATCAGGAGCAGCATAAGTAATGTTTGCTCGGATGGTGCCCGGCAACACTACGTTGTTCTGTAAGACGATCGCCATCTGTCGGCGAATGTCCGAGACCTTGTACTCACGCAGATCTACCCCATCAATTTGAACTTGCCCACTATCCACGTCATAGAGTCGAAGTAGCAAGTTCACTAGTGTTGATTTACCTACTCCCGAATCACCAACTATTGCAGTAATAGTTCCCGATCTTGCTTCAAAACTGACATCTTTTAAGACCTGCCGATCTGTGTCATAGGAAAACGCAACATCTGCAACGGATATGCAATCCTTCACGTCGGTGAATGGCACAGGATTTGCTACTTCCTTAATCTCTCGATCCACATCCAAGTAATAGAACGCACGATGGAGACCGACACCCATGTCCTGAAGTACACTCCATAGGTTCGCCAACGAAACTGCGGAACCACTCAGACCGATCGTCTGTTCACGTGCAGATTGGAATGCTCCCAAATTCCAAAACTGAAAACTCACAAGTGCAATCAAACCGAAACCGAAAGTCTGTTTGTTTTCCCAGACCCAATTGACGGTAAAAAAGTCGACTGCAATCACTACAAATGCCGTAAGGAGGAACACCGATAGATTGAAGATAGATAACGTTCGACGTAGTTCGTAAGCACGATCAAGCGCAATCTGCGAGCGAGCGGAAAAGTTCGAGTCTGTCGCAGATTCACGGTTATATGCCTTGATAAGTCTCGCGCCTGTGACATTCTCTTGGATAAAAGCGGTTAGCGTACTATTGGCTTCTCGTGATGCAAAACTCAATCGGCGTAGCATAGGTGTCACCTTGTAGCCAATAACAACGGAAGGTATGACACAGAGGAGAAATAGTGCACCTAAATAAGGCTCGAACGTACTCAAAATTACGAACGCGAGAATCAAAGAGAACAGTGTCATGATCGGAATGAGCAACGCATTTTCAATTACGCTGGTTACCATCGCACTGTCTTGATAAATTCGATAGATGGAGTCGCCGACCTCATTTTTGTTGTGATATCTCAATGAGAGATGAACTGCGTTATCGACCATTGCCAAACGCAAATGTTGATTGACTCTCTGCAGAATCCAGGTTTGGTAATAACCCATAAAGCTGCCGAGAATCATGGAACCGCCACCTGCGACTACGAACAGCACCAAAAATATCGTACGCATTTCGTACTGCTCAGATAGTCCGAGTTTTTCTGCCTCGACAAAACTCGCGGCATCTAGCCCGAATAGGGAAGCCTGCAACGAAGTGAGAGAATTGCCTAAAAAGACTTTGTTGAAGAGTAGATCATTCGCCAGCAGGCCAGTAACTGCCCCCATTCCTGCGACTGTCGCAGACAGTAATATGAAGAAGATCAGATGTTTGAGTTCTGGCAGAATGTAGTTTCTGGTACGCCACAAGGCGTTGAACAAATGAATTTGTGGCAATTGATGGGTTGCGCAGACTCTGTTATCAGAAAGCTAGGTCGTTCTGATTGAGATACACAGCTCGCAATCCATGGTTGTTTGCGAGTAGTTCCTCGTCTTTAAGTGAGTGCGCTTCTCCTTAAGGTGGTGACTCTTGACTTAAGAGTTGGTACAAGATATTACTCGCGAGAAACCAGGCTAGGTCTGAAATAGCGGGAGGTAATCATCCGGCGGCTTGAAGAGATCTGTTCGAAGCCGTGTACTCTCGCCCGTATTGACAAAATCAGAATCCTTGGCACCAGCTTCTTTCTGGGTGGAGTCGTTGTACTCACTCTTCAAGCGAGTGGGCAGACCGCTCTTACGTTTAACGATGTTGAACCGTTTAGCAATCATCTCTGCGTACGTCCCTGTACCTCGCATTCGAACTCCCCATTCAGACTGATAAGTTGATCCACCTCGTAAGTCTCTGATTCGGTTCATAATCCGGTTCGATTTGAGTGGGTAGTGCTCCTCTAACCACGCTTCAAATAACGGTGCAACTTCCAGAGGTAGCCTGACGATCACATACCCCGCAAATTCAGCGCCGGCTTCAACAGATGCAACCACAATGGATTCCAATTCGTGATCATTCAACATTGGAATAATCGGTGCCACCATTACGCCTACAGGGATGTTTGCACTGGCCAGATTCTGTAGTGTTCGAAGGCGTGCATTTGGAGAGGCACAACGCGGTTCCAATTTGGTTTTTAACTCTTGGTTCAGTGTCGTAATACTGATCGCCACATTCACCAGGTCTTGTTTGGCGAACTCCTGTAGCAAGTCCAAGTCTCGCATTATCATCACGCTCTTGGTCACCAAACTCACTGGATGTCGATACTCAAGCAATGTTTCCAAGATTTGCCGAGTAATTCGTTTTTCTTTCTCCACAGGCTGATAAGGATCAGTATTGGTCCCCATTGCAATGGTCTTACACTGGTACTTTGGGTGTTCGAGTGCTTCTCGAAGCCGTTCTACTGGATTGGTTTTGAAGAAAATCTTTGTCTCAAAATCCAGTCCTGGTGAGAGATCAAGGTAGGCATGTGTAGGACGAGCGAAACAGTACACGCAACCATGTTCGCAACCTTTATACGGATTTATCGATTGTTCAAACGGGACATCGGGAGATTGATTGGTGGTAATCAGTTTTTTCGTTTTGTCGGGAAAAAACTGTGTAGCAGGCGCAGAAGCTAGGAATTCTGGTTCCCAATTAGGATCACTGTCCCAGCCATCATCGATAGGTACTGTTTCGGAATTGAGATATCGAGAACTGGGGTTTTCAACAGCGCCGCGCCCCTTGACACTCTTGTGCTCGTTCATTCAGCTAGGAATGACAAGGATGAATTGGATACTGGCATTTGGTCCTTAACCGTCCTAAACGCCTTTGTAAATCTAAGCTGAAACGTCTGAACTCCTCGCTCATCATTAAAAAATCGACGAAGGCTGTCTTCATCTTATTTCAGCTGTTGGACCCTCGACCTTGTTAATTCACAATATCGATCAGAGGTGTCATACCCAATCCAATGTCTGTTATTCTGGACCGAAGCCATTGCCGTCGAACCACTACCCATAAACGGATCAAGCACGATATCGCCTACAAACGTATACAGTTTGATAAGCCTAGAAGGTAGTTCTACCGGGAATGGCGCAGGATGTCCAACACGTCGTGCCGATTCCGCCGGAAAACGCCAAATACTCTTCGTCCACTCAAGAAACTCGTCTCGAAGGATGGATGATTCAGCATCTCGTGGGTTTGCTCGCTTAAATGAATCTTTGCAGAATATCAAGATGTATTCGTGTGTGTCTCTAAGCACGGGATTAGACGCCGATAACCATGAGCCCCAAGCACAAGACACGCCCGCACTCGCGCCTTTATCCCAAATTACTTCTCCACGCATTAAGAAACCAACGTCGATCATGGTCTGTGTAATCAAAGCATTCAAAGGCACGTAAGGTTTCCGACCGACATTTGCGATGTTTACACATGCCCTGCCACCTTCGGTAAGGACTCGGTGTGTCTCCTGGAAGACATTGAACAGCAATTCACGGTACTCTGCTAATGTCAAATCTTCGTCGTAGTCTTTGCCGACGTTGTAAGGCGGCGAGGTAACCATAAGGTGAACGCTTGAATCCGGCAGTTCATGCATGGATTCGCTGGAATGACAATACGCCCGGTCCAGACACTCATCTGAAATTTCGTTCTCTGAGGATACAGAACGTGGTTTACCCTCTGAAATCTCTCTTTGGTCATACATCTTTCTCGCATAGAAAGGTGTCGAGTCGTGTCCTTCTCTATGTGTTGTCCCGAAGGAACTCGTTGAGGAGGATTCTTTTATCTTTGCCACTGTTATGCTAATAGATCAGTTTTAGGTGGAATTTGGTTGGATACATCACGCAGATAACCACACCTTTCATCGATTATGGTTTCAACTCTCAAAGCGGACGAAATTCTTGCAAGTACGACCGTTTCATTGTAGTCGTTCTAAGATGAAGCTCATTGATCAACTGAAGCGAAAACTCTGTAGTTCAGACGGGGACGTTTCTTGAGTTGTGCTTGCCAGAAATTAGACGATTGACTCCGCAGTCGAATGTTTGCTATTAGTCAAGTCAGTTCCGTGAAACTCAACTTATTCCTTCAATTCACAAGATCCAGGAAACTTGAGATGCTGTGAACAGAGGCATCAGATAACACCTAACCCGAGGATGAGATTAGTCAGTTGAAACATGGAATTTGAACTTTTGCTAGAGGATGTCATTGTTGTTGTGTTTTAATCAAGCGTATGCAAAGGCCGTACATTAGAAACGCACAGCAACACGTCAGACTCCAACCCCAAGAGATGAGCAGATGAGTGAAGAATCGCACCAACCAGAAACTAGCGTTCGTTTTGAACCTGAGGAAATTGCACCTCCTGTGCTCGCGGCAGGACTGGCGTTCCAAATGGTCGCTTTTATGGTTGCAGGCGTAGTGCTTACCGTTGTGATCGTAGGCCGAGCTGCAGGTCAGCCTGAATCCTACATTGCATGGGCGACCTTCGCATCACTGCTGATTGCCGGAATCTGTACTGCGTTACAAGCGAAAACTCTGTGGCGAATTGGCTCGGGGCATGTGCTACTAATGGGTACATCAGCGGTGTTCATTGCAGTTTGTGTCTCAGCGTTAGTAAGTGGTGGACCGGCATTAATGGCGACGTTGATCGTAATCTCCTCAGTTCTGCAGTTTGCCCTAGCAACAAAACTCTCTTGGCTTCGAAATATCATCACGCCTGCTGTGTCAGGGACGGTGATCATGCTAATACCTTTCACGGTTATGCCCATTGCCTTCAATCTGTTAATGGAAGTCCCAGAACAACACGTCAACACGAGTGCCGTCATCATCGCAGCCGTAACGATCTTTGTTTCCGCGGCTCTAACACTGGCTGCTAAAGGAATTTGGAGACTCTGGACGCCTCTTCTTGGCATTCTAATTGGAACCGTAACCGCCGCGTTCTTGGGAGTGTACGACGTTAGTCCCATCCTAAAAGCAGATTGGATAGGTATTCCGGACGGCGGTTGGGAATTTATGGACCTTTCATTCAAGCCTGCTTTTTGGGCATTATTACCTGGTTTTCTCTTCGTGACGGTCGTCGGCATGATCGAGACAATTGGTGATTCCATAGCGATCCAACGAGTATCGCGTCGTGCTCAACTCGCACCAGATTACCGAGTCGTGCAAGGTGCGGTAGGTGCTGATGGCGTGGGAAACCTATTGTCTGGCATTGCGTGTACAGTACCCAACACAACCTACTCCAGTTCGGTGGCTGTGACGGAATTAACAGGCGTGGCTTCGCGGCAGGTTGGATTATTTGTCGGCATTATTTTTGTCGTGCTCGCATTTTTGCCGAAGTTTCAGCAGATTGTCATGAGCATACCCAATCCCGTTGCCGGCGCATACCTTGCCATTATTTTGGCATTGTTATTCGTAGTGGGAGTGCGGATCGTTATGCGTGATGGCATGGATTTCCGTAAAGCCATCATCGTTGGTCTGTCAATTTACATTGGCCTCGGATTCCAGTTCGAGTTGATCTTTCCCGACTTGCTTCAAAACGAGTTGGGACAATTTTTACAAAACGGGATGACCGCTGGTGGAATCACCGCCATCGGTCTGACGCTACTCATGAGCTTGTTCTCAAGTAGAAAACGAAAATTAGAGACCACAGTAGAAGTAGCACAAATCGACGAAATCAGGGCATTCCTTTTCAAACATGCAAGTGCTTGGAAATGGAATGAAGAGAGTCTCAATAAACTCAATCTTGCTGCGGAGGAAACGGTCTTGACCTTAATTGGTAATCCAGAAGAATCAGAACTCCCAGAACCGAGAGCACTGCAAATCTCAATGAGCCGTGATGGAAACGAAGCACAGCTTGAGTTTGTCGCAACCGTCGGCGGTAGCAATCTTGAGGATCAGATGTTGCTCTTAGAAGAAGCAGATATAACGAATGTCGTTGACGATCTGTCACTGAGGATTCTTCGAGAGATGACATCCTCGATACGACACCAGCAGTATTTTGACACCGATGTTATCACACTAACTGTACGAGCGTCGTAATTCAATTTAAGGATGTAGATTTTCTAGTTTAGATTGCCGAATGCGATCTAGATATCTAGGTCTAAACGTACAAGTATTACCCGTTTTATATGCAGGGTCATACAAACCATAAATTGCCGAAAGGAAACTCTCGCTTGCGATTTAGTGGCCGATGTTTTCGTTTTCAGATCTTGCGTATCAGTGCTTCTCTATTGTTCATCTGGACTTCGGTACCCGAAAAAGACTACATCCTTCAGCATATCCCTTAATTGGTCACCCAGATGCACAATGCTATAGCGACAACGCCTCATCTCGTCAGACTCTACAGGAGGATCGCTCCTGTCAGCTAAAGTACTCTCAATTCCTTTCAAAATCTCATCAAGTTCAGACGCAACCTTGAAGGCTTTTTCAATGTTCTCTGTTACTTCTCTGTTATCTGATACGGTGTATCTACTCAAGTTTTTCACTCCAAATACGTGTTGTTTGAATTGCGTTAGCAATTTGATAATGATGCTATTTTAACCATTAAATGGCTATTCTATCTTAAACAAAAATCCTGGTATTTCTCTAACAATCTTTGCACTAAAAACGGATTCAAAGTTTGACAGTTGGATGTACGACAAATCTTGTTTCCATAAATTTCTACAGATCAACCAGGCATTTTTGTCGCTCCTGACAGTAAACTGTTCGTTGACTGTTGTGCAGTCAAAGCGCGTGGCTACGGACATTGTTCGAGTCGGCGTATTTTCACAAGGAAGTGGAGCGAAGTCATGGATTGGATTAACCGAATGTTGCGTCGGCCGCCTCGAGCCGAACTGGAGGCTCGAAATGCGGAGTTGGAGTCTGGAATCTATGAGAGGGATAGTGCGCTTGCTGAGCTTGACGCGGAAATCGATCGCTTGCGGACGCGTCTCGCTACGTCAACGGATGTCGAGGACGGGGAACGCGGATCGCTGGCGCAGGCGGGGGAGGAACTGGTCGAGTTGCTAAGGCGTGCGCGTGCAGACGATGTCAAGGGACGCTTGGACTTTACGGATCTGGAAGAGAGTATGCTGAAGGGTTCGCACAAGCTTGCCTCTGCGCTTCTGGGCGAGACGCTGAAAGACGTAGAAGCGGTTCGGCAGTCGTCTGAGGTGACGTGTCCGCGCTGTTCGGGACAGATGCGCTTCGAGCGTCGGCATAAGCGTAGGATTCTTTCTCGGCTGGGTTTTCTGTAAGCGAAGTTCAACGGATGGTGGTGCGACGGGAGTTATGAGTGATTCACCTTCGTACCAAGAAGCACGATATATCGAACAAACGCTCATAGTATTGACAGATACGCGTATCACGGTGAACCGTTGACAGACAACCCCTTCAATCCTACTCCCGGTGCTTTGCCCAGCGTTTTCGAAGGTAGGGCCGATGAAATCAAGACCTTTCAAAAAATGTTACGTGATCTTGATAAGAACAAACCCACGCCTGCTACATTGGTTCTTTACGCACCTAGAGGTAACGGTAAAACGGCGTTACTCACATATATCAAAGACCACACCGAAGAACTATGTGCAGAGATCGGCGTAAAGAATCAGATAACTACGATTTCCGCTACTCCGCCTCAATGCAATATGAGCAATATGTATCAGACGATTACTGGTACTGATATGCCTATTGAACGGAGTAAAACCAATGCAATAAGTGGTGGTATTAGAGCTTTTCTAAAAATGGAAAGTAAGTCTGAATCTACTCATATTTGCGGGTCAGAAGCAACCAGTTATTTTGAAGTGTTCAAGCGAACTTCTGACACTCAAAGAACGCTGTTGTGCATTGATGAAGCACACACAATGAACCGCGATAATCTCCGTGATCTTTTGCAAGGGGCGCAGCAATGTACACAAAACCATATTCCCGTATCCGTAGTTCTAGCGGGCACGCCAGGTCTTGTTGATGTCATTAATTCATGTGGGGCGACCTTTTCGCAGCGATACGCTGAAATGACCTTGAAACCACTCGAAGACGATTCGGCTCGAAGAGTATTCGAGAATCCATTTAGATCGAATGGAATGAGCGTTCCTGAAGAATATGTTCAAGAAGCATTGAGTGAATCCAACAATTACCCATATTTCTTACAGCTATACGGTAGTTTTGCCTGGGAATACTGCGTAGAAGAAGGTGTATTTAAGAATCGTCCGTCATTGTGGGAGAATGTGAGTACCGAATTTGAGAAAGAGAAAAGCCGAATGTATCGAGGAAGATACGATGAACTACGCGATAAGGACCTGACAGAAGCCGCTTATGAAATAGCGAAGTTATATGCAGACGAGGACCAATACCTTCCAGAAGAATTAACAGAAAGTTTGGAAAAAATCGGCATCCTCGATGCTAAGGAAGTGCTCAAAACAATGAATGAATTAGGTTACATTTGGAGACCAGAACCAGATAACGATTTTTTTGAGTGCGGGATACCTTCGTTGATGAACTATGTCATAGAACGCGAGAAATTGAAGCTTTCGAGAAGAGAAAGCAATCAATGAGCTAAGGAACGTGTGATCAATGCTCTCTATTTTCAATGAATTGGTCGAATCTTCAAGAGTTTTGTTTCAGTCGATGAATTTGCAACGAAATTCGGTTCTTTGGCGCGAAATTCGCGAAAAATTCGCCAATTTCACCGTGTCCGAACGTATTTGAACCCGGTTTGGAACCCTCGCGCCTCAACAGCGCCGAATAATCCCTCAATCACCTCTGTGAGGACATCAAAAGGTTCGCGGAATTGATAGAGGTTGATTAATGCCACCAAGGCACGTTGGTGCGACGTGTTGCGTTGCAACCCGCGATAACGCACCCGGCGATAGCCGAACTGGCATTTGAGCACCCGGAACGGATTCTCAACCATCGCCCGCACCCGGCTTTTCACACGGTTCATCGCCTCGTCAGCCACGGTCAGTGGACGGTTCCGATGCCCCTTGCACAACGTCAGGTCCAACGCCGCCGGCGCAACCTGTCGTATCTTCTCGGTCTGGCTAGCGTAAGCCTTGTCGCCCAACACGAACTGCTCCCGCCCATGTAGCAGACTCGGCAACACCGTCGCGTCATGCTCCTTCGCAATCGTGGACACCGTAGCATGGATGCGGTTGGTTTCCGCATCCACCTCCACATGTAACTTCATACCGAAATGCCATTGGTTGCCTTTTATCGTCGACGACATGTCCGGATCCCTTTTTCCGGCTTGGTTCTTGGTGGAGCCAGAGGCGGCGATCAGCGTCGAATCCACCGTGGTCCCCACTTTCAATTGCATACCGATGCGATCCAGCGCTTTATCCACGGCTTCGGTCGGTAGTTCGGCACAACCCAGACGGTCTAGCCAGGCGCGGAACTTGACCAGGACCATCAGTTCTGGAATGGCATCCGCCGTCGGACCTAAGTCACAGAACTCATGGCGCTGAGGGAATCAGTGAGTTGTTCCAAAACCTGTGCGTCACTGTAATCATGCAGACGTTGCAACATATGGATACGAAGCATCCGCATGAGCGTAATCGGAGATCGACCACGCCGGCCAGCCTAATAATGCGGACGAAGATGATCCTCAAGCCGTTACCAAGATATGACGCTCTCCATCTGCTCGCGAAACAGCCTGACCCGTGCGGTGCAATCTGAACCGGAGCGACCACCCACGCTGTGGAAGAGGTTCATGTAAGGCGTGAAAACGGAAGTCGCCATATCGAATCAAGCCTTTTCGGCATTTATTTTGCTGTCCGTATCATGAGAGCTGAGTTCAACGTTACAATGAAATATTAATCACTCTTTCCTTAATTAACTCCTGATATAGCGATCAAAAAACTGTTGGTACTCGGGGTTAGCATTAAGAAATACCTTACCCGCGAGTTGGCTCACTCGTTCGATTAACACCGGGTCGTTCTCTACCATCGTGTGTAACTGCTTAGATAACTTCACCAACTCAGTATGTGTTTTATCTGACTTATCGAATTTTGGTACCGGAACTTTTCTGAGAGGATTGAGGTGGAAATCACGATCACTCTCCCTCGACAT